>VFQN01000208.1_pt1 | contig 122318 bp, 119 predicted proteins | sample 3512371 | NCBI WGS metagenome assembly VFQN01 (sample SAMN10412370, study PRJNA504923) | tailings metagenome | isolation source: Replicate 2 from Balatoc abandoned mine | place: Philippines: Itogon, Benguet | collected 2017-08-28 | reverse complement strand
ATGGAATTGATATTTTTGCTAGAATAATGTCTCCCGAAATGCTTCGCTATCGGGACTTCGGGGTTTGGATATGGAATTGATATTTTTGCTAGAATAATGTCTCCCGACCATTATTGGTCGGGACCTCGGGGTTTGAATTATTTAACGTCAATATTTATAATATTTTATTTTTCGGTTTTATCCCAATCATTTCTTGGGGCCTTTGGGTTGTAAAGGTCTTATTTCTAAGTTTACGGTGTGGAAATTGGTAGGCATTTCGATTTGTTGTATAATCACCTGAGCCACATCATCGGGCATTAACATATAATCATGGGCTTTAATTCCAGGACTATTCCTGAAAAAATCTGTTTTAACAGAACCCGGATAAACGCAGGTTACTTTAACTCTATGGTCTCTGCATTCTTTGTATAAAGCTTCGCTTAATCCTTTTACCGCCCATTTGGTGGAGCAATATGCAGAAACTTGAGGATATCCCTCTAACCCCGCTACGGATGAAATATTAATGATATGGCCACTCTCTCGATTTTTCATATCTGCTATTACTTGTTTACAGCAATAGAAAATACCGTCTACATTGGTTTCGTACATCTCATGCCACTGATCTAAACTAATCTCTTCTAAATTACCGAAATAACCCAAGCCCGCATTATTAACCATTACTTCTATATGCTCACCAATTTCTTTTTTTATTTTGTTAAATGAAGCTTCTACCTCTGCATAATTCCTTACATTGGTTTTTATGAAATGAGCATTTTTGTGAGTCCAACCAGGATTATTAATTCCAAGTCCGACTACAATTGCTCCTTTATTTAATAATTGATTCGCTAAAGCATAACCAATACCTTTACTTACTCCCGTAATAACAACAATTTTATTTTCTACATTCATGATTTTATACCTCTTACTATGCGGTCTTTACCTTGTAAATCTTTAATTATATCTACAGAATAAAATCCGGAATCTTCCATTAATTTTTTTATTTCTTGACCATATTCTTCATTTATTTCAAAATATAATTTCCCTTTTGTTTTTAGTTTTAATCCCGCAAGGGTTATAATTTGAATATAAAAAAGTAATGGATTATTATCTTCAACAAATAAGGCTAAATGTGGTTCATGTTTTAATACATTTTCTTTCATCTCTGCCTTCTCTAAACTACGCACATAAGGCGGATTAGATACAATTAAATCCACATTATTATTAATTAATTCAAAGCTTGAATTTGTTAATATGTCAGCTTTAATTAAATTAATTTTATGATTTACATCTGGAAATGAATCTGCATTTTCTTGGGTACAGTTTAATGCCAATTCACTAATATCAAGTAATTGAGCTGATTTTATTTTTAATTCTAAAGCCAAACTGATTCCTATACAACCGCTGCCGCAGCAAACATCAATAATGGTTAAATCAGATAATTCTTTATTTTCATTAATAATTAAATGAAGTAATTCTTCAGTTTCTCGTCGTGGAATTAAAACCCCATTATTAACTTTAAATTTTCTTCCATAAAACCATGCAAAACCTAAGATATATTGTATAGGTTCATGATTGAGTAATCGGGGTAAAGCTTGATTAGAGATTTCGAGTAATTTTTCTTCAATAATTTCATTTTTTTTAAATGAGACTTTTATAAAATCTTCATTAAAAATGGATTCAAAAAATAATTTAGTAATGGCAAATGCTTCCTGTTCATCATAAATGTTAAGCAATGCACTCTTAAAATTATTTAAATTTTCTCCAATGGTCATTTACACAAATAAAACTAAATGAGATTAATAAATTCTATAAATTCGAATAATTAATATAAAAAATACGATTTTGGATAATCATAAAGAATATATGTTACGGGCCATTGAATTGGCTGAAATGGGCAAAGGTAAAGTTTCCATAAATCCTTTGGTGGGTTGTGTTATTGTTAAAGATAATCAAATTATAGGAGAGGGTTTTCATACTGCGTACGGAAAAGCTCATGCAGAGGTTGAAGCGGTTAATTCTGTTAAGAATCCAGATGAAATTGAAGGTGCTTTTGTTTATGTTAACTTAGAGCCCTGTGCTCATTATGGAAAAACACCACCATGCGCTGATTTATTAATATCCCGCAAGGTAAAAAAAGTTTTTATTGCCAATACCGACCCTTATATAGAAGTGGCTGGCAAAGGAATTGAAAAGTTGAAAGCTGCGGGCATAGAGGTTGAGTTGGGTTTATGTGCCGAAGAAGGACGGAATTTAAACAAGCGCTTTTTTACGTTTCTAGAGAAAAAACGTCCTTGGGTTTTATTAAAATGGGCGCAGACTTATGAAGGTTTTATTGGTCCAGATCAACATTTGAATCCTGATTTGTATGCGCAAAACAGGCCAATTAGTTCAGAAGATTCTAAATACTTAATTCATAAATGGAGAGCGGAAGAAGATGCTATTTTGGTGGGTTATAGAACCGTTTTATTGGATGATCCATTATTGGATGCCCGATATTATAATAATAAAATTTTGACTCGTATGGTATTTGACCCAAAGGGTGCTTTAAAAGCAGAAGGAAGGTTTTTTAGGCCAGAGGGTAAGGTTTTGGTATTTAATCATTTTATGGATAAAGTAGAAAAAAACATAGAATGGATACGTGTTGGGGGTAGAAATCCTTATGCCGAAATTTTGGCTAAGGCTTTTGAGCGAAATATTCAGAGTGTTATGGTAGAAGGGGGTAAGGGGGTATTAGATAATTTTATTATGGAGGGTTTATGGGATGAGGCTCGAATAATTTATGGGGAGAAATATTTACCGGGAGGTACTCCAGCACCTCGAATTTCAGGAAAAGAAAAAATAACCTTTGACTTAGGAAAAGATAAGGTTAGAGTTTTGACTAGGATATAATAGAAAAAAATCCCGGGGAATACCCGGGATTATAATATAAAATGAAAATTTAGCAATTACTTGGACGCTGCAGCTTCTTTAGATGCACGTGTAGCTAATACGCTCACTAATGCATTTGCTGGAGAATCTAAGATAGTGATTTTGTCGGTTTTAACTTCACCAACTTTTATCGATTTGCCTAATTCTAAATGATCGATACTAACTTCGATAGAATCTGGCATATCATTGATAAGGCCTTTTACTTTTAATTTTTTAATTTTTTGTAAAAGTTTACCCCCAGCTCTAACACCCGCTGCGTTTCCAACTAATTTAACTGGAACACTAATGGTAACTGGTTTATCATCAAATACACGTAAAAAATCTACGTGAACGATGGTATCATTTACCGGGTGGAATTGGATATCTTGTAAAATTGCTTGATAAGACTGACCGTCTATATCCAATTTTACTTTATAGGTATTTGGAGTGTAAACTAAATTACTAAAATCTTCTCTGTAAACAGCGAAGTTTACATTTTCGTTTCCGCCATATAGCACGCAAGGAACCATACCCTCAACTCTGAGGGATTTAGCTGAAGAAGTTCCAACATCACTTCTTTTATTTCCTTTGATTAGGATGGTTTTCATCAATTTCTCTAATTAGGGCTGCAAAGATAATGAAGATTGTGCAGAATTTCCAATTTTAAATAAAGAACTTATTGAACCGTGTTCGCAAACATTGCGAATAGCCTCGGCAAATAAGGGCGCAACAGAGATTACTTCAATTTTATCTAATTGCTTTTTTAATGGAATTGTGTCACAAACTACCAATTTATCCATTACAGAATTTTCAATATTGTCATAAGCAGCTCCAGAAAGTACCGGGTGAGTGCAATATGCTCTTACCGAACGAGCCCCATGATCTTTTAATAATTTAGCTGCTTTACAAAGGGTATTGGCTGTATCTACCAAATCATCAACCAAAATAATATCAGCACCTTTAACATCACCAATAATGGTCATGGAAGCCACTTCATTTGCTCTTTTTCTTTCTTTATCAATAACCACCATATCAATGTTTAATGCCTTAGCAAAAACACGAGCACGTGCTGTACCACCCATATCAGGTGCTGCAATTACCGGTTTTTCTAATTTTAAACTTTGAATATGCGGAACAAATATTACCGATGCATCGAGGTGATCAACTGGGATATTAAAAAATCCTTGAATCTGAGCAGCATGTAAATCCATGGTCATAATTCTGCTTGCACCCACGGCTTCTAATACATCAGCTACCATTTTAGAGCCAATAGAAACCCTAGGTTTATCTTTTCTATCCTGACGTGCCAAACCAAAATAAGGAATAACTGCAGTTATATAATGTGCTGAGGCTCTTTTTGCCGCATCAATCATTAATAATAATTCCATCAAATTATCTGATGGTGCGCAAGTACTCTGAATTAGAAATAAATCAGAACCCCTTACTGATTCAATGTAATTAGGCTGAAATTCTCCATCACTGAATTTTTGGATATTTAATTCTCCTAAATCTTGACCAAATTCATGCGCAATTTGCTCAGCTAATTGCCTCGATTGGGTTCCAGAAAAAAGTTTGGCTTGGTTAAACTTTGAAGGCATCGGTCAGTTAATTAATTATTTGTGCTGCAAATATAGCTAGTTCGTTTTCAATTAGTGAATTTTTATTCCCCAATTTCTAAAACTAAATGTGAATTAAATTTAATTGTTTAAACTCTTTTTATTCATTTATTTTCCTTATTTTTAAGGCGTTTAATAATTATTTTTATCATTATTATGGCTTATCCCTATCAAATTTCTAGCTTAGAAGAGTATAAACAGCATTATAAAAAGAGTATTGAAAATCCAGAGCAATTTTGGGATGAAATTGCATCTCATTTTACTTGGAGAAAAAAATATCAGCAAGTTTTAGATTGGAATTTTTCTGAACCCCATATTCAATGGTTTAAAGGCGGGCAAATCAATGTTTCTGAAAATTGTTTAGATCGGCATTTACCCAATAAGGCAGATGAGCCGGCTATCATATGGGAACCCAATGATCCTAATGAACACCAAAGAGTATTAACTTATGGGCAATTGCATTTTAAAGTAATGCAGTTTGCGCAAGTATTAATTAATAATGGGGTAAAAAAAGGCGATCGTGTTTGTATTTACATGGGTATGATTCCTGAATTGGCCATTGCTGTTTTAGCTTGTGCTCGCATTGGGGCAATCCATTCAGTTATTTTCGGTGGGTTTTCTGCCAGTTCTATTTCTGATCGCTTGCGCGATGCTCATGCTGAATTTATTATTACTTGCGATGGCGCTTATCGCGGAGCCAAAGATATTCCGCTTAAATCCGTTATTGATGATGCCCTTACGGGAATTGATTTCGTAAAAAAAGTAATTGTTTGTACCCGAACCCGCTGTGGCGTTAGCATGATTAAAGGAAGAGATGTTTGGTTGGAAGATGAAGTAAAAATTGTAGAAACTCAAGGCAATCCTTATGTTGATCCCGTTGCTTTAGATGCAGAAGATATTTTATTTATTTTATATACTTCAGGCTCCACAGGCAAACCAAAGGGAGTAGTGCATACTCAAGCAGGTTATTTAATTTGGGCTAATTATACCTTTATTAATGTATTTCAATATAAACCCGGACAAATTCATTTTTGCACTGCTGATATTGGTTGGATTACTGGACATTCTTATATTATTTATGGTCCTTTAAGTGCAGGCGGCACCAGCCTTATGTTTGAGGGTATCCCAACTTGGCCAGATCATGGGCGTTTTTGGGATATTATTGATAAATACAAGGTAGATATTTTATACACAGCTCCAACAGCCATAAGAAGTTTAATGGGTTTTGGTACCGAAATTTTAGCTCAAAAAAACTTGTCGTCATTAAAAGTACTAGGCTCTGTTGGAGAACCTATTAATGAAGAAGCTTGGAATTGGTTTCATAAAAATATTGGGAAAGGTAAATGCCCAATAGTAGATACTTGGTGGCAAACCGAAACGGGTGGAATAATGATTTCTAACCTTGCGGGAATTACTCCTCAAAAAGCATCTTTTGCTACCTTACCATTACCCGGAATTTTTCCGGTCCTAGTAAATGAACAAGGCCAAGAATTAGAAGGTAATGACATTAGCGGAAATTTATGTATAAAACAAGCATGGCCTGGAATGATTCGCACTACTTATGGGGATCATGAACGCTGTCGGACCAATTATTTTGCCACTTATCCCAATTATTATTTTACAGGTGATGGCAGCTTGCGCGATAAAGAAGGCCACTATCGAATAACAGGTAGGGTAGATGATGTATTAAATGTATCGGGGCATAGAATAGGAACCGCCGAGGTTGAAAATGCTATTAATATGCATACGGGGGTGGTTGAAAGCGCTGTAGTCGGTTTTCCGCATGATGTTAAGGGGCAGGGCATTTATGCCTATGTAATTTTTGAAGGAATTCATGAAAATGAAGAACTTACCAAAAAAGACATTGCTCAAACGGTTTCAAGAATTATCGGGCCTATTGCAAAGCCAGATATTATTCAGTTTGTTAAAGGATTACCAAAAACCCGATCAGGAAAAATTATGCGACGGATTTTAAGGAAAATTGCCGAAGGAGATTTGAATAATTTAGGGGATACCAGCACCTTACTCGATCCAGGCGTGGTTGATGATATCAAAGAAAAAGCCGTTAAATAATTTTTTTACCTTGCGGGATGTGGCATTACTCATCCCGCAAGGAAATAATAAAAAATACCTTATTGAGTTTGATAATTGATCATCCAATTTATACCGAATTGATCGGTAAAACTGCCATAATAAGCGCCCCAAAAAGTATCTTGAATAGGCATTTCTATTTTTCCATTTATAGATAATTCATCAAAAATGCGTTGGGCCTCTTCTCTGCTAGCCGGTTCTAAATTGATGTACATATTGTTTCCGGCTTGAACATTAAAGCCCATTTCTTTTGGCGCATCGGTGCCCATTAAAATATGATTTCCTAATAGGGGCAGTTCAATGTGTAAGACCATTTTTTTAAGTTCATCACTCATTGGTGGCTGACCCTCTTGAGTGGGAGCATCGCCAAAATGAGAAATTCCGTTAATAAATTCAGTTTTGAAAACCGATTTGTAAAATTCAAAAGCTTGTTTGGTATTGCCCGGAAAATTAACATAGGTTGAAACCCTTGGTTTTAGGGCGCTTTGATTTTGTTTCCTTAAATAAAATTGGGAGGCAATATAATGATCTAAATTTTCTAAACCAGCTGTAAAACCTTCTTTGAACCCCATTTCAATTATGCTTTCTAAATCACTCAGTTTTTCAAAGCTTAATTCAGCAATGACAAGAGTTTCTTCTCCCTGACTTTTAAACTGATTAAACCATTTTACCCTGGGTTTGCTATTATTTACTTGTGCATTTTCATCACAAAATGCATCTATGCCATCAAAACTCTCTTGGTGATTAATATTTTGATATTCGAACAAACACCAATGCTGATCACCCTCCGGACCTTGCATATAATAATGCCAAATACCCCCAGGTTTTAAATCAAGTTTTTTAGAAACTGCTTGGTAAGGCTTAGGTGCCCACCAAAGGTCAAGGATCTCAGGATCGGTCCATGCGGCCCAAACTAAGTCCTTTGGGGCATTAAATGATCTTTTTACCAATATTTTATTTTCATTGGCAATTACATCAAAATCAAAGAGGATGGCTTTTTTCATTTTTTTAGCTTTTTAAGGTTTTCTAAAACTTCATCTAATAGCTTAAATCTATTATCCATGATGGATTTAAATTCATTGAGCCAGTTTTCTATTTCTTTAAAACTCTCGGGTTTAATTTGATAATAAATCTCTCGGCCTTTTAGCTCTGCGCTTACCACATTACATTCTTGAAGAATTTGAATATGTTTAGAAATAGCCTGTCGGCTACTATTAAAATATTCGGCTAATGCATTGGGGGTAAGGGCTGCGCTGGCTAATAAGAAAATTATTTTTCGACGAGTAGGATCAGAAATGGCTTGAAAGATATCTCTACGGACAATCATTTGCAATTATTTAGTTGCAAATATAATGCAATTATTTGGTTGCGCAATTTTATTTGAAAAAATTTAAATCAACTTATTAAAAAATGGAAAGAATTAACAACATTTAAAATGGAGATTATTGAATAAACAATTTTTATAGCGTTTACTAAAAGCGCAAATAACGTGGGTGACTGCTAATATTATAGCTCCTGTGATTATATTAATAGAAATAAAGGTAAAAAGTTTAAAATTTTGAAAATGGGATAAATCTGAAATTATTTGAATTTCATGATCCTTAATATTTAGTTTAATGGCTAGAAATACTGCAATAGATGCAAAATGAAATCCATTTACGAATAAATGTAAGATGTATTCCCACTGAGGTAAACCTCCCATAAATTTTCGGCTATCTTTTTCTAGAAAGGCGTCCAATCCTAGAATCAAAATATCTAAGGCAACCAAACTTAGCCCTAAATAAAAGCTCCATAATTGGTTTTGAATTACAAACAAGAAATAGAGTATGAATGGAAAAAGTATAGCTCTTAGGGTATGGGTTAAATGTTCTAATTTACTTTCCTTATGTAAGTATAATTTATATTTTAATAAATGTAAATAGAAACCATCAATAATAGCTAATAGCGAAAATGCTATTAATAAAATACTTGAAATTAGAAGACCCATGATTTTTTATTTTTTAATTTGAAAATGATTTAATTGATAATCATGCGGAATGTCATAACCTTTTAATCCATTTCTTAATCCATAAATAATTATGAGGCTTATAAAAACACCTATTATCAAAATAATTTTGGCTTGTGGTTCTGGATTTATTGATAATAAATTATGTTTCATTTTTTTTCTATGTACTGCAGCTATATGTCCAAAAAATGAAAGGATAGCCAAATAATAATAGGGTATAAAAAATAGTAAAAAAGGAAAAGTATTTAATCCGGAAGCGCCGAAATAAAAATTACTATCGAGATTTAAAATTTGTCTGCAAACAAAAATTGCACTTACATGAATGCTAAAAAATAGAGCTAGGTATAAACCAGAGTATCGTTGAATTTTATCAAAGAATCCACCTTGATTTTTATTTAGAAATAATTTAAATCCAGAAATGATTTGAGTAATAATAGCAAGGAGAAGGATAAATTCTGAAAATATATTTCGGTAAATGGGGCGGATTAAATTCATTATTTCCAGGTGTTTCTGAACTGAATCTAATGCAAATAGGTGATTTATTAAATGCAAACAAATAAAGAGACTTATGATTATTCCAGAAACCAAATGAATTTTACGCATGTGAAAATTTTATAGAGGCAAAATTCAATAAACCCCATTTGTTTTCATTTGACTTAAATCAAATAATTTTTTTGGGATTTCGAATTCTGCTCAAAGTTTCCAGACTAATTCCTAAATAAGAGGCAATATGAGTTAAGGGAATTCTTTGTGTAATATCAGGTCTTATTTTTAAAATATTTTCATATTTCTGCGATGCAGATTCGAACTGAATAGACATAAGCCTTTGTTGTAATTGCAACATAGTATGGGTAATGGCTATTTTTTCTAATCGGTCAAATTCATTATATTTATTACAAAGTTGAATGATATTGTCTCGAGAAATCTCTAATAATATACTCGGTTCTAAAGTTTCAATAAAATGAGGAGAGGCTTGATTTAAAAAGTAACTATTAATGGATGTAATAAAATTATTTTCAAAGGCAAACCAATCACTAATATCCTTTCCATCTTTTAAATAATAGGCTCTAGCGCAACCTTTTGCTATGAAATAAGATTTGTCAGAATATTGAGATTCTTTAACTAAAAAAGAGTTCTTGTCCAGCTTTAGAATTCGAGAGTTTTGAGATAACTCTGCTTTACAATCTGGGCTCAATAAAAAGAAATTATTCTCAATTTGTTCAACAATTTCTTTGATGGTCATTGGGTAAATTATTTAATTCAAAACTATGGAAAATTAATTAATGAACGAGAACGAGTGAAGAAATCAGAACGTGAACGAGAACGGTAATTTAATATACAAAAAACATTTCCAAAGGTCCCTAAAGTCGTAAAAGTCCCAAAGAAGAAAAACAGAACGAGAAGGAGAAGGGATGCAAATCTTAAAAATATCAATTTCCAACAGCGAAACGAAGTGGAGCGCAAACAGCGAAGCACAAACAGCGAAGCGCAAACTCTTTAGAACGAAGCTATTATATTTAATTCAACAATTCCCAACAGCGCAGCGAAATTGCAGAAATCAGAACGAGAACGAGAACGAAAAAAGTTTAGAAGTCCGATGCGATCGGACCCCTAAACCCTAGATATTCATCTAGATAAATCCCAATAATTATTTTTAAAAATTGAAAGAGAAACTAGCGATACCATACCAATCATTTCGGGTGAGCTGATTATATCGGTTTCTAAAAACCGCGTCTTTATTAACCCCATACCTACCTTCGATTCTAAATGTTAGCTGAGGTATTGGTAAATATTCAAAAGTTAGGGTAGCGCTATTTGATTGCCATCCATTGGGACTTCCGGTATATAATTCAGGAATAATATTATCTTTATCATAAATATGTTCCCAGCGGCCTGCAACTCCAAAATATTTATTAATTCCGTATCGTATCGAAAATGCTGGAGCAATAATTTTATTCCAACCCGCTTTTTCATTAGGTGGCTTGCGTTCAACCATTACATCTAATACAGGTAAGATTAATATTTTTTTACCCAACCATATTCTATAATAAATATTTTGATAATGTCTGAATAGGGTATAGTCTACATTTAAACTTTGTTCGTCGCCAAAATATAAATTCCAATTCCCTACAATTTTCCCAGGTTTATTCAAGCTCCAGCAAAGTGCAAAGGCTTTAGTAGTGTTGGTTTCTTTGATTACTTGCCATCCATTTAAAACCATTGCGCTAATAGTATTAAATGAGTTAGCTTTATAATGTAATCGGACACCAGCTTCATAATCCGGCGTAAAATCGGCTATATAGGCTCTTGTTGCATGGAGATTCTCTTTATTTAAAACAATTTCTGCCCCAAAATAGGATGGGAAAATTCCAGCCTCCACGGCCCATTTATTATTAAAATGATAATACATCGACAATTCCCTAATAATTTTGGTTGATGGAGTTTCTTCAACATACAAAGCGTCAACTATGTGCCCAGTATGAAAAGCCATTCTAAATCGTAACTTATTTTCTATTTCATATTGAGCCTGAACATAGGCATAAGAGAGAGAGAATTGATTAGCATATAATGGGTAACTCGTAAAATCTCTCCTGCCAAATTGAGTTACAGTATCTTTGGTGATATAATCGTAAAAAGTGTGTTTTCTTTGGGGGCCTACTACATAACCAAAATCTGCGTAAGCATTAAATGATAATTTAGCTTTCCCTAAATTTAATTCTAAAAAATTCTTTTTTTCATTTTTTATGCTTGAGTCTGCTTTAATTTCAATTTCATCTATTAAACTAATATGGTCAAGACTATTAGCAGCTTGATTAATGTTTAAATGTTCAAAATTACTTGCGTAAACACAAGTATTCAATAGCCACAAAGTAGCTATCAACTTAATAAATTTCATGTGATTTTATGTTGAAGTAAATAATAAAATAATGACCTATAAAAAATTAAAGGACTGAATTACAATAAGAATTGAAAAATTATTTTATTAAGATCACCAGAAATATTGGAAAGGAAATAGTAGCTCACAATTTCTAATTTGAATGCAGAAATTTCGAGCAATCCTAGAATATTGAGAATATTCGGATTCGAATAATAATTCTAATGTTTTAGTAAGTATAGCCCAAATGCCATTAAAGGGTTTATTTGAACCAGAATTAGGAACCTTATTACTTACTTTAACCGTATTATAAGTAGTTGAAGTATGGGAGAGCAGTTTTGCGGATAAATCAGAAAAGAATTGCTCTTGAGGGTTTGTTGAAATATTATTAATATCAGAGTGAACAGGTGATTTTTTTATATCCAGTATTGCAAAACAATAAATAGATATTAATAGAAATACACTTATTAGCCTGAATTTTAATTTCACGCTGCAAATGTATTAATAAATTAATTTAATTCAATTGGAGTTTATGGTAATAAGAATTTAGTTTTTCAATTAATAATTATAGATATAGACGAGCCTTTTTTTAGAAATTTAACACGAATTTTTAACTAATTATTGATTAAAATAAAGATTAGACCTTAAACTTCTCAATTTGACTAAAAAATTTAAACCCAAGAAAACGGCTTATTTGCAAAGATAAAATAAAGTTCATTTTAAGTCCGTTGTTTTATAAATCCAGTTTTCTAATTTAAAGCTTGGCCAAAAGTTATTAAATTGTGGTCAGGGTCTAATATTGAAAATTCTCTTTGTTGCCAAGGTTTGTTTGCTAAAAGTCCGTTGGGGTGAATTTCTACCTTGTTCAATAATAATGACTTATAAAATTCTTCTATCCCATTAATCCTAATGTATATTTGCCCATAGTTTTCTAAAGGATTTAAATTTTTAAATTCAAAAAAGTGAATCTCTAATTGATCTTTTTGAACAATCAAATAATGGTCAAATTCATGTATTCCGATATCTTTAAAGCCTAGTTTATTTATATAAAAATCCCTAGTTAAGGATTTATTTTTCATGGGTAATTTGGGAATAATATTTAAAAGCATAATTTAAATTTTAAACAAAGTTTAGAATAATTATTTAAACTAACCCTTGATTGAAATCAATAAATTAGAATTTAGACCGAACTCTGCTCAAAGTTTCTGGGCTAATTTTTAAATAAGAAGCAATTAGTTTTAATGGGAAATGATTTAATAGAGCGGGTTTTTTCATCATAATGAGTTCATATTTTTCCATAGGACTATTACAATTATCATACAATTCACTCTTGAAATTAGGTTGATTTAATATTTTTCCAAATTGTAAAAATGAATTTGAATATGAACTTAGTTTATGAAAGTTTAAAAGGCTTATAGTTATTATCTCAGAATCTATATAAGCTACAATATTAGTTTTTGAGGCTGTTTGGCTAGTTAAACTGTTTTGATTAAACACCCAGTCGTTTCTTATAAATAATTCTATAATTTGGGCTTCTTCATTATGTGGGTTAATTTCGATAAATGCACCTTTTTTTACAAAATGAATACTACTGCAAATTTCATTTGATTTTAATAAGGCTTCATTTTTTTCAATCTTTTGTGTTACAGCATAAGTTTCAAATAATTCTATATCTGTTTTTGAAAAGCCTCCAATACTTTTTAATAATTCTTCTTTAGTCATTAATACGGTTTTGGATAAAGATTGATCAAGTTTTTTGAATTGAAAAAAAAGAGCATAAAAAAACCTCTGAATTTTTTCAGAGGTTTTGTTTGGTTGTCCGACTAGGTTTCGAACCTAGACTCTTCTGAACCAAAATCAGACGTGTTGCCAGTTACACCATCGGACAAGGTTCTGCAAAGGTAGTATTTTGAAAATACAATGCAAATTTTTTTTAAAAAATTTAATTGGCCAATTCTGAAATAAATTGAATTTTCATCAATTGTAATTCTTCCATGGAATATTCCCCGTCAAATTCTTTAAAAGCATCTTCAATATTTTCAGAATCTGAACCTCTAAAATATTCAAAAATTTCATCCTGACGGTCATCATCGAGAATATCGTTTATGGCATATTTTAAATTAAGTTTGGTCCCGCTAAATACTATTTGCTCTAGTTCTTTGTAAAAATCTTCTAAACTCATTCCATTAGAGCGAGCAATATCAGATAAAGGCACTTTTTTATCAATATTCTGAATAATGGCAACCTTTTTACCGCTTTTATTTACAATAGATTTTACAACAAAATCTTGCGGACGATCGATATCGTTGGCTTCTACATATTGGGCTATGTATTCAATAAAAGGTTTACCAAATTTTAAAGCCTTATTTTTTCCAACTCCAATAATATTTTCTAATTCTTCTAAAGTAATTGGATATTTAGTAGCCATATCTTCCAAAGAAGTGTCTTGGAAAACGATATAAGGCGGAACATTTTTTTGTTTGGCAACTTTACGAGTTAAGTCTTTTAGATCTTTGAATAATCGATCATCAAATACTGCTGATGCACTTGCTGATTCAAAATCTTCTTCATTAATTCGTTCGAAATCTTGGTCCATTGCTATTTCAACTGGACTAGGATTTTTGATATATTCCCTTCCTTTGTCAGAAACGCTTAATAAGCCATAACGTTCAATATCTTTTATTATAAGCCCATCCACAATTCCTAAACGAATTACTGATTTCCAGAATTTAGCATCTTTATTAGAGCCCATTCCAAAAGAATCTAATTTATGATGTTCATAATCAGTTACTTCTTTTGATTTTACTCCCAATACGATATCCGTGATATGTTTGATATTGAAATCGGTCCCGATTTTTTGAATAAGATCGAGCATCTTACTTAATTCAGAGCTAACATCAAATTTCTCTTTAGGATGTCGGCAATTATCGCACATTTTATTGCATTGGTTATCTTCAAATGATTCACCAAAGTAATGTAATAGTAATTTCCTGCGGCATTGGGCCGATTCGGCATAAGAAGAGGTTTCGAATAATAATTGAGCCCCGATTTCTCTTTCAGAAACGGGTTTATCTTTCATGAATTTCTCTAACTTTTCAATATCGCTAGGGTTATAGAATAAGATACATTCTCCCTCTAAACCATCTCTACCCGCTCTACCAGTCTCTTGATAATATCCTTCTAGTGATTTTGGAACATCATAGTGAATTACAAATCGAACATCGGGTTTATCAATACCCATACCGAAGGCAATAGTTGCCACAATAACATTTACTTCTTCCATCAAAAATTTATCTTGATGTAAAGCTCTTGTTTTGGCATCTAATCCTGCGTGATAGGGTAGGGCTGAAATTCCGTTTACACTTAATACTTCCGCTATTTCTTCTACTTTTTTGCGGCTTAAACAATAGATAATTCCGCTTTTATCCGGACGAGCTTTAATGATCGAAATAATATCTTTCATTACCTTGTCCTTTTTCTCTTTTGGTCTTACCTCATAATAAAGATTACTTCTATTAAAGGAAGATTTGAAGAGAATAGCATCTTGCATATTCAGGTTTTTCTGAATATCAGCTTGAACTTTTGGGGTTGCGGTTGCTGTTAAAGCAATCATAGGAACATCGCCTAATTCTTTAACCATGGCCTTGATTTTTCTGTATTCGGGTCTAAAATCATGACCCCATTCAGAAATACAATGCGCTTCATCAACGGCAACAAATGATACCTTTATATTTTTAAAAAATTCGAGTGTTTCTTCTTTTTTAAGAGTTTCTGGGGCTATATATAATAATTTAGTCCTGCCACCCATTATATCATCTTTAACCCTTTGGATTTCAGATTTTGTTAAAGATGAGTTTAAAAAATGCGCAACAGCATCAGTGCTTCCAAAACCACGAATTTGATCTACTTGGTTTTTCATTAATGCAATAAGAGGAGAAACAATAATGGCAGTTCCTTCCAAGATTAATGCTGGTAGTTGATAACATAAAGATTTGCCCGCACCAGTGGGCATTATAACAAAACAGTCGTTTCCTTCTACAACTGTGTGGATAATTGATTCTTGATTTCCTTTGAATGAATCAAATCCAAAAAAATCTTTTAGTGATTCTTTTAAATTAATTTCCTCTACCATAATTCTTCACAAATGCTTCCCGATTCCTGTTTTAAAAAGTATAAGTTACATAAACAGAAATAAAAAAACAAAAAATCTTATTTTAACGGGTTTATAAGTAAAATTTTATTCGATAGGGGTATTTTTAAGTAGTGCGAATATAAATATTTTTAACAATGTTATCAAATCATTATGTGCTTATTAAATTAGTCCCAATTAAAAGCTTATAAGCAAGCTAAAATAAAGGCTCAAAAAGGGCATTTTTATTGATATTATAGGCTTAATTGAAAGTTTATTTTATTAAGCGACTTGATATTTTTTTTAAAATCGTCTTGTTTGAAAATACGTAACCCTAATTCTTTACAAAAACTTCCTATATGGTTTTTTTAAAAACTATAAATTCCATAAAGAGAAATAAAAAAACAAAAAGTCTTATTTTCGCGGGTCTCTAAGTGAAATTTTTATCCTCAGGGGCAAATTTGAGTAATCAGAATATAAATATTATTAATAATGTTATCAAATCGTTATGTAGTTATTATGGCTGGGGGAATCGGAAGCAGGTTCTGGCCTGTGAGTAAAGCCTCTTTTCCAAAACAATTTATTGATATTCTGGGAACAGGGAAATCGTTAATCAGGCAAACCTATGAACGGTTTTTAAAGATCATTCCCTCTGAAAATATTTATATCGTGACCAATTCCGCCTATTTTGATTTGGTTAAAGAACAAATTCCTGAAATTGCAGATAATCAAATCATCGGTGAGCCATCTGCCAGAAATACCGCCCCATGTATTGCTTATGCCACCTTTAAAATAAATGCTATCAATCCTGATGCAGTTACCGTGGTTTCTCCTTCTGATCATTTGATTTTAAATGAAGGGGAGTTTTTGAGATATATTAATAATGCCCTCGATTTTGCCGAGGCCAATAATGCTTTGGTTGCTTTAGGTATTAAACCACATAGGCCTGATACCGGGTATGGTTATATTCAATATTTAACCGAAGAAAAAGCTCCCGGAGTAAATAAAGTAAAAACCTTCACTGAAAAACCTAATTTAGAATTAGCCAAAACCTTTTTAGAATCGGGCGACTTTTTATGGAATGCTGGGATTTTTATTTGGAGTAATTCATCCATACTTTCTGCTTTTGATGAGTATTTACATGATATGTACACTACTTTCAAAAATGAAGCCCACAATTACAATACCCCTAATGAAATAGAAGCTATTAAAAAGGTTTATTCTCAATGTACTAATATATCTATTGATTACGGTATTTTAGAAAAAGCTTCTAATGTTTATGTATTACCAGCTGAATTTGGATGGTCTGATCTAGGAACTTGGGCCAGTTTGTATGAAGTTCATAATCACGATGAATTAAACAATGCCATTAATGGTAAACAGGTCCAATTATATGATACTTCTAACTGTATGGTACATGCACCAGACGATAAATTAGTTGTAATTAAAGGAATGGATAATCTTATTGTGGTAGATAGCCATAAAGTTCTATTAATCTGTGATAAAAATAAAGAACAAGAAATTAAAGAAATTGTAACCGATATAAAATTAAAATTCGGAGAGAAATATTCTTAATCTTTAAATGTAGGGATGGATATGAATCCATCCCTATTTTTTTAAGCTATGAAAAAATCTGGCTAGCCTTTTGCTTAACCTTTAGGGGAAAAATTTCTGTAAATAAGGGGGTATTAATTCAGAATATTTAATGTATTTTGTTTTAAGGAATATCCTTTAATTCATGTATTTATGATGAATATTTATGGTAATGCATAAACCATTTTATTATGGAGAGATCAGAATTTATTAAAGCAATGGCAATTTTGCCTATAATTGGAACAGCAATGAAATTAAATGAGCTCAATAAAATTTTAGGTTCTGAAAAAAGCAGTCCCACAATGCCCTTACTTTTTCTGGGGCACGGCAGCCCTATGAATGCTATTGAAGAAAATGAATTTGTACAAGGATTTAGAAAAATAGCCAGTCAAATTCCAATTCCTAAAGCAATTTTATGTGTTTCGGCTCATTGGGAAACTCGCGGGACTTGGGTAACAGCTATGCCATCACCTCCAACCATTCATGATTTTGGTGGTTTTCCAAAAGCTTTATTTGAGGTTCAATATCCAGCGCCTGGTAATCCTGAACTTGCTGAAGAGACTAAAAATTTAGTTAAAAAAACAGAAATAGGCTTAGATCACAAATGGGGTTTGGATCATGGCGCTTGGTCAGTAATTAAACATTTATATCCAAATGCCAATATTCCGGTTATTCAATTAAGTTTAGATTATTTTCAAAATCCTCAATATCATTATGAATTGGCTCAAGAATTAAAATCATTAAGGCAAAAAGGAGTTTTAATAATCGGAAGTGGAAATATGGTTCATAATTTAGGAATGGTAGAATGGAAAAAATTAAATCAAACTTTTGCATTTGATTGGGCCGAACAAGCCAATGAAAAATTCAAAAAATTAATTTTAGATTCCAACCATAAAGACCTAATAAATTATAAAAATCTTGGAAAAGAAGTACAATTAGCTATACCCACTCCTGAGCATTTTTTACCATTATTATATATTTTAGGTCTTAAAAATGAAAAAGAAAATATTGAGTTTTTTAATGATAAACCTGTTGCTGGCTCATTAACCATGACTTCATTAAGGATTGGATAATTATAATATTATTATCTAAGTTTTGCTTATGCAATATTGGCTTATATAAAAAACGCTAATATTGCATATGCAGAATTTCCCAATAAATATTATTCAACTTATTGAAATTACTGGAACCTTCGCATTTGCAGTTAGTGGAATCCGTTTTGCTGCAAAAAAAGAATTTGACATTTTTGGAGCTTATATAATCGGTTTAATTACAGCAATTGGAGGCGGCACCTTGCGGGATGTTTTATTAGATAAAACGCCTTTTTGGCTCCTAGATTCTTCTTATTTTATTACCACCTTAATAGCATTAATAACAGTATTGATTTTTAAGAAAAGGTTAATTTATTTAGGAGGAACCTTGTTTATTTTTGATAGCATTGGCTTGGGATTATTTACTATAGTAGGATTGACAAAAAGTTTAGAAATGGGACTGCCCTATTGGGCATGCATATTAATGGGAACCATAACAGGTTCTTTTGGTGGGGTATTAAGAGATGTTTTTATAAATGAAATTCCGCTTCTATTTAAAAAAGATATTTATGCCTTAACCTGTGTATTAGGTGGTATTTTATATTTCTTATTAAAAAACACAGAGCTTAGTTCTTTTTATATAGAAATAAGCTCTGCTGTTTTTATAATATTACTAAGAGTTTTGGCAGTAAAATATCATTGGGGACTTCCTAAACTCAGTCGTAAATTTTAAGCCATAAATATTAAATAAAAAGAAAAAACCCAATTGATTTATTTAATATTTATGAGCTAATTATGTTGTTTTTTTATTTAAAACCTTAATGTAATTTTAATCGTATCTTTTATGAAAACGAATTACTTGTCTTTTGCACTCTTTGCATTTGTATAATGAAGTTTTAAAAATAAGAAAGGTTAAAGGGTTTAAAATTTTGGTCCAATTAAATCCTTTTATTTTCCTGATACTTCCCCGGCATGAGGGGCAATCCATTTTTTGTTTAGAGGGGATAAACAAAAAACCAACGGTAAATAAAATAATTAAATAGGCCAAAATGGTGTAAATCATCCATTCTTGCATAGGGTATAGTCCAATTTTATTGCATTCTACGCATTTTATTTTTTTAATCAAAGAAAAAAGCCGAGAAAATTTTCGACGAAATTTCCCGGCTTTCTAATTTTTTATTATAATTTACTGATTTACAAGATGTAATTTTTTATATTAAATCTATGTAAATAAACAGATACTCAAATCCAATCTTTTATATAGCAATATTAAAAATTCGCTTTTCTTTTTTCTAAAAAAGCAGAAGTTCCTTCTTTAAATTCTGGAGTACTAAAACAAGAACCAAATTCTTTAACCTCAAAATCAAAACCATTGGTGCCATCCTCAAAATAAGCATTAATACAACTTATGGTTTTTGCAATAGCCATTGGAGATTTTTGTGCTATTTTATCTAATATTTCAGAACATTTATTTATTAATTCGTTTTGTTCAACCACATAATTTACTAAACCTAAACTTAAGGCTTCATCAGCTTTTATAGCATCACCTGTTAATAATAATTCAGTAGCTTTTCCTTTACCAATAAGCTGAATTAATCTTTGAGTACCAGCATAACCCGGTATAACTCCCAAATTAACTTCTGGTTGACCAAAGCGTGCGTTGCTTGAGGCAACTCTTATGTGGCAAGCCATGGCTAATTCACAACCTCCTCCTAATGCAAAACCATTAACAGCAGCAATTACAGGTTTAGCACTTCTTTCAATGCTAAACATAACCTCATGGCCTTTTTGGCTCATTTCACTACCTTCTGCCTGATTGAAATTAACAAATTCAGCGATATCAGCCCCTGCTGCAAAAGCTTTTTGGCCGCTACCTGTCAAGATAATTCCCTTAATTTCAGAGTTTGAATTGGCCTCAATTACGGCAGCCTTTATTTCTTGCAAGGTCTGAACATTTAATGCATTTAATTTATCTTCTCTGTTGATAGTGATAATTAAATTTTTACCCTGTTGTTCTGTTAAAATATTTTGATACGACATATTAATCTTTGCTTTTTTCTCCTACAAACTGATCTTCTTGATTTTTAAATAATACATTAAAGGTGGTTAATGAACCATAAATACGAGTAATATATTGTTGAATATTAATTTTTTCTTCATCATTTAATTCACTCGCATTTACCCTTTGTTCTAAGGTTCTTAAGCGATCTCTAACCATTACAATTTTATGAAAAAAAGTTTCAATTGGAATTTCTTTCTGACTTAAACCCGGATCTCCCGGAATTAAAATCATTTTTCCTTTTATCCACTTGCCAGCTAATGGGGTTTCTTCGCTAATATCAGACCATCGCCTAAGGATTTTTTTCAAACTACTTTCAACTTCGGCAAAACTAACCAAGTCAGAATCGGGTACCATTTCATCCAAAATTTCAATTGATTCATCTTTCGAAATTTCGCGGTAACCATGTTCCATGAATGTTATACAAAGGCTATGGCTTTTTACTTGAATTACCACCCCTTTTCCAAATTTTTCATGAGAAACTCTGGAGCCAATACCTATATTATATTCCATAATTATTTTCCAAATAAATTACCTAATGCTCCCAAGCCACCTGGTAATAACTCGTTAGTTACTGCTTTCATTTCTGATTCAGCAATTTTATCAGCTTGTTCTAAAGCCTGATTTAAAGCTATTTCTAAATGATCTTGTAATTCTTCTTTATTGCTTAATAATTCTGGATTGATGTCAATATTTTTAACACGTCTATTTGCGCTAATTTCCACATTTACTTTTCCAGATGCTGAACTTCCGTAAACACTAATATTTTCTAAACGGCTTTTTACTTCAGCCATTTTTTGCTGCATCTCTTGCAACTTTCCAAACATATTAAACATGCTTCAAATTTAATTAATCAGGAGTAATCCCCCCATCTTTTTTATAAATATACCTAAATGTAACAGCTTGATCCCTGCTTTTTATTTCATCCGTATTGGGTTCATCAGTTTCCCAATAGTTGAATTCTTCTTCATCTTCTTCAATTTCTTCTTTTACAGGTTCAATATAAAACTCTTGGTCAACGGCATCTTTTCGCCAAATAAACGCTAAAATCATCCCCGCAAGGGAACCTGATAAATGCCCCTCCCACGACATACTTGGATCTATAGGAAACAAACCCCAAACCAAACTGCCGTATAAAAAAACCATAATTAAAGATACTGCTTGTAAATAGCGATTTTTTCTCAAAATACCGCTGAAGAAAACATATACTGCCCAACTATAAACCCAAATACTTGCACCTATATGGTAACTATCGCGGCCTATTAGCCATAAAATTAAACCACTTAATAACCAACTAATCCATAAAAATTTAAATGCCCTTGCGGGATAAAAATAAAATACAAAAATGCCTAAGGTAAAAATGGAAAATAGGTTGCTAAATAAATGTTTCCAATCGCCGTGGATAAAAGGAGAACTGATGATGCCATAAATTTTTCCATAATCTCTAGGCATTACCCCAAATTGATACCAGTTGGGAAAATAACTCTCTTTTAAAAAATGAATTAAAAACATGATAGCCACCAAATAACCAGGTATTAGGGCTGAGGTTTTTAATTTTGATATAAAATTTTTAAAGTTCAATTCTTCGTTTCAAATATTTTTAACAAGTCTTGTTCCATACTTTTTTCAACAACTTCAGTAATTCGACCTATTTCTTTACCATCTCGCAATAAAATAAATACGGGTATATATTCAATTTTATACTCTTTTTCTTTCCCTTGCGGGGATGTTTTTTTACGATCTAAAAAATAATAAGTAATCTTTTTTCGATCAAATGAAATGGCCTGCATCACCTTCTCAAATTGAGGAAGTAGTACTTTAGTATCCGAACACCATTCGCCCGCAAAAACTAAAAAACTATCATTGGGGTTAATGTGTTTTTTTATTTGATTAATGATTTCAGGATTGGGTTGATATTCTTCAATTTTAGAGTTTAATTCCATTCGTTTATTTATTTTTTTTGAAGATTGAAATTCCATTAATAGGCTTTTTTGGCATGAACTAACCAATATTAATGTCAAAAAGGCGTTTATTATCAGGTAATATTTTTTCATTAGGTGATAGAAATATTTTTTTTTATAATTTAGCAAATTCTATGCAGAATAGTTTTAATTATTATGATTTATTAGGTGTACCCAAATATTCAGGGCATGAAATCATAAAATCTGCATTTAGAAAAATAGCTTTTGAAAAACATCCAGACCGAAACCCAGACGCAAATCAAGACGAATTTAAGTTAATTGTTGAAGCATACAATGTATTAAGTGATCCAGATAAAAAAATGTCGTATGATATTTCTTTATCATCCGAATCAAGAGTTTTAAATGATTATTTTAAAACGGATACTAAAACAAGGAGAAGATCTCGCCGATCGGTAAATAAAAAACCTAAACCCAGTATTGAGGAACTCAACAAGAAGATAATTAGTGATTTTAATAAGTACTCCAATAAATTGTCGATTAAATACCGTATAATTATTTATTTTTTAATTGGTCTTCAAGGAATGTTATTTATTTTTAATAATTGGTTTCTTAGGAAAGATCATTTAATTAATGATATTTCTAAAATCTCCGTAGGTTTTGTTTTGGTATTTTTTTCTATTTATAGTTTTACCAATTTATCATATAGGTGGTATGAGTTTTTAAGGGCAAGTCAAAAACTCTTTGAAGATACAGGCAAAAAGGCGGCTTTTATTTTACTTTTTACCCTTATTATTGGTTATGGTTTACCCATTTCTGGAGCTTATAGTTTGAGATATTATTTGTTAAATGTTAATGGAATTTATACCAATGCTAAAGTGATTTCAATCATTTACAGGGATGAAATTGAACTAACTTATTATTTTGAATATCTGGGTAAAGAATATTATAAAACCATTGAGGTTGAATCTCTGGATGGGATTTATGAAGGGAAAAATATTTTAGTAAAATTTGTGGCTAATGATCCTGATATTTCTATGTTAGCCGAATAAATAAAGATAATTATAAAATTGTTTTTAATCTTATTTTGTTATTTGAAATAAGAATTCAAAAAAAACTTAATTATGGATTTCTGTATAATTTCTACTTAATAAATGTACTAATTACAATCTTTTTTTCATTGTTATTTTCTATTATTAATTCCTTTTCGCTCAAGCTTTTTATTCTGAACTTATAGACTAAAAATCGAGTTTTAGCATAAGAATCGTTAAAATGCAATATGATATAATTGTTGTCAATTAATTTCCATTCGAATTCGGTTGGGTATTTGGTGCCTTCGTGAATATTAGTTAAAAGTGCCTTAGAACTGTCTAAAAAACTAATTTCTTGATATTCGTAATATTTACTTTCAGGAGCTTCATCTAAAATAATATTTACATTTTTTAGGGTCCAGTTTCCTAATAATAATTCATATTTGCTTCTAGTTTCTTTTTTTATTGAACATGAAAATAACAAAAGGGAAATGAATAAATAAGTAAATCTTAACATTATTTAATAATAATTTTTTGGGTAAAATTTTCTTGATTTTCTGATTCAATGAGAATTGTATAAATTCCTGAATTTAAATTTTCTAAGCTTATTGTATGTAGATTTTCAGCATGGCCTTGTAGGATTAATTTTCCCGCAAGGTCATATATTTTATATTTCATTATCCCCGCAAGGGTATTAGAAATAATTAAAAAATCATTTGCTGGATTAGGGTAAACTTTAATCGAAATGTTTTGAATTTGATCATTGCTCAAATTCGAAATTTTTAATTGCTGTTCTAATATTTTTACTTCACTTAAAACTGGGTTTCCAAATAATAAATTCAAGGTATATTCAACCAAAGGTGCCTTGAAATCTGGACTTAAGAATTTAACTTCTATACGATTATTTGGAATTCCGAAAGCGATATCATTGATAATTAAACTATCGGTTTGATAAATTTCAGAAACCACTCTTAATACTGGAAAAAATCCTAAATCGGTCTTAATTAAGCCGAATCCATTTACTTGGTTTATTCTGTAACCAGTTTGTTTGTAGCTTCCAAAAGTTAAAACGGGAATTAATAAGTCGAATGAATCTATATAAAAATCTGGAAATCGTATTGGTAATTTATAAATAATATCTCGGTCAGTATATTGTCCCGCAAGGGGAATAGGAATTATACTTAAGCTAAAACCTAGTCCCATAGCTTGATAGGCAGTATTATTTTTTTGGTAAAATTGATAAATATTTTGAATACTTATTTCACCAAATCCTATGGAATCACTTATTTTATTTCCGAATGAGTTAAAAAAATAATTTCGGTAAGGAGTGCGATTAGAATTAATAAATGAGAAGGCTTCTTTCTGATTGGAGAATAGATTGCTGAAATCCCAGATATGATTTTCTGAGCCTTCAAAAGGGTCTGGCGCTAAATCGGGATCGATTATTTTATAAATAAAAGAATCACTTGCACCAGCTAACTGATTGGCTTGAATGCTAACTTGTGCCATTGAATTTTTTAATGAAAATAACAATAAAAATAAGCCGAATAATTTTAATTTCATTTTTTTATTTTAAACGAACTAAAGTAATTCCATCACCACCTCTATCAGCATGTTCATCCATCATTGAAGATATAAATTTATACTTTTTTAAGTTATCTCTCAAGAATTTTCTTAAAATTCCATTTCCTTTACCATGGACTATGCGTATATGCTCAAATCCTAAAATAACTGCTTGGTCTAAAAGTTTTATAACTTCATTTAAAGCTTCATCAGCTCTTTTACCTCTAACATCTATTTCTGAGCTGAACTCGGCCATTTTTTCATTAAAATCATATCCCACAGCCTTTTTTAAATGCTTTTTGGCTTTGGTTGAAGATATTTTTTCTAATTGACTCAAGTTAGCGGTGGTTTTTATATCGCCAATGGCAACAATAGCTTTGTTTTTTAATATCGATATTATTTCTCCGATATTATCGGAGTCTTTAAATTTAATTAAATCACCTGCCTTTAATTCTTCATTTTCTTTTAAATCAATAGGTTTAGGGGTTTTAATTTCTTTTTCTAAATGATCTTTGGTTTCTTTTATTTTTAATCGTTGAATTTTAGTTTTTTCATTATCCGCTTTTTCTTCTTTAATCGTTCTAATGGTTTCTTCAATTAAGGAATTGGAATCTTTAATTATTTCTATGGCTTTTTGTTTAGCACCATCAATAATGCTTTTCTTTTTATCTTCTATTTGAGATTTTAATGAAGAATAGTCTTCTATTAACTTATTTAAATGAATTTCTTTTTCGCTTAATTTTTCTTTTAACTCACTTACTTCGTTTTTCTCTTTTTCAAGATTTACGATCAAATCATCTACGTTTTGTTGTTTTTTCCCTACTTTTTTTCGGGCTGATTGCAGAATATTTTTATTTAACCCGATTTTTTCAGCTACTTCAAATGCGAAGGATGATCCGGGCTTTCCTTTTTCTAATCTAAATAATGGGACTAAATTCTCAGTATCATAAGCCATTGAAGCATTAACTAATCCTTCGGTTTGATTGGCTAAAACTTTTAAATTACTAAAGTGGGTAGTAACCACACCATAACTCATTTTTTTGTTAAGAGCTTCTAAAATAGATTCTGCTAAGGGCCCACCATATTGAGGGTCGGTACCAGTACCGAATTCATCAATTAAAAATAGGGTAGAACCACCAGAAAACTTAACAAAATAATCCATATTTTTTAGATGGGAACTGTAGGTACTTAAATCATTATCTAAGTCTTGATCGTCGCCAATATCTATAAACATTTCTTTAAAAATTCCAGCTTTAGATTCAGGCAATGCAGGGCATGGGATTCCGCATTGCAGCATATATTGTAATAAACCAATGGTTTTTAGAGATACGGATTTACCTCCGGCATTGGGGCCGCTAATAACTAAAATTCGATCTTTATCTAAAAATTCTAAATCGAGTGGAATTATTTTTTGTTTATTTTTTTTATGATGTAACCATAAAAGTGGGTGATAGGCTTTTTTCCAATTGATGCTGGGTTTATTTTCAATATGTGGAATTTCTGCATTTATTTGTTGTGCAAAATAAGCCTTGGCTCTAATGAAATCGATTAATCCTAGTTTCTGGAAATAAGTTTGAAGCAGAGGGACAAAAGGTCTTATTTGCTGGCTTAAAGATTTAAGAATAAGTTCTATTTCTTTACGTTTTGCAATTTGTAACTCTCTGATAAAATTGTTAAGATCTAATATTTCTGCGGGTTCAATAAAATAGATAGTACCATTAGCACTTTCATCATGAACAAGACCTTTAATTTTTCTTTTATGCTCGGCTAAAATTGGCATTACCAATCGGCCGTCTCTTATACTAATATCAATATCTGCAGCCCAGCCTTCTTTTTTTGCATTCTTAAAAATCTGATTTATTTTTTTATGAATTTCGGATTCTGCATCAATTAAAGAGGCGCTAATTTTTTGAAGATTAACAGAGGCATTGGCTTTAATTTTACCTTCTTTATCTAAAACTTTATCAATAATAGAGATAAGTTCTTTTTCGAATTCATAATCTTTGAAGATATCGGCAAGTAAAGGGAATTCTAATGCATTCTCTTTCAAAAACTTCATGATTTTTGAAATGGTTTCAAGACTTAATCTCAATTCAAAAATTTGATGTTCGAGTAAAAAGAATCCTTCTATTTCTAGGTTTCTTAAGTTGTTTCCGGGATCAATATAATTATCAGAAGGAAAATAAATTCCTTTTTTAATAATAGTTAAAAACTCTTTAACCTGATTTTGCCATAAATAAATCATTGAATATTTATTGCTAAACTTCATTTTTTTAAGATAGTCTTTTCCCAAACCAGAAAGACATTCTTTTTCAATCAAAGATCTTATTTGGTCAAAACCTAATTTTACTTCTATTGCCTCAGGATAATTCAAAATATTTTTTTAATAGAAACAAAAATAAAGCTCATTTGCTCGCTATACCAAAAAATATTTTAACAATTTCATTTTTAGGGATTTATTGGGGTAGAATTTGTTCCTTATATGATAAAGTGAAAAAAATAATTTTTGTTCTATTTTAGACTATGGATGAAAAATAAAAATATAGGGATATACCAAAGCCATTTTTTTTGATGGGTTGAATCTTTTTACTATTAAAGGTTCGTTTAGGGTTAGCCATTGTTTAACGCAGAATTTAGGGATATTGAAAGTATCTTTCAAAATTGACTCGGTATCATTTTTTTATTATATTCTCATGCAGTTTAATCAATAAAATATTTTTGGACTTTAACTTGACTCCGAAATTATCTTTGCTAAAAATAAGTATGTAATATATTCAAGGAAACTTAAATTTAAAGGTAAATTTCGGATTCAATTAAACACTAATATTTGGGCGTAATATTACGTTTTATTGACTGTTAATAAAATGATTGAATTAAATTTAATCTTAGATTGAAGTATAATTAATCATTCAACCGTTCCTTTATTATTTATTAATAGTATTCTTCAATATTTCCATTTTTTCGATGGCTTCAGGTTCACCTTTTTCAATAGCTTTGATTAAAAACTCCAATCCTTTTTCTGTTTCTCCATTTTGTATTAAAAAGTCAGAATAATGATACTCCAATAAATCTACAGGCTCTGTTATGGATTCAAAAGACTTTTTGAAGAATTCAGAGGCTTTATCCATTTCGACTTTTGCTTGATAATAAAGTGCGAAATTTCTGTAGGTATATGCATTATCGTTATTTTTTGTTTCTAGTGCCTTATCTAAATACTGTTTAGCTTCTTCTAGTTTTCCTAGTTGAATAAGGGTATATCCTAAATTATCATTAGCATAACCAAAGTCTGGGATTATTTCTATAGAACTTTTAAAATAATTCACCGCTTCCACATAATTTTTAAGCCTTATGTAATAATAGCCCAAATTATTATAAACATCTGCTTTTAAGTTGTCGTCTTTTGTTAAGAATAGTATCTTTTGAAGAGAGGCTATTGCTTCTTCAAATTTGTTTTTTAAATATTCTTCATTAGAACGATTTAAAAGTTCAATAGATTCAAGTTCATTTTGGCCATAAAGAAAACTTGGATTCTCATCTAAATATTTTATGGCTTTTTTTAATTGACTATTCAATTTATTTGATAAATAATCTTTCCATTTTGTAGTGTCCAGATTTATTAATTTTGAATATAATGCAAGGGTAAATGAAATTATATCATCAGGAATATTTGAATTATAGTTCCATTTAGTTTCCCAGTGTCCATCATTACTTCTTCCCGAATCTGACAAATTTTGGGTTAGCAAAATTCCAAATCCGAAATATACCCCAGCTAAGTATAGAAATAAGTCTGTGTCATCATTCTTGTCGAATTGCCCTAAATTTTCAATTAGTTTTATTTTTATTAATTCATATACTAGAACCTGAATTAGTCGATTTGGGCGATTTTGAAGACTATTTGCAATATGAATTTTATATTTCCCTTCTTTTATTTCCAGTTCTGTTTCAAATGGATTCCCTTCTATTTCATAAGGAATAGCATAAGTATCTCTAATGTCTTTAACAAGTTCAATAGAAATCTTATCTTCTTGAATTTGAATCAATGAGGATAAATCTTTAATGATGTTTTCAATTAATACTTTATTACTATTAAAAGTATTTGGAAAATAATCTTCTGAAAAAATAATTACTTCATTTTCTTGTTTAGGGTATCCAAAAACACTTATTAGGTAGTTGAAATTGTCTTCAACCCATATTTGGTCTGACTCGTTAATTTTATAGGCATCATTATCTTTATTTTTAAATAACCCAAATAGATTCATAATTTAATTTAATATTTTTGATAATTAATTATTAAGTGATAAAACCTTGAGGGATTTCAGTTATTCTCCAAGAACATTGCTCTCATTTATCAATATCAAATTTAAAAAAATCTTTTTAAGCTACAATAAGATTTACTTTAATTCCATAAATTAAAACCCTTTGGTATTAATTCAAAAATTGATTTTTTGATTTCATTACTTAAAATGCCTTCGGTTATTTCGTCTCTGGTGCCTGAGCGGAGTCGAAGGCACCAGAGAGAAAGTAGCTCATAATGTACTCCTAGGATTAACTGCATAAATAAATTTGTTCTTTTTATGATTTTGTTGAGTTGTTTGATAATTTAAATTCAAATATTGACAATGAAATAATTATCAATATTTCGCTTATAAAATAAAGCTTTCCATAAATGGTTAATTTTTCAAAACATCGAATAACATGAAAGATGGTAAATCCACAATAGCAAAGATTAAAAATTGCAATTAGCATTAAAAATATAGGCCATTTTTTCGGTTTAATTAATAAAATTAAGGTTGAATAAAAGAATAGGATAGTAGCTATGCAAATGAATACGGTTATAGTATTTTTAGGCATTCCAAAAAAATCTTCAAAAAAATAAATTAAGAATAAGCAAATTATTGATAAAAAGGCTCCCAACGCATCGATTAGGAATATTTTAGGGTTATTGAATTTGGAAATTTTTGAGTTCATTATTTTAATTTTAAATATGGTTAGAAAAGGATTTTATAACTTAAATTAGGTAATAAAATTTTTTCGATATCTTTATCAATTCCACCAGTTCTATAATTGTATTGGTAGCCAAAGAAATCTGCTTGTTGAGTTAGATTTACAATTTTTAGTGCTATTTCTCTTGAACTTTTCAATTTATTCTTTCTAAAGGAAATAGTTAAATGTACATTAGTAATTGGATTTGTTTGAAGTAAATAAGCACGTGTTTCATCATATACAATAGACTTTGCCAATTTAGTTGCTTCTTCATTAATAGGTGAAAATCTATCCCCACCCTGAAAGGTAATTCTTCCGTTGATGTTAAATGTATTTTGTTTATTTTTTCCAACTTTCCATTCTTTACCTGCCAATACATTAATTACGTAGTTTCTGTTAAAACGGGTATTTCTCCAAACATGATCACCGCCCTTATATTTTGCATTAAAAATTGAGGCTGTACTCATAAAATAGAATCCATTTGACATATATTTTTCAAATGTTAAATCCAAACCGTAGTTTCTGCCTTTGCCTTTATTTACCATTTTCTCTGCAAAAAACCAATCTGATTGAATATTGATAGCAGAAAAAGAACTATTATCTATTACTGGTACCTCGTATAGAAATTGAAAATAGGGTTCAATCTTCAAATGAAGCAGGTCAGAAATACTCCAGTCATAACTAAATACCAAGTGATGTGATTTGGTAAAATCTAAGTTTTTGTTTAGCGCTTTTTCTCCGCTTATTAATGAATTATTAAAGTAAATATTTAAACTTTCTATTCTACTATGTAAACCGTATGCCAAACCTAATGTATGCTTTTCACCTAGGTTCTTTATTAGTGCAATCCTAGGCTCTATGGAGTAATTATTATTGAGTGAAAAATGTTGGGCAGTAATTCCTAAATTCAGATTTAATCCAGAATTTAGTAAAATGGATGAATTGGTGAATACAGATGATAATAAACTATTTCCAATTGTATTTACTATTTCATTGGGGTTATCTCCAATATTAGGTGCTTTGTTCAATTTTAGATTATAATTCAGATATCTCACCCTAAGTCCGGTTCTATTGGTATGTTTTGAATTAAATTTCTTGTTTAAAAAAGTAGATAATACCCAATCTGAATTATTATTTGATATGCTACTAAACGGAACCAATTGCTCAGTTGAATTTAGCACTTTAGTTCTCCATTCAGTCTCATTTGATGTAAAAGCAATGGATGATTTTAGGTAAGCATTATTTTTTAAAAAAACTTTGTGATTTACTCCAAATGCTCCCGTGATCATTTTTATTTTGTCTTCTTGACTATCATCATAATATTTTCTTTCGGAGCTATCCATTTTGGGGTTGTTCATAGCCCTGTCTAAGAACCACAAACCCCAAATAGAGAATTCGCCCGCTTTTTGGGTGGGGAAATTTAGTTTGAATGATAAATCTTGGTAATTTATTGATGAAGCTCCATCTGGTAAAAGAGGTTCTAATAAACCTAAGGTTGAGTAGCGATAATTAAAAATATAAGATGATTTTCTATTTTTTTTAAAGGGACCTTCTTGTGAGACTTCAAGTCCAATAAGGCCAAACAGAAAACTTCTTTCGGTTTTTTCAGTATTACCTGTTCTTAGATTCACATCAAATACACCTGATAGCGCATTGCTATATTCTGCGGGAAAGGCTCCTGTTAAGAAATCAGAGTTAGCTAACATCTGCGAACTTAGGGCAGTTAAGGTACCACCTCCAAAAGTCCTTAAATCATTGAAATGATTTGGGCTTGGAATTTCAACCCCCTCCATTCTCCATTGTAAATATCGAGGTGCATTACCTCTTACTACAATCCCATTATTGCTATTATTAGAGGTAACTCCTGCAAAAGCTGATGCGAGTCTTGCTGGGTCATCAAATCCTCCCGCATATCTTGATGCTTCTTCTACGCTTAACATTCTTGTGCTTATTTTAGCAAAGGGATTTATAGATTTTTGCTTATGGAAAGTTGGACGTACAACTATTTCGTTTAGTTCTGTATGATTCTCTTCTAGTTCAATAATCATTTGAGTTTGTTTTCCTGATACCACAAGAACTTCACTCACTATTCTGTCTTTATATCCTATAAATGTTACTTTTATTTCATATCTACCTATTGGAACATTTGAAAGGATGAAAGTACCTGTGCTATCTGTTGAGGAACTGATTATGGGTTGGGTATTTAAAACAGAAACAGAAGCGAAAGGTATTGGTAATGAAGTGATTTTATCTATGACAACCCCTTTTATCAATTGCCTGGGTTGCGCAAATACAAAATTTATATTTATTAATAAAAGCAAGGAAGCTAAAATTTCACGTATCATTCAGATATCATTAAGGTTTTTTAATGACGCGAAATTCTTTACTAATAAAAAAATGTACAATACTGATTAATCAGTATTCTGCTTAAATAAGGCCGTATTTGGTAGCGAAAATGATGGCTTCAATGGTATTATTTGCTCCTAATTTTTCTAAAAGTCTTTGTCTATGTGTGTTTACGGTATGAACACTTATTGATAACTTATCCGAAATTTCTTTGCTTAATAAACCTTTTTTTACAAAATTGAGAATCTCTAACTCACGTTTAGTTAGTTCTAAACTTGGTCTATTATCTGCGATAGAAGGGATTATTTTACCAGTTCTAAAATTAAGAATTTGACATTTAACTAATGATTCTATTTCTTGATTTGGTGATAAATCTATTGTACTCATCATAAGCCACATTTGCCCTATGGCATCTAATTCTAAAAGCTGATATTGATCGATAACTCTAACATATTTGTTATCAGAATTTAACATTCTATACTCATAAACCACCTTATGATTTATTTTTTCATCATTAGACAATTCTTTAAACAACTTTAGAGAAGATAACCCTAGCATTGCCAAATCATATTTATCATCGGGGTGAATTTTGGCTTCGAAAAAGGAATAATTTAGTTCCTCAAATTCTGATTTTTCATAGCCTAAAAGATTAGCATAGTTTTTTGAAAAAAATACTATTTTCTTTTCATTCAAATCAAAAATTTGGATGGAAGAATTACTAACTTCGGCTAAGATTTCAACGACCTTTTTATGTTTTTCTAGTTTATTAATGTCTATATTTTGAGATTCAAAATGAAAACCCGCCATGTATTTCATTACAATTTCGTAAATAGCGCTTCTTTTGTCGGTATTTTCATTTTCTTTTTTTATCATTTTTTATCTTAATTTTTATCAGGACTGAAGTGTAATAACTGATTTAGTCGATAATTTTATTTATTCAAACATAACTAATATTTTAGACAGTCCTACTTTTGGGGTCTATTACACAAGTTGATACTACTTTTAAGTTTTTTTAATTTGTCCATTTATTCCAAGGAATTACAAATGGTAAAACTAATACCCAGACTAAAAAAAATAAGGCCATTCCTGAAGGGTAGCTTTGATTATTTTTTATCGCTGGAATTGCAACTACAATTAACCAAGATGATTTATAAATAAGTTGCAGAAGTAATACAGGCGAAAATGTTAAAGGCCGCCAAAGACCCCAAATTGATAAAACAGCAATGGCTAGCCATAAACAACCTACCAAACGTATAATATCTGTTGTTTGGTAACAGTTTTGGAATATTGTTACCGATGAAAATTTAGGAAAAAAAATAGAGCAAATACCTATATAACCAGCAACCATTATGTTTGCCATATAAACTATTTTTATTAATATCATAATGAATATTTAAAATATAAAACCAAGACCTGTTTTTATAACCGGATAAATAGAGTTTTTATCAGCATTTGTTGTTGAACCAATGCCAACTCGATTATCAAAAGTCCAATTTTTTCTATTTCCAAACTTATAGGCGTAACCATAACCAGCGTATGGCAAAAGGGTGATTTTTTCATCAATCCTTAAAAGTTTATTCTCTAAAAAAGCTATTCCTAAAAACAGAAATTGACCTTCCATACGCTGATTAGTGTAGTATTTTATGTTTGCACCATGTGTATTTTTAAAATTACTTTCAAATTGGATTGTTAAGTTACCCATTGTTTTTATTTCAGCGCTAAATACTGGGGTAAAAGGAAAAATTAAAAAACTCAGCCTAATGTTAGCTGTTGGATTTATGTTTTGTTTTGTCTGTGCTTTCACAAACTGTGAGGCAAACAGATAAATAAATAAAATCAAATTCCTCATTTGTTTTCTGCAATTTGTTTGATTTCTTGCATTACCTTAGGTAGCATAACTCGATATTTTTTACCTAATTTATTGCCAAACAATTTTTTAAATAAGCCTGTAAACTTTACCTCATGTTTAAAAAAGGTTTTGCCTTCTCTTTCATCTAATGTACGTTTGATTATAAGCCAACCAAAAGGGATTTTGGTTTTAAAGGTATATGATTTGAGGGGCTCAATCTCACTAATTAGAAATTTTGATTTTGGACCTTTATCAGGGATTAATTTGCCTTTGGTCCCAACAGCAAAGGGACCTTCGAGATACGCTTCTTTTAATCCTAAATCCCAGTGCTTCCAATTGGGAACATCAGTCCAAATAGCCCAAATTTTATCACTTGTTGCACTTGTACTGTCAGTATGTGAAAAGTGATAGTTCGTTTCTATTGAATAGGCTTGCATAACCAAGAATGTTGAAAGGATTAAAATTAAATGCTTCATCTTTTTTATTTTAAATGATGAAGCAAATTTCTTTAAGCAAAATAACAATCTACTGCACCTATGTTAAGTTCGATCTTGTTCTGCTATTTTTTTTCGAATTCTACTTAATGATTGAGGGGCAATACCAAAAAATGAAGCTAAATACTGTAATGGAATTCGTTGTAAGAGCGAAGGATTTTTTTCAATCATTTTTCTGTATCGCTTTTCGGCTGTCTCTGTTTGTAATTCCTGTAAAATTTCTTCAGTATAATATTGAACTTCTTGTATTAATTTACGAATAAAAGTGTTCCAACTTTTAAATTCTAAAAGATCATTTGCTTGTTTAAGAGTTGTTTGATAAATAACTGATTTTTCTATAGCTTGTATATTTTCAGCAGCAGGTGTTTCAGATGTAAAACTAACTTGAGAGGTGAAACAATAGGGGGCCTCGGTGAAAAATTTTGTAATTTCGTTTCCGTCTTTGATAATAAAATAACGAAGTAAACCACTTTCAATAAAATATAAATGTCTGCAAACATCCCCTTCTTGAAGTAGGATTTCGTCTTTTTGTAAAGTCCTTTGTTGAAAGCAAGCCGATATTTCTTCCCATTCTTTATTTGATAGGGTTGTATAATTTTCTATGAATTTTCTAAACTCTTTCAATTTATTATCGCTAAGTTTATTAAAGTTTTGGAATTTAAATTGTTTGGATATCTAAGTATTTGGAAATAATATTTTTAATTTTCTTTTCACATTTTAAGTAAATTGTCTAATTCAGATTTCCAAAAGCCTCCTTCAATGAATATTTTAAAATCTGCTGTTGCCAAGTTATTTTTTAATGTTTCAAATTGTTGGTCTGTAAAGTTTGCGTCTAAAAATGCGTTTTCACCATTTTCATTTTGGATTGTTTGTACAAAATCTCTATAAATTAAAATACATTCTGCTAAGCAGTTTATGGATGAATTAAAAAATTTAGGAGAAAAATGGTCTTCATGAGAAAGCCACTTTATTTGGTCCGAATTTTCAGTATCAATAGCAATTATATCACCATCATTGCAGAATCCTATTAATATGTATTTATCATAAATGAAATTAAGGTGTTTGAAATAATTGCTTAATTTATCTATAGAATTAAATTGATCAGTTTTGTTTTGGACGAAAGAAAGAAATGGTGCAGCATCAAATGGAAGTCCAGCATTTGTCAAAAATTCTATTGTTTGAGGCTTAAGCTTTAACCCAAGGAGGCTTTCAATATCAAGAGGTGAAAGATTGTTTTCCTTGGCTGTCCATAATTCTATGAATTGTGATGTTGTCAATAGTTTTATCTATTATGGCTTAATTAAAGTGCTATATAACTTATTTATTCCTAAATTTCAAAATTACTTTTTTGCTTTTGGATTATTTCTAGTATACCCGAACCAAAATTGACCAATGACTGATACCCTTTTTTTATGTTTTTCTAAATCAATAGGTTATTTGGTTTGTTGAGGGGTGTTATTTTTATTTATAAGCTTTCCGTTATGGTAAACTTCTATTTTTTCGATTTCACCATCAAGTGACCAAAATAGCCATTCACCTGATTTTTGATTTTTTTTCCAATTTCCTTTGGTTTTTAATTTTCCGTTTTCATACCATTCTTGATAAAGGCCGTTTATGATGAAATCTCTTGGATTATGACTACAAAAATCTAAATAGTATCTTTCAAAATTTATTTCTTCCTTCTTAGATCCAGATGGAAAGTAGGTTATTTTCCGATCTATCCCATGACTATCGTTAAAAAAAATTTCAGAGATTAGGTTCCCATTTTCATCCAACTCTTTCCAAGTATTGATTGGAAAATAAATTGATGCGAAAGTGTTTTTATTTTCTGAAATGACCTTTTCTTCTTTTAATGATATGCTGTCGACAAAGTATTGTAGTTCATTTAATTGTCCATTTTTGTGATAAAATAACCATTCCCCAATTTGATATCCATTTGAGTAATTGCCTATTCTATTAAGAGTACCATCAGGGTAATAATATTTATAAATTCCATGTTGGTTATTATTTTTCCAAATTGAGTACTTACGTAAGTTTCCATCGCTCCACCATTCATACCAAACACCATCTTTTTTGTCATCAACCTTTTGTCCTTGCATGGAAATTGTGCCATCTTTGTTCCAATAAGTAAAAGGGCCATTTTCAACACCATCTTTGTAGACAGAAGTGTGTCTAATTCTTCCATTTTTAAAGTAGAATTGAAAAAGTCCATTCGGTTTACCATTTTTATAATGTCCTATAAAAGCTATTGATACGCTATCATCAAAGTATGCTACCCATCTGCCATTAGGTAAGCTGTCTTTTACAAACCCTTGATGATTTTCCCAGTCATATTGTTTAGGATATACAAATACGGTGTCCTTATTTACTATTCCATCAATTACTGTGGTTTTGAATTTCTGTCCGTAAGTTGATAGCGCAAGGAAAAGAGAAGTAAATATGATTATTAGTTGCTTCATTTTATTTAACTTAAACGTAATAATTAGAAAAATTATTTTATAAATATTTTACTAATTCATTTAGCAATGAGAGTATTATTTTCATTCATCATTAAACAATTTTATAAACATCCAGCAAAGGAAAAAAATGGTTTTTGTCATTGATGTGGTGCCTTCGACTCCGCTGCCTTCGACTCCGCTGCCTTCGACTCCGCTGCCTTCGACTCCGCTCAGGCACCGGGGTTTAGGGAAAATTGAATAAGGTAAGAAAATTATTCATTCTCAATCTTTTTATTTTTATAATGTGTTCCATTGGTACATTCAGATAAAGCATGAAGGTCATTTAAAGTTCCATTTATCAAAGCTTTCTTCTTTTTTCTACTCCATTTTTGTACTTGTTTTTCTCGGTAAAATGCTTGTTCTATTCTCTGAAATTCCTCATAATAAACTAATTTGATAGGTAGTCTTTTTTTAGTATAGTTAGAACCGTATCCAGCATTATGCTGCTCAATGCGTAATTCAAGATTGTTTGTGCTACCAGTGTAGTAACTTCCATCACAACATTCTAAAATATACATCCATCCTTTCATACTGATTTGAATTTTATTATATTATTTTTTGTATTTTAAATCCCCATCAGTGAGTTTTTATCCTACGCTGCCTTCGACTCCGCTGCCTTCGACTCCGCTCAGGCACCGGGGTTAATTGAACAATCGAAGAAGGTAAAAAATTATTTTTTCTAATAGAATTAAAATCAAATTTTATTTACCTTATTAAATATTTAGCATTTATTAATTCATTTCTTGATTTAATAAACGAATGATTGATTAACCTTAAAACTGTCTTTGAAACCCTTGTCTTTTGGCTAGCATTTTATATAACCAGTTTTTTCTTTTATTTTCCTTCAAGGTTAATAACACGTTTTGCGCTTCTTTTCTTACCATCAATAAGAACTTCTGAGCAGGGTTCCGTTTGTATAGTATCCTTTCTTATTAATTCCCCTTTATTGTTGTAAATGTAGGTTGTTACATTACAAAGGATACCGCTTTCTGAACAATAGGTTTCTTGGTGAATATTTCCGCTCGGTTGATGGTAAGAAACGCTATAAAATCTTTTGTCTGGTAATTGAAACTCGAACTGCGTTTTCTGCTTAAACTCATTGTATCGCTCTGTATATAAATAACTCGGGCACCAATCTGAAAATTTACGATACTCTCGAATGTCTCCGTCATCAAAACGGTTTATATACTCGGCATATTGATCGTAAAAATAGCTGTAGAAATATTCATCCTTTATAGAAAAGCTATCGGGTGGTAAATTGCTAATATGGTGGCAGCTGGTATCGGTCGAAATTTTGGGAGTGTAGCGTGAATTATAGTAATACCTATGTCCATCAGTACTAATGTAATACTTTTTTCGCTCAATGCTAACAATGGTATCAGAACTACGTTTGATTTTCAAATCAATCATTTGGGTGATCTGCCCTTGCTCTGGCATTAGTTGTTTCCCGTTTTCTGGTATATTCTTATCAAAGTCGTTGTAATAGTTATAAATGCTATCACCCAATGTTATTCCATTAGGGTTATAGGTAACATTCACCTTGTAAATTCCGGCAAATAAAGGAACACCAAAACTGTGGTGTGAAGCATTAAGAGTATGGTAGTTAAAATAGTTTTCAAAATCATTTAGATAAATGGGGACTACAATTTGTTCCAGCGGTTTCAGGTATCTGATCTGAACAGTTCCCGTATCGTGGACCATCATTTTTAGCATTTTATCTTCCGTATATCTTAACAGCAGGGTATTGTTTGCTTTATCGTAGGCATTTAAGTAAAACAATTTTTGTCCGACGTTTTGCGTATGAGGCAGCAAAACAGGATGAGATTTCTCTTTGTCAGTATTGGTGATGGTAATATTAAAAGTGATTTTTTCGCCTTCGAAGTAACTTTCTTTGTCTGTGCTGAGAACAAAGCTGATAGGATGATATTTTAGGTAAGCCTTAGCATTTTTATTGATTAGCAAAATAAAAAAAGTCAATAAAATTGTTTTGAATATGTTCATGGTTCTTTTTCAGTTTACAGACGTTCTTCTATAGGTAATAACGATAAATAAGAAAAACAATCTCATTCCTATCATTATTTATTTTTTAGAAATAAGAATTTTGTTGCTATTCATTCTTAACAAATTTAAAGATATCCTGCAAAGGCACAAATTGATTTTCTTCTTCAATAGTTTCTGCTCGGTGCCTGAGCGGAGTCGAAGGCAGCGGAGTCGAAGGCAGCGGAAAAGGTTAAAATTCGAATTGAGGGAGAACACAAAAAAAGCGAGATTTTAGTCTCGCTCTTTTTGAAATTTTGTATTTAAAAATTTATACTTTACCAGCCTAAAATATAGGCGAACATTAATGGTGCAACTATTGTAGCATCTGATTCTACTACAAATCTTGGGGTTTCTTTGCTTAATTTACCCCAAGTGATTTTTTCATTAGGCACTGCCCCTGAATAAGATCCGTATGAGGTGGTTGAATCGGATATTTGACAGAAATAAGCCCAGAATGGAATATTCTCCATTTCCATATCCTGATATAACATAGGCACTACACAAATTGGGAAATCACCCGCTATACCGCCACCAATTTGGAAAAATCCTACTCCCTGTCCATCTGAATTTTTTACATACCAATCAGCCAACCAAGTCATATACTCAATACCACTTTTCATGGTACTTGGATTTAATTCTCCCTTAATACAATATGAAGCGAAAATATTACCCATAGTAGAATCTTCCCAACCTGGGACAATAATCGGTAGGTTTCTTTCTGCTGCTGCTATCATCCATGAATCTTTTGGATCAATTTCATAATATTGTTCCATTTCTCCAGATAATAACATTTTATACATATACTCATGAGGAAAAAATCTTTGTCCGCTATCTTGAGCATTTTTCCATTGCTTATGAATATGTTTTTGAATTCTTCTAAAAGCTTCTTCTTCTGGAATGCAGGTATCGGTTACTCGGTTAAATCCATTTTCTAATAAATCCCATTCATCATCAGGACTTAAATCTCTGTAATTAGGAACTCTTTTATAGTGTGAATGAGCCACTAAATTCATGATATCCTCTTCTAAATTTGCGCCGGTACAAGAAATAATATCTACTTTACCCTGACGAATCATTTCAGCTAAGGATTTGCCTAATTCTGCAGTACTCATTGCTCCCGCAAGGGTAATCATCATTTTACCCCCTTTGGTTAAATGAGTTTCATAAGCTTGAGCAGCATCTACTAAGGCTGCTGCGTTAAAATGTTTGTAATGTTTTACAATAAATTCGGAAACGGGTCCTTTTGCCATGATTTCGATTTTCTAATTTCGAAGCAAATATAACCCATTGTGACTAAAATCTGAACCCAATTCTACTTTCTAATCCGTAAGAATAAAATTGATATTGCATATTATCAGGTCGGCCGTTTCTTTGGCTTATATTTCCTAATATATCTACGTAAAAACGCTGATCGCTAAGAGGAATTCGTGTGCCAATTTCGAACATAAAACCATAATAATTTTCATCTGGAGCTGTACCTAAATTTAAATTTATAGGTTCATTATCGATTTTCATGGTATTAAGCGGATTATAAAAACGGGAATACTGAAGATATAATCCAATAAAGGCTTTTGAATTTTTACTATATTTTCTAACTCCCAATGCAAAATTTTGAGCCGCAAATCGAGATTCTACATCGGCACCATACTCATTTAAATTATTAGTATCATTGGGTAATAATAAACTGCGGGTTAATGATGTAGCTCTAAAAAAATTAAACTGAAAACTTATTAACCAGGTCTTATTTAAATAAGCTCCAAAACCGATCGGTATATTTAAATTGGTTCTGAAATCGCCTGCTGGTCGACCAGAAACTATGACTGAATCTCCAAAATAGGCAGGTAATTGAGGACGGAATCGGGTATTAAAATTTTTGGTTTCGAAGGTGTTTCTATAAAATTGATAGAAGAAAATTCCATTAGGGAAATTTATTCCAATTCCTACATTCCCTTCAAAGATGGGATTCTCTGGAGGATTTCTTTTTAGGGATAAAGTAATTTTCTCCTCAGATGAAAATGCCGAGTAGGGGAGCTGGATTAAAATGATGAATAGGATAAGAAATAATCTCATTAAGTATAAAACGTAAAATTATGGGTTTAAGTTGTTTTTTGATTTAATGAGTAGACCGAGACCTTTATGTTGATCAATTTCTAAATTGAAAATTTCCATGGCGGTTTTATAAAGAATTTGATCTTTTTGTTCTTGACTCAATTCTTTATGATTTTCGATTTCAGCACCATATTCTAAATCGCCCAAGGGGAAAGGAAAATCAGTACCTAAAGCAATTTTTTCAGCACCAAATAAATTGACTAAAAATTTTAAAGTATCCGGATCATGAACCAAACTATCTACATAAAATTTACCGATGTATTCTTTGGGTTCTTTGATATTATTTACATTACATAAATCAGGACGAACATGCCAGGCATGATTAATTCTTCCAAGCGTTTGTGGAAAGCAGCCCCCACCATGAGCAAATAAAACTTTAAGTTTAGGGAATTTATCAAATACACCGCCAAAAATCATACTGCTAATGGCTAATGATGTTTCTGCAGGCATTCCTACGAGCCAGGGTAAAAAATAATTTGGCATTTTTTCTTGGCCCATCATATCCCATGGGTGGACAAATAAAGTCATTCCTAATTCTTCGGCTTTTTGATAAAAAGGGAAATAATAAGGATCATCTAAATTTCTACTTTCTATATGGGTACCAATTTCAATTCCCGCAAGGTTTAAAACATTGGCGCAACGTTCTAATTCTTTGATGGCGAGATTGACATCTTGCATGGGAAGAGTGCCTAGACCAATAAATTTATTTTTGTATTTATTTTGAATTTCAGCGATATGATCATTAACAAAAATGCTCCACTCGTAAGTATGTTCGGGTTTTGCCCAATAATAAAATAAAACAGGTACGGTACTTAAGACCATCATGTCTACTTTATTTTTTTCCATATCTTTAATAATGGCTTCAGGATCCCAGCAACGATCATCAATTTCTCTAAAAAATTTTCCATCATCACGCATCATTTTGGCTTTACCTTTTTCGAAATGATCTAGATAAATAAAGCCTCCGTATCCAAATTTATTTTTTAGATCGGGTATATGTTTGGGTAAAATATGAGCGTGTACGTCGATTTTCATTTGCTGTAATAAAGTACAAAAATACAGCATGTTAAAATGGATAGGAAATAAAAGGCGAAAAAAAAAACGCCTTGAAAAAAATCAAGGCGTTTACTATGGGGTAAAATAAAATTATTTAGCTGCTTTTTTTGCTGCTGGTTTAGCTGCTGCTTTTTTAGCTGGAGCTGCTTTTTTTGCTGCTGGTTTAGCTGCTGCTTTTTTAGCTGGAGCTGCTTTTTTTGCTGCTGGTTTAGCGGCTGCTTTTTTAGCTGGAGCTGCTTTTTTTGCTGCAGGTTTTGCAGCAACTTTTTTAGCAGGAGCAGCTTTTTTAGCTGTAGTTTTAGTAGCTGTTGTTTTTTTAGCAGCTGGTTTTGCAGTTGCCTTTTTAGCAGGAGCTGCTTTTTTAGCTGTAGTTTTTGCAGCAGGCTTAGCTGCCGCTTTCTTTGCAGGTTTAGCTGCTGCTTTTTTAGCTGGAGCTGCTTTTGCTGCAGGTTTTTTAGCTGCAGGTTTGTCTGCAGCTTTTTTTGCGGCTGCCGGTGCCGCGGCTTTTTTTACATTTTTCATGGTTTGTTGAACTGCTTGTTTTATTTTTTGTTGGATTGTTTTTTGAATAGGTTCTAAATCAGATTTAATTTCCTTCACAATCTCTTGCACAGATTCAACCGTCAAATCTTTTTTTTCAATTCGCTCTTTTCCCCACTTCTCTAATTTGGCGCCTTCTGATTTCAGGAATTGAATTCCTTTCTCAGCCATCTTTTTTAAATCTTGATTTTTCTTGCGCATTAAATATTTTTAATTTAATAACGATTTTACGCTAAAAATCAAGTAGTGCAAAAAAGAAATAGTAGACATATGTGGATAACCCTGTTGCTTTTTTTATTCAATCATTAAAAAAATCCTTTATTTACAATGCTTTTAGATAATAGTCACTTTTTTATTTTTTGCTATTTTTTTATTTGTTTTTTCTTTAAATATTCGAATTTTTCGATTGATTTTTTCATAATTTCTTCACCATTTTTTCAGATTTAATTTATTTTACTTAGTAATTTTTCACAGAAAAAATTTTTTCGATAAGGCGTATTTTTCATTTCTAAGGGGAAATGTTTTTGCAAAAAAAAAAGCTATCCCGCAAGGAGATAGCTTTTGACATTTATATAAATTAAATGTGAATTAACTTAATACTTGTTTTACTAATTCAGCAGCTTCTTTTAACTGAATTGCAGAGAAAACTTTTAATCCGCTTTCATCAATTAATTTTTTAGCTTCAACTGCATTAGTACCTTGTAAACGTACAATAATTGGAACTGGAATATCACCAATATTTTTATAAGCGTCTACCACACCTTGAGCTACTCTATCACATCTTACGATACCACCAAAAATATTAATTAATATAGCTTTTACGTTTGGATCGGAAAGAATAATTTTAAATCCGGCCTCTACTGTAGTTGCATTTGCAGTACCTCCAACATCTAAGAAGTTAGCTGGTTCTCCACCTGATAGTTTAATGATATCCATAGTAGCCATTGCTAATCCAGCACCATTAACCATACAACCCACATTACCATCTAACTTAACATAGTTAAGATTAAATTTCTTTGCTTCAACTTCAGTTGGATCTTCTTCGCTTTCGTCTCTTAATAATTCGAAATCTTTATGTCTGTATAATGCATTTTCATCTAAATTTACTTTTGCATCAACAGCAATAATTTTATCGTCAGAAGTTTTTAATACTGGATTAATTTCAAACATAGCAGAATCGGTTTCTACATATGCTTTGTATAAAGCCTTAACAAATGCTACCATTTGTTTATTTGCTTCACCTGATAATCCTAAGTTAAAAGCAATTTTTCTAGCTTGAAAATCGCTTAAACCCGTTGCTGGATCTACCCATTCTTTGTTGATTTTTTCTGGAGTATCATGAGCTACTTGCTCAATATCCATTCCACCTTCAGTGGTATAAATAATTACATTTTTACCTAATGCACGGTCTAATAAAACCGACATATAATATTCTTTAGTTGGGTTTGGCCCTGGATAATAAACATCCTGAGCTACCAAAACTTTATTTACTAATTTACCTTTAGGACCGGTTTGAATAGTAACTAAAGTTCCACCTAAAATATTTGTAGAAATTTCTTTTACCTGATCAATATTTTTTGCAACGGCAACCCCTCTTTGTTCAGAGCCTTCAATTTTTCCTTTCCCGCGTCCACCTGCATGAATTTGAGCTTTAACTACTACCCAGTTTGAACCGAATTGCTCTTTCAACTTTTTAGCAGCCTCAACAGCTTGATCCGCGTTTTCGGCTACTATACCTTCTTGTACAGCAACTCCATATTTTTTTAATATTTCTTTTGCCTGATATTCGTGAATATTCATGGTTGATTGATTTGGGGCAAAAATATAAAATATCTGCTGAATTCAAATTATCTTTTATGTTAAACCTTGTATGGCAAGCTAAAAATTAATATTTCGCCACTGTTTTTAAGGGGTTTTGGCAGCTAATGGGGCTTTTATTTTTGTATTATACTCTTAAATTTTTAGCTTCTAATTCTATATGCCTAATACAAGCAATTATGTTTCTTACATAAAATCTCCTCTTTTGCCCTTCAATTCTAAATGCTATTTTTGAAACCGTGATAGTCGCAAAAAATATTTCTAAGGCCTACGGTAAACTTAAAGTACTGAATGAAATCAGTCTGGAGATTAAGCAAGCCGAAGTAGTCTCTATTATTGGAGCTTCAGGTGCTGGTAAATCTACTTTATTACAAATTTTAGGAACCTTAGATAAACCCGATTCAGGAAATTTATTTATCGATGGAGTAGAAATTACCTCTTTAAGCGCTAAACAAATTTCTGAGTTTAGAAATAAAAGTTTAGGATTTGTTTTTCAATTTCACCATTTATTACCTGAATTTACGGCTCTTGAAAATATTATTATTCCATCAATGATTGGTAATAAAAATATTAAAGAGGCTACAAAATACGCTCATGAATTGGCCGAGTTTTTAAATATATCGCAAAGATTAAATCATAAACCTGCTGAATTATCGGGTGGTGAACAACAAAGAGTGGCTGTTGCGCGAGCGTTAATTAATAATCCAGAAGTAGTTTTTGCTGATGAGCCCTCAGGAAATTTAGATTCAAAAAATGCTGGCGAATTGCATCAGTTATTTTTTGATTTAAGGGATCGTTACCAAAAAACTTTTGTGATTGTAACGCATAATCCAGACCTTGCTCAAAGTGCTGATCGATCTTTAGAGATGAAAGATGGTCAATTACTCCGTAATTTTAATGCAGAAGAAAATTTATAATATTTTAATTACCGGTTCGGGAGCTCCCGGGGCCCCGGGAATTATTCGCTCTTTGCAGGATAATGAAGAATTGAATTTGTTTTTAGCAGATGCTAATCCGAATGCTTATGGTTCTTTATTAAATTTTCCTTTTTATAAAATTCCCGCTGCATTAGAACCTGATTTTATAGATGAGGTTCTGAAGATTTCTTTGCAGGATAAAATTGATTTAATTCTACCCTTAGTTACTAAAGAACTTAATTTATTTGCCCTGTATAAAAATAAATTTGAAGAGCATAATATTCAGATTGTAGTTTCAGAAATTTCTAATTTAAAAATAGCCAATCATAAAATTGATCTTTATAAAAAACTTCATGAAAATGGAATTATTGTCCCCGATTTTTTAGAAGTAAAACGATTGGATGAATTAGAAAAATCCATTGATATTTTATCTAAAAACGGAAAGATTCCCGTAACCATAAAACCCGCAGAATCTAATGGAAGTAGAGGATTTAGAATTATAGATTCTAAGATTGATAACTGGGATTTATTTTTTAATAAAAAACCCAATTCTACTTTTATTAATAAGAATAATTTAATAGAAATTTTATCTCAAAAAGATTTTCCCCCTTTATTGTTAAGTGAATATTTGCCGGGCTTGGAATATAGTGTAGATTGTTTAGCAAAAAATGGGGAAACTTTAATTGCTGTTCCGCGCTCAAGAATACGAATGGTAGAGGGAATTTCAGTAGAGGGAATGGTTGAAAAAAATGAAGAAATCATAAACTATTGCAAAGCTATTATAAAGGTATTGCAATTAAACGGACCGATTGGTATCCAAGTAAAAGGAAGTGAAGAAGGAATATATAAAATATTAGAAATAAATCCACGTTTACAAGGTTCAAGCGTTAGTTTGCTTGGAGCTGGGTATAATCATTCTTTAGCTTCAGTGCAGCTTTTTCTTCATCCCGCAAGGGAATTTAAAATGCCTGAAATAAAGTGGGGAACGCGATTTTTAAGGTATTACAACGAAATTTTTGATTATAAATTGATTCAGTGAAAAGCGCATTAGAAATTTTAAAAGAGGTTTGGAATTATGATGCCTTTAGAGATATTCAGCAAGATATTGTTGAAAATGCCATAGCAGGTAATGATACTTTGGCCCTATTACCAACTGGCGGGGGGAAATCTATTTGTTATCAGGTGCCTGGTTTGGCTAGGGGAGGTTTATGTTTGGTAATTTCTCCGCTGATTGCTTTAATGAAAGATCAGGTTGAACAACTAGTGCGCAGAGGGGTTGAAGCGGTGGCTATTTTTTCGGGTATGTCTTATCGCGAAATTGATTTGGAATTGGATAATTGTATTGCGGGTAAATACAAGTTTTTATATGTTTCTCCAGAGCGCTTAAAAACTGATATTTTTTTGGCTCGGGTGCAAAACATGAATATTAAATTAGTGGCTATTGATGAGGCTCATTGCATATCTCAATGGGGTTATGATTTTAGGCCCGAATATTTACAAATTGCGGATTTAAGAAATTTATTACCCGATGTGCCTTTTATGGCTTTAACGGCTTCTGCTACTCCGGCCGTGGTTAAAGACATTGCAGAAAAATTAAAACTTAAACAATTTAAAATTTATAAAAAGAGTTTTGCGCGCGATAATCTTTCTTATATAGTTCTGAATGAAGAGAACAAATGGGAAAGAATGATGAAAATTTTCAAAAATATTGAGGGGACAGGAATTGTATATGTGCGTAATAGAAAAAAAACGGAAGAAATTGCACGTGAATTAAAACGTAATGGATTTTCGGCCGATTTTTATCATGCGGGTTTAGACCATAAAATTCGGAATAAAAAACAAGAAGATTGGATTAATAATAAAATACGAATTATTGCATCTACCAATGCTTTTGGTATGGGTATAGATAAACCTGATGTAAGAGTGGTGGTACATTTTGAAGCGCCTGATTCATTAGAATCTTATTACCAAGAAGCAGGTAGGGCAGGGAGAGATGGAAATGAAGCATGGTGTGTTTTATTATTTAATGAGGCTGATCATGCCGAAGCTTTGGAGCGCATGAATGCCGCTTTTCCAGATACGGAAGATATTACCCGAGTTTATGAGGCTCTAAATAATCATTTACAAATTCCATTAGGTGCTGGAAAAGACGTAAGTTATGATTTTGATATTGCTCGTTTTGTAAGGAGTTTTAATTTAAATCCGCTTTTGGTTTTTCATACTCTAAAAATTTTAGAATCGGGTTCGGTTTTAAAGGTGAATGAATCGGTTTTTCATCCGGCCAAACTTAAAATACTAGTGGATCCCACTACTTTATATGATTTTCAATTAAAAAATGCAGAGTACGATTCTTTTGTAAAATTGATTTTAAGATCTTATGGTGGAGCTTTTGATTTTTATGTAGAAATAAAACCGGATGATTTAGCCCATAGAATGAATATCAATTTACATGAGGTTTATGCTAAATTAGAATATCTGCATCAATCGGGTTTTATCGATTTTCAAAGGCAAAAAGATCAACCTCAAATTTTATTTTTAATTGCCCGTTCCAGAGAACCCATAGTAGATTGGTACTTTTATGATCGTAAAATGGAAAGCACCGAAAATCAGTTGAATAATATGTTGTTTTATGCCGAAAATCAATTGATTTGCAGAGGTAAAATTATTCAAAATTATTTTGGTGAATCGGATGCTGAAGATTGCGGTAAATGTGATGTATGCAGGGCTAAGTTAAAAGCGGCTAAGTCAATTAGTCCGGGTAAATGGGAAATGTATATTCGAGAAAAAATCCTTGCGGGATATGATGATGTAAAATCTTTAGCAAGTGCCATTCCGACTATGAAAGAGGATGAATTAATAAATTACCTACGCATTTTATTAGATGATAAAAGAATTTTTGTGGACGAATATAATAGGCTGCAATGGGTAGGGTAAAAAAAATAATTTTAACGGTAACTAATGATTTAAATTTTGATCAGCGGATGATTAAAATTTCTACCACTCTAGCTCATAATGGATATGAAGTTTTATTGGTAGGTAGAAAAAGAAAATCAAGTAAAGCCTTAAAAGAGCAACCATTTCAACAAAAACGAATTCATTGTTTTTTTGAAAAGGGTAAGTTTTTTTACTTAGAGTATAATCTGCGTTTATTTTTCTTTCTCTTATTTCAAAAGGCTGATATTTTATGCGCCATTGATTTAGATACCATATTACCTAATTTATGGGTGAGTAAAATAAAAAATAGCCATTTGGTTTATGATGCTCATGAATATTTTACAGAGGTTCCTGAATTATTGGATCGTAAGTTTACCAAAAAAATATGGGAGAACATAGAGGCCTATGCTTTAAAACATGTGAAAAATGCCTATACGGTTGGTCCCGAAATTGCTCGATTATTTGAAGAAAAATATGGGTTAAAATTTGAGGTGATAATGAATGCACCAAGAATTAAAACCATTTATAAATTAGAACGTGAGTATGGTGTTTTATTATATCAAGGGGCTTTAAATAAGGGGAGGGGGATTGAGAATTATATTGATATGATGGCTGATTTAGATGCTCATTTGTGGATTATAGGAGAGGGGGATTTATCTAAAGAATTAAGAGAGCGTGCTGAGCAATTAAATTTAAATCATAAAATTACTTTTTGGGGATTTGTGGATCCGGTTGAATTACCCAATTTTACCCGTAAGGCTTATATAGGTTTAAACGTTTCAGAAAATTTAGGTCTAAGTTATTATTACTCTTTAAATAATAAATGTTTTGACCATATTCATGCCTTATTGCCTACGGTTGCCAACCCTTTTCCGGAATATATGGCCATCAATAATCGATGGGAGAACATGGTGTTTGCAAACGCCAATTCTACAGAAATTAAAAATGCAGTGCAACGCTTATTGCAAAACCCCGTCTATTATTATAAACTTGCAGCAAATTGTGAAGAAGCCAGGGCAGTTTTGTGCTGGGAAAATGAAGAAAGGAAACTGCTGAAATTTTATGAAAGATTTAAATAATAAATTACATCTCATCGCTTTTGATATTCCTTATCCTGCTAATTATGGAGGGGTTATAGATATATTTTATAAAATTAAGTCGCTTCATAAACAAGGCATTCAAGTAATTTTACATGCTTATCAATACGGCAGAGAACAATCGGATGTTTTAAATAAATATTGTCATCAAGTATATTATTATAAAAGAAAAACATTTAGAAATCCCTTTTACAGCAATTTACCTTATATAGTAGCCTCTAGAAATTCTTCTGAATTATTAGAAAATCTATTAGCCATAGATGCTCCCATTTTATTTGATGGATTGCATTGTTGTTATTATTTGAGTCACCCCGAACTTAAAACCCGATTTAAAATGGTTCGGACTCATAATATTGAACATGATTATTATTCCAGTTTAGAGGAGGTAGAGTCTAATTTTTTTAAGAAATATTTTTTCAGGGTAGAATCGGAGCGTTTAAAGAACTTTGAGCCTAATTTAAAAAACGCCGATATTATTTTTCCAATTTCGCCCGCTGATACGGAATATTTTAAAATGAATTATCCGGAGAATAAGGTCGAATATTTACCAGCCTTTCATCCCAATGAAGAATTGAGTTGTAAAGAAGGTAAAGGGCAATATATTTTATATCATGGTAATTTATCGGTTGGTGAGAATGATGAGGCGGCGCGTTTTTTAGTTAAAGAGGTATTTTCAAAAGTAAATTTACCTTTTATTATAGCGGGTTCTAATCCTTCTAAATATCTAATCAGAGAAATTTCTGGTTATTCTCATATTGAATTAAAAGATCAATGCAGTTCTGAAGAAATTTTGGATTTAATTCAAAATGCGCAAATCAATATTTTACCAACTTTTCAGGCTACGGGTATTAAATTAAAATTAATTAATTCATTATACCGAGGGCGCTTTTGTTTGGTAAATGATACCATGGTAAATCAAACCGGATTAGAGTCTTTATGCAGTATTGCTAATACCCCGGCTCAATTTCAAAAGCAGGTAAAAAAGTTATGGGATTCTTATTTCGATCTTAAAGAATTAGAAAAAAGAAAAAATTATTTAGAACTAAGCTTCAATAATTTAAAAAATGCCGAAAAAATTGCTAATATTTTGTTAAAAAAGCAAAAGGCAAGTTCTTAATTTACCGATGCTGTTTCATAAATTTTCATGATTGCTGTCTTAGATATTTTTTTTGATAGTCGACTGTAACCCCTTGATTATATTGAGGGTAATTTTTATTTAGGTGTTGTTTTGTGATTTTTACCTTTGTTTCGTTTTTGTGTGAAAGTTAAATCACCTAATAATAAAAAACAAATTTAAATTGTAGGCAAAACCAATGAAAAAATCAAATTTTTCAGCCGTTTTCCGCTTTTTTGAGTTTCATTGTGGTAGAAAAATTAGTTAGAAAAAAAGCCGAATTATGAACGTTATGAAAGTAATAAGTTTGGTTTTATAAAAAACCTCTTTTCTCTTAGACCTAAAGTCAGCCAAATGCCAATTAAACAGCAAAATCATAAACGCAAGAAGAAATTTTTATTAGTGGGCTGGCGGTCAAGCGGCCAGTGTGAAAATTGAATTTTTTAGCCTGAGAGGCGGGGGAATTTGCGACAAGAAAAATTCAATTTTTTTGGCCGGTTGCCACTTTTTTGCAATACTTTTTTTGGGCGAAAAAAGTATTTAAAAAAAGCCATATTATGAATGCTATAAACAGCCATATTCAGTTTCAAAAGAAGAAAGCCAAAAATAGAATTATAAAATACTTAGCACTCTTTATTAAGGTGAAAAAAGTATTAATAAAGAAAGCCATATCTAGAATGTTTGGTTAAAAAGATTTATGGGTTATATAAAGAATCTCTTTTCTCCTAAACTAGTTTACCGATGCTGTTTCATAAATTTTCCCAGCCTCACAACGATAAATTCTTCCAAAAAATTTATTGATTAAACGATAATCATGGGTAGCCATTAAAACTGAAGTCCCTTGATTGCTAATATCTTTTAACAATTTCATAATATCATCCGAAACCTCAGGGTCTAAATTACCTGTAGGTTCATCAGCTAAAATTACTTCCGGTTTATTTAATAGGGCACGTGCAATTACTACTCTTTGCTGCTCTCCTCCAGAAATTTCGAAAGGTTTTTTAAAATCTTTAGTTGATAATCCTACCAATTGCAAAACTTCTTTTATTCTTTCTTTACGTTCTATGGGGTTTTTCCAGCCTGTTGCCTTTAATACAAAGTCTAGGTTTTCAAAAATATTTCGATCGGGTAATAATTGAAAATCTTGAAAAACAATCCCTAATTTTCTTCTTAAATAAGGAACTTTACTTTTAGCCAATTTTTTTAAGTTGTAACCGGCAATAGAAGCTTCGCCAGACTCCAAGTTAAGTTCGCCATATAAAGTTTTTAATAAACTGGATTTACCAGAACCGGTTTTACCGATAATATAAACAAACTCCCCTTTTTCAACATGTAAATTAACATTGTCTAGTACTTGGTTTTCCCCTTGATATATATCGGCATTTTCGATATTAATGATTCTATTCTCCATAATTTATTCACTTAAAATTCAGTTTTCGACCAAAAGAATTTCTACAAAGAAAAATTTTTATCCGCACATATCAATATAAATTCATAGATTTGCGGGACTTAAAAAAAATTAGATATCATAATTTTTACATGCAATATTCAATGAAATACAGGAACAAAATTGCTTATTTACCATTAATGGCGGCCCTTTTAGTAGGCTTTTATTCTTGCGGTATAAAACAAGCAGCAAAGAATTTTGATGAAAAAGCTGAAATGAAAGCTAATCCTGAGGTACTTGAGGTTCATGGCGACTCTGTAGCATATCAGGTAACCCTTGATGCCCCTGAAAAATCAGTTAACAAAAACGTTACTATCGAAATTCAACCCGTTTTAAAATACAACGGTACCACTGATAATCGTCCAACTCAAAATATCCAAGGTACCAAAGCAAAAAATGGTCAAGGACAAGTTATTACCAAAGATGGTGGTAAAGTTACTTGGTCTGATAAAGTTGCTTACAAACCAGAAATGAAATCTACTGAATTAATAGCTCAAACCACCGTTAAAAGAAATGGTGAAGATGAGGTTTTAAATCAGTGTATTAAATTAGAAGATAAATTATTAGCCACAGGTATTATTGCTACTTCGCAAATGGCAAAAGAAGATGGTTCTGATTTAGTTCAGAGCGCTGATCCTTATGTTGCTAGTGAAGCAGGTAGAAAAATTACCTTATATTATTTAATCAATAGCGGAACTTTCAGCCCAACTTTTGTGGTTAAAAAAGGTTCTCAAATGGATAATAAGGCTCAAATTAAAGCTATGCAAGCTTTAGTTAAAGATTCTGCATATGTAGTTCGTAATATTACTATTAATTCATTTGCATCTCCTGATGGTGAATTAAGAAGAAACGAAGAATTATCAAAAAGCCGTTCTAAATCAACCTTCACTTTCCTTAAAAAAGAATTAAAGAAATTAGGTTTCCAAGAGGTTAATGATTCTAGCTTCTACATGAGCTCTGCTCTTAATGAAGATTGGGATGGTTTAAGAAAAGCTGTAGAAATTTCTACCTTAAAAGATAAAGATGCTATCCTAGCTCTTATCAATTCTAAAATGGATAACGAAGCTAAAGAAATGAGATTAAAATCTCAGTTTCCTGAGTCTTACAATATCATGAGAAATGAAATTTTACCTTCTCTTCGTCGTTCAGTTATTACTTTCAATTCTTCAACTCCATTAAAATCAAACGAAGAATTAAAAACTTATGCTAGCAAATTAGATGAATTATCAGCTTTAGAAGCTATTCAATTAGCAAAAATTTCAACTGATAATGCTGAGAAAAGAAGAATTTACAATTACTTAATTAATAAATATCCATCTGATTGGAGAGCTTATAATAACTTGGCTATCGTTGATTTAAACGAAAATAAATTACAAGATGCGGTTAAAAACTTAACTAAAGCTGATGAATTAAGCCAAAATAACGCTATCGTATTAAATAACTTAGCAGTTGCTAATCGTAGATTAAAAGATTACAAAACTGCTGAAGATTTATTCAAACGTGCTTTAGCTCTTAATGATACTAATGTAAACGCAAATGCTGGTTTAGCTAACCTTTACTTAAAAGCTGGTAAATATGACGAAGCTAATAACGCTTTCTCATCTACTAAATCTTGCGATTTCAACTACGCTCTTGCCCTTATCTTGAAGAAAGATTATGACGGAGCTAAGAAAGTGTTAGATTGTGTACCAACTGATAAAAAAGACGCAAACTACTATTATTTATACTCAGTTTTAGGAGCTAGAACCAATAATACAGAGGTGTTAACTTCAAACTTAACCCGCTCTATTCAACTAGACGCTTCTAAAAAAGAATACGCTAAAACAGATTACGAATTCAAAGACTTCTGGAAAAAACCAGAATTCCAATCAGCAATTCGCTAATTAATAAATAAAATATTAATTAAATCCTCCACCTAAAGTGGGGGATTTTTTTTTGGGCGTGTTTTAATTCTTGCTCCATTTTCATCCTATAAATTAGAATAAATAATCAAATTAATCCCCTTAATTTAAATCGGGAAAAAGAATTAAAACCGGGCTATCCGCTCCAAGCCGCAAAGCCTTTCTACAATTTATTTATTTAACCAAACTTCTCTAATTATTCCTTACCCTGCGGGCTTTCCGCTTCTATCCCTCACGCGTAATTCGAAAAATTTTATTAGCAATTTTAATTGCGTACATTTTAAAGGAAAATTTAATTGAATGATTTTTAATAAATCCTGTTTAAAACAATTTCAATTCATTTTCTGAAATCTTCCAATCAATCGCCTTTAATTTTTTTTCAATTAAATAAGTATTGATTTTTGAAAAGGGTTTAGATCCAAAAAATCCTTGGTGAGCACCTAGTGGAGAAGGATGGGCACTTTCAATAACTAAATGAGGAGAATTTATTAATGTCTTTAATTTTCTGGCCGAATTGCCCCATAAAACAAAAGCTTTCGGATTTTGATCTCGATTAATATCTTTAATTATGGCCTGTGTAAATTGTTCCCAACCTTTGTTTTGGTGCGAATTGGCTTTAGATTCTTCAACACTTAAAACCGTATTTAATAATAAAATTCCTTGTTGGGCCCATTCGCTTAAATCGCCATGTTTAGGAATATCAATTCCCAAATCATGATGCAATTCTTTATAAATATTTTTTAAGCTGGGAGGAATTTTAGCATTTTTATTAACAGAAAAGGCCAGACCATTTGCCTGACCTTTTCCATGATAAGGATCTTGTCCTATTATTATTACTTTTAATTGATCAAAAGAACATAATTCAAATGCTCTGAATACTTGATCCTGGGGTGGAAAAATAGTTTTCCCTTTTAAATATTCTTGAGATAAAAATAATTTTAAACTTTGAAAATATTCTTTTTGAAATTCATTTTCAAAAATCCTTTTCCATTGAGCATCTAAATTATTTATCTCAAAATCGATCATTTTATTTTCAGCATCCAATTAAATTTATCTTCTATTTGTCCGGTTTTTATTCCGTCTAAATCAGCTAAAATTCGAGGTGCTAAAGTCCAAGTATTTAAATCAGGCAAAGGGTAATTGGTACCCAAATAATTAAATAATTCAATTTTAGCTATGGTAGCAGCAGTGCCTGCTCCAAACATTTCTTTTAATTCTCCTTTTTGATGCGCTTCAATAACTTCATGAATAGAAATAGGTCTTTCTTCCACTTCCATTCCATAATCTTTTAATAAAGTAATTATTGAATTTCGGGTAATTCCAGCTAAAATAGTTCCGTCTAATGAAGGAGTAATAATTTTATTATTAATTACCACAAATACATTGGTAGTTCCAGTTTCTTCTAAATAGCTATGGTTTTTTGCATCCAACCATAATATTTGGTGAAAACCTTCTTCCTGGGCTTTTTTGGTGGGATACATAGCTGCACCATAATTCCCGGCGCATTTCGCTTCACCTGTACCACCTTGAGCAGCTCTAACATATTGATCCTCTACCTTTACTTTTAAGGCCGATGAATAAAATGGATTAACAGGAGAGGTAAAAATGATAAACTTATAGGTTAAACTCGGTCTAACACCCACAAATGGGTCTGTGGCAAATGAAAAAGGTCGGATATAAAGGGAGTAACCTTCACCAGTAGGAATCCATTGCTCATCCATTTTAACTAATTCTTTTAAGCCCTCCATAAAAATATCGTATGGAATTTCAGGCATACACATTCTTCGCGCACTGGTATTAGCTCTTTTCCAGTTTTCCTCTGGTCTAAAAATATAAACTTCTCCCTTAGCGTTTTTATACGCTTTTAGTCCTTCAAAATAAGCCTGACCATAATGTAAGGCTGAGGCTGCCGGACTAACTTCAATATTCCCGTAAGGAATAATTCTTGGGTTTTTCCATTCCCCATCCTCATAATCTACAATGTATTGATGATCAGAATAATGCTTACCAAATTGAATATTGTTGAAATCTAATTCTCCAATTCTGGATTTTTCTATCGGTTGAATTTTAATATTAATTCCCATTTCAGGTAAATTTGCGTACTTTTAATATTTAATAAGAACAAAATGAGTAATAACCCATTTGATTTTACAAAAAACGATTTACAATTTTTTTACGAAGATACGGAGCTCATTTTTTCTGAGGAAATAAATAATGCTTTTTCTCAAGATACTAGTACAAATCAAGCAGAAGAAATTGCCCAAACAGCTTCTCCTGTAAAGGAAACCGATACCGAAATCAAAGAAAATATTCCGACTCAGATAGAAGAAATTAAATCAGTTAGCAACCCAATAAGCATACCTAAAATTACTCCCGTTCCTTTAGTTCCTCTTAAATTTATCGGAAACTCAAACCCAGAAATTTTATTCATTACGCCTCAAAATCCCGCCTCCTATGGCCTAGAAGAGCGCGAAATGTTTAAAAATATTATTATTAAAGGTTTAAAAATTCCGGGTAATGAAATGGGTGTTTTGGTTTTAACTGATTTACAAAAAGAACATTTTACACAGGTAATTTCGCAGCTAAAAACTAAATTAATCATCTTCTGGGGCAAGGCTCCAAGTTTTATTCCCTTGCGGGATTTATACCAAATTTTTGAATTTGAAGGTAAGAATGTAATGGTAAGCGATAAGGCTGAAGAGGTTTCTTTATCTAAAGAATTAAAATCTAATTTATGGTTGGCCCTAAAAAAACACTTTAATTTATAAAATATGCCTGAATTAGTATTTGCATCTGCAAACCTCAATAAAATAAAAGAAATTAAATCATTATTACCCGATAACTGGAATATTATTTCAGCCCTAGAAGCGGGAATAAGTGAAGATATCCCGGAAACAGGTAATACCTTAAATGAAAATGCTTTTTTAAAGGCTAATTATATTTTTCAGAAAACACATAAAGATTGTTTTGCAGATGATACAGGTTTAGAGGTTGAGGCTTTGGATAATGCACCTGGTGTTTATTCGGCTCGTTTTGCCGGACCAGAAAAAAATGATCAAAAGAATATTCAATTTTTATTAGAGAAATTAGCTCATAAATCCAGCAGAAAGGCACGTTTTAGAACGGTTTTATGTCTTTGTTTAAAAGGCGAATTTTTTTATTTTGAGGGAATTGCCGAAGGTGAAATAGCTATGAATCCAATAGGAAATCAAGGATTTGGTTATGACCCGGTTTTTATCCCGCAAGGGTATGATCAAACATTTGCTCAGATGACTTTGGATGAAAAAAATAAGGTAAGTCACCGTAAAAGAGCATTTTATAAGTTGAATGAGTTTTTAAAGAGTAGAAATGAGCGCTAATCCAATTTTAGTAGAAGTATATCGTGATCAAGTATTGGAATCATTTCATAGAGGGGTGCTTTGTATGGTAGAACCCTCGGGAAAGATTGTATTTTCAAGGGGTGATGTTAGTCAAATAGCCTATCCAAGATCGGCCTTAAAATTTTTCCAGCATATTCCTTTAATAGTTTCGGGAGCATTTAAACATTTTAATTTTAGTTTAGAAGAATTGGCTTTAATGTGTGGAAGTCATAATGGCGAAGAAGCTCATGTAGCTGGTGTTTTAAGCATATTAGAAAAAATTGGCTTAACAAAAGAAGCGCTAAAATGTGGGGCGCAATTCCCAACATCCCGCACGGCAGCAAATTTTTTAATAAAGAATGGATTAAAAGCAGAAGCCATACATAATAATTGTTCGGGTAAACATGCCGGATTTTTAGCAATGGCTGTGTTTTTAGGCGAAAATCCTGAAAATTATTTAAGTCCAAATTCTCAGGTTCAAAAACAAATTTTAAAGGTGGTTGAAGATTATCATGAATATGAAGCTTCAAAAATGATTAGAGCCTATGATGGCTGTTCAGCACCAATTTTTTCAATTCCTGTTTATAATCAAGCCTTAGCATATGCCAATTTAACAGCAGAGAATAAATTTGATGATGCGCATTGCCAGGCGGCTAAAATGGTTTTAAATGCAGTAATGTCTTTTCCATTTATGGTGGCAGGAACGGGCCGGTATTGCACAGATTTAATGCAAAATGCCGATCATTTAATTGCAGGAAAAACAGGAGCCGAAGGAATTTATTCCATTGCATTTCCGAGTTTAAAATATGGTTTATGCATTAAAATTGACGATGGAAAAATGGGGCCTCAGTACAATGTAGCCCAATATATTATTGAAAAATCGGGACTTGTTAAATCTGAAAAATTAGATAAATTAAAAAATTATTTAGAATCGGATATCATTAATTTTTCAGGAATAATTACTGGAAAAGTTAAGGTAAATTCAGAATTATTGGCTAATGCAGGTTTTTAATGCGTGAGATTTTTAGGCATAATTATTCAGGGGCAAAACAAAATATTGCAGAATTTCTAAAAGGGAGAATTCCGAAGATTGGGCTTAAACAATTGGATAATTTATTTTATCAAAAGAATATCAAAATAAATGCGGAATCCGTTTCAGAAGATTATTGGCTAAAAACAGGAGATTTAATTGAGGTTTTCTGGCCTTATCAAGAAAATCGTGGTGAAATTAATCCCCGTTATTTTCCTTTGGATTTATTATATGAAGATGAAGATTTTTTAGTCATCAATAAAGCCCCGGGAATGGCTTGTCATCATGGTTTGGGGATAAAAAATATTACTTTAGTTGATGCGGTAAATTTTTATTTAAATAATAAAAATGAAAGTCCTGAATTAGAAAATGGTTTGGTTCACCGCCTTGATAAAGCCACATCGGGTTTAATCTTATTTGCTAAGAAAAAATCGGTTCTTGAAGAATTGAAAAAATGCATTCAAGAAGATACATCGCTCAAAATTTATCATGCCTTAGTTAATAAAATGCCGGAATGGCAAGAGTTGGATTTCAACTGTAAAATGGGGCGCGATCCGGAAAATGAATTTTTAATTCGGGTATTTAGAGAAGAGGAGGGATTGGGTAAATTTTCGAGGACTCAATTCAAGGTTTTGGGTCAACAAGAAGAAGGAGTTTTGATACAAGCTCAAATTTATACTGGATTAACGCATCAAATACGCGTGCAATTGCATTATTTAAATTATCCAATAATTGGAGATCCTCGATATGGAAATGAGGAAACCAAGAGCAATTTTAGGATGATGTTACATGCTCAAAAATTGTTATTTAAATATAAAGGGCAAGACTTTGAATTTGAGTCGAAAGCGGACTGGAAAAATCCAAGTTTATAACGCTGATAATCAATAAAATAAATCCTCTATTTTTTACTCACAAAGATGTGGAAAAATACCCTGCATTTTTAGTCTTTTATTTAGGTTAAGAGGCTATAAATCTTTATTTTTACAGACTATAAATTTTTAAAGAAATGAGTGAAGCAGCAGAGAATAGGTCGAATTACGGAGCGGATAATATTCAGGTATTAGAAGGTCTGGAAGCGGTTAGAAAAAGGCCTGCCATGTATATTGGAGATGTGGGAGTAAGAGGTTTACACCACTTGGTTTATGAGGTAGTTGATAATTCGATTGATGAAGCCCTTGCGGGATATTGCAAAAACATTGAAGTAAGAATTCTGGAAGACAATTCAATTTGTGTTAAGGATGATGGTAGAGGTATTCCTACTGGCATACATCCAAAAGAAGGTCGTTCTGCACTAGAAGTAGTTATGACTGTATTACACGCCGGAGGTAAATTTGACAAAGATACCTACAAAGTTTCTGGAGGTTTACACGGTGTTGGGGTATCTTGTGTTAACGCATTATCGATATTATTAAAAGCCGAAGTACATAGAGAAGGTAAAATATTTGTTCAGGAATACTCTAAAGGTATTCCATTATTTGATGTTAAGCCAGTTGGTGAATCAGATAGAACAGGCACCACAGTTACCTTTAAACCAGATGATAGTATATTTACTACTACCATTTATAATTTTAGCACCTTAGCAGCTCGTTTACGTGAGTTGGCTTTCTTAAATCGCGGTATTCGTTTAAGTATTACCGATGAGCGTGAAAAAGATGAAAATGGTGAATTCAAATCAGAAGAATTTTATTCAGAAGGTGGATTAAAAGAATTTGTTGGTTATTTAGATGGTACCCGCGAAACCTTAATTCCAGAACCTATTTATATTGAAGGTGAACGTGATGGTGTTCCAGTAGAAATTTCTTTTCAATACAATACGGGTTATGCAGAAAACCTTCATTCTTATGTAAATAATATTAATACTATTGAAGGGGGAACTCACGTAGCCGGTTTTAGAAGAGCCTTAACCAGAACCCTTAAATCATATGCCGATAAATCAGGCCTTTTAAAAGGGGTTAAATTTGATATTGCAGGGGATGATTTTAGAGAAGGATTAACAGGGGTTATCTCAGTTAAAGTTCAAGAACCTCAGTTTGAGGGCCAAACTAAAACTAAATTAGGTAACTCTGATGTAATGGGTGTGGTTGATGTTTGTGTTGGAGCCATGTTAGAGTCTTATTTAGAAGAGCATCCAAAAGAAGCTAAAACCATTATCAATAAAGTTATTTTAGCGGCTACTGCTCGTCATGCCGCTCGTAAAGCGCGTGAAATGGTGCAGCGTAAAGGCGCAATGACTGGAAGTGGTTTACCCGGAAAATTATCCGATTGTTCAGAAACTGATCCAGCCAAATGCGAAATTTACTTGGTAGAGGGTGATTCTGCAGGAGGTACTGCAAAACAAGGTAGAGATAGAAAATTTCAGGCTATTTTGCCTTTAAGGGGTAAAATCTTAAACGTTGAAAAAGCCCTTGAACATAAAATTTATGATAATGAAGAGGTAAAAAATATGTTTACAGGTTTAGGCGTAACCATCGGGACAGAAGATGATGGTAAGGCTCTAAACATTGCTAAACTGCGTTATCATAAAATCATTATTATGACCGATGCCGATGTAGACGGATCACACATTAGAACTCTAATTCTTACTTTGTTCTTTAGGTATATGAAGGAGCTAATTGAATTTGGTTATGTTTATATAGCTACTCCACCTTTATACTTGGTTAAAAAAGGTAAAGATTCTGCATATTGTTGGGATGAAAACCAACGCGATATGGAAATCAAACGATTAGCTGGTGATGGAAAAACGGAATCGGTAAACGTTCAACGTTATAAAGGTTTAGGTGAGATGAACGCAGAACAATTATGGGAAACTACCATGAACCCTGCAACTAGAACTTTGAAAAGAGTAACTTTAGATAGTGCAGCAGAAGCAGATCATGTATTTTCTATGTTAATGGGAGATGAAGTTGCTCCACGTAGAGAATTCATTGAGGCTAATGCTAAATACGCCAAAATTGATGCGTAATTAGATCATACTATATTAAATAAAAAAGCCTGCGATATTCGCAGGCTTTTTTATTTATACATTGAGGATATCTATAATTCGAGTGAGTTCATTATTTAAATTTTTGAATTTATGAATAGCGTCAGAAAAAGGAGTATAACTGATATTGTCATTGATTAATCCAACCATCTGACTGCTTTTGCCCGCTAATAAAGCTTCTACTGCAGCAACCCCTAAACGAGTGCCTAAAATACGGTCATTAGCTGTAGGAGAGCCTCCTCTTTGAATATGTCCCAAAATAGTTACACGAGGATCAACATCTGGGTATTTTTCTTTAACTCTTCTGGTTATTTCCATCGCACCCCCTTCTTCATTTCCTTCGGCTACAACAACTATTGAAAAGGATTTTTTTCTTTTATTTGGGTTACCAAAATATTCATCAATCCATTCCGGGTCTTTGGTTTCGGGGACTAAAATCACTTCAGCACCACCAGAAATTCCAGTATTTAAGGCAATAAATCCAGCATGACGGCCCATCACTTCTACAAAAAAGGTTCGATTATGAGAATCAGCTGTATCTCTAATTTTATCAATGGCTTCTAAGGCAGTATTTACCGCCGTATCAAAACCGAGGGTATAATCAGTACCATATAAATCATTGTCTATAGTGCCTGGTATACCTATGGAAGGGATCCCGAATTCTTGATGAAAAATATCCGCTCCTGTAAAAGTTCCATTACCCCCAATACAAACTATTCCTTCAATTCCATTATCTTTTAATTTATTAAAGGCAATTTTTCTTCCTTCTGGAGTTTGGAAATCTTTACTTCTTGCGGTTTTTAAAATGGTTCCCCCTTTTTGGATTATGTTGGCCACACTGGTACTGGGTAAGGGTATATAATCACCCTGAATCATACCGTCATATCCTCTTAAAATTCCAATGACTTCTAAGTTATAATGAATTCCAGTTCTAACCACTGCTCTGATGGCAGCATTCATCCCCGGAGCATCACCACCCGATGTAAAAACAGCTATTTTTTTCATTTCTCGTCTAAAATAAAAAAGCCGACCCAATTTATTATTAGGTCGGCTCAATTATTTTTTAATTATTTAAATATCAACCTGGGAATTTAACGATAATATCTAATTCGCCAGTTCCAGTGTTAGTTCCGATTACAGCGTTAATATAAATTAAACCGTATAATCCACCATCAATTTTGAAGGCGATAACTTCACCAGCAGTTAATAAAGTAGCTTTAGTTGCAAAATCAGTTTTACCTACGATTTCAGCATCAATTTGGTTACTAGAAGTAATAGCATCAAATGCAGTTTTACTTAATTGAGTTCTTCTGAATTGAGTATTTACTTTAGTTGACCATGAACTGATACTAGCAAAAATTTGAGTTGCTTGAACATCAGTAGCAGCTGATAAAGTAGCTTGGTTATTAGCTCCGTAATAGTAGAACATTTTAACTTTTGCAGGGCTAGCATTTGCTTCTGATAGAGTTAAAACTTCAAAATTAGCTGTGCTAATATCTAAGAATGAACCTGTACTAGCATTATTTTGATTACCTAATTGAGCAATACGTGGGTTAGATACTGGTAAAGATTTTGGAGATTTAGTAACGGTCATAGTAACTGAAGAAGTTTCACCATTAGCCATAGTAACAGTAGCAGTAATAACTTCAGTTCCAGCAACACCACCTAAAGTATGGCTGTAATCTGCGCTAAAAGTTTTTTCGTCTAAAACGGAATCAACTAATACTGCAGCAGAACCACCGTCGATACTAACAGTTACTCTTACTCTTGTTAAATCTTCAACACCATTTGCAATTACTCCATAGTTGAAGCTAGTACCTGCTTCTAAAGTGGTGTTAGAAGATACAAATCCTTGAGAAGTTTTGAAAGATACAGATGGGGTTGGTTTTGTTTCATCTTCATCTTCTCCGCATGATGTTAGACCGATGCTAAACACTGCGGCAAATAATAACATTAGACTGAATTTTTTCATATCTGAAATTTTAGAGTTTTAGCAAAAATAGAAAAAAAATTAACCCGCAATACATTTCCGCTAAAATATTCTCTTATTTTTGGCAAGATGGAGTTTTTAGAGACCTTAGATATTGTTGTAATTGCAATATTTTTAGCTATTTCACTAGGGATTGGCGTGATTTATCGAAAATCAGCTTCCAAAAATTTGGAGTCATTTTTTTTAGGGGGTAGAAATTTGCCTTGGTATATCGCTGGGGTATCTATGGTTGCTACTACATTTGCTGCTGACACCCCGCTTACCATTACCGAAATTGTTGGTGCTAACGGGATCTCAGGAAATTGGCTGTGGTGGAATCTCCTCCTTGGAGGTATGTTAACCACTTTTTTCTTCTCCAAATTATGGCGTAGAGCTGAGGTTATGACCGAACTTGAGCTTATTCAAATTAGGTACGGAGGCAAGTCAGCTCAATATTTACGTTATTTTAAAAGCATCTACTTAGGCTTATTTATTAATGCCGTAATTATAGCTTGGGTAAATATTGCACTAATGTCTATTCTGGAGGTGTTTTTTGGTATATCTAAAGATATGCAACTCTTGATTGTGTCTGCAATAATGCTATTTACTTTTATTTATTCCTCCATGTCGGGATTATTAGGAGTAGCTATATCTGATTTTTTTCAGTTTGTAGTAGCCATGACGGGTTGTATTATTTTAGCTGTCATTGTTATCAATTCAGATGAAATAGGGGGAATTCAAGGCTTAAAAGATAAGTTACCTGCCGAAACCTTTAATTTTTTACCCGCTCTTGGAAGCTCTAAATCGGATTTGTTTGTAATTACTTGGCCCTTATTTTTTGCCTATACCTGTTTTTTATGGTGGAGCAGCTGGTATCCTGGTGCTGAGCCAGGCGGAGGTGGTTACATTGTTCAAAGAATATTATCTACCAAAAATGAAAAACACGCCATATTATCTACTTTATTTTTCCAAATTGCTCATTATGCATTAAGGCCTTGGCCATGGATTTTAGTGGGCTTAGCTGCAATGGTTTTGTATCCTGAATTAAATGCCGATTCTAAAAGATTAGGATACATAATGGTAATTCGTGATTATATGCCCGTTGGTTTAAAGGGTTTATTATTGGTTGCATTTTTAGCAGCCTATATGTCAACCATTTCTACCCAATTAAATTGGGGTTCTTCTTATTTAATTAATGATTTTCAGAAAGGTTTAGTTAAAGAAGAGAAATCGGATAAACAATGGATTTTATACAGTCGTTTAGCTACTTTTTTAATTATGATTTTAGGGATTTACATAACCACGAAAATTAACTCGATTAAAGAGGTTTGGGAATTTTTATTCCAATGCGGCGCCGGTTTGGGAGGAGTATTAATTTTTAGATGGTTTTGGTATAGAATTAATGTATGGTCTGAAATTTCTGCAACCATTAGTCCTTTTATATTCTACTATATCTCTAATAATATTTTAGAATATAATTTTGAGAACTCCTTATTTTTTACGGTTACTGCTACCAGTATTATTTGGATAACAGTAAGTTTATTAACCAAACCTTCTGATGATGAAACCTTAAAAAAGTTTTATGCTAAAATTAAGCCTGCCGGAATTTGGGGAAAGTTTGCAGATAATAACAAAGCCATTTCCATTAATCCCTGGATATTTGTAGCATGGATTTCTGCTACCTGTTTTACTTACACCATTCTATTTTCCATTGGCAAATTAATACTTCAAGAATGGAATGATTTATTTTTAAATCTTGCAGTAATGGTAGTTTCTATTTTAACCCTGCTTTATAGCAGTAAAAAGGGGAAAATTTTTTGTTAAGACTGACTTTTCGTCGCAATTTTTTACATTGGCATATAGATTGAATCTTAAATTGCCTACCTTAATGCAGAATTTATTTCATTGGCTTATCAATGGATTTTGGCTTTTTTTATGCATTATGTCAATTTGACCTAAATTATGAGTATTTATAAAGATATTAGTTTTTTAAATAATCCGGACGATCAACAAGATGGTCCTGAGTTTATGCCTCTTCTTTCTCTTGAAGAAGAAGATGAAATGAACAAAGAATCCACACCAGAGTCTTTACCTATATTACCTTTAAGAAATACGGTAATGTTTCCGGGAGTGGTATTTCCAATTACCGTTGGTCGGGATAAATCGATTAAACTCATTAAAGATGCTAATGCATCTAATAAAATTATTGGTGTTGTAGCTCAAACCGATTCAGGTATTGAAGATCCTGAGTTTAAAGATTTGTATAAGGTTGGAACGGTTGCCACAATCTTAAAAACCCTAAGAATGCCCGATGGAAATACAACAGTAATCATTCAAGGTAAAAAAAGATTTACCCTGGGTGAAATGATTTCCGATGAGCCCTATTTTAAAGCACAAATTCATTCTTTTGCAGAGGTTGAAACACCAAACGACGATTCTTTTAAAGCCACCATCTCTTCTATTAAAGACATGGCTTTAAGAATAATTGATTTATCTCCAAATATTCCTTCAGAAGCCTCTTTTGCCATTAAAAATATTGATAGTCCTAACTTTTTAATCAATTTCATTAGTTCTAACTTAAATATTGATGTAAAAGAGAAACAAAAAATATTGGAGAAAAGTAGCTTGGCTGAACGCTCTTCTGCAGTTATGGAGCACCTCAATAGAGAAATTAAAATGCTCGAGTTGAAAAATGAAATTCAATCTAAAGTAAGAGGTGATATTGATAAACAACAAAGGGATTTTTTCCTTCAACAGCAAATTAAAGCCATTCAAGAAGAACTTGGAGTTGATGGACCTGATAAGGATATTCAGAATTTAAAAGAAAAAGCAGCAAGTAAAAAATGGCCAGTTAACATTCATGAAATGTTTATGAAAGAGGTTGACCGTTTAGCTCGCACCAATCCCATGGCCCCTGATTATTCAGTGGTATTAAATTGGGCCCAGCTTATGTTAGACCTTCCTTGGGATGATTATTCTAAAGATAATTTTGATGTAAATCATGCCAAAAAGGTGTTGGATGCAGATCATTTTGGTTTAGAAAAAGTGAAGGCTAGAATTTTAGAATACTTAGCTGTTCTTAAATTAAAAGGAGATTTGAAGTCCCCAATCATTTGTTTATACGGCCCTCCAGGTGTTGGTAAAACTTCTTTAGGTAAATCAATTGCTCGGGCTATTGGACGTAAATACGTAAGAATGTCATTGGGTGGCTTGCGCGATGAAGCCGAAATTAGAGGTCATAGAAAAACCTATATTGGTGCAATGCCCGGACGAATAATTCAATCAATTAAGAAGGCACAAAGTTCAAATCCAGTATTTATTTTGGATGAGATAGATAAACTAGCTAGCGATTTTAGAGGAGATCCTTCTAGCGCTTTATTAGAAGTATTAGATCCTGAGCAGAATAATACCTTTTATGATAATTACTTAGAATGTGATTATGATTTATCAAAGGTAATGTTTATTGCTACCGCAAATTATTTAGATAATATCCAACCTGCTCTTTTAGATCGAATGGAAATCATTGAAATTAATGGTTATACTCTGGAAGAAAAGATTGAAATTGCTAAGAAATACCTCATTCCTAAACAAAGAGAAGTCCACGGATTAAAAGCTAAAGATTTTAAAATTTCTGACGCTATTTTAGAAAGGGTTATCGAAGATTATACCTCTGAATCTGGGGTAAGAGGTCTAGAAAAAGCTATTGCTAAATTAGTCCGTAATCAGGCTATGGAATTGGTAAGCGGTAAATTAAAGGCGATTTCCATTAGTTTGGAAAAGGTTTATAAAATTTTAGGAGCTGATCGTTACGAGAAAGAAATTTATCAAGGTAATGATTATGCTGGGGTAGTTACAGGTTTAGCTTGGACTCCCGTTGGCGGAAGTATCCTTTATGTTGAAAGTGCATTAACTCATGGTAATGGTAAATTAACCCTTACGGGGAAATTGGGTGATGTAATGAAAGAATCTGCGATAACCGCTTTAACTTTCCTTAAATCTCATGCTAATTACTTGAAAATAAATCCAAGTTTATTTGATCAAAGAGATATTCATATTCACTTCCCCGCTGGTGCTATTCCTAAAGATGGCCCTTCTGCTGGTATTACCATCTTAACTTCATTGGCTAGTTTATTTACTCAAAGAAAAGTGAAAAAGAATCTAGCTATGACAGGTGAAATCACCCTTAGAGGACAAGTTTTACCTGTGGGTGGTATTAAGGAAAAAATTCTTGCAGCTAAACGAGCAGGAATAAAAGAAATCATCCTTTGTGAGAAAAACAGAAAAGATATAGATGATATCAAAGCCACTTATATCAAGGGATTAAAGTTTCATTTTGTAAGCAATATGTTACAAGTAATTGATATTGCCTTATTAAATGCCAAGGTGAATAACCCCATCGATTTAAGTGTAAAAGAAACTAAATCTCAAATTGCAGTAAAATAATATTAAAGAGCCTTTTTTTCTAAGAAGGCTTTTTTTAGTTTTGCAGCGATACGCCCATATGGTGAAATTGGTAGACACGCCATCTTGAGGGGGTGGTGCTCGAAAGGGCTTGGGAGTTCGAGTCTCCCTGTGGGCACTATACCCAAACTGTTTTTGAATAGTTTGGGTATTTTTTTGAAAATAATTTTAGACAAGTCTAAAAAATAATTTAAATTTGCATTGTTAAATTTATTTTGCTTGTCAAATGAAAAGCTTTCTGTTAGTCTTAATTTTTTTTATATGTAGTTTTAAAATTTCTTCGGCTCAAAATTCCGAAGTTGAATTTCGATTTTCTTCTAATGGCAGTCCAGTCCCTTTTGTTCATATTAAAAACTTAAAAAATAATCAAATTCAATTTGCCGATTCTAACGGAATTTATAGGGCCTCGTTTAAATTAAATGAAAAAATTACTTTGGAGTTTAGCTCTATTGGATTTATTAGTCAAGATTATTCTATACTCATAAATTCAAATACAAAAGTTTTAAATATTGAATTAAAACCCGATGTTTTTGGTTTAGATCAGGTTATTGTTTCAGCAGGCCGAAATGAAATAAAATTATCCCAAACACCCATAAAAATAGATTTAATTAATCCCGAAAATTTACAATCAGTAAATGCTCGTTCAGTAGGCGATTTATTGGGCTTTAGTCCCGGATTAAGAGTAGAAAATAATTGCCAAACATGCGGCTTTTCTTCCATTAGAATTAATGGTTTGGATGGCCGTTATAGTCAGGTTTTAATCGATTCTAGATATTTATATTCAGCATTAATAGGGGTTTATGGTTTAGATCAAATTCCAGCTAGTATCATTGATAGAGTTGAAGTAAGTAAGGGCGCTGGATCTGTTTTATACGGAGCCAACGCCATTGCAGGAACTATTAATATTATAACCAAAGAACCTCAAAAAACAGGTTTTGAAATTGCACCCAATATTAATTTAATTAATTTTAAAGGTTTGGATAGCCGTTTACCTTTCCGAATTTCTATAAAACCTGATTCAAGTAAATGGGCTCTAGATATTTACGGAATGCAATCTAACCGAGAAAATATCGATCTTAATAATGATTCTATTAGTGATATCACTCGTTTAAGTTCTTTGTTTTTGGGAACAAAATTTAATTATCTAATTAATAAACAATCCTTAATTAAATTATCCATAAATTTTGTTAATGAAAATAGGAGAGGAGGAAATAAATTTGAGTATCTGCCTCATCAAAGCGATTTAACAGAACAATTAAAACATGAAATTTTTAACTCGCAAATTAGTTATAAATATTACAGCAAAGATTTTTCAAAAGACATAAGCATTTATTCTGCAATCCAAAAAACCAAACGCGATTCTTATTATGGTTCTGGAGGTAGAGTTTTAGGTGAAAATGATACAATGAATTACCAAGATTCTCTAGCCTTAGGGGCCTATGGATATTCAGAAGATTGGGTAATACAATCGGGTATACAGTTTAACTGGAAAATTAATTATAAACATACTTTCCTTGTGGGAACAGAATGGTATCAAAATAGGGTATCGGATCAGTTTGTTTTTTATCAAAAATTATTAAACCAAAATGTATCCACCCTAGGTTTTTTTACTCAGTGGCAATGGAATATAAGTCCTAAAATTAATACCCTTGCGGGATTAAGGTTTGATCAAAATTGGATTTATTCTAACAATAAATTATATGATTCTACCATCATTCAAAATATTAATTTACCAGCCATTGTTCCTCGGATTGCCATAAATTATAAATGGAACAATAATATTAAATCTCGATTATCTTATGCAATGGGTTACAGAGGTCCACAAGCTTTTGATGAGGATCTTCATATTCAAAACATTGGTGGTACGCCTCGATTTATTTTAATTAGTAATAATTTAAAAGCAGAAAATTCACAATCTCTTAATTTTAATACTGAATATTTAATTAATAAAAGATATTGGGCTTTTTTAAATACCTTTAGTATGTTCTTTACCCAAATAAATAATAGTTTTATTTACAGAGAAGCACGTGATTTTGGGGACGTTTCCTTTTTACAAAAGACCAATGGCGGAGCTTCTCAGGTTTATGGAATAGATCTTCAAAACCAAGGGAATTATTTAGAAAAATTTAAATATAGCATATCTTTAACTCTTCAAAGGGCCTTATTTATAAATCCAGAAGTATTATGGTCGCCTGATGAAAAAGCAATTGAAGAGGGTTTTTCTGGTAGTGAATTAATAAGTAATCAAATTTTACGAACCCCTAATATTTATGGTTTTGCGGCTGTAGAGTATAAAATAAATAAAAAGATCTCCAGCGAAATTAGTGCATTATATACGGGTTCTATGTTAACACCTAAAGTTTCCGGACCTCAAATTTATGCTAATTCTGAATCGGCTGCTTTACAACAGTATACCGAATTATTTAAAACTCCTGATTTTTTAGACTTAGGTTTTAAAGTAAATTATAATTTTTCATATAAAAATAAGTTTGGAATTGATACCTATATTGGAATTCGAAACATCTTAAATTCATTTCAAAAAGACCTTCCACAAGGTATAAATAGAGATTCCAATTTTATTTATGGTCCGCTTATGCCTAGAAGTATTTACTTTGGAGTAAAATTTAGCAACATTTAAAGTTTTGAATTGTTAAATTTGTAAAGATTATTATTCAAATAAATTTTAATAAATATAATTATGGCATTTGAACTTCCCAATTTGGATTATGCATTTAATGCATTAGAGCCTCATATAGACGCTCGCACCATGGAAATACATCATGGTAAACATCATCAAGCTTATGTAACAAATTTAAATAATGCAGTAAAGGATACTCCAGCTGCTGACTTAAGCTTAGAAGAAATTGTTAAAAATATCAGTCAGTATTCTGTTGCGGTAAGAAATAACGGAGGAGGTCATTATAATCACTCTTTATTTTGGAAAGTTATTGGTCCAAATGGTGGTGGAGCACCTCAAGGTGAATTAGCTGCTGCAATTAATGAGACTTTTGGTTCTTTTGAAGATTTTAAAACTCAATTTAATACAGCGGCAACTACTCGTTTTGGTTCGGGTTGGGCTTGGTTAGTGGTTTCTAATGGTAAATTAGTAATCTCTTCAACCCCAAATCAAGATAATCCTTTAATGGATATTGCTGAAGTAAAAGGCACTCCAATCCTAGGTTTAGATGTTTGGGAACATGCATATTATTTAAATTACCAAAACAGAAGACCAGATTATATCAATGCATTCTGGAATATTGTGAATTGGAACGAAGTTACTGCTCGTTTCAATGCAGCTAAATAAAATATTTTTATTAGTTTTGAAGGGAAACTTGTTTCAAGTTTCCCTTTTTTTATGAAAAATATTGGAGTTTTATTGTCAGGATCTGGAGTTTTTGACGGATCGGAAATTCATGAAGCGGTATTAACTTTATTAGCAATTGATGAATCAGGTAATAATGCAGTTTGTATAGCTCTCGATAAAAATCAATATCATGTAGTTAATCACCTTACGGGTGAACCCATGAATGAATCAAGAAATGTATTAGTAGAATCTGCTCGTATTGCTCGTGGTGCCGTTATGAACATTAAGGAGCTTCCAATTGAAAAATTAGACGCTTTGATAATTACCGGCGGATTTGGAGCCGCAAAAAATTTAAGCGAATGGGCTTTTAAAGGTCCTGAAGCTGAAGTAGATCCTGATGTTAAAAACTTAATTTTAGAATTTCATAAAAAATCGAAACCCATTTTAAGTCTTTGCGTTAGCCCTGTTATTCTTGCTAAGGTTTTTTCAGAAAAAAATATAAAAACTACCTTAAGTTTTGGAAATGCAAATGCTGATTCAGATTACGATATTCAAGCTTTTCATCAAGCCATTGAAGGATTGGGCGCTAAAGTTGAAAATACGGATTTAAAATCAATAAGTATTGATAAAGAAAATAAAATAATTACAGCTCCTTGTTATATGTTAAAAGCAAAAATTTCTGAAATACGAAATAATATTTCTCTTGGAGTTAATGAATTAATAAAACTAATTTAAATGTTAATAGCAGTAGATTTTGACGGGACCATAGTTGAGAATAAATACCCTGGAATTGGACAAGAAATGCTTTTTGCTTTCGCAACCATTAAAGCCCTTCAAAAAGAACGACACGAAGTAATTTTGTGGACCTTTAGGGCAGGCAGAGAATTAGATGAAGCGTTGGAGTTTTGCAAAAAAAATGGTGTAGATTTTTACGCAGTTAATTGCTCCTACCCAGGTGAAGTTTTAGATTCCAAAACATCTAGAAAAATTAATGCCGATATCTTTATTGATGATCGAAATGTAGGCGGATTTATTGGTTGGGGTAGGGTTTGGCAATTGCTTAATCCAGGTAAAGGAAAACAAGATTTTGTGAATATGGTTCTGGACGCTGATGCCCATTATAACTATAAAAAATATAATAAAGGATTTATTAATAAGGTTTTAGATTCTATGTTTGGAAAGAAATTATTTTAACAAAATCGGGTATTACCCGATTTTGTTAAAGGTATTTTTATTCCTCTTCCGAGGTCTCTAGCCAAGCCTTATAACGCCAAACGTTTTCTTTAATAATTTCTTTAGAAATAATCCCGTCTCCTTTTCCTAAATAATACCAGTTTTGATCTTCTCCTAATACAACAACCTCTACTTTGCTGAGTTTATTTTTTTCAAGAATTAAGACATAATTCTTTTCTTTCTCTGATATCAACGATTTTTTACCTACTCTAATAGCTTCGATAGCTTTTATATTTATTTCTGCATTTAAAAATTCAGCATTTTTTATTTCTGAGGGTTCTGTAATAGGGTGGCCATGAACCCTAATGCTTGAATTATTATTATATTGACTAGAAATAACGCTAATTACTCCTTTAAATACTTGATTTGGATTGCTGCTTAAGGTATAGTTGAAACTATCACCAACCGAAATTTTATTGATATCTTTTGAGAAAATTTCTAATTCCAAATGGGGATGGGTTCTATTTTGAATTTTAAATAATAGGGTATTATTGTTTGCATAAAATCCACTATTAATATTTATTTCAGTAATGATTCCATCACTTGGTGATTTTATACTAATATAATCCTCTATTATTCCGTTTTTAATTTTTTGAATCGATATTCCTAAAAACTCCAAAGATTTTTCTGAAGCCAATAAATAAGCCTTGTTTTTCATGAATTCAGCCTCAGCCATATCAAATTCTTTTTTAGAAATAGAGTTTTCTTTTAATAGGCTTTGTAACCTCACAAATTCAGCTTCACTTTTCTTTAAATTACTATAGTTTTCAGCATAATCTCTTTGAATTTTTATGATCTCTAAATTTTTTATCCTGCATAATTCTTCGCCTTTTTTTACGGAATTTCCTTCAACTTTATATGGTAAATCGGAAATAATCCCTTCAATCGGACTATGAATGGAATGCTCAAAACTATTTGGAAAACCAATTTTGCCAGTACATTTAATGCTTGCTGAATAATCGGCAAACTGGGTGTTTTCTGTTTTACCATTTATTTCCTTTAATTGATCAGCACTCAATTCAACTGAATTTTCTTCAATTAATTTCTCCTGATTTTCATTGCTATTATTTACACTATTACAGGAGGTAAATAAAATTATTATTATGATCCAATTAGTTATTTTCATTTTCGTAAATTTTTGATTGTATAAATAGGTATTCGGAGAATTGCATTCTTAATAAATGTTCTGCCTGAATTACTTTTATTTTTATTTCTAAATTTTTGTTTAAATATTGAAGGAACTCGAAAATATTGATCTCTCCCGATTCAAATTTTTTAATTCCTATCTCTAAAATATTTGTGGATATGGATTTTTGAAACTCTTTTAACTGCTCAAATTCCAGCTCTAGGTTTTTTAAATTTTTAATGATTTCACTTAAATTATTTTCTTGTTCTATTCGGGTTGATTCTAATTCTAACCTAAGCGCCTCGCTCTTTAATTTAAGACTTTTTATCTTATTAATATCAGAATGAAAAAATATCGGAATTTGAATTCCAGCCATTATTCCACTATACCCTCTTACCAATTCAATACTTTGATTAAAATAACCTATACTTATGCCCGGCATAACCTTGTTTCGCGCAAGCTGTATTTCTTTTTTGCTCTGCTCCAGATAGTTTTGGCTAAATAGTATTTTTAGGTTATCCTTATTTAATTCCTGATTAATTAAATTATTTATTTTAGGAATATCTGATTTTATTATTTCTCCTTTATATCCGCTTAATTGAAATAATTTATTATAAAGAAATTCAATTTCATTATAGGATTTTTCTAAAATAATTTTTGATTCCAATTGATTCTGTTGTATAAAGAAAATTTCTTCTTTCGTATTTTGACCTATTTGAACTCTTTTCTCCAATTTATCTATAAATGGATTGATTTGACTTAATTGGTCCTCATAAAATCGAACTTGTTCTTTGTAAAATAAAATCCAATTAATTATTTGCCTTATGCTTTTTGAATATTCCAGCTGATTCATTAAATGTTTATTTTTTTCATTGCTGGTTTGTAATTGGAGTTTTTCTTTTAATCGTTTATAATAAATCGGAAAATCAAAATATTGTCCGATCTCTAAATTATAGTCTTGGGTGGTATAATTGATTTGACCATAGGTTAAATTACTATTCAGTTTTAATCCATCAAAAAGCGTTTTTTCTGTTTTTTCACTAGCTTTTATAGTATTTTCTGAAGCTTGTATTAATGGAAACTTTTCAAGCCCTGATTTAATAATACTATCTGTTTGATTTAAATTCTGAGCTCTTAATGGATTTGTATTAAATAATAAAAATGCTATGATTAATCCAGCAATTTTATTTTTACCTATCAGTTTAAATTTCATTGCATTGGTTTTATAGAATAATAAGGGTAATATAAAGAGGGTTAATATAGTTGAACTTATTAAGCCGCCTATAACAACAGTTGCTAATGGTTTCTGGACTTCCGCCCCAGGGGAGCTAGATAAGGCCATAGGTAAAAATCCTAAACTTGCTACTAATGCGGTCATTAATACAGGTCTTAATCGGTCAGAACTAGCCTCAATTATTAATTTTTTTAAATCAAAATTTGGATTGTTTTTTATTAAATCAGAATAATGTCCAACCATCACCAATCCATTTAATACAGCTACCCCAAATAGTGCTATAAATCCAATTCCCGCCGAAATGCTGAAGGGCATGTCTCTCATCCATAAAAATAATATTCCGCCAATTGCAGATAATGGAATTGCTGTATAAATTAATAAGGCTTTTTTTACAGAATGAAAACTTAAATATAAAAGGATAAAGATTAATAATAATCCTAAAGGGACTGCAATACTCAAGCGGGCTCTTGCCTTTTGAAGATTTTCAAATTGTCCGCCAAATTGGATAAAATAACCAGATTCAAGATTTAGGTTTTTATCTAATTCTTCTTTTATGTTTTCAACTAAACTTTGAATATCTCTACCTCGAGCATTTACGCCAATTACTACTCTTCTTTGTGCTTCATCGCGTGATATTTGCATGGGTTCTGCAATTATTTTAATTTCTGCTAATTCTGAAATTGGAATTAAGGATCCATTTGCATTTTTTATTCTTAATTCAGAAATCTGATTTAAATCTTCTCTGAATTTGATTTGATTTCGAATTACGATTTCAAATTTTCTTTCCCCTTCATAAAAATGGCTTGCTACAATACCTATACAATTTGATTTTATAACATTATTTATTTGACTTAAACTTATTCCATAACGGGCCATTTGCGAATAATTCGGTTTAATAACTAAATGATTTACGGCTTCAATAGGTTCAATTTTTATATCACCACAACCCTCTATTTTTTCAATTATTAATTTGGATTCATTGGCTAATTGCTCCAATTTATTTAAGTCGTCTCCAAATATTTTAATTGCTATATCTTGTTTTACTCCGGTCATTAATTCATTAAATCTCATTTGAATTGGTTGTGTAAAATCATAACTTAATCCAGGGATATGACTTAATTTTTCCTTCATTTTAACAAACATTTCTTCTCGGTTTTTTGCACTTACCCATTCTTCATGAGGTTTCATTATTACCATAATATCGCCCGCCTCAATAGGCATGGGATCTGTTGGCACCTCAGAGGTTCCTATTTTAGTAATAACTTCTTTAACTTCCGGAAATTCTTTGAGTAATACTTTTTGTACCTCTAAACTAGATTCTATGCTTTCATTTAATGAGCTACCTGGAGGCAAATTCTGTTGTATAGCTAAATCACCTTCATCCAATGTGGGGATAAATTCTGAACCTAAATTTTGAAAAATCATTAAACATCCCGCAAGGGTAATAAATGCAGTAACAATAATTAGATTTGATTTTTTAAAAGCCATTTCTAATAAATGCTCATATTGTTTTCTTAATTTGTTAATGAATTTTTCAACCAAACTTTCTTTGTCAGAAACTTTATTGGATAAAAATAAGGTAGCCATAACGGGTACATAGGTTAGGGATAAAATAAAGGCTCCCAAAATTGCAAAACCTACTGTTTCTGCCATGGGCCTAAACATTTTGCCTTCAATACCGCTTAAACTCAAAATGGGTAAATAAACTATTAATATTATTATTTCGCCAAAACTTGCCGACTTTCTGATTTTTAAAGAAGACTCTAAAATGGCAGAATCTTTTTGTTCTGCGCTTAAATATTGCCCCTTAAAATGTTTATGTAAATGGTGGATGATTTGTTCAATAATAATTACGGATCCGTCTACTATTATTCCAAAGTCAATGGCTCCTAAACTCATGAGATTGGCGCTAATTCCGAATAAATTCATCATTGTTACCGCAAATAACATGGCTAGAGGAATTACAGAAGCCACTATTAAACCAGCTCTAAAATTCCCTAATAATAGAACCAAAACAAATATTACAATTAATCCACCTTCTATTAAATTATTTTTAACGGTTTTAATTGTTCTACTAATAAAATCTTCACGGTTTAAATAACTTTTTATTTGTATTCCTTCGGGTAAGTTTTTATTAATTTGTTCGACTCTTTTTTCTACTTCCGGAATAACATTTCCTGGATTAGAACCTTTTAACATCATTATTATTCCACCCACTACTTCAGAATTTCCATTGGCAGTTAATGCTCCAAATCGAGGCGAGGAAGAGAAATTTATTTCAGCTACTTCTTCCAATTTGAGAGGAATTCCATTTATATTTTTGACTAATAGTTGTTTAAAGTCTTCTGGGTTTTGAATTAAACCTTCACTTTTAATAAATATATTATTAGGACCTTTTTCTATATAAGCACCACCAATATTGAAGTTGTTTTGACTCAAAACAGGTAATATATCTTCGATACTTAATTCATATTCATTTAATTTATTAGGATTAAGGGAGATTTCTAATTGTTTAACCTTACCTCCAAATGAATTAATTTCAACTACACCCTCAATACCTGATAATTGTTTTTTTATTACCCAATCTTGTATGGTTCTTAATTCCTCCAAACTGTATTTAGCATTATAAGAAGGGTTTATTTCTAAGTAATATTGATAAATTTCTCCTAAGCCAGTACTAATGGGTGCTATCATGGGTGGACTAGCATTTTCAGGCAAGTCGGAGCCTAATTCATTTATTTTTTCTGAAACTAATTGTCTGGGTAAATAAATTCCCTTTGAATCTTCAAATACTAAGGTAATTATGGATAATCCGAATCTTGAAATAGATCGGGTTTCAATTAATCCTGGCAAATTTCTTAACTTTAACTCGCTCGGAACGGTTATAAATCGTTCTACCTCACTCGAGCTTAAATCAGGTGCCCAAGTGATAACCTGAATTTGATTATTGGTTATATCAGGTACAGCATCAAGGCTTAAATTCTTTAATGAATAAAAACCTAAAATAGCCATTATTCCTGTTAAGAATAAAATAATGAGTTTATTCTTAACAGAATATTTTAAAATTCTGTCTAACATGAAATTGAAATTATTTTTGAAAATGAAAAGCCTATTTTATTAATTTATAGGCAGGGTGGACCCCTAAAATTCCAAGTATTTGAATAAGCTTTAGATGCAATATCTTCATCAACATTCAAAGGGAATTGATGAATTTGTGTGGAATAGAAATTTTCTGTTAAAAAATATTTGTTATTTGTAATAATAAATAAATCACTATGGCTAAAATCAAACTTGCTATTTTCAGGCTGTTTGTAATTAGAAAGGTGATTTTCTCCAATATCTTGTGAAACTAATCCCGCAAGGAAAGAAGGAATATCTTTTAAAACTAAATATTCAGATTTAATATAAAAGCTATTCTCCTCATTACTTTGATGTTTATGAGGGATAATGGAATGAGCCAATAATAAAATAAAGGCTAAATATGTAAAAAATCTTCCCAAAATATTAGTTATACGAAGTTAAATAAAAGCGAATTGATTTTTTTCATTTTTATTTGCAGTAAACTAATTTGTATTCAGTTTAATTAAATTTATAAATGAAAGAACTTATTACCTTTTTAATGCGGTATGTTCCTCGTCCCGTTTTAATCCGTTTTTCCTTGGTGGCCAATAAGCTGGCTCCTATAGTTTTAAAGGGAGATAAGGTTACTTGTCCGGTTTGTGAAGGCAATTTCAAATATTTTTTTCCATACGGTACAGTAAAACGCAGAGATAATGTTCTTTGTCCGAAATGTTTATCATTAGAAAGGCATCGTTTATTATGGTTATTTTTAAAATCTAAAACTGATTTTTTTACTAAAAAGGCCGAATTATTACACATAGCTCCAGAGCAATGTTTTTATAAAATTTTTAAAAAACAGAAAAATCTTAAATATCTAACCGCAGATTTAGTTTCTCCTTTAGCTGAAGTTAAAATGGATATTCATGAAATGCCTTTTGAAGATAATCGTTTTGATTATGTGCTTTGTAACCATGTTTTGGAACATGTAAATGATTCTCATAAGGCCATGACCGAAATTTACAGGGTTTTGAAACCAGGAGGCTGGGCAGTAATGCAGGTGCCTTTAGACACCACAAGATATGAAACCTACGAAGATTGGTCCATAACTTCTGAAAAAGATCGTGAAATTCATTTCTGGCAAAAAGACCATGTTCGTTTATTTGGTTTAGATTACCCAGATCGCTTGAAAAAAGCTGGATTTAAAGTAGAAGAAGTAGATTTAACTAAAGAAATTAATCCAGAACTGGTTAAAAAATATCGATTAGCTGAAGGCGAAATCATTTACTGGTGTAAGAAATAACAAAAAAAGCCAGCCTTCTGGCTGGCGATTCAACTATTACTAACCCTTAAATTGAAAATATTACTTCTATATTTTCAATTTTTGGGCCAATTGTAATTTTTTGAACTAGCTAATTATAAGCTCCTGAAAATCAGGATGGAAAAATTACTCTTCGATAATAATTCCGCTCTCTCCTTTATTTGGAGATTTTTTGCTGATTACAGTGGTTTGTAATTTTCTGTTTTGTTTCTTTAACACAGATACTACTTTATTGTAGCGATCTTTTCTTTTTAATCTGGTAACTGCCATGGCCAAAAATTTAAGGATTGCAAAATTAGATTTATTTTTGATTTAAAACAAATGAATTTGAAAATATTAAACTAATACCCTAATATCTTGAGCATAGCATCTGATTTTTGCTCAGGAGCAAAGAGTTTATGGGTTAAATTTCCTTCTTCATCTCTATCAATTAGTACATGTTTTGGTGCGGGAATTAAACAATGTTGAACTCCTCCATATCCACCAATACTTTCTTGATAAGCACCAGTATGGAAAAAGCCCATGTATAATTCTTCTCCTTTTTCATGCACGGGTAAAAACACCTGATTGGTATGGGTATCTGAATTGTAAAAATCTTGGGAGTCGCAAGTAATTCCTCCTAAATTAATCCTTTGAAATTTTTTATCCCAATGATTTATGGCTAATAGAATAAATTTTTGACCAATTCCCCAAGTATCTGGTAAGGTAGTGATGAATGAACTATCAATCATATACCAAACCTCTTTATCATTCTGTTCTTTTTGTCCTATTACTGAGTAAATCATTCCGCCACTTTCACCCACGGTAAATGAACCAAATTCGGTAAAAATTTCAGGGACTTCAACTCCTCTTTCATCGCAAATAGTTTTTATATACATTACTATTTGATCAATCATATAAGCATAATCATGCTCTACACCCAATGAGGTGTAAATAGGCATTCCACCTCCAATGTCTAATTTATTTAAAGTATCACATTCTAACTTTAAATCACAATAGATATTGATAAGTCTGCTAAGCTCAGACCAATAATAAGTGGTATCCCTAATTCCAGTATTTACGAAGAAATGCATCATTTCTAATTGTAAATGACTTTTACCCTTAACTTCATTTCGGTATAAATCCAAGATTTTTTTTGAACTTATTCCTAATCTAGAAGTATAATATGAGGTATTGGGTTCTTCTTCAGTGGCAATTCTAAAGCCTATTTTTAATTTGTTTTTGAAGTTTTTGTATGATTCAATTTCTCCTGGATTATCAATAATACTGATGATATTACTAAAACCCATATCATTTAACTCGGCAATATTATTTATATAATTTTGAGGTTTATAACCATTGCAAATAATATATTTCTCGAAACCGTATCTGCCTTCATAATGTAATTTTTTAATGATTTCTAAATCGAAGGCACTCGAAGTTTCTAATTCAACCCCATTTTTTATTACTTCGTCAATTACGAAACTGAAATGAGAACTCTTGGTGCAATAACAATAACGATATTGATTATTGTATTCATGTTTTTTTATGGCTTTATCAAACCAATTCCTAGCATTTTTTATTTGCGAAGCAATTTTAGGAAGATAGGTGAACTTTAACGGAGTTCCGTATTCTTTTATTAAGTCCATCAGAGCTACATCATGAAAACTTAATTCGTAATTTTTTAAGTCAAAACCATGTCTCGGAAAATAGAAGGTCTGCTCAATTAAGTCGATGTATCGGTTTTTTAACATTTTTGATTTGCGAAAAAAAATTATGTTTGCAACAATTGTTCTAAAATTCAAAATTAGGTTTTTAGTTTAGAGCATAAAAATTTTATTTACAAATAATTAAATTTCAGTTAGTAATTTTATGAGGCGTTCAAATATTCGAATAATAGAGGTGGAATCAGAGATAGGAGCGGGGACAAGAGGTTCTAGTTTAGGGCCTTCTGCACTAAAATTAACCGATCTTAGCAAAGGCCGCAAAAAATTAAGTAAATACCCTTCATCAAAGGTTCCGACCAGAAATGAAGCATTAGCCAGAAATTTCCCAGCACAATTTGCTAAAAATATTGATGCCATAGCTCATACACTACCCTTAATTGCTGAACAAGTAGAAGATACCTTATTAAGTGATCAATTTCCTTTAGTACTTTCCGGTGATCATTCTAATGCCGCTGGCACCATTGCTGGAATAAAAAATCATTTTCCGGATAAAAGACTCGGGGTAATTTGGATTGATGCTCATGCTGATTTACATTCACCTTACACTACGCCTTCGGGTAATATCCACGGAATGCCTCTAGCTGCATCTTTAGGTATCGATAATGAAAAAGATGCTATTAATGAACCTGATGAAACTACACTCAAATTTTGGAATGAGCTAAAATATTGTGGTTCTAGAAAAATTTGTCCGAAAATTTTACCGAGTGATCTGGTATTTATTGATATCCGCGATTTAGAAGACCAAGAATGGGATTTAATTGATGATTTGGATATTGAGTTTTATACCCCTAAAGAAATTAAAGAATTCGGAATTGAAAGAGTGGCCAAAGAATCCATCGATTATTTAAAAGATTGTGATTTTATCTACGTTTCTTTTGATGTAGATAGCTTAGATCCTTCTGTTTCTAGAGGTACGGGCACTCCTTACCCAGATGGTTTAAAACTTCATGAGGCTAAAACTTTATTGTACCATCTCCTTAAAAATCCTAAAACCATCTGTTTAGAGATCACAGAAATTAATCCATTGCTGGATAAAGAAAATGCAATGGCCAAGGCTGTTTTAGAAATCTTAGAAGAGGTAATTTAAATAGTTTTTAAAAATTGAATGGTGTTTTCACCATCAGCATAATCCCATAATTTGGGTTTTTGAGCATCACCAAATTTGAAACTATTAGCATAAAAACCATTATTACTTACCAAACATTGAATATCATTTTCATGGGTTTTAATTAACTCATTTAGGTGATCTATGTCTCTGTATTCTATGTAATTGAGTAATCCTACTGGAGAATAAATTCGCTCATCTTTTTTTACAATCAAAAAATTATTATCCAAATGAGGAGTTAAATTCAATAACAAAATGGCTTTATGGTAATTATAATTGTTTATATATTTATTGTGATGTTGTATCTCCGAATAAATTTCTAAAGCATCTAAAAGCTTAGTTAAATCATACCCTTGCGGGATAAAAACTGCGCAAACATTTCGGCAGCCCAAACCATAATACCTAAAAATGTCTTCACCCAGCATTTCTAATTCCTTGCGGGATTCTTTTCCATCAATTATTGCTGCTGAATTTTTATTTTTTCGGATTATATGTGGAATATTTTTAAAATAATATTCAAAATATCTGCCTGTATTATTGCTTCCTGTAGCAATTACAGCGTCTATAGCCTTTAATTGCTCTGCTTCTTCAAAGTATTCTTCGGTTTCAGAAAATGAATCTTTTAAAAAATTGATATAAGCCCCCATTAAAATTTTATCTTTTGAAGAAAATTTTATTTTGCTCTTATGTCCACTTAAAAAAACCGAAATCACATCGTGTAAACCAACAAAGGGAATATTTCCGGCTAATATTAATCCAACCGTTTTAATTATATGATTATCAATTAAATTTTCTTTTGAAATCCAAGCGTCTATTTCATTAGAATTCAATACGTTGAACCAAGCCTTAGCTGCAAATTGAATTTGATCTTTACTAAACCAAGAGTTTTCGGCCTCAGCTTTAAAAAATAATTCATGATCACTTTCCTCTAAAAGCATTTTGAAAAATGACGAGCTTTCGATTAAAATCGATTTTCTTTGGTTTAAATTTAGCATTTCGACTGCAAATTTATTTTTTAAAAAACTTATTTTGTGGTATTTTTGAAAAATTGACTGAAAAGTCGCAAAATAAATTATCAGATCCGATGAAGATCAGAACCTGCGTATTAGATGATGAAGCTGTTTTTAGACAGTTATTAGAGAATTATATATCTAAAGTTCCCTTTCTTGAATTAACTGCAATGTATTCTGATCCATTTCAGGCCATTGAAGCTATTAATTCTGGATCGGTAGATTTGTTATTTATAGATGTTGAAATGCCTGGTATTAATGGTATTCAATTCTTAAAAAGTCTAAGAAAAAAACCTTATGTGGTAATCATTAGTTCTCATCCAGAATATGCTGCTGATGGCTTTGATTTAGAGGTTGAAGATTATTTAGTTAAACCTTTTGGTTTTGATAAATTCTTAAGAGCTGCAAATAAGGTTAACGAAAAAAATACCCGTATTGAGAGTTCAAATACCACTACTATTATAAATAATACAGGTTCAGTGCCTGATACTGATTATATCTTCGTTAAATCGGATAGCAGATATCAAAAAATTCCACTTTCAGAAATTGTATTTATTGAAGCTGAAAAGGATTTTGTTAATATTCATACAACCTCTGGAAAAAAATTAGTTTTAGCTAATTTAAGTAGTATCGAATCTCAATTACCTGCTGATGTTTTTATCAGGGTTCATAGATCATTTATTGTACACCAAAATAAGGTGGAGGCTTTAGATAACGATTTCATATACTTAGATAAGAACAAAATTCCAATTGGAAAAACCTTTAAAGACACTATTACAGAAAGGTTACTAAACGGAAAAGTAATCAAAAGATAATTTCCGTTCATATACTAAATTTACTTTTTCGTATACTAAATTTAATCAAAAGCTAATGTAAAAGTATTTTTGATAAAAGAATACGAAATTTAAAAAGCACAAAGTCGGACTAATAAGGAACCAACCCCGTTATATCTAAATAGCGGGGTTTTTTATTATTTTTGCAATCGTTATGGCAATTAAAATTACTGAAGACTGTATAAACTGTGGGGCCTGTGAACCAGAATGCCCTAATAATGCAATATATGAAGCTGGTGTTAACTGGACATTTAGAGATGGAACTACTCTTTCGGGGTCGGTTCCTTTTAGGGGAGTTAGCATAGATGCTGAACAAAAAAATTCCCCTATTTCTGATGAGGTTTATTATATTGTACCTGAGAAATGTACCGAATGTATAGGCTTTCATGAAGAACCTCAATGCGCTGCTGTATGCCCAGTTGATTGCTGTGTTCCCGATCCAGAACATGTGGAATCGGAAGAAATATTATTAAACAGAAAAGAATTCTTACACCTATAATAATGATTGGAGTCTGCAATTTGCCTTTAATCCCTATGCGTTTAGAACCATCTGGGAAATCTGAATTAGTAAATCAATTGTGTTTTGGTGAATTGTATAAGCTGATAGAAAGGCAAGATTCATGGACTCAAATCCTAACATTAAAGGATAATTATCATGGGTGGATTAATAATAATCAAGTCCTAGAACTTAATTATTCAGAAGAAGATTTTTTGTCTTACAAAATCACTTCCAATCCTATTCAAAAATTTTTATTAGGTAATGATCATATTCATTTACCAGCAGGTTCATTAATTTATTCTCAAATTCCTGAATTGGAGCTTAAAATAGTAGAAGAATCTCCCAATGGCTTAATTAATCGATCATTAAAGCCCGAATGGAATAAATTAGAGAATTATGCCCGACAATATATTAATACTCCGTACCTGTGGGGTGGTAAGTCTTTAATGGGTATGGATTGTTCTGGATTTATTCAAATCATATTTAGGTTAATCGGTATTGATTTACCCAGAGATGCTTATCAACAAGCAAATATTGGTGAAAATATAGCTTTTCTCCAGCAAGCTGAAATGGGCGACCTAGCATTTTTTCAAAACCATGATGGGAAAATTACACATGTAGGTTTATTACTCGGACCTGATTTAATAATTCATGCTCATGGAAAAATTAGGATAGATCAGATTGATAATGAGGGTATATTTAATAGAGATACTAATAAATATACCCACAAATTAAGATTAATAAAAAGCCTTAAGCATTTATAATAATTCGTTAGCCAAATTGGCTAATCCTGAGCGTTCTCCTTTTTCTAAGGTAATATGAGCATATAGCGGCTGATCTCTTATTCTATCTATTAAATAAGATAAACCATTACTTTGTGCATCCAAATATGGAGTGTCTATTTGGTAAATATCACCCGTAAAAATAATCTTAGTTCCTTCACCTGCTCTGGTAATAATGGTTTTAACTTCTAGAGGGGTTAAATTCTGGGCTTCATCTACAATAAATATAATATTGGATAAACTTCTACCTCTAATATAAGCTAGGGGAGTTACTACTAATTTTTCATTTTCTACTAATTCATTAATTTTAGAATGTTCCTTATCGTTCTCTCTATATTGATTTTGGATAAATTTTAAATTATCCCATAGAGGCTCCATATATGGATTTAGTTTAGATTTAATATCTCCCGGTAAATAACCAATATCTTTATTGCTTAATGGAATTATAGGACGAGCTAAATAAATTTGTTTAAACTGAGACCTTTGTTCAAGGGCGCAAGCTAAAGCTAATAGAGTTTTACCGGTACCAGCAACTCCCTGAATAGTAACTAATTGAATTTCTGGATTAAGTACAGCATGCATTGCAAATGCTTGTTCTGCATTTTTTGGTTTAATTCCATAAGCATTTCTTTTATCAACCCTTTCTATTTCTTGGGTATGAGGATTATAAAAACAAAGGACAGATTTTTTTTGATTCTTTAAAATAAAATACTGATTAGCTAATGGTTTATCCTTAAAGATCATATTAAAAGGACAAGATCCATTGGTATATATTTTTTCAATGGCTTCATGGCTAACCTCATCTATAGAAGTAATTCCTCGGTATAAAGAATCTAAATTTTTTATTTTACCAGTTTCATAGTCTTCAGCTAATAAATCTAATGATTTGGCTTTAAGTCTTAAATTAACATCCTTACTTAGTAAAATAATTTTTCTATCGGGGTAATCGCTTTGAATGTGTAGTGCTGCATTTAAAATTTTATGATCGGCTTTTCGCTCACCAAATATTTTTTCTGCGTCTTTTCCATTGCTGCTTTCATCCATTATAACTTTAAGATAACCTTTAGATGGTCCATTAATTGGTATCCATTCAGTGAGTTTATATTCCCCACTTAATTTATCTAAACTTCTAATAAATTCACGAGCTTCAAAGTTAATAGTGTCATTTCCTTTTTTAAAATTATCTAATTCTTCTAAAACCGTAATTGGAATGGCTACATCATGTTCATCAAAATTATGAATAGCATTATGATCATATAGAATTACAGAGGTATCGAGAACAAATATTTTGCGGTCTTGATCTTTATTTTTTCGTCTTCCTGCCATGATGGTAAAAATTATATGGTAATATTCAAAAAGCTATGTTAAATAATTGGTTTAAGTTATTCACATTGGTTTAAAAGTCAAAATAGTGATAATTAAGCCATAATTATTGCTTCGCCTTTTTTAACAAAACGAAATTTTTAATCCTTACGTTTGATTTAGGAAAAAAATATTTAGAATCTAATAATTCTTGAAATACTTCAAGAATTACAAATTTGAATAAGCAGAATTTTGCCTTATCAAATTAAATATATATGAAAGGTTATTGCATTTTTGACAATGTTTCAGTGTCAAACCCAGAAAAACTGGGAGAGTACAAAACTAAAGCTGAGCTTTTAGTAGAGAAATTTGGAGGTAAATACCTAATTTTAGGCGGAGAGCATAAAGTTGTTGAAGGTAATTATCATCCAAATTTTGTGGTAATTATTGAATTTCCAACATACCAAATAGCTTTAGATTGGTATAACTCAAAAGAATACCAAGAAATTATTCACCTAAGAACAGATTCTGTTGTTTCAAATGGAGTAATAATAAGAGGTATTTAAAATAAATAATCTCATAAGAAGTTAAATGAATAAGAGTATTTCTTATGAGATTTTTTCTAAAATAAGTAGCCGTTATTTTCTTCGATTTTTAGAGGTAAATCTTGGCTACCGATCATTTCTAATAATTCAATCTCAATTGAATTACAAATTGTTGTTATTGGCACATCAGTAATCCTATTCTCAAAAGGATCTTCATTAACTTCTCCAACTTTCCCTATAATGGAGAAAACAAATGAAATTATAAAGGATACTGGTATCAATAAATTTATAATATCCATTTTTACAAAATCATTAACTAATGAAATGGGTAATATGCTTATAAATGTAAATAAGAATATTCGGGTGAAATAATCATATTGTCTGAGTAATGGAGTATTCTTAATTTTTTCGCAACTCGATTGAAAATTAGCTAAGCTTGATAATTGTCCCTCTAGCTGAAAACTGTCAAATCCCGCAAGGGTTCCATTTGACATAGCTTCATAAATTTTTTGTCCCATTATTAATTGTAAATAATTGGGCTCATTATTTTTATCTTTTATTCTTTCATAAGTTTCAGGATTTATTCTGTTTTTTAGGTTTGTATTATCTTCTTTTCTTAACAAATTCTTTAATGAATAGGCCCATATTATTATTAAATTTATCATTTCAATTTTGAATTTTTCTGACCTTTTTTCGTCATAATTATTTTGATTTTTATGACTATCTGTAAAAGTAATCACGAGCCTTGCCAAAATTCTGCTTGAATTTTGTATTCCCGCCCATGCAGTTCTCGCTTCCCACCATCTAGAATAGGAACTATTATTTCTAAATGCTATAAAAATGGCTAAGGCACTACCTAATGTAGCTGTAACACTAAAAGGTAAACTTATTTCTATTAGGTTTAATTTAATATTTATGAAAACCAAAATGCTTGTTATTAAAGATATTATTAGTTCTTTTTTCACATATCCAATAACTTTTATTGGATTAAAATTTCTTTTTAAAATCATAACTAAAATTCATTTCTAATAAAAATTCCTGGATTATTTTGAAGGCTCATATCTTTTCTTCCAACCTGATTGATATCTATACCCGCTCCAAATTGAAAGCTCTTACAATAAAGGCCTATTCTTATTCTTTGGGTTAATTGGTGATTCTGATTTTGAATTAATCCTAAATTATTAATTAATTCTATTTGTGTAAATAATTTAATTTTATTAATAATTGGACTATATCTATACATAATAAAATAATCTAAATAGGGTTGCTTGTTTAAATCAACTACTAACCATGAGAACAGGGTGGAATTGGTATTTATTTTTGCATATTGAATTCCCGATTTTATGTAAACACCATAACTTAAAACCTGTCCGACTAATACCGGGGCAAATCCCTTGAGTTTTTCATGATTATAAGATATCGCTTCGGTGAATCCGAATAATGGGGTAGAATTATTAATGTTTTGAGTTTGAATTGAAGCTCTGTTTCTATTAAAGAATAAAATTCTGCTATTTTGATCATTATGTTTTTTAATGAATTTAAAAAACATAATATCTATTGTACTTCTATCATATCCGATAAATGCTTCAACTGGTATTTGAGAAATGGCAGTATTAATTGATAATAATACTGCCATGGTAATAAAAATCAGTTTATTTTTCATTAGAAATAATTCCAATTTTATTTCCTTCTGAATCTATAATTATTGCTGAAAATCCAAATTTTCCTAAATCAGTTAAATCCTGAATAATTTCACCTTTATATTCAACAACTCTTTTTAAACAATCGGATAAACTACCAAATGCATTCAGATATATTATAGGTCCAGTTGTTCCTGATTGGTGAGTTTCAGATAAAATTATTGATCCACCAACTGCCTCACCTGTACTAAAGGGGACATCAAACAGAATAATTTCACCACCACCAAAATTCCCCTTTTTGACTTTACCATTAAATATGTAATGATAAAATTCAAATGCACGATCTAGATTTTGTGCTGGGATTTCGAACCATTGAATAGCGTTACTCATAGTAATTATTTTAATAAGTCTAATACTAATTCTGCTGCAGCCGCACCTGAATTTTGTTGTTGACCAGTAATTAAATTACCATCACAAATAGCATATGAGCTAAATGCAGGCGCAACTTTAAAATTACTTCCTTCCATTTTTTTGGCTTCTGTTTCAATTCGGTAAGGCTGAATTTTCATACCAACTGCCTGATCTGCATATTCTTCTTCAGCGTCAGCAAAACCCGTCCAAGTTTTACCTTTTACATAATATTCTCCATTTTCACTTTTTAAATCGAGTAATAAAGCTGTTGAATGACAAACAGCAGCTGCAGGTTTATTTGAATTTAAAAAACTTAGAAACAATTTTTGTAATGGTTCATTATTTCTAAAAGTGTACATTGGGCCTTGTCCGCCAACTAAAAATACTGCCTTATATTCATTTGGATTTACATCATCAATTTTTTTAGTGTTTTCTAATAATGATAAAAAATTTTGTTTTTGTAAATAACCTAAGCTAATGATATCATTAGCTGAATATCCACTTGGATCTAAAGGATTAGAATAAGCATCCATTTCTATTTTTCCTCCTTCTGTTGATGCCAATTCTATTTCATAACCCGCTTCTTCAAATACCCTTAAAGGATGGGTTAATTCTGCTGCCCAAAATCCAATAGGCCAACCTGTTTGTGCTGAAATTGATGGTGAACTGGCTATCATTAAAATTTTACCTTTTGTAGGCATGCCATGCGCATGAACATAACTTAACTTTTCAATTATTGAATTCATTTTATTTTAATTTTTACATAGCAAATTTGGTGTTAAATATTATCTTTGAGAATATACTTACTCATATGAGTGATACTAACTTTTTGGAAAGTATTAAATAAAATATAGCATTATGCCTGAATTTATATACAATAAGAAGCTTTATTATAATCCGGTAGAATTTGCCATGGATAGAATAGGAGGGACTTGGAAAATGCCTATTCTTTGGCGTTTAAAGGATAAAGTTTTAAGATATGGTGAATTAAAAAAGGATATCCCAAGAATCACCCATAAAATGCTTACATCTCAATTAAGAGAATTGGAAGAAGAAGGATTTATACATAGAGAAGTATACCCTGTTGTGCCGCCTAAAGTAGAATACTCTATTACAGATCGAGGTAAAAGAGCTATAAAAGTAGTTGAGGTAATTAGAAACTACGGCCTGGAACTAATGGATGAATTTGATATAAAACATCAAAAGTAAAGAAATAAAAAATCCATGAGTGATTTATTCAATTATTCATGGATTAGCTATAATTATTATTTCTAAACTTTATCTGGAATTATTAACAATTTCTGAAATCTTCGATTTTTTAATTTTATAAACACCCGAATTATTGGTCCCTATATAAAAATAATCTCCAATACATACCCCACAAGAAACTACATCATTAATATTTAGTTTTAAAGGATAAAAGCTATTATTTATATCATCTAAAACAAATAAGCCTTCTTTTCTTCCGTAATTACCCATTAAAATATTTCCATCAATTGAGGTAAAAAATGAAGCCCCAAAAAGGATTTTTGTTTCATAACTTATCCCATGATTTTTTGAAATAAACACTCCATTAGTATGAGAAGAAACATAAATATTTTTATCCGATTTTTTAATATCTAAAATTCCAAAATTTATATAAACCATTCCTTCGGTTTCGCCCCCTTCACCAGTTGATTCCATTGGTGTAGGCGCTAAATTTATATAATAATTACTTACCGAATCTTTTGAATTAATAAAAAATATATCGTTGGCATTATTAGCAACTAAAATTCCAGAATCAATGCATTCACATTTAGTAATATCTTTAATTTTATTATCTGTAATTTTTTCCCATTTATTTCCTTTTTCTACATAAATACCTAAATAATAATCAGCCAAATATAGTTTTTTATTACATTGGATAATATCAGATATTTCTGGATTTTCGCTAAGACCCGCATTAAAAATAGACCAATTATTAGTTTTTGAATCTAATTTATAAACACCCTTTTCATTTCTAATTGCATATAGTGTGTTATTAAATTCAATTATTTTATTAATTCCAAGATTGCTTTCCCTTTCTTTTGCAATTCCTGAATTAAAAGGAATTGCTTGTTGATTTTTTTCATTTATTTTAAAAATCCCATTATAATTTGAAAAATAAATTTCAGAATTAAAAAGTAAAATCGAATTAATTTTATTACTTCCTGTATTATTGGAATCATTGACTGAACTAACTAATATCAAGTCATTATTAAAATAAAAATTATCATTTTCTTTAATTTCTTGATTTTTTTTATTTAACCCTTGAGCTACAATTCCTGTAGAGAGAGTGATAAGAAGAATGGCTTTGATAATCTTAAATAATCTTAAATAATCTTCTATTTTGTAGAGATGTTGACATGATGATATTTTTTTAGTTTAATTATAAACAATTCTATAATTTTTTTCGTTTTTTAAAAATTATTTTGACTTTCTATTAATATTATTTTTTGGAGTTAATAATTAATAATTTTATTTCTACGCCATATAATTTAAAACTGAATAATTAAAATAATATTGTATTTCTTTCTTTTTTCCTTGCGGGATTTTATTTTTTTCTGATTTCAATTCAACCCAACTGAAAAAAATATAGTACTTAAATATATCCAAAGAATTGAAAAAACAATATGTATTAATGTTTCAAATTTTTTCCCTTTCCATAATACCGATGAATATCCAAAAAATTGAACAAATAACCTTGAAGCCCAAAATATTCCAATTCCAATGGAAATAGTTTTACCAAGCTCTGTTTCAATAATTTCTGAATAAGATGAGAGGCAAAGCAACCCTATTAGGAAAACAACAAGAGCAATAAAGAATGTGTGTATTATCATCATCTGTCTATTAATTAGACTTAAAAATTTTAGTTCTGTTTTCCATTTAAAGTACCATGGAAAAGCAATATGAATTAAGGCTAATATAATAAGTAGCACTCCAATTAGTTTAATGTGCGTCTCCATTTTTTTTAAGCATAAATGTTTTTATAAATGGGTTAATTTTTTCTTCATCTTCAAGTTTAAGATTAGCTAAATTGAAGGTTTTTTTCCACGTAGAATTTGAATAAAAATGGAATAATCCAAATGAAAAAGCTATGAAATTGGCAGAATCTCGAAGATGTTCAGTAACTAGAATATAACCATTAGGTTTGGTAATTCTTCCTAGTTCAATAAAAAAATTTATTCTTTCGGATTGATCCCTAATTTCATGTGCCGAAAGAATTACTAAACAATAATCAAATACATTATCATCAAAAGGAATTTTATTTGTAATGACTTTAATTGTATCTTTTGAAGGTGGATAAACCTTTCTTGCTCTTTTGATCGAAATTTCTTTATGTTTTTTTTCATCATAAAAGTCACATATAATTAGTTCAGTATTTGAAAATTTTTCTTTTATTGTTTGGCTTGATTCATCAAATCCAGCATGGATATTCATTACTTTCTTATTATCAAGATTTGGAATCCAATTTAGACTATATAAATCAGAGTAATCATAAACATAATATGAAACTGCTAATGAAATAATTATTAAAACTACGGAGGCAATTGAGATAGATAAAAATAAAATCCTTGCTGGTTCTGAGATATTATTTTGAATAAAAAGTAGTAGTAATAAAACAAGAAATGCAATTAAATACAAATGCCAATTAAATCGAACTATATTTATTACACCTTGATAAGGTTTTCTTTTTGTTTCCATTTTTCTATTTTACCTTTTTTCCAATAGTATGGAATATTATTGATTTCGAAGGAATTTGCTAAAACCAAATTTTCTATATTTAATGAATTTATGAAATCAATTGAGTGAGATTTTATATTTATTGGAATTGGCTTCCAATTTTGCCGAACTCCTTCAATAATTAAAACTTCCTTCTTTTGCTCATTATATGTAAAAGTGAAGGGTAAAGGACCAGCGAATTTTCTTGCATCTTTGAAATCAATAAATGGAGAACCTTTTGGTAATTGTAAATCATTAGTTGATTTTTCAATAACTATTTCAAACTTGGATTTTTGTGAATTAATAATTTTAAAATCTTCTTTAGTTTTTAAGGTAATATCAGTACTGGTATAATTATAGTGAGTAAAAATGTTTCCCAAAAACCTCATTTTCTTTTTATTAGTTTCTGATTTTATTATATTCAGACCTCTCAACCTTTTACCCTCATTATTGGTATATCTGACAAAGATTCTAAAACCAATTAAGATAAAGTCGTTACCTAAAAATTTCGGAAATCCTTTAGGTCTAAGGTCTTTGGTTTGGACTATTGCAACAGCAATGAATGCCCATTTTTCTTGATAAGTATCAAGTTCTAAGCACTTAGGGATTAGATTTTTTATCTGATCTTTTGGTACTGCAAAAGTTAATACTATTGAACTTTTAAAAAAGGTTTCTACTGCAAAAGGGTGATTTTTTAAAAAGTTCATTTCTTAGTTTCCTTCACAAGATTATTATTATTCAAGACAAATTCATTATAATAAACAACACCAATAAATATTAAAGCAAAAAAGGAATTAAATTTTCCCCATAATAATAAGTCAGGAACCAAAATAAATTCTAAAGTATTCATTAAAGAAACAACTATTATTTGGGCTATTGCATTTAATCTACTTTTATACCTACTCATAACCCAAATAGCCATTATGATTTCTGAAATTCCAATTAATAGAGTAATTGTTCTTGAATTGTCTTCTCCTAAAATTCCTTTAACAATTTGTTCATGACGTGGTACTAAATTTAATACTTTACATATTAATCCATTTAAAACCCAAATAATTGAAATTATTATGCTTATTATTAAATGTATTTTTTTTCTTCTCAATTTAAATTGACCTGTTCTTTCCAAATACTAAACTTATATAAATTATTTAATAATTCCTTAAATTTATAAATATTATAATATACCCTTCTTTTAAATAGTTACCCTTTTATTTATTTTTAATTTAATCTTTAATGCATCTACACGATAAACCATCCGATTTATAGGTGTTATACCAGCCAATTTCGTCTCCATTCCAGAAAATTTCACTATGGAATGCATCGGCCTCATTGTATTCATTAATTGACCAAAATGAGCTTCTATAAGTCATTAAAACAAAATCAACATTTAATCCTCTATATCCACTCGCAATTGCAGAGAAACCGCTTTGATTGCTGGTTTTAACTGTTGTTTTTTGTCCATCATATTCGGTGGCCCAAGAAGCATTTAAATTACTTTTCAATTTATGGCCAGCAAAATTTAATCCTCCTAAATAATCAAATAAAACGGTCCAATCTTGATTTGAGGGCACACGCCATCCGTTTGGACAAATTTTATTAGGATTACTGATAGCATACCAATTATATAGTTTGCCATGTAATTGGTCGAATGAACTATTGTTATCATAATGAACCCATGCACCTGATTTATAATTATTCCATTCCCCGTATTTTTGAATATTTGGAATAGAATCTCCATTTGAATATCTGGAGCTTCGCAGATTTTCTGCCATCCAAGTTTGGTTTCCGATTGTTATTGTTGCATATTTATTTCCATCAATATCCATTACTTCCCCATAATTTAGATTTGGGTTCAATTGAAATTTGGAGGAATCCTCTACTTGATCTTTTTTACAACTTAAAAAAAATAGAAACACCGCTAAAACTTGCAGAAATATTTTATTATTTTTTGTTCTGTGCATAAATGTATGAACTTTAAAATCTGCCATTATTAAAATATTATAAATCGGTGCCTGTAATTTAATAAAAATTATCTATTTCTTTTTGATACAAAAGACAAAACTATATCTTGATTATTTTCATGACTTACATATTCCTCAGTCATATAAATTAAGGTATTATCTATATTAAAATAATAGTCTTCATACTTACTGATATAAGGTTTTGGGGTGCCATCAATTGCCGTTGAATCTCTACCTGATCTAAATGCTTGGATATATGTATTTTTATATGGTACTATTTTTAGTCCGGAATACATTCTTGAACGAATTTTAAAACTAAAACCAGGATTTTCGATTGAAAAAGAATCAACTGTAGTTAATTCTTGGGGAAAGTAACGAGATGAACGACTATTAATAAATAAAAAATCGCGATTTAATGTGTCTTCATGTATTTTATAAATTCCATCACTATGCCTATGAAAACTGATTAATCCACCAGAAGAATCATAATTATAAAATCTTTGAATTTTAAAATTATTATAATTGTTTAAATGCTTATAATTAGTAAACTTTTCCCAAAATTCCCAACCTATTTTTTGATTGTTGTTTAAGGAATCATAAACATCAAAAGTTCTATTAAAAAAAAGTTTCTCATCCAAATTCATAATTGGATTCTCATTTCCAACTATTCTTATATATTCTTTATTTTCATCTACAACACAAGAGAAATTAATTATGAAGAAGATATAAATCAAGTAATTTTTTAATTTCATTTTTCTGGTATTTATCCCGCAAGGGTAAATTAAAATTTATAAGTATAGGTAAGGTTAAAACTACTTCCGGCAAACAATGTATTATGGTTATAAAAATAATTTTTATCATTAACCTGAAGTTCTGTTTGAATATTAAATAATTTCTTTCCTTCTAATTCAGGCTCATTGCTAGAATCGATTAATCTTCTCAAATTATAAATTTGTCCTGTTCTGCTAATTAAAAGTCCAAAAGAATGTTCATTATTTAGATGATAATTTATTTTAATTGATAATTCATCAAAGCTGACTTCTTTCGGATTGTTCTCAATATATTTGGTTCTAAATTTAATATATGCTGGGCTTGTTGCATTAGTTGCAAAACCATAATAATAATTTAGAATGGGACTTTGTTGAGCACCTGTTCCGGTACCTAATCTAAATTGGGTTTCCCATTTTTCATTTATTTTTAATTTATATGCAAAAAATAAACTTATAAGAGTGAGGTTTTGACTCATATCCATTTTTAACATATTAGGCAATTGCTCTCTATTTGGATTATTTTGATCTAAAACAAATCCATCAAATGACCTTAAATAACGCAAATATTGAAGGGATAAACCGATTGAAAATGGTCCATCATTAATATCAGCAAAATAAACTAATCTGAAATTATAGGAGGGGCTGCGTGAATAAGAGGCTTCTTGATTATTATGAAAAAGATGTTTACTTGGGGAGAATAATCCGCTTGAAAACTCAAAATTATGCATTTGAGCCATTAAAATTCTTGGGAAAATTATTGTTATTACAAGTAGAAGAAAGTAATATTTTAGTTTCAAAATTTTAAAATTTCAACCAAAATATTAATAAATAATTTTTTTACCAAATGCTTTATCGAATTAAGGTAATATTACCCTTTTTTAGTTTGGTATTATCGTCGAATCCTGCGTAACGAATTACATATACATAAACTCCCTCAGGTACAGGCATTCCATTTAGATTTCCATCCCAGTGTTTATTCAGATCATCACTTTCGAATACTTTTCCACCCCAACGATCATATATTTCTATACTGTATCTTTTAATACTTCCACCTTTTACGGTAAAGAATGGATTAGCTCTATCAGCATTTGGAGTAAAGGCATTAGGAACCCATAGTAATGGATCAAAAGTAAATACGATATCATTAGACCAGGTTTCTTGTTGGTCACCGGTTCTATATGCTTTAATACGATAAACTTGTTTAAATGTGCTTAATCCATCAATAAAAGTTTCCGTATTACCACTAGCTAACATTTCGAATTTTAGCTCGGTTTCAAATCCTTGGGCTCTCCAAATTTCATATCGGTCAATATTTGCCCAACCAGAATAATCAGACCAGTTAATTACAACTTCATAACCTTCATCCGTTTTTTGGCCTTTAATATTGATATTGATGTGAACGTCTGAAATGATTTCTTGCCCGCACAAATCAAAGCCTCTAACTCGATACTCAAAAGGATTTAAATCGGTATTTAAACGATTATGAACAAATGAATTTTGAGTTCCATTAACTTGTCCAGCCTGACGCCAAGATCCAGAACTGCCAGCCTCTCTGAACTCAATGATAAAATTAGAATTATATCTAGGAGCATTAATTAAGTTCCAGAAAATTTCAATCCTATCATCAGGGAATCCAACTGAGATATAGTCGATTTCTATACTTGGTTGGTCAATAAAAATTTCTAACTCTAAGGTATCTCCAATGCAGCCAAATTCGCTAACTTCAAATACACTTAAATTATTTAATTGTTGCCCTGACCAGTTAACCAGAATATTATCGTTATTATTTTCAATAATAGTTCCTCCATTTATGGTCCAACTATAGGTTGAATTAACAAATCCATTAACTCTATATAAGTTGGAATCTAAATTAGGGAAACATACTACAGCGTCGCCAATAATGGTATTTGCCGTTGGTTTTGGTCTAACAAAAATTAATGTATCTATCCATTCACCCTCACATCCCGCAAGGGTTGTTTCTTTTACTCTTAAATTAAATGTACCCGGAGTATTGAAAGTAAAATTAATGCTGTTTGTTCCTTGCCCGTCTATACCCGAAGTATTCCCATTGATTTCCCAAATATAAGTTGAACCATTAAAACCATTTACTCTGAAAGTTTGGGTTTCAAACTGGCAGAAATCAAAATCGCCAATAATTTGATCTTGGGTTGGGTAAGGTGCAATATAAATATCAATAATAACTGGTAAGGAGGTACAAAATTTATTGTTAATAGAATCATAAGACTCTTCATAAACCGACAAAGCACCTTGACCAGCAGGACCCCAATTAACTAAAATAGTATTTAAGGATGGATTTGAAATGATTGTTCCACCAATAGCAGACCAATAATAAGTTACTCCATTAGTATTGATTACCGAATAACGTACAGCATTGGTAAATTCACAAACAGTGTCTGGTCCTTCAGTTAGATTGGTTTTTAATTCATAAGTTTTATCAACTGGGAAGTAAACGGTATCACCTAAGCAACCAAAACGGTTAAATTCAACCACCTTAACCATACCTAGGCCTTCTTCACCCCAATTTACCCTGATGTTAGCAGTGTTTGCTCCTGTAATTAAAGTTCCACCTTCAATTACCCAGAAATAAGTACTACCAAAATTTTCAACTACTCTATATTCAACTAATTTGGAGTTAGGACAAACACTTGGACTACCTTCGATTTGAGAAGGTGTTGCGGTTATGATTGAAACCGGGAATATTGAGGTATCACCTATACAACCCTCAGCGTTAATTTCGTAAACATTTAATTCTGCATTACCAACACCAGGAAAACTTACATTTACTGAGTTTCCGGTATTTGAGCCATTGATACTTGCGCCATTTGCAAACCAGAAATAGCTACTTCCTGGACTGGCTGGAACTTGGTAGATTTCATTCACATCAAATTCACAAACCGTATCTGGACCGCTAATATTTGGGGTATTTGGTTTTGCAACAACACGAATATTTAGTGATTTAGGTGTTGATTGACAGCCTATAGGATTACTTTCAATAACTGTGATGGTATAATTACCAGGGGTATTCCAAATTACATTTAGCGTTGATGCACTGTCATCGGCATTTAATAGGGTTCCTCCAGTGGATGTCCATCTAAACTTGGAATTATTTAAACCTCCGGCATTATAAGTTACGGGTAAATCTGATTGACAAATTACCAAAGGACCCGTAGGATTGAGCAAACCTCCAAAAGGATTTACTTTTATTCTAAAATTTTCTATTTTCCTTTTTGGTGGACATCCTTTATCTAAGGCTTCAATAGCAAATACGTAAGGGGTTTCGCTAACTTGATCGCAACTAGGTGTCCAGCAAAATTTAGAAGTTACTGTTCTATTACCAGTACTTGTAGAAAATGTAGCTGTAGGTCCTACCCATCCGCCTTCGCCAGTAAAAATCTCACCAGATCCAGAGATAGTTACATCCTGGCCTGGATTATCAAAATCACTAGCGCCAATATCAAAACAGATTTGCTGGCCAACAGTAACTTCGTGATTAAAACCACTTACGGAAGAAATTACTGGGGTTCGATTTGGTGTACAACGGATAACTATCATTTGCACGTCTAATCTGACCGTACTTATTAAGATTCCATTTCTAAATTCAGATACTTCAATTGCAATAGCATATCGGCCTTCTCTAGGCGCAAAATAAGTAGTTAAACCATTATCGCGGTCAATACCTGCAAAACCATTACTTCCGAAAGGGATATTGGTATTATGCCCAAATCGGTACTGTACTGTCGGAATTGGATTTGGAAGATTTGCAGGTGGAATATCCATAGTTGGAAATTGTGCATCACCTCCAGCCCAAGGATGTACCAATCGGTAAACTAATGAATCACCGTCAGGATCCACCGTCATGTTTAGATATTCAGTAGTATCATTTACACAAATAAATGGAGCTGGAACCCCAATAAATCTAGGGGAGCTATTAATAACACTAGAGGGCGGAATGAAGGCATAATAAGTTTGTCCCTCATCATCAAAAATATTCATTTGAGAATTACGGCAGCAACGGTAGAAATATAAATGATAACCTACTGCTGAAGGTGGTAATTCAATAATTCTTTCATAAAACGCTTCACGTAAACATACCTCGTCTATAGCAGGGCAATTGGTCCCATTCGGCGGATCTACTGACTTTTCTTCGATTTTTGAGAAATTAAATTCGCTGTAAAATGATCGGCTAGGATTATTATTGTAAACCGCTACGCCAATAACATCATCAAAAATAACGCTAGATGCAGCGCAATCTCGGTACATTTTTATGGATACCCTGTATTCTCGATTACCATTGGCTTTCTGACCAACATAGGTATAACTCATACTTCCTCCCACAAGGTGAGTAGCTTCTCCGATATTGAAGAGACCAACTACGAAAAGGAGTGAGAAAAGAAATTTTAGAGTTTTTACCATAAAATATTCACAATATACCAAATGTCAATTTCTGTTCCAAACAGTTTTTAACATATTAGATAAACGTTAAACAAGCGAAAATAGTTGTTACCCCTATTTTAATTTAATATTTTTTTTGGAATTGATATAAAAAAATTTACTTTTGCAATCCCAAAAAATTCATGGCGGGATAGCTCAGATGGTTAGAGCGTAGGATTCATAACCCTAAGGTCGGCAGTTCGATCCTGCTTCCCGCTACTAAAAAAGTCGTTTAATTTTATTAGACGACTTTTTTATTTTATACTAATCCTAAAATTAATCTTATTAAAATCTAAAATAATCAAAACTTATTTAATTTTATTCATTTGATTTCTAAAATCTGGACCAACTTAAACTAAAAAATAAAAATTCCGAAGATTCAATTCAATCCTGATTTAAAAAACTCCCTTCAACGACCTCTCATATATTCGATTAGGGATTGCAAGAGCGCAGCGCATCCGCGAAATTTCATAAATTCGATTCGGTATTCCTTCCGCGATCCCTGCGAAAAACCTCTGTGAACACTGTGGTAAGAAAGAATGTGATTAAAATGTATTCTATTATTTCAGGATTATATAAGTGATTTTCTTTTTACCCCAAAGGAACCAAAGTGAGTCGCAAAGGAAGCAAAGTATTAAAGGAAAATCATTAGGTTGAGCTCCTCCAATTTATTTGTTTTATAAAATATTAAGTATTTATTTTAGGAATAGGATACATAAAAGAAAGACCTCTGCGAACTCTGCGAAAAACCTCTGTGAACACTGTGGTAAAAAAGAATGTGATTAAAATGTATTCTATTATTTCAGGATTTTATAAGTGATTTTCTTTTTACCCCAAAGGAACCAAAGTGAGTCGCAAAGGAAGCAAAGTATTAAAGGAAAATCATTAGGTTGAGCTCCTCCAATTTATTTGTTTTATAAAATATTAAGTATTTATTTTAGGAATAGGATACATAAAAGAAAGACCTCTGCGAACTCTGCGAAAAACCTCTGTGAACACTGTGGTAAAAAAGAATGTGATTAAAATGTATTCTATTATTTCAGGATTTTATAAGTGATTTTATTTCAAACAGCGAAGCGCATCCACGACATTTCACAAGTTCGAAGTCGGGTTTCCCAACCTCGTAGCCTATCACCGACCTCTCATAAATTCGATTCGGGAACCTAGTCCTAATGACTTTTTATTCATGAAAAGTGTCAATATGACATGATTTCAGATTGAAAAATGTTTAATAAATGCCTTTTTGTCTTGTTTTTTCTATTGGAATTTCATTTGATAAAAGAAAGGAAAATAAAATGAATATGATTAAAAGTTATAATAAGGATTTAATGAGGGATTCATTAATGCCTAGTTTTTTCAACCAATTTTTTAATGGTTTAGTATCTGAGTCTGAAAATGAAAATAGAACTCAATTTTTTACTCCGAGAGCAGAAATTATTGAAGCTGAAAAAGGATTTCACATCAATTTAGAAATTCCAGGTATTCAAAAAGAAGATATTAAATTAGAAGTAAAAAATTCTGTTTTAACTATTAGTGGTGAGAAAAAATTCAATCAAGAAGATAAAAATAAAAAATACCATAGAGTAGAGACCTATTATGGTCGATTTACTAGAACCTTTAATTTACCTGAAAACTTAAAGAAAGATGAAATTGAGGCTGAATTAAAGAATGGGGTTTTAAATATTTTTATTCCGAAGGCAGAACAAGCATTGCCACAAACTATTGTAATTAAATAAAAAAAATCCGCCGCTTCGACCCAGACTATCTGGGGAGCGGCGGTTTCTCGCTTTTTCAGCCTCTCGGCTGATCCTTTTCTATTACTAAGACCAAAGAATTAATAAATACCCCTAGTCTGATTATAAAATTTTAATAAAAAAGCCCCAAATAAAAATTGGGGCTTCTTTTTTTACCAAATTCTAATTCTATCTTCTGGCTTTTTATACAATTTGGAACCTTCTTTAATTCCAAAGGCTTCATAAAATGAATCTAAATTTACTAATGGTCCCACTGCTCTAAACATTCCAGGGCTATGTGGATCCGTTTTAATTTGATTGATTAAAGCATCGTTTTTGGCTTTTCCACACCAAACTCTAGCCCATGCTAAAAATACTCTTTGTTGAGGAGTAAACCCTTGTATTTTTGTACTTTCCTTTCCTGAAAGTGCCATTTGTAATGCGTCGTAAGCAATACTAATTCCACCAAGGTCTGCAATGTTTTCGCCTAATGTTAAACTGCCATTTACATGGAATGAATCTAAAACAGTATAAGAATCATATTGCTCAACTAATGCTTTTGTTCTTTCAGCAAATTTTTGATTGTCCACTTCAGTCCACCAGTTTTCAAAATTTCCATTGGCATCAAACTTAGCACCTTGATCATCAAAACCATGGGTTAATTCATGGCCAATTACAGCACCAATTGCTCCATAATTTATAGCATCATCTGCCTTAGGATCAAAAAATGGGGGTTGTAATATTCCAGCCGGAAAAACGATTTCATTAATTGAAGGATTATAATAAGCATTAACAGTTTGAGGTGTCATTGCCCATTCCGTTTTATCAACGGCTTTACCAATTTTATTAATCATTAATTGGTATTCAAATACAGAACCACCAATTATATTTTGAAGAAAATCACCTCTATTTACTTTATAGCTAGAATAGTCTTTCCATTTATCAGGATACCCGATTTTAGGGATAATTTTACTTAATTTAAATAAGGCTTTTTCTTTGGTGCTATCACCCATCCAGCTTAAATTTTTAATACGGATTTCAAATGCTTTGGTCACATTTTTTACTAATTCATCCGCTTTTTTCTTAGCATCTTCAGGGAAATGTTTTTTAACATAAATTTGGCCTAATACTTCGCCTAAGTATTGAGAGGCATAATTAGAAACCTTCTCAGATCGAGGTTTCATTTGCTCAACCCCATTTAATGTTTTACTGTAAAAGTTAAAATGAGCAACTACAAAATCATGATTTAATAATTCTGCATAACCATTAATAATTTGCCATTTTAAATAATTTTTAAGGGTATTGATATTGGTCTTTCCTAATATACTATTCAATCCTTTAAAATAACTTGGAGTAGAAACTATGAAATTTTCAGGTGCTTCAAATCCAGCTCCTTGGAACCATAAGTCCCAATTAATTTTTGAATAATTCTTTTTAAATTCTTCATAAGTGCTAGGATTATAGGTGTTTGCAGGATCTCTTAATTGCTCATTGGGCATGCTAGCAATAGCTAATTCTTTTTCTAAATTGAATATTTCATCAGCATAATTATCCTTTGCAGGATCAAATCCCGCAAGGGTAAATAAATTATTAATTAATTGCTTGTAGGCATCTCTATAAGTTTGAAACTTAGGATTTGGATCTAGGTAATAATCGCGGTCGGGCATACCCAAACCTCCTTGATAAAAATATAAGGAGTTTACTTGAGAATTTTTTAAATCAGCATCTACATATATATAAAGAGGAGCGTTAGATCCACCTTTTTGCAAGGTTCCCATAAATTTCGATAAATCATCTATGTTTTTGATTTGATCGATTTGGGTTAACATAGGGCTAATAGGAGTGTAGCCCAATTTTTCTATGGTATTGGTATCCATTCCAGAATAATAGAAATCACCAATTTTTTGCTCATTAGTACCCTCTGGATAAGGTTTTGAGCTGTATTCTTTTAAGATACTTTCTATCTTTTTCTCATTTTCTTTACGTAACTCGTAAAATGTTCCCCAGCGACTTTGATCAGCAGGAACCTCATTTTTATCTAACCAACCACCATTGGCATAACGGTAAAAATCATCTCCCGGATTAGCGGTTGTATCCATCATTTTCATATCCCAAGCCTCATAATCATTACTCTTTTGATCTTTCTTTTTGCAAGAAGATACACCGGTAACAATTAAACTGCTTAAAATAATAGTACTTATTCTTAGGTAGTTTTTCTTCATTTTTGTTGATATTTGTGGAAACAAGTTTAGCAAATTTAAAGGATTAATAAACTTAAACTTTCCTAAAGTATTGAAATGGGAAGCTTTTTCTTATTTTTTAAAGGCTTCTTTGAAAAATAAAAATTAATTCTTATCTTTGCGGTCCTAAATTTTTTAAAATGTACGCAATTGTAGAGATCGCCGGACAACAGTTTAAAGTAACTAAAAACCAAACTTTGTTTGTTCACAGGTTAGCTTCTAATTCAGGAGATAACGTGAATTTTGACAAAGTACTGTTAGTTGATAATAACGGCAGCATTCAAGTTGGGAAGCCACTAGTTAGTGGAGCTTCTGTAGCAGCTAAGGTTCTTGATCACGTTAAAGGTGATAAAGTTATCGTTTTCAAGAAAAAACGTAGAAAAGGATATCGTAAATTAAACGGTCACCGTCAACAATTTACAAAAATCCAAATTGAAGATATTAAAGCATAATTATTATAACGCTTAAGGAGATTTTAAAATGGCACACAAAAAAGGGGTAGGTAGTTCCAAAAACGGTCGTGAATCAGAAAGTAAACGACTAGGAGTTAAGATTTATGGTGGACAAGCCGTTAAAGCCGGTAATATTATTGTTCGTCAAAGAGGTACTAAACACCATCCATCTGATAACGTAGGTATTGGTAAAGATCATACCTTGTTTGCATTAGCTGATGGTATTGTTGAATTTCGTAAAGGTAAAAATGACCGCTCATTTGTAGCAGTTAAACCGATTGATATCAACTAAGAAATAAATTTCTGATTTGTTCAAAAAAAACCTTACCCTTCGCCCGGTAAGGTTTTTTTTATACCTTATGTTTTTTAATAAATCTTGATTTAAATTCAGAAAGACTAGGTTTATTTCTACTATTTGTTCTTTTTCCAAATCCATTCGCCTTTTTTATTGATATATCCTTTGTGGTTTTCAGTTTCAACATAAGCTAAACCACCAACAAATTTTCCCGCAAGGGTAAAAGGACCTACAATTTCTACTAAACCTTTATTATTTATATAACTCCACTTGCCTAATTCTCTCTCTGCAGCAAAATAACCTTCAGAACCTTCTTCGATTTTATAATAAGTATCCCGTATTACCCATTCCATTTTTTGGTTAATAATTCCCCAAAAACGCCCGTCTTTACTAACTGGAAATAGTCCGTCTATAGGACTTAAAGCATAATAAAATGAATCAAATAATTTTATTTTTTCTTTTTGATTGGGGTTAGGATTTAAATTAAAAATATGCCAATAGCCGCCTGGTTGAAATTTTAAAGCGCCTAAATAATTATTTATTGAACTTAAATTATCATATTCTAGTTCTAAAATTGTTTCGCCTTTTTTATTGATATATCCCCATTTTTTATTGCTTTTTACTGCTGCAAATCCATTAGAAAAAGATTTTACTTCATCATATTTAGCAGGTATTACTAAATTTCCAGTACTGTCAATAAATCCCCATTTACCGCTTTTCTCTTTTATAGCAGCTAATCCTTCCGAAAAAGAATAACAATCCGAATAGACTTCTTTAATTGCCATATCCAAATTGTGATGGATGAACATACACCTGCCTAATTCAAAACAAACGGGAGCAATACCATTAACAAATAAATTAACCGAATAAAATTGAATAGGAATTTTTATTTCCCCCTTATCATTAATATATCCCCATTTATTATTTTCTTGAATAGGAAATAAATTTTGGGCTGAACTTAAAATTGGGCTAATAAAAAGTGCTATTATTAATATTCTCATATTTATTAAGATGGATTAAATTAATAATTAGTTGGTTCTGCCTCTTAAATATTCGGTATAAAATTCTAATTCTTTTTTAGCTTCTTTACTCAAATTTATTTGATTGAGTAAAACCTGGCTTAGATTAAAATATTCATTCATTTTTTCTTCAGCCTTTTGTTTAATTTGATATTTTAAATACAAATCAATTATTGATTTTACTTTTTCTTCTTGATTAAATTCTTTTAGCCCTAACCAATAATGTAATTTTTCATTATCGATTTGATCATTTTCAACAGCCTTTTTTAATTGAATTAATAAATAAGTTTTTTTATTAGAAATAATATCTCCGCCTACTTGTTTTCCAAATGTTTCAGGATCACCAAAGGCATCTAAAATATCATCCATTAATTGAAATCCTATTCCAATATTTTCGCCATATTTATATAACAAGTCAGCGTCTGATTCATGAGCATTATTAATAATAGCTCCCATTTTTAATGAAGCTGCTAATAATACTGCGGTTTTTAGGCGAATCATTTCAATATATTCTTCTTCACTTACATCATTTTGAAGTTCAAAGTTCATATCAATTTGTTGTCCTTCGCAAACCTCAGCAGCAGTTTTATTAAATAATTCGAGTTTTTGTTGGAGTGAATGAGCCCCTGATTTTACTAATTGTTCATAGGCTTTTACTAACATTAAGTCGCCACTTAATATTGCGGTTGCTTCATTCCATTTAATATGAACGGTTTCTTTACCTCTTCTTAATGGAGCTTGATCCATGATATCATCGTGGATTAAACTGAAATTATGAAATATCTCAATACTTGAAGCGGCTGCTAAAACAGCTTGATTTATTTCTCCAAACATTTTGGCTGAAATAAGAGTTAAAACTGGTCTTAAGCGTTTACCACCTAATGATAAAATATAATTTAATGGGTCATATAAATTTTGAGGATTTCCAGAAAATTTATTTTGATCTAAATATTGATCAATTTGTTTTAAATGATTTTTAATACTTTCCACTTAGCTTACTAAAATAAAATCGATAGTTCTTTTGTTTAAATCCGTTTTTTTAATTTTTATTCTTACTTCATCTCCAAGCCTAAATTTTCTTTTACCTCTTTTCCCTACAATGGCTTGTTCTTTCTCATCCAACATATAATGATCGTCAAAAATAGAATTTAATCGAATCATCCCTTCACATTTATTATCAATTAATTCAACATATATTCCCCATTCTGTAATTCCAGAAATAATACCGGGAAAAACCCTGCCAATAAAATTTTGTAAATATTCGGCTTGTTTATATTTGATGGAAGCCCTTTCTGCATCAGCTGCCTTTAATTCCATGGCCGAGCTATGTTTACAGCGTTCTTCTAAATTTTTTATGTCTGGATTTTTATGATCATTTAAATAATCAAATAATAATCGATGAGCCATTACATCAGGATACCTTCTAATTGGTGAGGTAAAATGAGAATAATATTGAAACGCTAAACCATAATGCCCTGATTTTTTAGAGGTATAAAAAGCTTTTGCCATGGTTCTTATAGCCATAGATTGCAAAATATTTTGTTGGGGTTTACCTTCAATTTCTTTTAATAAATCATTAAATGAACTGGCTAAAGTTTTTTGATTTGCCGCATTAATGCTTAAATTAAAACGTTTTAAAAATTTAGAAAATTCGCTTATTTTATCTTCGTTTGGAGCATCATGAACCCTATAAACAAAAGGATGTTTTTGATCCTTTTCATTTATTTTATAAACAAATTCAGCTACTTTTTTATTTGCCAAAAGCATAAATTCTTCAATCAACTTATGGGCATCTTTTCTAACCTTTACATAAACATCTAAAGGTTTTCCTTTCTCATCTAATCTGAATTTTACTTCTTCGGTTTCAAAATTTATTGCTCCATTTTTAAATCGATTTTCTTTAAGTTTCTTCGCTAAATCATTTAATATTTTTAGTTCTTTAGCATGGTCACCTTGGCCAGTTTCTATTACTTCTTGGGCTTCTTCATAAGTAAATCTTCGGTCAGAATTAATTACCGTTTTACCTATCCACTGATCTTTTATTTGAGCATTTTTATCAATAATAAAAACGGCAGAAAAAGTTAATTTTTCTTCATTTGGTCTTAATGAACATACTCCATTACTCAATTTTTCTGGCAACATTGGAATGGTTCTATCGACTAAATAAACCGAGGTGGCTCTTTCTTTTGCTTCTTCTTCTAATTTAGATCCAGGCTGTATATAATGGGTTACATCGGCGATATGAACTCCAATTTCATAAGTATCATTTCCTAAATCAACAAATGAAATGGCATCGTCAAAATCTTTTGCATCATAAGGGTCGATAGTAAAGGTTAATATGTTTCTGAAGTCGCGTCTATTTTTTATTTCCCTTGCGGGGATTTCAAATTTGATTTGTTCTGCTTCGGCTTCCACATCTGCTGGAAATTCAAGTGGGAATCCAAATTCAGCCACGATGGCGTGCATTTCAGTATCATTTTCGCCTGGTTCTCCCAATATTCGAGTAATTTTACCTACTGGATTTCTGGCTTTTTCTGGCCATTCATAAATTTCAGCAATAACTTTCTGCCCATCTTGTGCCCCGTTTAATTTATCTGTAGGAATTAAAATGTCTAAATGCATTTTATTATCGTCTGGGATTAAGAAACCAAAAGTGTTTTTCAATTCCAAAATTCCAACAAATGAGGTCTTCCTTCTTTGTAAAACAGAAACAATTTCTCCCTCCAGTTTTTTTCCTTTTCTTCGAGCGTAAACTGATACCGCTACACGGTCGCCATGCAGAGCAGTGTTTAAATCGCCAGGCCCAATAAATATATCATCTTCACTATCTTCACTTACAACAAATCCATAACCATGTGAAGTCATATCTAGGATACCCTCAACTTCATTAAGCCCATGTAAATAATAAAATTTACCTTTTTGAGCTTCTCCAATTTTTTCTTCTTCTGCTAAAAAATCTAAAGTTTTTATTAATTCAGTTTGGTCTGCTGGTTCAGGCAATCTTGAATTAACTTGTTTGTAGTTAAGTTGTTTGGTATTATTATCTTTAAATACTTTTAATACCTCAAATACTAAAGCCTGATTAGGCTGAAATATATTTTTATTTTTATTTGGTTTTTTTCTCACAATTTCAATTTGTTAACAATATACTATTTTGTATTGTTTATTTAATCATTTCCTATAAAAACTCTTTCTACCCAATTTTCTCCAAATGAGTAGGGGAGATAAGCTAAGGACTTAATTTCTTTGGTCAATATTAAATCAGCTCTTTTTCCTTTTTCAATACTACCAGTTCTGTTTTCTATTCTTAAACTTCTCGCTGCATTTAGGGTAACAGCATTAAATGCTTCTTCGGGCAAAAGTTTCATTTGTATGCAGCCCAAAGAAACTACAAATTGCATATTTCCGCTAGGTGCAGATCCTGGATTATAATCACTAGCCATGCAGAGAGCTAATCCTTGATCAATCATTTTTCTTGCAGGGGTGTAAGGCATTCTTAGAAAGAAAGAACAGTTCGGAAGAGCAACAGGCATAATATCCGAATTTTTTAATTGATTAATTTCTTCGTCGTTACAAAATTCTAAATGATCTATACTCCATGCATTCGATTTTAGCGCAACTTCTATTCCACCCGAATGACCTAATTGATTTCCATGAATTTTTGCTGCTAAACCAAATCGAGCTCCAGCTTCACAAACCTGGACACTTTCATTAATATTAAAAAATCCATTTTCACAAAAAACATCAATATGATCAGCCAAAGAATTTTTAGCAATTTCAGGTAAACATTGATTTAACATCAAATCTAAATAAGCCTGATGATTATTTTTAAACTCGCTTGGATAGGTATGTGCTCCTAAAAAAGTTGATTTAATAATTATAGAATAATTTTTTTTCAATTCTTTAATTACCCTCAACATTTTTAATTCAGACTCAACATTCAATCCATAACCACTTTTTATTTCAATTGCAGTAGTTCCGTTTTTTATTTGTTGATCAATTCTTTTTGCTGCGAGTTCATATAATTTTTCTTCACTTATTTGAGCGATTTTTTTAGCAGAGTTTAAAATTCCACCACCAGCTTGGGCAATTTCTTCATAAGTTTTGCCTTGAATTTTCATGATAAATTCTTCTTCTCTTGAATCGGCAAAAACAATATGGGTATGAGAATCAATAAAACCTGGTAATAAAAATTTACCCCGCCCATCAATAATTTCTTTAAACAAACTATTATCAGAAAATGGTATAGAATCCATGGAGCCAAAATCTTTGATTTTTCCATTATCTATTAATAACCAAGCATGGTTTAGTGATTCAAATTTTTGCATCTCATAGCCTTTTTTTTGAGCAAGAGATTTGGGATTTAGTCCAAAAATTTTTATATTAATAATTAATATCATATTCTTGTTGGGGCTCAAATTATGGATTTAATTTCAATTTTATCTAAAGCAATTGTTAAAGGTGAGGATGTTTTTATTGCACCTAATGCCACTGTAATCGGAAATGTAAGATTAGGAGATGAATCTTCTGTTTGGTATGGTGCTGTTTTACGCGGTGATTCAGACATTATTCAAATAGGTTCTGGAACAAATATACAGGATAATGCCGTTATTCATTGTGATCCGGGTGCTCCTACAATTATTGGAAATCAATGTATTATTGGGCATGGAGCCATTATTCATGGTTGTGAATTAGGAGATCATGTTTTAGTAGGCATGAATGCCGTGGTTTTGAATAATGCTAAAATTGGCAAATTTGTAATTATCGGTGCTAATGCTTTGGTAACTGCGAATACTATTATACCCGATTATTCATTGGTTTTAGGATCTCCTGCTAAGGTGGTAAAAACTCTTGATGAAAAACAAATTGAGGCAATCAAAGAAAATGCTCGAGTATATATCGAGAAATCTAAAGATTACCTCAAATTTTATAATTCAATTAAATAATTTCCAAAACTTTTTCTGGTGGTCGGCCAATTACAGCCTTTTCACCAGAAATAATTATGGGCCTCTCAATTAGAATGGGGTTTTTAACCATTATTTCAATCCATTCATCATCGCTAAACTTTTTATCTTTAAAATTTTCTTTATATATGCTTTCGCCTTTGCGCAATAAAGCCTCTGGTTTAATTTTTAATTTTTTAATAATATTTTTTAACTCTTTTGCGTTAGGAATATTTTTTAAATACTCAACCACTTCATAATCCACTCCTTTTTCATCTAAAATTTTTAGTGAATCTCTGCTTTTTCCGCAACGCGAATTATGTAATATGATTATTTTTTCCATTAATAATTAATTGGTTTATCATTTCTTCCTTTACCAGAGCCCCCTTTTCCTTTTGTTCTACCCCCTTTTGAATCTGGTTTTTTAGTCCCTGTGTTTCCACCTCGTGTTGTGCCATTGCCAGAACCTGTATTTGGTGCGGGGCTAGATGAGGTTCCCCAATAACCTCCAGAGCTTACTAAAACTGGAATTACCCAATTAACCCAATGGTAACCTTGTTGATCATAAGTTGGACTATAGGTTCCTCTATTTTGTGGCTGGCTTGACCTATAATTACTTGGTAAGTTGGCTGCTTGTAAGGTTCTTTCTAGAGTAATTTCCGGATCTTCATCTATGGTTTTATTTGGATTTACGCAAGGTGAATGAGCAACAGGTGCACCAGGGACATAAATTCTCAATAATCCTGATTTTCTATAATCAGAAGTTAATGAATGTTTTTCACCATTACTAAAACCTAAATCTAAATTTATGGCAGAAGTGTTTGGCGGAATATCTCCTAAATTATGAGCATGTAAAACAATCCAATTTTCTCCTAGTTGTAAATCTATTTCAAATATTTGTTTGTAAGAGGCTAATCTTAATCTTTTAACCACCCAAACTCCATTAACATTTAAAGATATGGTATCATTATCCTCTTTACCTGCATCCCAAAGTTCTACTTTTATTTTTCTGAATGAAACATTAGAACATTCTTGAAGGTCGATTTCGCGAACCGCTTCACCTTCAAATTGGAATAAAGAAGGATCTGGAAATTGGGTAATAAATCCTCTGGCTTGAAAAGATTCATTATCATTATACTCTTTTTTTTCTTTCACAGGACAATCCATCGGAATGTATTGAGCAGCGCCAAACTTACCGTATAATAACATAACACCCGTTTTCTTTAGTGAAGAAGATAAAGATTTTTGATTGTTTGAGGTGGCCCCCACTATTTCAATACTTGCTGTATTATCGGGGATTTCACCTAAATTTTCGGCGTAAAGGGCAAACTCATTATAACCTGGATTAATGTCGATATCGTAATACTGTTTTTCTTTTTTAAGAGCCACTTTATTTAATACCGCTTTACCATTTAAAAAAATAGTAACAGTATCATGGTCTTCAATAGCATTATCCCATAAAGCAATTTTAGCTTTGGGCTGTGTGGTTTCATAACAGGCCTGAATTTCAGAAAATCTGCTTTGAGCTGAAGTTTCCCATCCCGCAAGGAAAAAGAAAAGGCTAATGGCTAAGGGTAAAGATTTTAGGCTCATATTATTTTTATTTATAATTAATAGATACCCAATTTTATGCCATTATTTGAATTCAATTTGAATTTTGGAATCTTTTAAGGCCAAAATCATTTCTGGATCATAAAATTCTTTTATTTTAGAATTCTTTCGTAGTTCTTTTTCTAAAGCTTGTTTTAAAATACCATCGCCTTTTCCGTGAATTAAAATTATTTTTTTGAAGTTGTTGGAGTTTTGCTCGATAATAAATTTTGCATAGGCCAGTTGTGCCTCAAGTTTATTAGGGTATTTGTTTGAAAATGATTTTGGAATACGATTAAAATGTAAATCAAATGACTTAATTATTTTTTCAACTTTTGATTGGGAGATAAGATTTGATTTTTTTAAATCCTTAATAGGAGCTGATTTAATTTTGATATCTTCATGTAAGACCAATTCCCTACCATGTAAATCTAAGTCCATATCGGTTTCTATATCTTTTACAATGTAGAAACCTTTATCTAAAACCTTTATTATTAATCCCTTGATATTTGAATTTAAATGAGATACTCGATCACCTTCTTTAAACTGATACATAATTATTAATAATATTTTAGATTTGAGCAAAATTAAGGTTTATGTATGATTTTGGAATAATTGGAGGCGGAATTGTTGGATTGGCTACAGCCTATCAATTACAAAAAAAATATAAAGATGCAAAGGTTGTAGTAATAGAGAAGGAATCTCATTTAGCTGCACATCAAACAGGGCATAATTCAGGAGTAATTCATTCAGGAATTTATTACAAACCCGGTAGTTTAAAAGCTAAAAATTGTTTGAGGGGTTATGATTTATTATTAGAATTTGTAAAAGAACATCAAATTCCTTTTGAATTATGCGGAAAAGTGATTGTGGCTACCACTGAAAAGGAGTTAAATCAACTTGATATTTTGCATAAACGCGGTTTAGAGAATGGCTTACTAAAGAATACTTTAATAGATAAAGCAGAAATTGCCAAAATTGAACCTCATGTTAATGCGATAAAAGGGATTCATGTGCCTTATACCGGAATTATTGATTATACAGAGGTTTGCGAAAGATTAGGAGAAATTGTAAAATCCAATTCTGGAGAAATAAAGTTAGGCCATAAGGTTACTCATATTCAAAAAAACGGTGAATCTTGGAATGTAGAAACTACTCAGGGAAATTTGGAAGTAGGTTTTATAATTAATTGTGCAGGACTGTATTCAGACAAAGTTGCTTCGTTTACTGAAAAGAAAATTGATACCAAAATTATTCCTTTCAGGGGTGAATATTATATGATTAAACCAGATAAAAAACATTTGGTTAAGAATTTAATTTATCCTGTACCTGATCCTAACTTTCCTTTTTTAGGCGTCCATTTTACTCGAATGATTGATGGTGGGGTAGAGGCTGGACCGAATGCGGTTTTTGCTTTTAGTCGCGAAGGTTATTCTAAATCAAAAATTAATTTCTCTGAATTGATGGAATCTTTATTATGGCCTGGTTTTCAAAAAGTGATGGCTAAATATTGGAAAACAGGAATGGGTGAAATGTATCGTTCATTTAGCAAAGCAGCATTTACCAAAGCGCTTCAGAATTTAATTCCAGAAATTAAAGAAGATGATTTAATAAAGGCAGAGGCTGGAGTAAGAGCTCAAGCTTGTGATAGAGATGGTGGTTTATTAGATGATTTTAAAATAATAAAATCGGAGGGTATTGTTCATGTATTAAATGCACCTTCGCCTGCCGCTACCTCTTCCTTATCTATTGGATTAAGTATTTGTGATTATATTTAAATAAAAAAGGCCACTCTTAGGTGGCCTTTTAAAATTTTATTTTTTATTAGAAATTTCGGGTTTCAATTAAAGAACCTTTTTCATCCCATTGTTTCCAGGTACCGGTTCTTTTTCCACCATCATAATACATTTCGAAAATTCGAGTACCATTAGAGGAGAAAATTTCCCATTTTCCATGTTTTAAATCATTTTTGAAAAAAGCTTTTCCAATAATATTACCTTTTTCATCATATTTAATCCATTCGCCTTCTTTTTTACCATCAATAAATTGACCGATTTCTTTGGTCTTTCCATTTTCATAAAAATAGGTGGCTTTCCCTTGAATTAAACCATTAACAATTTGAAGAGATCCGGATTTATTTCCGTTTTCAAAATAGGTTACATGAATCCCCGTGTACAAGTTACCTTGTGCATCATAAAAGATTTTTACATTGGTTTCTTTGGGATTAGCATATAATGCTGCACTTGAGAAAACCAATGCTACGATAATTAACATTAGTTTTTTCATGGCTTTCGCGATTGAATTGATTAATAAATAAAAGAATTGTTAACTCAAAGATAATAAAAAATTAACACAAAGGTAACTTTGGGTAATAAAAAATGAAAGTATTGTGCTAACTTATTGATTAGCAAATAGAAAAATTTTAAAAAATGTGGATTTGAATTAATTTTCTTGTAAACGTATTAGAACTGCCGGTGCTGATTTTTTAACGGGTTCAGCTTTCAATACCAAGTCTTTGTAAGATATGGCAGTTATTTTAAGGGTATATTTCTGCAATTGGGTACTGGTAACTTCGAAATTGCCATTTAAATCGGTATATACCTTGGTATTTGTTTCTACTATTAAAACTTCTACGCCCGCTAATGGTTCATTATTTTGATCAACTACTTTGCCCTTTACCGCCATTATTTTGTCTGATTCGCCAGCAAAAATTGGATTAATGGATAAAATTGTGATTAATATGATGAATATGTAACGCATATTTTAATTTTACGTTACAAAAATCCATGTTTAATATTAAGCCAATGTTAATGAAAAGTAAATTTTTGATTCTTTGCCTATTTTTTTGCCTTATTTTATTCTTTCCCATTTCTTCAATTGCAGAAATTCAAACTTTAGATACTTCTGCTTTTAAGAATGAATTTGTATATAAAAAACAAATGGGCCTATATACCCTTGGCACTTGGGCTTTAACCAATATAGGATATGGAACTTATCGTTATTATAAAAGCAGCGGTCAAAATAAATATTTTCATCAAATGAATGTTTTTTGGAATTTTGTTAATATTGGCCTTGCGGGATATGGACTTGCCAATTCTTATGGTTCTGAATTAGCTTTTGATGGACTATTAGACGAAAAGTTGAACTTAGAAAATGTTTTATTAATAAATGTGGGTCTCGATGTATTATATATCGGTTCTGGTGTTTTTATGAAGTATAAAAATTGGAATAAAAATCAGGATCGATTTATAGGATATGGAAATTCATTAATTCTACAAGGCAGCTTTTTATTGGTTTTTGATTTGGGATTTAGAGAACTGTTAAAAACTGTTGAAAATCCCATTCTGCAGAATACCCAGCTTATGTTTTCACCAAATTCATTTTCTTTAAATTTTTATTTTTAGATTTTAAAACAAGGTGCTTATACAAGCGTTATAATGATATGAGCCAAAAGATTATCAACGCTTATATTAATTACTTACAAGAAGAGGGAAAAAGACCTCAGAGCATTTCTAAATTTTGCAAAGAGAACAAATTAAAAGAAAAAGATTTTTTCAATGAATTTGGTTCTTTTGAAGCTATTGAAAGTCATATTTTCACAGGTATTTTTAATGACATCAAAAATCAATTAAACTCTGATGAAGTTTTTAATGCCTATAACTCAAAAGAAAGAGTATTAGCTTTTTTCTATAGTTGGACTGAAAAATTAATGGATTACCGGTCTTTAATTTTGTTTTTTGAGTCAGAAAAACAACATGGCCCAATACCGCATTATTTAAAAGATATCAAGAAAGAGCTTACTGCTTTTTTAAATGATATTGTACAAATAGGATTTGATTCTGGTGAAATCATCAGACGCCCTTTTTTAGCCGATTATTATAAAGATGCATTATTCATTCAGTTCACAAGTATTCATAAGTTTTGGGTAAAAGATAATTCTAAAGCTTTTGAAAAAAGTGATGAGTTTATTGAAAAGTCTGTGCAATTTTCATTCGATTTGCTTGGCAAAACCGCCTTTGATTCAGCATTTGATTTAGGAAAATTTCTTTTTCAAAACATAAATAAATAAATGAAATACCAAGATAAAATTGCAACCGGAAAAGTTGACCGTACCATTAAATTTGTAAAAACCGGTGCAAAAATCGGCGGTAACTATATTAAACACTATGCTAAAAAGGTAGTAAATCCTGATTTAGATAAAGAAGAATTACATCGAGATAACGCAGGTGATATTTTTGAAACCTTATCTGAACTAAAAGGTAGTGCTCTTAAAGTGGCCCAAATGTTAAGTATGGATAAGGGAATATTGCCGAAAGCTTACTCTGAAAAATTTACCTTAGCCCAATACTCGGCTCCACCATTATCCGGACCACTTGTGGTTAAAACCTTTTCTAAAACTTTAGGAAAAAGTCCTTTTGAATTATATGATGAGTTTAACCTAAATGCGGTAAATGCTGCTTCTATAGGTCAGGTTCATGTAGCTTATAAGAATAAAAAGAAACTTGCTGTTAAAGTTCAATACCCAGGTGTAGCTGAATCAATTAAGTCTGATTTAAAAATTGTTAAGCCCATAGCCCTTAGAATGTTTGGTTTGTCAGAAAAAGATTTGGATAAATACATTCAAGAAGTTGAAGGGAAACTAATTGAAGAAACTGATTATCGTTTAGAGCTAAAGCGATCTAAAGAAATTTCAGATGCTTCAAAACATATTCAAAATTTGATTTTCCCAAATTATTATCCTGAGTTATCTTCTGATAAAGTTTTAACCATGGATTGGTTGAGTGGAAATCATTTAATTGAATTTGTAGAAAAAGAAAATCCTAGTCAAGAAATCCGTGATAAGATAGGTCAAGCATTGTGGGATTTTTTCGAATTTCAGATCCATACTCTTAAAAAAGTTCATGCCGATCCTCACCCTGGAAACTTTTTATTTAATTCTGATGGCAAAGTAGGCATTATTGATTTTGGATGTGTTAAAGAAATTCCAGAAGATTTTTACCATGATTATTTTGCTTTATTAATACCAGAATTAATAGATAATGAAGAAATGCTTTTGAAAATTATGGGAAGAATCGAAATGTTATATAATACAGATACCCCTAATCTTCAAAAAGCATTTAAAGATGCTTTTATCAAAATGACTAAGTTATTAGCTACTCCATTTAGAAATGAAACTTTTGATTTTGGAAATGATGAGTACATTGAATCTATTTATAAATTAGGTGAAGAAATAAGCAATGATAAAATTTTAAAAAGTTCAAAGGATGGAAGGGGCTCTAGGCATATGCTTTATATTAATAGAACCTATTTTGGGATCTATAGTATGTTAAATCAGCTTAAAGCAAAGGTTGAAATTGGCCCTAAAACTTGGCATCAGGTTCTTTTAAAATATCATGTTAATTGATTTAAAAAATCCTAATTAATTGTTTATTTTCTTAACTTAACAGATATTGTGCCCGATTTAATCGGGCTTTTTTTATGAAGAATAAATACCTTTTGTTAGCATTTTTACTAACTTCATTTCAATTTACCTTTGCTTCTTACTGGCAACAGAAAGTTTCTTATTATATAGAGGTAGATCAAACAGATAGTTTCAAATTTTCAGGATATGAAAAAATTGTATATACCAATAATTCGCCTGACAATATTATTAAACTTTATTTTCACTTATACTTTAATGCCTTTAAACCTAACTCTGAAATGGATGTTAGGAGCAGAACTATTGCTGATCCGGATAAAAGGGTAGCTGACCGCATTTTTAAATTAGCTCCCGAAGATCAAGGAAATCAAGAAATTCTTGAAGTTAAAATCAATGGAAATCCCGCAAGGTTTATAATAAGAGAAACCATTTTAGAGGTAATTTTACCACAAAGTTTAGCACCAGGTAAATCCAATACTATTGAATTAAAATTTAATACTCAGGTTCCTACACAAATTAGAAGAGCAGGGAAAAAAAATGCGGAAGGGATTGACTTGTCTATGTCTCAATGGTATCCAAAACTTTGCGAATATGACCGACATGGATGGCATACTCCTCAATATATTGGAAGAGAATTTTATGGTATTTGGGGAAGTTTTGAGGTAAAACTGAAATTATGGAAAGATTATATTGTAGCTGCTGGAGGTATTTTACAAAATCCTTCAGAGGTTCATCCTGCGGTGGCTCAAGTATATGGGGCTAAATCCAAATCGAATTCTAACAATAAATTCACCTGGCATTATAAAGCTGAAAATGTAGCCGATTTTGCATGGTCTGCAGATAGAGATTATACCGTTTACAAGCAATCAACTACTGAGAATACCGATTTATATTTTTATTACCAAAGTAATGAAAAGACTAAAGAAACCTGGCCTAAATTGGGTCCAGTAATTGAAAGAGCTTTGCAATTTATGAATGCAAATTATGGCAAATATCCTTACTCTCAATACACTTTTGCTCAAGGTGGAGATGGTGGTATGGAATATCCATTAATTACTTTAATCAATGGTAATTTGAACTTTGAATCTTTAGTAGCCTTATGTGTTCATGAATATAACCACTCTTGGTTTCAAGGAGTTTTAGGATTTAATGAAAGTTATAACTATTGGATGGATGAAGGTTTTACCACATACACTGAAAATGAAGCAACGAATTATGCCTTAAATAAAAATGATAAAAATTTACAAGGTGGAAGTTATGCATCTTATTTTTCATTAGTAAAATCAGGCACTGAAGAACCTTTATGTACTCATGCTGATCATTATAATACCAATAAAGCTTATGGCATTGCAGCTTACGCAAAAGGCGGGGTCTTATTACACATGATTAGGGGCATGTTGGGTGAGGATGTATATAAATCAGTGATGTTAAAGTTTTTTGATCAATGGAAATTTAAACACCCAGATTGGGTAGATTTTAAAAATTGCATTGAAAAAGAGTCGGGTTGGCAGTGGGATTGGTTTTTTGATTATTGGGTAAATACTACCTTAACTCATGATATTGCTATTAAAAAAGCAATGGCCTATAAAAAAGACTCAAAATGGATTATACAAGTAACTTTAAATAATTTAGGCAGAATTCCTATGCCAGCTGAGGTTAAAATTGAGTCAGGTTCAAAAACATGGAATTATTATATGCCTATTTCATTAAGTTTAGGCAATAAATTCGAAAATAAACCAGATATGTTATTGCCTGAATGGCGCTGGGTTGATAAAGATTATACATTTGAAATAGCCTTAACCCCAGACGATATTAAAAATGGAAAAATTTCAATAAATATTGATCCTAATCAGTTCAATGCTGATTTAAATAGAGATAATAATTTATTAGAATTAGATCTTAACAGTCTAATTATCAAAAATTAATTATTCCTTTTATTAAATTAAAAGCTGAATTACCTTTGTAAGGGTATTCAGCTTTTTTTATGTCAGATAAATTTCGAGAATTTGAAAGTTATCCAATGGTAGTAATCATTGGAGGCGGTTTTGCAGGATTAAATCTAGCCAAGAAACTTGCCTATAAACGCTTTAGGGTTTATGTTCTCGATAGAAATAATTATCATACCTTTCAACCTTTGCTTTATCAAGTAGCAACCGGTGGTTTAGGATCTGACGCTATTGCTTACCCTCTTCGTAAAATTATCGGTAAACTACCAAATGTGGCTTTCAGAATGGCAAATGTCACTAAAATTGAACCCGATAAGAATAAGGTAATCACTGATGTAGGCGATTTTAATTATGATTATTTGGTAATTGCATCTGGATCCAATACCAATTATTTTGGAAATAAAACTTTGGAAGTTCAGAGTCTTCCATTAAAAAGTGTTCCTGAAGCTTTAAACATACGGTCTTATATTCTTCAGGAATTTGAGAAAGCTTTGGTAAATAAAGATTTAAGCCAGAAAAAACGAGCTCTTAATTTTGTTATTGTAGGCGGCGGACCTACAGGAGTTGAATTAGCCGGTGCTATGGCTGAAATCCGAAAAAACGTTATTCCTAAAGATTATCGCGAGTTAGATGCAGAGCATATGACTATTAATCTTATTGAAGCTGGTCCCAGAATTTTAGCTGCCATGTCAGAGAAATCAAGCAAAGAAGCTCAAGAATTTCTGGAAAATCTAGGAGTAAATATATTATTAAATACCGCAGTAATATCTTACGAAAATGATGAGCTAAGTTTATCTACTGGAAATAAGATGGAAACGGATACTGTAATTTGGAGTGCTGGGGTTAAAGGCCAGATCATTAACGGATTTAATGAAGAAAGTTTATTTAAATCGCGATACCTAGTCAATGATTTTAACCAAATTACGGGTTTAAATAATGTTTTTGCTATTGGAGATGTGGCTTGTATAAAAAGCGCGGAATACCCTAACGGACATCCAATGGTGGCCCCGGTAGCCATACAGCAAGCCGATCATTTATCAAAAAATTTATCAAAAATAGCTGCTAATAAGAGTATGATACCTTTTAATTACTTTGATAAAGGTTCAATGGCAACTATAGGAAGAAATAAAGCCGTAGTTGACCTTCCCTTTTTACATTTTAAAGGCTGGTTTGCTTGGTATGTTTGGATGTTTGTGCATCTAATGATGTTAGTAGGTTTTAGAAATCGTTTTATGGTGTTTATGAATTGGGCTTGGAATTATATCACTTATGAACGCGCCATCCGGTTAATAATTAGGCCGTATAAACGCCAGTTTCCGAGTTAATATATTCAGCCATTTCATTAATATTTTGCTGGTTCATACAGTTAAAATGCCCTTTCGGACAGCTATTAGAACCTATTTTAGAACAAGGTCGGCAGCCTAGATTATTAACTTCAAAAAGCTTCGAATTATTCTTATTTATTAAATAAGGATACATTCCGAAATCTGGGGTGGTATTTCCCCAAATACTCAAGATCTTTTTATTAAAAGCCGCAGAAATATGCATCATTCCAGAGTCATGGCTAATAACTAATTCAGCATTTTTAACCAATTCAGCCGATTCAAACAGTGAAGTTTCGCCGCATAAATCAATCAAATTTTTACTAGAAGTATTTGCTAAAACAAATTCAGCAGTACTTTTATCCTCTCTGCCTCCAATTAAAATTAAGGGTAATTCAATCTTATTAACTAATTCTAGAATTTTTTCTTTACTCAGTCTTTTGGTAGCATGCTGACCTCCAATTGCATACACCAAATATTTTGATTTAAAAATATTAAGCGGGTCAGCATAATTTTTCCCTTGCGGGATGAAAAAGTCTAACCCTTTATGATCATTTACAATCCCATAGTCCTTTAAACAAGCCAAGTATCGATCTACTATATGAACCTTAGGCAATAGATTAATCTTAAAATTAACCAATAACCATTTTTTAATATTCAATTTATTAAATGCCCTTGCGGGGATGTTAAATAGGGCTAATTTGATACGAAGAGTCCTTATATTATGATGCAAATCAACAATTAAATCATATTTCTCAGATTTAAGTTGATCTAAGGTGTTTTTAAAAGAATCCTGCAAAGGAATTACCTTATCGATATAGGGATTAGCTTCAAGTATAGAACAGAAAGATTTTTTAGTAAGGAAATGTATTTCAGCCTCTGGGTACTTGTTTTTTATACAACGAGGTACGGGTGAACATAATACTATGTCGCCAATGGAGCTAAAACGAATAATTAAAACCTTTTTCAAAATCTAAAATATGCCGACAAAGTTAAAAGAAAAGAACTTCACCTAAAGGGGCGGCAATATCAATCATAATAAAAAAGATTTGTTTATCATTATCAAATCGTCCGATAAATACAGTTTGCAACTTGCCAGCTTTATCATTAAACTGACGTATATCAGCAATAACAAACTTTTTACCAGAGTATGAACAAGGTAAACGCTGCGTATCAAAATCAGAATCATTAAAGAACCAATCATAATAAGCAATTCCACTAGCTGGGTTATATTTAGTAGATCCTGGTGCCCAACGTGTTTTGGTTAATAGGTCGATACCCGTAAAGTTTTTTGCTCCAGGTTTACATTCGCCAATAACCATAGAATCTCCAATTTGAATTTCTCTATCAACAGCTTGCGCGAAGCTGGTATGGGTTAATACCATGAGAAATAAGAAACCAATAAATTTATATAAAGAAACTTTCATTTTATTCATATATATAAGAGTTCAAAATAAAGCAAAAGGTGTGCTAATCCACAAAAGATTATTTAGGTATTCCTTTGATTGAGTTATAAACCATTGAAAATAAATAAATTACAACAATATTCATAAAATAATTAAAATAAATTTGGTGCTAAGGAAATAA
>VFQN01000207.1_pt1 | contig 122399 bp, 127 predicted proteins | sample 3512371 | NCBI WGS metagenome assembly VFQN01 (sample SAMN10412370, study PRJNA504923) | tailings metagenome | isolation source: Replicate 2 from Balatoc abandoned mine | place: Philippines: Itogon, Benguet | collected 2017-08-28 | reverse complement strand
CGCAGAACACGATGCTCGGGATCATCATCTTCGCGTGATCCATGCCTTCGGGATCGTAGGCGCGAATGGTGGCGCCCTGGTCCTGCAGCGCCTGGATGATCGACAGCGATGGCGCCTCGCGCATGTCGTCGGTGTTGGGCTTGAAGGTCAGTCCGAGTACGCAGATCGTCTTGCCGCGCACGTCACCGCCGGCCGCCTGGATGATCTTCCGCGCCATCTGGCGCTTGCGGTTGTCGTTGATCGCGACCAGCGTCTCGATCAGGCGTAGCGGCGAATCGAAGTCCTGCGCGGTCTTGGCCAGCGCCAGCGTGTCCTTCGGGAAGCAGGAGCCGCCGTAGCCGGGGCCGGCCTGGAGGAACTTCGGCCCGATGCGTTCGTCGGAGCCGATGCCCTTGGCGACGTCGCGCACGTCGGCGCCGACGCGCTCGCAGAGATCGGCGACCTCGTTGATGAAGGTGATCTTCATCGCGAGGAACGCGTTGTTGGCATACTTCGTCAGCTCGGACGTGCGGCGCGACATGATCATCAGCGGCGCACCCTTGTCGGTGAGCGGCTTGTAGATCGCCGCCATGACGGCTTCGGCGCGCGGCTCGTTGAGGCCGACGACGATGCGGTCAGGGTTCATGAAGTCGGGGATCGCGGCGCCCTCGCGCAGGAACTCGGGGTTGGACGCGACGGCCACATCGGCGTCGGCATTGGTCTCGCGGATGATGCGCTCGACGTCATCGCCCGTCCCGACCGGCACCGTCGACTTGGTCACGATGACCGTGAACCCGGACACCGCGCCCGCGATCTCGCGCGCGGCGTCGTAGACGTAGCTGAGATCGGCATGGCCATCGCTTTTGCGCGACGGAGTGCCGACCGCGATGAAGATCGCGTCGGCCCTTGCGGCGGCTCCGGCAAGCTCGGTCGTGAACGAGAGACGGCCGGCCTTGGCATTCTTCTCGACCAGTTCGGCGAGGCCCGGCTCGTAGATCGGAATACGACCCGCACGCAGGGCATCGATCTTGTGGCTGTCCTTGTCGACGCACGTCACGGTGTGCCCGAGGTCGGCAAAGCAGGCCCCCGAAACCAGCCCGACGTAGCCGGACCCGACCATCACGATGTTCATCCTGGAAATCCTCGATTAGCGCCGTACGCCTTTTGAAACAGTGCCGGTCCGGACCGCCCCAAAATGGCACCGGCACTGACTTTCGACGATGGTTTATCGCGCGGCATGGTCATGAAACAGTGCATTTTGCCGCGCTCGCGCCTGCCCAGGGCCGGCGGGCGCCTCGGACAGGCTGATCGGACGGCAGAACGCACGGCTATCGCCGCGCAGGCCTTCATCGCGGATTTCTATGCAAGAACATGGCCCATTGTGCGGTATCGCGAGATGAAAGGTGGGCATGGCGATCGTTGCTCGCCCACCGCGAAGGGTGCGTCACGACGGCGGCTCAGCCGTGGTGATCTCCACCGTGCCGGTGACGCCGGGTCCCGAGCAGGCTGAAGCCGATCAGGATCGGGGCAACCGGCCACCAGGTCGTGACCAGGGCCTTTACCTCTGAAGCCGGCACCAGTCCCATGTTGATGGCGAGGAACACGGCGCCAACCGTAACGACGAAGAGCGGAAACAAGCGATAGTCCATGACTGCCTCCAAGAGTTCAGAATGAGAGCCGAGTTGGGTTCGCGCACCGCCCAAGCGGGCGGGCGCGGTAGGAAAATGGCTTCGCGATCAGGCCGGCGCCTTCAGGATCTTCATGCCGCGGGAGAGGAAGAGACCACCGAACAGCCCATACGCGATGCAGACCGGCATCCAGAACGTCGGCGATGACTTCAAGGCGGGCGACAAGGCGAGCGCAACGCCGACGCCGAACTTCGTGAATAAAATGGCCATCATCAGCGCCAGCGGCATCCAGCTACCGGGCACGACGACGGCGCCTCTGCTCGCATCACGCGCAAGGCCGCCCGGCCAATCCAGCACGGCGTACCCGATGGAGACCGCGGTCGCCGTCCCTGCGAGCCACGCGGCAGCCACCGCCGGCTGCACGCCGAAAACGGACACCGCGCCATAGGCTGACAACAGGAGCATCGCGACGGGGAGAATGACCGCGCGCGCAGTGCCGACCTTGCTCGTCCGGCTCTGCATGACGCCGAAAGCGACGAGGACAGCGAACAGGCCATAGACCCACGACGGCGTTCTGATGAGGATTTCAAACAACATGATGATGCACTCCCTTTGCTGAGCTGACCGCCTTCGCATCCACACGTCGGGGGTTGCGACAGGCGCCAGATGTTGGTATTGACTGGTCGGTACCAATTGGTACCACCATTAGATAGCACTCAACGGTACCGTTCGGTACCAAAATCGAATGGACAGAATGTCGCACCCCCAAGAACCATACAAAACGTTGGAGGAGATCGGGTCAGATGCTGCCGATACGGGCAGCAAGTCGAAGCGCGAGACGATCCTCGACGCAGCCGGCAAGATCTTCCTCGAGCGCGGCTTCGATGCCGCGACGACGCTCGACATCGCCCGTCAGGCGAAGACGTCCAAGCGCACCCTCTACGAGCATTTTCCGTCCAAGGAGGCGATGCTGACGGCGCTCATCGAGAGCGGCAGCCGTCCCATGAGCGCCCGCCTGGAGGGCCCGTTGCCCGCGACGCGCGAGGCGTTTCTCTTAGCGCTCCACGACTTCGGCCTGAATTTCGTGCGCGAGCTGGTCGATCCCCGCCGGATTGCCATGTACCGCCTGGCCATCGCCGAGGCGCAACGTTCCGGCAATGTCGCGAACGAGCTCTACCGAAGCGGCCGCGAGCCTGTGATCCAGGCGGTCTTGAGGATCCTCCAGCACGGCGCCAGACAAGGTTTCTGCAAAGGCAGCGACATCGAGTTGCTGCTCACCACGTACTTTCACGTCCTGGTGGGGCCGCTGCAGATGGGCCTCCTGCTCGGGGTCGAACCGCCACCCACGGAGGACGCGCTGCGCAACCGCGCCGATCTCGCGATGCGGGCGATCCGAAGGCTCACCGAGTAGACGTGTTCTTTTCCCATGCAAGCAACGCCGGGCGCGCCTGATCTATCACGACGGATTGCTGCGGTGGCCGTTGGGTCGCCCTGATCCCGACCGCCAGCGGGGTAGCGTTGACGAGGATCGATGCGTCAAGCGCGGGTGCTGATTCGCGGTCTCCCGGAACGCACGATCGGCCGCCAGCCCTGAATTGGGGTTGATCCTTCTAATAGGAGCGCGGCACGATGGCCGCCGTGATCAGGGATGTCGAACCCCGATGCCGCTAAGACGGTTGGGCCCGGATGGTACTAGGCTTGCTTTATAGAGAAAAATCCTCGGCAAAATCCTCCCAGCGCAATTGGGATGTGGCTTGTTGAACGATGCTTGCGATCGGATCCGAGAAGATATCGTCCACGAAGAAGCCGACGATGAGATGGGATTTATCCGCCGCGGGGTCCCTCTTCCAGTCCGATACGAGCCAAACATGTACTGACCATCGCGGAAGCGGGCCGACGCGCATTTCCTGCGTGAGTGCCCCCAGCAATTGGGCAGTATCGGAATATGGGTTCAGCAGGACGACAGCCGTGGTGCCCCAAAGAGGTTCCATCTGACTTCGAGCGCGTTGCAGCAAATGAACATTGGCGATCTCGAACGAAGAAAACTCAAGCACTCCAGAGTATGTTTCTCTGCAATGGCTTGCAATATTTTTGCACGGTGAGCACCAATCCTGATTTCGTTGACCATGGAGGAATGCCATTCAATCGCTTGCGGCCGAAGTGTGCTGAACTTGCCCGTTGAAGCTAAAACAGGTGTGGATGGGGATATGCGAAAATCCGATTCCGCAGATCATGCGCCGTCAATTCATTACGGTGAGGTAGTCTCCGACAATTCTCCCGTCTCTGACGAGCGCTAACCCCTTTCGCCCAGCCAAAGCCCGCCACGAGTCTTCCGGAGATGAGAATGACCACACTTGGTCTCCCTCCATCCAGCTCACTCCTGGACCGAAGGCTCCTTCGTTTTTAAACCCGGGAAATTGCGTTTCCGCAGCTTCGATGCTCAACTGCTTGCGCAACCATTCCCGCGGCAGATCAGATTCTCGCGTCTGAGCCGGCTCCCTTTCTCCCTCGCGAGGCCCTCCCACGACTACGCTACTCAAGCACGCTTTGCGTTCACGCTCGATCTTACCTCGCCGCCAAGCGCCAACCACCGACGCTGCCAGAAATACTCCAGCCCAACTCGCAGGATAATTGCTCAAATCCGCCAGCCAAATTCCGAAACTCCGAAAAATCTCGGCGAATAGACTTAACCACATCAATACGTAGAGCAGCGCTGCACTAGCCGCCAAAACAAAGGGCACTTCATAAGAGCAGCGCCAAAGGCACCAAACCATTCCTGCGGCGGATGCCAAAGCCAATCCCAACCAGGGATAAGCTCTATTTCCCCGAAACTGCACACCTTCCGCTTGCCCAATGAAAAATCCGATCGCCAGCGCAAAACCGGCCGCCGATAGAGGATAACCGTACTTTGTTAGGAGGAATCCAAAGTGCCCGCCGCCCCGTCCAATTCGAGAGGCCTCTCGCTGTTGCTCGCGTATCAGGACTTCGACAGGGACGCCATTGATCTCGGCTGCGCGAGCCAAATTCTCAGGCGGGTGCCCGATCAAACCTGGGATGGAATCGGGCATGAGGCTGACTAGCAGCTGAAAACGATCTGCTGGAAAACGCGCGCAAATATCAGGGTAGGCATCTCGGAAGCGAGCTTCGTTATCAAAGACCTCGGCGAACACAATTCTATCTGCGACCAACTGGCGGACAATCAAATATCTTCTGCCAAATAAGCGCATACACTAGTCCTTTGCTCGTGTTTCGCCCTTGCCACCGTACTCACGACGCCGCTTATTGGAATGTACGGCTCGCCCTCTTCGACCGACCCTATAGTGGGTTGCTCAGAGATCCCGAAGCTGCGGCTGATCTTGTCCACCGTCAATGGTGCTTCCCATGTGCTTCCCAGCACAAGTTTTGCAGCGCGTGCCGCAGGAATGAGCCAAATAAATCATTGATCTCACGGAATAATTTGGTGGGCGCGACAGGGATTGAACCTGTGACCCCACCCGTGTGAAGGGTGTGCTCTACCGCTGAGCTACGCGCCCGTTCGCCGTTCGATCGCCCTGAGGCCCGACCCGGAGAAGCCCCCGCTCTTTATCCCACGGCGACACTGGGCGCAACCATTCGCGCGATGCGCGCGACAGCTCAATTGCTTTGCGTGGTGCGGCCGTCCTGAAGCGCCAGGACCTCGCCGGCGAGGTAGAGCGAGCCGCAGATCAGGACTCGCAGCGGGCCTTCAGCGAGCGCACTGGCTGCCGCGAGCGCCTCCGGCAACGACGACGCGGTGCTCGCCTTCAGGCCGACGCCACGGGCGATATCGGCCAGCGCCTCCGGCATCCGCGGCTGGAGCGTCCCCGGCACCGGCACGGCGATGGCCTGCCGCGCGAGGCCGGCGAAGGGTTGCAGGTAGCCGGCGGCGTCCTTGTGACCCTGCAGGCCGACGATCAGCACCAGCGGTCGCGGCGACCGCTCCTCGAGGTCGGCCAGCGTGCGCGCGATCACCTCGCCGGCGCCGGGGTTGTGACCACCGTCGAGCCAGACCTCGATGTCGGGACGCAGATCACGCGTCAGCGCGCCGGGCCCGAGGCGCTGCATGCGCGCGGGCCACCGTGCGCCCGTGAGGCCAGCCGCAATCGCGCGCTCGTCGAGACCAAGCTCGAGGGCTACGGCGACCGACGTCCCGCCGTTGACGATCTGGTGCGGGCCGATCAGCGACGGCATCGGTAGATCGAGCAACTGATCCTCGCGCTGGAAGACGAGCCGGCCGCGCTGCACGAACGCCTCGAAATGCTCGCCCCAGCGAATGATGCGCGCGCCATGTCGCCGCGCCTCCGCCGCGAAGACATCGTCCACCTCGGGGAGCTGGCGCGCCGTCACGCAGGCGACACCGCGTTTCATGATGCCGGCCTTCTCGACCGCGATCTTCTCCACTGTGTTGCCGAGCTTGTCGGCATGGTCCATGGAGATCGGCGTGATCACGGTGAGTGCGGGCTTCCTGACGACGTTGGTCGTGTCGAGACGACCACCGAGGCCGACTTCGAGCAGCAGGTAGTCGGCAGGATGCTCCGAAAAGGCGAGGAACGCCGCCGCCGTCGTGATCTCGAAGAAGGTGATGGACTGGCCCGCGTTGACCTTCTCGACGCGCGCCAGCAGGTCGGTCAGCACGCCCTCGTCGATCGGCTCCGCGCCGTTGGGGCCAGCAAGCGCGATCCGCTCGCTGAAGCGCACGAGATGCGGCGAGGTATAGACGTGAACGCGCTTGCCGGCCGCCTCGAGCATGGCCTTGAGGAAAGCCGTCGTCGAGCCCTTGCCGTTGGTGCCGGCGATATGCACGACAGCCGGCAGTTTCTCATGCGGATTGCCGAGCTCGGCCAGCATACGTTCGACGCGATCGAGCGACAGATCCATGTACAGCGGATGGAGCTGCTTCATGCGCGCGAGCAGGTCGTCGAGCTTGGTCATGCAGCAACCGATCGAGACCTGTAGGGACACACAAAGGGCTCCTCGGATCGGCCCTCGGAACTCCGGCGCACGACGCTCATATCAAGGCGTGTTTCTCACTGCGTATTCTGGGCGCCCTTGATAGGCGGCTTCGCCACCCCGTCCGGCTTGCGTGCGGGTTGGCCGGCCGCCTTCTTGCCCGAGGTCACGAAGCGATCCTCGTCGGCGACAGGCTCGACATCGACCGTCTCGGCATCGCCCTTGCGCCCGGCCAGCAGCTTGGCGTCGACCGAGGTACCGTTGACGTGGCCGTTGACATGCTTCAGCGGATCGCCACCCTTGGCCATGCCCGCCTTCCTCGCCCGCCCGGCCGACAGGATGCCGACGATGCGCGCCAGCGTCTCCGTCAGCTTGTGGCGATGGACGACCATGTCGATCATGCCGTGCGCCAGCAGATACTCCGCGCGCTGGAAACCCTCGGGCAGTTGCTCGCGGATTGTCTGCTGAATGACGCGCGGGCCGGCGAAGCAGATGAGCGCGCCCGGTTCCGCGATGTGGATGTCGCCGAGCATGGCGTAGGAGGCGGTGACGCCGCCGGTCGTCGGATCGGTCAGCACGACGATGTACGGGAGGCCCGCCTCGCGCAGCTTCTGTACCGCGATGGTGGTGCGCGGCATCTGCATCAACGACAGGATGCCTTCCTGCATGCGGGCGCCGCCCGACGCCGCGAACAGGATGAACGGCTGCTTCTTCGCCACCGCGTGCAGCATGCCGGTGATGATCGCTTCGCCGGCGGCCATGCCGAGCGATCCGCCCATGAAGCGGAAATCCTGCGCCGCCGCCGTGACCGGCTGCCCGCCGAGCTTTCCGTCGGCGAGGAGGACGGCATCGTCGAGACCGGTCGCGGCCTTGCTGTCCTTGAGGCGATCCGTATAGCGCCGCCCGTCACGAAACTTGAGCGGATCGACCGGCACCGGCGCGGACGGGATCTTGGTATAGCTGCCGCCGTCGAAGACAATCTTCAGGCGCTGCTCGGCCGAGATGCGATCGTGGTGGCCGCAGCAGGGAAACACATAGTGCGTGTCCTCCAGCGTCCGCCGATCCGACATCTGCCCGCACCCGGGGCACTTCTTCCAGAAATCGTCCGGCGGCTCACGACGGGTCGTGAGCAAGCTCCTGATTTTCGGACGGACGACGTTATTGATCCAGTTCACGCTAGCGTCCTAAATTCTTTCGGCCGGCTCTCTTGTGCATGCGGCCGCTTCTATTGGGCGTCCCACGTGTCGCGAGGATACGATCCATCGCGGGTCAATTGTGGCAAACCTGTGGCCACGATGCCTCGGCATCCATTTCACGGCCTCGGTGTGCACATCAAACACGCGCCGCCGATCCGCGCAATCCCGCCACCAGATCCCTGACGATCTTGTGCACGGCCGCTACCGTATCGGCGCTCGCCTGCCCATCGGGGCCAAGCGTCAACCGGATGGCCTCGACCAGCGCCGAGCCGACCACCACGCCATCGGCGGTTTGCGAGATCACACGAGCCTGCTCGGGCGTCCTGACACCGAAGCCGACCACAACCGGCAGCGGTGTGGAGCGCTTGATCCGTGCAACCTGAGCGCGCACATCCGAGACGACCGGCGCCGCGGCACCTGTGATCCCGGTAATCGAAACATAATAGACGAACCCGGACGTGTTAGCGAGGACCGCCGGCAGGCGGACATCGTCCGTGGTCGGCGTCGCGAGCCGGATGAAGCTCAAACCGTACTCCATCGCGGGCAGGCAAAGCTCGTTGTCCGCCTCGGGCGGTACGTCGACCACGATCATGCCGTCGACACCCGATGCCTGCGCCTCCTTGAGGAAGGCGTCGACCGGATAGACGTAGATGGGGTTGTAGTACCCCATCAGGACGATCGGCGTGTTCTGATCCTTGGCGCGGAAATCACGGACGAGCTGTAGCGTGCGCTTCATCGTCTGGCCGGCGTTGAGCGCCCGCACCGACGACGCCTGAACCGCCGGGCCGTCCGCCATCGGGTCGGAGAACGGCATCCCGATCTCAATCACGTCGGCGCCGGCGTCGGGCAGGCCGAGCAGGATCGCCTTCGAGGTCTCGTAGTCCGGATCGCCAGCGGTCACGAAGGCGACGAACGCCGGGCGCCCATCGCGCTTGAGCGCGGCGAAGCGGCGATCGATACGGGTCTCGACAGGCATGTGAGATCAGCTTTCCTTTTTGGCCGCCAAAGCATCGAGCGTCGACTGCAACGCCGCGAGGATCTCGCCGCGCAGGTCCTGCTCGGCTGTCGGCCGATCATTCATGTCACCGGGGATCACGAGATCGGCGATGTCCCCGCGCAGCGCCTCGATCAGGGCTGCGGCGTCGAGACCACGCTTCGTGCTGGGCGCTGCGGTGTCGTCATTGGCAGGCTTCACAGCGGCGATGTTGCGCACACGCCCCTGCGGCTTGCCCGGATTGCTGGATGGAACACTTACGCGACCGCCGAACACCTTCGCGTGCAGCCCCTCGATGTAGCGCTCGTCGTCGGGGTCGAGCCGGCCAGCCTGATGATCGGCGAGCATGTCGCGCAGCCCGTCCTTCGTCTCCTCCCACACGTCCGCGTGGCCGAGAAGATCCTCGATACGCTGCTCGATCGAAACCGTCATTGTCGCTCAGCCCTCCCTCGCCGTATCAGATCTTCATGCCGAGGTAGCCGGCCACCGCGAACACGTCCTTGTCGCCGCGCCCGCACATGTTCATGACGAGCAGGTTGTCCTTGGGCAGTGTCGGCGCGTGCTTCATCACGAACGCCAGTGCGTGCGACGGCTCGAGCGCCGGAATGATGCCTTCGAGCCGCGCGCAGAGCTGGAACGCCTCCAGCGCCTCCTTGTCGGTGATCGGCACGTAGTTCACGCGGCCGATGTCCTTGAGCCAGGAGTGCTCGGGGCCGACGCCCGGATAGTCGAGACCCGCCGAGATCGAATGGCCCTCGAGGATCTGACCGTCGTCGTCCTGGATGAGGTAGGTGCGGTTGCCGTGCAGCACGCCCGGGCGGCCGCCGGTCATCGAGGCGTTGTGGCCATTCGGCACGTCGATGCCATGCCCCGCTGCCTCGACGCCGTACATCTTCACCGACGTGTCGTCGAGGAACGGGTGGAAGAGGCCGATCGCATTGGAGCCGCCGCCGATCGCCGCGACCAGCGTATCGGGGAGCCGGCCCTCCCGCTCCATCATCTGCGTGCGCACCTCGTTGCCGATCACACACTGGAAGTCGCGCACCATCTCCGGATAGGGATGCGGGCCCGCTGCGGTACCGATGATGTAGTAGGTGTCGCGGACGTTGGTGACCCAGTCACGCAACGCCTCGTTCATCGAATCCTTCAGCGTGCCGGCGCCCGACGTCACCGAGTTCACCTTGGCGCCGAGCATGTGCATGCGCGCGACGTTGGGCGATTGGCGCGCCACATCGGTGGCACCCATGTAGATCTCGCACGGCAGTCCGAAGCGCGCGCACACGGTCGCGACCGCAACGCCGTGCTGACCGGCGCCGGTCTCGGCGATGATGCGAGTCTTGCCCATGCGGCGCGCGAGCTGGATCTGTCCGAGGCAGTTGTTGATCTTGTGGCTGCCGGTGTGATTGAGCTCGTCGCGCTTGAAGTAAATCTTCGCGCCTTTCAGATGCTCGGTCAGGCGCTCGGCATAATAGAGCGGGCTCGGCCGGCCGCCGTAGTGCTCCAGCAGGTCGCGCAGCTCGGCCTGGAACTGCGGATCGGCCTTTGCCGTGTTGTAGGCCTTCTCCAGCTCGAGGATCAGCGGCATCAGCGTCTCGGCGACGAAGCGACCGCCATAGATGCCGAAAAAGCCGAGATCGTCGGGACCGCGGCGGAAGCTGTTCGAACCGATCGGGGCGGGGCTGGAATTTGCGGTCATGGTGTCTGCTTAATCCGTTTCGGCGCCGACGACGCGCTCGTGTTGATGGACGTTCGGCTATGCGGGAACGTGCGCCGCGCGGGCGGCGGTGATGAACTGGCGTATGAGATCCGGGCTCTTGACGCCCGGCGCGGTCTCGACGCCCGAAGACACGTCGACGATCGTCGCGCCGGTCGCGCGGATCGCCTCGGCGACATTGTCGGGGCTGAGCCCGCCCGACAGCACGAACGGCACGCGATCCTTGACGCCGTCGAGCAGACGCCAATCGAACGGCAGCCCGTTGCCGCCTGGGAGCGCACCGGCAAGGTCCTTTGGCGCCTTGGCATCGAACAGTATCATCCGCGCGACGTCGGCGTAGTCGAGCGCGCGGGCGGCATCGGCGGCGGTCTCGACCTTGATCGCCTTCATGACCGGCAAGCCCCAGCGTTGGGCGATCTCGGCGACGCGCGCGGGTGTCTCGGACCCGTGGACCTGGAGCATGTCCGGCTCGACGGCCGACACGATCCGCTCGATGGTGGCGTCGTCGGCGTCGACGATGAGGGCGACGATCTGGGCTTTGCCGCGCGCCAGCTCGGCGAGCTCCGCCGCCACCTCCGGCGCCAGGCTGCGCGGGCTCGGCGGATAGAAGACGAAGCCGACGAAATCGGCACGCGCGGCCAGCGCCGCCTGCAGCGCCTCCGGCGTCCTGATCCCGCAGATCTTCACTTTCACTGGCATTGCCTGTCCGCTCGTGCGGCCTCGATAGTTAATTCGCAGCCCGTACGGCCGCAGTTGCCGCATCCTATGCAGGTTTTTCAAGCCCGGAGCAACGGCTGGACGCCATTCCATCGGTCGGGTCAGCCCGGATGGTTTCGAGCCGGTCTCAGCGCCTGCCGATGGAGTCGGTCGGCCGCCCCGGCCGGGCCCGGTAGGGTGGCAGCGACCAGCCGAACCACAGCGCCAGCCCGCGGACTAGGAAGCAGGCCACGAACCCGGCCAGCAGCGCGTTCGGCTCGGCAAAGCCCATAGACCGCCCGCCAACGTAGACCACAGCCCCGGCGAATGCCGCCGTGATGTAGATCTCACGACGCAGAAGCACGGGGACTTCGCCGCCCAGAATGTCGCGGATGATGCCGCCGAACGAGGCGGTCACGACGCCCATGACCACCGCAATGATCGGGCTCGGCACGACCTGGAGCGCGCGATCGGCGCCGACGACGGCAAACAGCGACAGTCCGATCGCATCGAACCACAGCAGCACACGATAGCGCGAGTATGGGAAATGCGCGGTGAAGAACAGGATCACGGCCACGATGACGCAGACCAGGATATAGGCTGGCTCCTGGATCCAGAACACCGGCAGGCGCCCGAGCAGCAAGTCGCGCACGGTGCCGCCGCCGACCCCGGTTACGATCGCCAGGAGCGCGAAACCAACGACGTCCATCTCCTTGCGCGAGGCAACGAGCGCCCCCGTCGCCGCGAAGACGACGATGCCGAACCAGTCGAGCGCGATGAGGACTGAGGTGTGCATGATTGTGTGCTTGCCGCTGGCTGCTGGGAGGAGCCATTCCCCCCTGTCCCCGCCCGCGGGGAGAAGGTCGGGATGAGGGGCGGCGGCAAACGCTAACGTCTCCGCAAGCTCCCGCCCCTCATCCTAACCTTCTCCCCGTAAACACGGGGAGAAGGGATCTGACAGGCATGTCCGAACGACCGAACCCTACCGCCCCGCCACCGCCAGCGCCTTTCCCGGCGTCGCGCCACCGCTCTGGCGAGCAGCGAGTGCAGCCTGGTCGCGCTCGCGGGCGAGACGGTCGGCCTCAGCCTGCCAGCGCAACGCTTCCTGCGCGCGACGACGCGCGGTGCGCCGCCAGCGGCTCTGTGTCATCCACGTGGCGATTCCGCCGAGGGCGACGCCGACGACGAGTGCGGCCAGCAGATAAATGTAGAAGGGCAAGTCGATCCACAGCGCCGGCTCTTGCGGCCGGAATGGATCGAGCACCAGCCGCGCCGCATGACGGTTTGCAACCGCTAAGGTCACCAGGATCGCCGCGGCGGGAAACGCCACCAGAATCCAGACAATACGCCTCAACACGCCCTCATCCTCCGTCCGGAACGCACGAGCGCTCGTTCCACGATCCTACAGTACCCACCCGGACTGCGCCGCGCGTCAGCCGGCGCCGTTGTTGAGCCGCTCGCGCAGCTCCTTGCCGGTCTTGAAGAACGGCACGAACTTCTGCCCGACAGACACCGTCGCACCGGTGCGCGGGTTGCGGCCGGTCCGCGGCGGGCGATGCTTAACCGTGAACGCCCCGAAGCCGCGCAGCTCCACCCGGTCACCGCGCGCCAGCGCCTCCACGATCTCATCGAATATGACGTTCACGATGCGCTCGATGTCGCGATGAAACAAATGCGGATTCGCCGTCGCAATCTTCTGTATAAGCTCCGACTTGATCACTGTACCCTCGCTCCCCGTCCAACTTTATTGAAATTTATCGATTTTCCAAAGGCTGCCAAACTGCGACAAGACCGTCAAGCTGCAACGCAGCAAGCGCGCGCGACTCCATCATCCGCGCGACAGTTTCCGCCAACGGACCACCGAGCCAGCGCGCCAGCGCCAAAGCCGTATCGCCGAGCAGCCCCCACGCCGGCTCGCGCGACGGCTTCCAATCGACGATCTTGAGATTCTTGGTCACCCCGCGGCTCTCTTCGAGCCATCGCTGGGCCTCGTCCTCGCCGCCGATACGGTCGACCAGCTTGTGGGCGAGCGCCTCGCGGCCCGAGTAGACGCGGCCGTCCTTGAGGCCGGGTACCGACGCGGTATCGATGCCGCGCCGCTGCGAGACGAGACCGTCGAACCAGCGCATCGACTCTGCGATCATATCCTGCGCTGCCGCCTTGCCGGCCTCGTCGGCGGGCTGGAACGGCGACGGGTTCGCCTTGAGCGGGCCGCTCTTGATCTCATTCATCTTGATGCCGAGCTTGTTGAACAGCTCGGAGAACTCTGCCCACTGGAAGATGACGCCCACCGACCCGGTGATCGAGTTGCCGCGCGCCACGATCTGGTCGGTTGCGAGACCGGCGATGTAGGCCGCCGACGTCGCCACCGTGCCGAACTGAGCGACGACCGGCTTCTTCGCCGATACCTTGCGGATCGCCTCGTAGATCGCCTCGCCCCCCGTCGTGGTGCCGCCCGGGCTGTTGATGAACAGGATCACTGCCTCGACGTGGCGCGCGTTCGCGATCTTCTCCAAGAGCTCGAGCTGCTTCCTGTCCTCGGTGATGATGCCTTCGACGGCGACGCGGGCGATTTGCTTGCTCTCGCCGATCATGCTTGTGCGGCTGCCGCCGAACTGGACCAGCGCGCCGATGGCGGCAACCACGGCCAGGATAGCGAGACCGCGCCAGAAAGAGGCGCGGCGCCGTAGCCGCCTGCGGTCGAGGATTGCTTCGGTTTCGAGCGACATGATCCACGTCTCTTGGGTTGCGCCGCCACGTCGCGCCGATCATTCGCCGGAGCGTCGGCAGGCGGATTTTTCCAGTTGCCGCAATGTAGTACCGGCGTCGGCAGGAGGGCAAGCGCGCCCGCGATCGGGACACTGGCCGTTCATGTCGCATTCACGCCCGGGCCCGCGTCCGGCCGCCAAATCGCCGCCCGGACTTCCCAATCCGTCCGAAATCGCGCCGGGAAACTCGGATAGTTGCATGGGGCAGTGGCGCCGCTCTGCGCGCCCTATTCAGGGAGAGACACCCGATGCTTTTCCGCTTTGCGCTTCCAATGGCTTTTGCTGCCGCCGCGGTCACCGGCGGGTTCATTACATCTGCCCCCGCCGAGGCGGCTCCGGATGCCGCCCACAAGATCTCCGAGCCGCTGACGCACGAGAACCTTGCGATCTATCTCATTCGCGGCGCCTCGGCACCCGGCGCCACGCCTGCGACGCTCGAGGAGGCGCTCGGCAAGGGCACGATCATCGTGCACGAGACCGGCAACGTCAGCGAGCTGCAGATCGAGAACACCGGCGGCGAGCCGGTCTTCGTGCAGTTCGGCGACCTCGTCAAAGGCGGCCGGCAGGACCGCGTGCTGACGTCGAGCCTGCTGATCCCACCCAAGTCCGGCAAGATCGCGATCGGCGCCTACTGCGTCGAGCAGGGCCGATGGGCGAAGCGTGGCCTGGAGGATGTGTCGCGCTTCTCGTCATCGAGCGCGCAAATCTTCTCGCGTGAAGCCAAGGTGGCGATCGCCCGCGCGCCGAACGCGTCCGAGGCGCGGGCGGAGCGTGCCGCCCGTCCGACCATCGACCGTAACGTCACACAGCAGCAGCTCGCCGATGTACCGCAGCGCGTCGAACCTCACCGCAATCGCGACGCCACCCAGCGTGGCGAGCAGCGGGTCGGGCCTGCGAGTGGCCAGGGCGAGGTGTGGCGCAGCGTCTCGGCGGTGCAGGGCCTTCTCGGCGATAAGCTCGCGGCGCCGGTCGCGGCCGCGGAATCACGCACCAGCCTCCAGCTCACCCTGGAGAACGAGCGCCTCAAGAAGGCGCAGGAGGGCTTCCTCTCCGCGCTCGAGCCCAAGGCGCTGGAAGGTGACGACGTGATCGGCGTCGTGATCGCGGTCAACGGCAAGATCGCCAGCGGCGATGTCTACCCGTCGAACGGCCTGTTCCGGAAGATGTGGCCGAAGCTGATCCGCGCGGCCGCGACCGAGGCCGTCGCGAACAAGAAGGACGGCGTGCCGTCCGCGCCTGCAGCCGCTGACGCCGAGAAGTTCCTAGCCGAGGCGCAGAGCGGCCAGACGAGCGAGCGTGCGCTCGCCGATATCGCGCGCCACGAGACCAAGGCGACCGAGAACGTGCTGAGGGTCGAGGCCCGCACCGCCAAGGGCGACTGGATCCACCGCAACTTCCTGTCGGCGAAGTAACGACATGACGATCCCTCCCCGGATCATGCCGCGGGAGGGTAGCAAGGGTGGGAGGCCGCAACCCTGCCATCACATCGGCGGCCTCCCACCTTCATTTATTTTGAAGTCTCAGGAATTGAACCTCACGCCGCCGCGCGTGCCGCCGCCGCACGCTTGACCTTGTGCGGGTTGTTCATGAACAGCAGCGCCGGCATGCAAGCGACGATCACGATCGTGATCAGCTGGTAGTCGGCGATGTAGGCGAGCAGCTTCGCCTGCTGAATAACGGCGCGCTCTAGCGCGGCGAGCCCGACGGGATCGGTCAGGCTCCACTGTGACGGCAGCTTGAGATGGCGGAAGATGTCGTTGTCGGGCCGGATGTGCTCGGTCAGCGTCGACTGGTAGCTCTGGCTCGAGCGCACGAGGTAGCTCGAGAAGAGTGCCACGCCGAGGCTGCGCCCGATGTTGTTGACGAGCGAGTAGAACGACGTGCCCGCGTCGCGCAGCTCCGGCTTCAGGGTGACGAAAGCGACCGCGTTGAGCGGCACCATGAAGGCACCGAACGCCAGGCCCTGGATGAAATTGTTGATGACGAAGGCCGTCATGTCGATGTCTTCGGTGAAGGTCGAGAGCTGCCACATGGTCACCGCCATGACGACCATCGCCGATCCGATCACCTTGCGCGGATCGACGTAGGGCAGCAGGTAGCCGACGAAGAACGACGCGATCATCGTGCCGGCGCCGCGCGGTGCCATCGCGAGGCCGCTCAACAACGGCGGGTAACCACCGATGTCCTGAATGAACGGCGGCATGATCACGAGGCTGCCGAAGATGAGGACGCCGAACAGCGTCCGCAGCACTGTCCCCGCGAGATAGTCGCGATCCTTGAACAGCGATGGCTCGATGAAGGGCGTGCTGGTGGTGAAGACGTTGACGAGGAACAGCCAGAACGCCGCAAAGCCGGCGAGCGCGATCGTCACCATCATCGGCGAGTCGAACCAGTCGTAGCGCTCGCCGCGGTCGAGGATGAACTGCAGCGACGCGAGCGCGATACCGAGTGTCACGAACGCGTAGACGTTGAACTTCCGGAACGTGCGCACGCCCGTCCGCGGCACGACAAGGGCCGTCATCACGAAGGCGACGATGCCGATCGGTAGGTTGATGTAGAAGGCCCAGCGCCACGTCAGGTACTCCGTGACGAAGCCGCCGATCGTCGGCCCGAACACCGGCCCGAACATCATGCCGACGCCCCACCACGCCATGGCGATGCCGAGCTTCTCGCGCGGATAGACCGACAGCAGCGACGACATCCCGAGCGGCAGCAGCGCCGAGCCGAAGAAGCCCTGCACCGCGCGCCAGATCAGGATCTCGGTGAGCGACATCGAGTGGCCGGCGAGCATGGCGCTCGTCGTGAAGCCTGCGATGCAGATGAGAATCAGCCGCTTGCGGCCGAACATGCCGCCGAGCACGCCCCACACCGGCGTGAACACAGTGAGCGTGATCAGATACGAGGTGATGACCCAGGCGATCTGGTCCTGCGTCGCCGACAGCTCGCCCTGCATATGACGGAGCGCGATCGACACGGTCGCGGTGTCGAACACCTGGACGAGCGGACCGAGGATGAGCGAGACCGTGATCAGCAGGAGTCGCGTGCCGCTGTAGGTGACCGGAGCTCCGGTCGGCGCGGCGGTCGCGGTCATTGCTTGACCCCGGATTTCGCCGCCGCACGCGGCTCGGCCTCCGAGCCGGACGCGGCACCGGCCCAGCCGAACAGGCTCTGCGCCCAGCCCGGCAGGGAGCGCCGGTGCTCGGTATCGATGCTCACAACGGCGCTCATCCCGGCGCGCAGGGCCGCGCTGTCCGCCGGCAACTCCAGCCGCAGGCGCACCGGCAGACGTTGCACCACCTTCACCCAGTTGCCGGTTGCGTTCTGCGGCGGCAACAGTGCGAACTCGGCGCCGGTCGCTGGCGAGATGCTCGACACGATCGCGTTGACGGGCTTGCCCGGGTACATGTCGATGTGGATGACCGCGCGCTGGCCCGGCTTGACGTTGGTGAGATCGGTCTCCTTGAAATTCGCCTGCACCCACACGCTCTCGGTGCCCACCATGCTGAAGACGACGCTGCCCGCAGTGACGTAGGCGCCCGGCTGGAGGTCGAAGTTGGTGACAATCCCGGCTACCGGCGCGCGTACCTCGGTGCGTTCGAGGTCCCACGCGGCGCGATCACGCACGGCCTGCGCCTCGCGCACCGACGGCTGCAGCTCGGGGGGCCGCGTTGCGTCGCCGCCGAGCCGCGCCAGCACCTCCGCGATTTCCTGATGCGCGATCGCGACCTGATCCTGCGAATTGCGCAGCGTCCGCTCCGCCGAGTCCATGCCCGAGCGCGAGACGACGCCGGTCTTGGTGAGCGAATCCTGGCGATCGTAATGCTGCTGGTAGTAGGCGACGTCACCCTCGGCGAGCTTCAGGCGCGCGAGGCGCTGGTCGTAGAGCGCCCGCAGCGAGCGCGCTTCCTGGATCGCGGCGGCGAGTTGCGCCTCGGCGCGGTCGAGCGCGATGCGCAACGGCTGCGGATCGATGCGGAACAGCAGCGTTCCCTGCTGCACGATCTGATCGGCATCGACCAGCACCTCGCTCACGCGTCCGGCGACATCGGCGCTGACCGCGATCTTGTGCGCCTTGACGTAGGCATTGTCGGTCGACACGTAGCGACCGCTCGCGAGGTAGTAATATCCGCCGACCGCTGCCGCCACGAGCGGACCGATGAGCGCGACGAGCAGCACGTAGGACAAGCGGCGGCGCGGGCGTGCCGGCGCGGCGGACGCGGCCGCGGACGGCGCCTCCTTGTTCGGCTCGGTGGCGCTCTTCTGCATGGGTATGCCTCAGTCCTGCTCATCCGGCTTCGAGGTGAGCGGGCGCTCGGCCTCGAGCTTCGCGAGATTGGCCTTGATCTTCAGTAGCGTGTCGATGAGTGCCTCGGACTCCTCGAGCGGGATGCCCTGCAGCACTTCCTTGCGGTTCTCGTTCGAGACCGCGCGCAGGCGGTCGAGCACCGGCTGGGCCGCCGGCCGCAGATAAAGACGCCACGCGCGCCGGTCGCGCGGATCGGGGCGGCGCTCGACGAAATCCTTCTCGACCAGCCGGTCGATGTGGCGGCTGAGCGAGATCGGCTCGATCTCCATGATCTCGGCGAGCGCAGTCTGGTTGATGCCCTCGCGGCGGCGGAGTTGGGTCAGCCCCCGCCACTGGGCGCGCGTCAGGCCGATTTCACGCGCGCGGGCGTCGAAGCGGCGCCGCATCAGGCGGGAGGTGTCCGCCAGCAGGAAGCCGAGCGCACGGGTCAGAAAGGGGTCGGTCGTCATGAAACCGTAAAATATATACAAGGCTTATTATAAGCCAGCGCATACTTTGCGGCTGCAGCATTGCGACCGGCGCATGACCGTCGGCCGCGCGGGTGCCGTTAACCGTCGACTTCCTCGTCGTCGGCGCGGTCCTCCGCCGGCGCAACGGAGCCTCGGGTCCAGGTCATCGGCCGCTTGAGGAAGTCGTTGAGCGTCTTGCCACGCTCCACCCGGAACCCCTCGTTGGTGATGAGGAAATCCTCGATGCGGTCGAGACGGAAGGTGCGAAAGTCGCTCCGGAGATCGCACCACGCGGCGAGGATCCACACCGGGCCGAAGTAGGCGAGCGACAGCGGCCGTACGGTCCGCTCGCTCCCCTGGCGCAGCGCGTCGGTATAGCGGAAGCGCACCTTCATGCGGTTGCGCACTGCGCGGCGCAGATCGGCGAGATCGAACGAGATCGGCGCCATGTAGTGCGCGCACGGCGCCAGCAGCGCGGTATTGGCCATGTAGACTTTGAGCTGCTCGGGGATGACGGCTTCGATCTTGGCGATCGCGTCGGTCGCGGCTTCGGCGAGCTCCGCGTCGGCCCAGCTCTCGACGATCCGCGCGCCCAGCACCAGCGCCTCGATCTCCTGCTCCTTGAACATCAGCGGCGGCAGGTCGAAGCCCGCCTTGAGCACGTAGCCGACGCCGGCCTCGCCCTCGATCGGCACACCGCTCGCCATGAGGTCGCGCACGTCGCGGTAGATCGTGCGCTCGGAAACCTCGAGCGATTCGCTCAATTCTCGCGCCTTGACCGTCGGCTTGCGGCGCATGTGCTGGATGATCTCGAACAGCCGATCGGCACGGCGCATCACGCGTCTCCTGGGGACCCCGTTGTCGCTCCGCTCTGCCTACCCGATCGCTCCTGACAACACGCTGTCAGGAGCCTCGACTCCTCCTGACAGAAGGCTGTCAGGGGCAGTCTGGCAGTATCCGCCCGTCGCCCGCAACGACGTGGCGTCAAACCCAACGAACGATAACGCCAGGAGATAGATCATGTTGCAAGCAGTTCTCACGCAAGCCCTTGAAAGAGCAGAGCGGTCTGAGCCCGGGATCGGCTTCCGGCTGATGGTCTGGACGGCCGGACTGTGGGTCGCCTACCAGCAGCGTCGCCGCTACCGGATGACCGTCGGCACGCTCGGCGCCCTCGATGACCGCACGCTGCACGACATCGGCTTGCACCGGACCGAGATCGAGTCCTACGCCTCACGCGACGGCGCCGACCGCTTCCCCAATCGCTTCAAGGGACACCAGCACTTTCCTCGCGGGTGAGCCCACGGCCGCGCGCCTGCCCCCCTTTCCCGGGCGCGCGGCCGGTCAGTTTCGAGAGCCAATCAACGCAGAAGGAGGACCCCATGATCAATCACGTCTCGATCGGCACCGCCGACATCGCCAAGGCCCGCAAGTTCTACGACGCCGCGCTGAAGCCGCTCGGCTACACGTGTCTCAGCAAGGGCGACACGAGCCTCGGCTACGGCGCCGATGAGGCGGCGTTATGGGTGCTCAAAGCCGCCCACCCCGTTGCGCAGAATGCCGAATCGGGGCTGCATTTGTGCTTCGACGCGCCGACGCGCAAGAGTGTCGACGCCTTCTACAAAGCGGCTCTCGCGGCTGGCGGGAAGGACAACGGCAAGCCCGGCATTCGCGAAAGTTACAGCGCCAACTACTACGCCGCCTTCGTGGTCGATCCGGATGGCCACCGCATCGAAGCCTACTGCGGAGCAGCGGAGTGACGGCGGTGACGAGGACGGCAGCGCATGAGCTTTTCGACCGTTGGGAGCGCGTGTGGCACGAGGATCGCCACGAGCTCATCGCCGAGTGCGTGGCGCCGGTCTACGTGCGCCACGAGGAGGCCGGCACCCGCCGCGTCTCGCCTGCCGAGTACGCCGAGGAGCTTGCGGCGGTGAAGCGTGCGCGTCCGAACATCCGCGTCACCGTGTATGATCATGGAATACTCGACGATCGGGCATGGTTTCGCTTCGCCATGTCCTGGGACGACGTTGCGAGCGGCAACAAAGCCTCCCGCGCCGGGTTCCAGGTCTACCGGATCGACGGCGGCAAGCTCGCGGAGACCTGGGTGATGTTCTTTGGTCCGGGATCATCGTGGCCCGATACGGCCGGCCAGGAACGCTGGACGAGCCCGCGTGCAGCTTGAGGCGAGGAGTTGAGAGCATGAGCCGCGATACCAACCAGACAGGCGAGCGCTATCTGCTATTCCCGACGGCGTTCGGAACCTGCGGTATTGCGTGGCGTGACGGCGGTCTGACACGGCTACAGCTTCCCGAGCGGGACGTGTCGGCCACCGAGCGCCGACTTTCGGCGAGAGAGGTGCCTGGGCTCCAGGCAGAAGAAGTGCCGTGGGTCGCGTGGGCCGTGGTGGCGCTGCAGCGCTATTTCGCCGGACGCGCCGTCGACTTCTCCGGCATCTGTCTCGATGTCAGCGGCTGTAGCCCTTTTCACCAGCGCATCTACGAGGCGCTGCGGGGCGTACCCTTCGGCAAGACCACGACCTATGGCGCGCTTGCCGCCGAGGTCGGATCACCGGATGCCGCGCGCGCCATCGGCCAGGCGATGGGCCGCAATCCGATTCCCGTCATCATCCCATGTCATCGCGTGCTGGCAAGCGGCGGCAAGATCGGCGGTTTCTCGGCACCCGGCGGCGCAACGACCAAGGAGCGCCTCCTGGAACTCGAAGGCGTCACTCGGCCCAAGCCGGAAACACCGCCGTTGCTGGCGCTGATCGAGCAGGGACGTCACTAGCGCGCAGCGCCGACCGGACTAGCGACCCGCGCCGCCGAACTTGCGTTCCTGGTTGCGCTGCCAATAGACGAACAGCACGGCAACGACCGCGGTGAGGACCATGGTCGCGAGGATGTCGGAGCGCTGGATGAATGTCAGCCAGACGTTCCAGCCGCTGCGGAAGCTCGGCGATTTGCCGACCAGGAATCCGTTGCCGACGAACACGGCGAGCAGCACGCCCGCGCTCAGCGTCACCGTCATCACTATCTGAAGCAGCCGTTTCACGATCCTCGGAACGATCGTTTTCTTGCTGCCCAGCACCAGTCCGGTCGTCTCAGCCATGGCCTATCCTCCATGTGCGAATCGCCGCGAATCTAGCCGACTCGTGGGCCTTTTTCCACATGGAGCCGTCGGCGGATCGTCGTGTAAACGGATGATCCGTCCTACCTCCCCACCTTCACCGGCAGCGACTTCAGTCCGCGCATGACGAGGCTGTCGAGCCAGACGGGCGGCGCGTTGCCGGGCGCCATGTTCGGGAAGCGCTCGATCAGCGCCGGCAGCGCAATACGTGCCTCTAGACGCGCGAGCTGGGCGCCGAGGCAGAAGTGCGCGCCCTGCCCGAAGGTGAGATGACGGTTCGGCTGACGGCCGAGATCGACGCGCTCGGGATCGGGGAACTGAGCGGGATCACGGTTCGCCGCGTTGATGATCGCGAAAAGCCGATCGCCCTCCTTGAGCGTGACGCCGCGCACCTCGTGCGTCTTCCTGACAACGCGGCCCATGGCATTGGTCGGCGCCTCGGTGCGCAGGAACTCCTCGACCGCCGTCGACGCCATGTCCGGGTTGGCGGCGAAGCGCGCGCGTTCATCCGGGTTGCGCATCATCGTCAAGGTCGCGGTGCTGAGCAGGTTGGTCGTCGTCTCGTGGCCGGCGAACAGCAGCAGCATCGCCGTCGCGACCAGCTCGTCCTCGCTCAGGCGATCCTGCGCGTCACGCGCCGCGATCAGCAAGCTCAGGAGATCATCGCCCGGATCGGCGCGCCGCTTCTCGATCTCGCCGCGGAACAGCGCCGCCATCTCGACCGCGCCGCGCCTCGCCCGCTCATACTTGTCCGGGGTGGCGCGTGCGGTACCGATGAAGAGCATCAGGTCATCCGACCAGCCCTTGACGTCGTGGAGGCGATCCTCGGAGACGCCCATCATCGCCATGATGACCAGCGCCGGCAGCGGCATCGTGAACTCGGCGACGAGATCCGCCTCGTCCTTCTCCGCGAGCCTGTCGAGCTGCCGCGCGACGATCCTCTCGATCAGCGGCTTGAAGCCTATGATGGTGCCAGGCAGGAACGCCTTGTTGACGAGCGTGCGCACCCGCGTGTGCGCCGGCGGATCGCGGAACACGATCCAGAGATTGAGATAGCGCATCAGCTCGGCGAGCAGGTTCTGCGTCGCCTCGGGCAGCGCCGCGTAGAACGGGGTCAGCCGGTCGGGGCTCATCGACGGGCCGGACAGCGCGGCTGCAACATCGTCATAGCGCGTCAGGATCCAGCACTTGAGGCCAGGATGCCAGTGAACCGGATCCTCCTCGCGCAGACGCGCGTAGGTCGGATGGGGATCGGCGCGCGTGACCGGATGGGCGGGATCGTAGACGAGCGTCATCGGCGTTTCTCTCGGACGATTTTTGTTCCGCCAATGATACATAGTCGGGAGGAAATGGACAGGCTCGACAGGCCGTCGCCATCGGAACTCAATGGATCGCGGCCGTCGTGCGGATGGCGCCACGGCGAATTGCTGCCATAGACTTGTTCATCGTTGCCGCTGTTTGGACGGCTATTGGCATGCGACTGAGCACTGCGTGGATACTTTTTCTCGTTCTGGCGCTCCTCGGCTCATGGGGCCTCTTCGCCGCTTACCATATGGCGTGGAGACCGCTCGGATTGCACGCCATGCTGTTGCGGCTACAGAGCATGGTCTACGAACCGGGCCCCACCGTCATCGTCGGCGACAGCCTGCTCGCCGCACTGCCTCATTCCGGCTGCGTGGCCAATATGGCCGTGCCGGGAATGCGCGCCGCGGAGCTCGATCCCGACCCTGTCGCCTCCCGCGCGCCGTCACGCGTCATCGTGAAGATCGGCATCAACGATCTGTGGTTCGGCGCCACCCCCTCGGCGATCGCGAACTCGATCGGTCAGTTCGTCCGTGCTCTCAGGGAACGCGTGCCGCAGGCCAACATCATGGTCCTCTCTCTCCTGCCGATCGCAGATGGCGAGTTCGGAAAAGTGACGAACGCCGATATCCGCGAGACGAACGCAGCGATACGCACGACCGTGCTCGCGCTCGGCGCGCGGCATGCCGATCTCTCCGGGATGTTCGGCGGGGATCAGCTCGCTCCGGCACTGACCTACGACGGCCTGCATTTGAACGCGGCCGGCATTGGCGTTCTCGCCAACGCGCTCTTCCAAGGCCTGGCGCACAAGACCGACGCACCGCTCTGTCCGCGCGCCTAGAACGCCCCCAACCGGCGCCCGATATCGAGCGCAGGATCGGAGTGACGCTGCACTTTAGCCGTTCCGATACGTGTAGCTGTAGCCGTTGAGCGCGGGCGCGCCGCCGAGATGGGCGTAGAGCACCTTGGAACCCTCTGGGAAATAGCCCTTCTTCACGAGGTCGATCATGCCCTGCATGGATTTGCCCTCATAGACGGGATCAGTGATCATCGCCTCGGTGCGGGCGGCGAGGCGGATCGCGTCATTGGTCTCGGCGCTCGGCACGCCGTAGGCCGGATAGGCGTAGTCCTCGAGGATGACGATCTCGTCGTCGCGGACCTTGCGGCCGAGCTCGACCAGCTCCGCCGTGTTGTCGACGATCTCGCGCACTTGCTCACGGGTCTGCTTCGGCGTACCCGACGCGTCGATGCCGATCACGCGGTCGGCGCGGTTGTCATCGGCGAAACCGACGATCATGCCAGCCTGCGTCGAGCCGGTGACGACGCACACGATGATGTAGTCGAACTTGAAGCCGAGCTCCGCCTCCTGCTTGCGCACCTCCTCGGCGAAGCCGACGTAGCCGAGCCCGCCGTATTTGTGCACCGATGCGCCGGCCGGAATGCCGTACGGCTTGCCGCCCGCATCCTTCACCGACTGGATCGCCTCCTCCCAGCTCTTGCGGATCCCGATGTCGAAACCGTCCGGCATGATGCGGCTGTCGGCACCCATGAGGCGCGTCATCAGGATGTTGCCGACGCGATCGTAGACGGCGTCCTCGTGGGGCACCCAGCTCTCCTGGATGACGACGCATTTCATGCCGATCTTAGCCGCCGTAGCCGCGACCATGCGCGTGTGGTTCGACTGCACGCCGCCGATAGAGACCAGCGTATCGGCGTTCGACGCGATTGCGTCCGGCACGATGTACTCGAGCTTGCGCAGCTTGTTGCCGCCCATGGCGAGGCCCGAGTTGCAGTCGTCGCGCTTGGCGTAGATCTGCACCTTGCCGCCGATAGCGGCGCTCAGGCGCGGCAGATGCTCGATCGGCGTCGCGCCGAAAGTGAGCGGGTAGCGTTCGAACTTGTCGAGCCTGAGCATGATCGTCTCCCGTTTCTAAGGCTGCGACGACCTTAGCTCAGGCGGCGGGAGATGTGCTTCCGAAGTGAGGCTATATCTTATCCGTTGCTCCCGACGTATAACTAAACACGTAGATTTTCATTCGTCATGAGCATCAATAATGAAACAATCTTCCATAAAAAACGTACCCCAAACTCTCGACCGCCTCGACCGCCGCATCCTGCAGCGGCTACAGCGCGACGGACGCATCACCAATGCGGATCTAGCCAAAGCAGTGAACGCGAGCCCAGCGACCTGCCATCGCCGCACTGAGCAGCTGTTCAAGAACGGCTTCATCCGCCGCGTGCGGGCGGAAATCGCGCCGGAAAAGGTGGAGCGCGGCACGCTCGTCATCGTCGGCGTCGTGCTCGACCGCTCGACGCCGGAAAGCTTCGGCGCGTTCGAGGCCGCGGTGCGCAAGCTGCCGTTTGTTCTCGACTGCCACCTCGTCGCGGGAGACTTCGACTTCTTCCTCAAGATCCGGGTGCGCGACATCGCCGACTTCAACAACCTGCACGGCCGCCAGCTCATCGCGCTCCCCGCCGTCCGCCAGACGCGCACATTCTTCGTGATGAAAGAGGTCGTCGACAACGCACCGCTGGAGTTCTAACGCGCCCCGCCCCTGCGCTTAGACGGCTTCGCTCCGACCACCTCCTGCGCCGCATGGCCGAGCCGCCGCGCGGCATCGCGCAGTTGATCGATGGGATGGCCGGAGAAGCCGAGGATGAAGCCTTCCGATCCGCCTGGCTCGAGCTGGGTGTCGGACAGGAGCTTGGCGTCGATGCCGGCGAGATCGCGAATGCGCAGCGCTTGATCCCGGGATGCACCATCGGGCAAGCGCGCGGTGATGTGGAGACCCTGCGCCGGGCCGTAGAAGCGCAGCACACCACCAGCGGTTTCGCTCAGCGCCGTATCGACCACATCTCGCGCCTCGCGATAGCGCGTGCGCATCCGACGCGTGTGGCGCGGCAGCGAGCCGTCCGCCAGCACGCCTGCCACCGCATCCTGCATAAACCGCGGCGGGAAGCGATCGATCGACGCTCGCGCCGCCAGCACGCGCGCCACGATGTCCGGCGGCAGCACCATGTACGCAAGCCGTAGTCCCGCGAACAGAATCTTCGTGAAGGTGCCGATGTAGATGACGCGCTCAGCCCCGATGCCGGCAAGTGCTGTCAGCGGCGGACCCGCGAAGCGGTATTCGCTGTCGTAGTCGTCCTCGAAGATCCAGCTCTCGCTCGCGCGCGCCCACTCGATCAGCGCGACGCGCCGGCGCATGCTCATGGTCACGCCGGTCGGAAACTGATGCGACGGCGTCACGTAGGCGGCGCGCGCTTTCACTCTGGTGGCGATCCCCGCCGCGACATCGATGCCCTCGTCGTCGACCGGCACGGCGATGAGCTTCATGCCTGTCGCGCGCATCGTGACGTGGGTCGCGTAGTATCCGGGGTCCTCCATCCACACCGCGTCGCCGGGCTTGAGCAGCGAATCGATGCACAGGCGCAGCGCGTTCTGCGTGCCGCTGACGACGGCGATGCATGCGGGGTCACAGCGCACGCCACGATGGATCGCAAGATGCTGCGCGATCTGCTCGCGCAGGAGAGCACTGCCGCGCGGGTCGCCGTAGCCGATCTCCTCGGCGCCGGCCGTCAGCACGTGATGGCGCAGATAGCCGCCGAGCCGTCGCAGGATGTCGTCCTCGACGAAAGTGTGGCCGAGCGCGAACGGCCGGCGCTTCGGGGGTGAGAAGTCGAGTGCCGGGAACGTGTCGGCGGAGTGAACCTGATCGGACGGCGCCTGCATGTAACGGCTGACGTAGGTGCCGGCGCCGTGGCGCGCTTCGATCAGTCCGTCGCCGACGAGGTGCTCGTAGGCCGCGACCACCGCATTCCGGCGGACGCCGAGCTGCTCGGCGAGACTGCGGCTCGATGGGAGCTGTAGGCCCGCCTTCAGCCGCCCGTCGAGAATCGCCGAGCGGAGCGCCGCGTGGACGCGGCTGCCCTGGTTCCTGACCTCGCGGTCGAGCTCGACCGGAAGGTCGAGCACCCGCTTACCCCCGCGCGAAGTGGTTGCTGATTTCATGGCAAAGTGGACCTCGATTTCAACCACTCTGCGCAGTCATTCTCATCCGGTCAACTGCCAAAGAGCCGCCGAAGGAGCACGCCATGGCTGATGGTCAGAGCTATCCCGTCGACAACGTCAACAAGGTCAAGCGGCGGCACGACCGTGGCTTCTATGACCACGAGACCGTCCACAAGATCCTCGATCAGGGCGTGATGTGCCACGTCTCGTATGTGATCGACGGCCGACCCTACTGCACGCCGACGCTGTACTGGCGCGAGGGCTCCCGGCTCTACTGGCACGGCAGCAGTGCCAGCCGGATGCTGCGCAACCTGTCGGAAGGCGAGCCGGCCTGCCTGACCGTAACGTTCCTCGACAGCCTCGTCCTCGCGCGCTGCGGCTTCAACCACTCCGCCGACTATCGCTCGGTGATGGCGTTCGGCAAGGCGCGCCTCATCGAGGACCAGGCGGAGAAGGAGCACGCGCTCGTCATGATGGTCGACCGCTTCTTCCCTGGCCGTACGGCGCAATTGCGCCAGAGCACGGGCCAGGAGATCAAGGCCACCGCCGTCGTCTACATGGACATCGAGAAGGCGTCGGCGAAGATCCGCGCAAAGGGCGTCGCCGATGACGACGAGGACTACCTGCTGCCGATCTATGCCGAGCGCATTCCGGTCCACACGATCGTCGGCGCGCCGCAGGCGTGCGCGCGGCTGCTCGATGGCGTCACGCGGCCGGAGACCCTCGCCATGTATGCCGAAGGGCGGCCGCTGGATGCGGCAGCCCTCGAGGCTTACGCGGTGTCGTATCCCGAAGTGGCTGAGAAGGTGTGATGCGTGGGACCTATCGCCCGCCCAACCGCTCCGCGATACGGGCAAGGCGGGCGAAGGTGGCGACGTCGAGCTGCTCGGCGCGTTTTTCCGGCGCGACGCCGGCGGCTTCGAGCAGCGGCAGAGGATCAGGCATCAGCGTGCGCAGGCTCTGGCGCAGCATCTTGCGCCGCTGGCCGAACGCGGCAGCCGTCACGCGGCCGAGCCACACCACCGAGCACTCGGGCTCCGGCGCAGCCCTCGGCAGAAACGTGACGACGGCGGACGCGACCTTCGGCGGCGGCGTGAATGCCTCGCGGCCGAGGGTCAGTGCGATGCGCGGCGTGGTGCGCCACTGCGAAATTACGGCGAGACGGCCGTAGGTCTTGGTGCCGGGCTCGGCGACGATCCGCTCGGCAACCTCCTTCTGGAACATCAGCGCCATCATCGCCCACCAAGGCGGCCACGGCTCCGCTTCGAGCCAGCCGATGAGCAGCTTCGTCGCGACATTGTAGGGGAGGTTGGCGACGATCGCCGTGCGTCCTGGATTCGAGCCGATCAGCGCGCGCCAGTCGGCGTCGAGCGCGTCGCCCATGTGCGGTGTCAGGCGTCCGGGATAAGCGTCAGAGATCTGCGCCAAGGCCTGCGCACAACGATCATCGCGCTCGACCGCGATCACGCGGCGCGCGCCTTCCATCAGCAGCGCCCGCGTCAGACCGCCGGGACCGGGCCCGACCTCGACCACCGTCGTCACGTCGAGCGGCGCGGCAAGCCGCGCGATCCGCCGTGTCAGGTTGAGATCGAGGATGAAGTTCTGCCCGAGGCTCTTTTTCGGACCGATGTCGAGCGCGGCGATCACCTCGCGCAGCGGCGGCAGGCCGTCCGATGGCAGCTGCCCGGGCACTGTCACCGCACAGCCATCGCGCGACGCGCGGCCATATCCGCCGCCATCCGCAGTGCCGCGATCAGGCTGGTGGGCGACGCGCGACCGGTGCCGGCGATGTCGAAGGCGGTGCCGTGGTCGGGCGACGTGCGCACGAACGGCAACCCGAGCGTCACGTTGACTGCAGTGTCGAACGCCAGCGTCTTGATCGGGATCAGCGCCTGGTCGTGGTACATCGCGACCGCCGCGTCGTAGCGCTTGCGCGCGTCGGCGTGGAACAGCGAGTCCGCCGGGTGCGGGCCGGTGGCCGCAATACCTTCCGCCCTCAGCGAAGCGATGACCGGCGCGATGACATCCACCTCCTCGCGCCCGATGGTGCCGTCCTCGCCTGCGTGCGGATTGAAGCCGCAGACCGCGACGCGCGGGTTAGCGATGCCGAAGTCGGCCGCGACGGCCGCCGCGGTGATGCGCACGGTCTCGGTCAGGCGTGCGGTCGTCAGCAGCCCCGGCACGCTCGCGAGCGGCACGTGCACGGTCGCGGGCACGACACGCAAGATGTCCGCGGCGAGCATCATTACCGGCACCCAGCGCCGGCCCGGCACATGCCGCTCGGCCAGCTCGGCCAGAAATTCGGTGTGGCCGGGATGCGCGAAGCCGGTCTTCAGCAGCGTGCTTTTCGCCAGCGGATTGGTGGTCACGGCGGCCGCGCGCCCGGCCATCACGTCCGCGACCGCGCACTCGATGGCGGCGATGATCGCCCCCGCGTTGGCCGTATCGCTGCGGCCGGCGACGGCGGGAGCGCCCAGCGGGATACGCCGCACCGGCAGCCGGCTCGAAAACTGCGCGGCGATCTCGCTCGCGTCGTCCGAGACGGCCAGGTCGACCGCTATGCCGAGCGCCTTGGCGCGATCGGCGACGGCCTCGGGTGAAGCGTATAGAACGAACGGCGGCAGATGAGTTGTAGCGCGCTCACGCCACACGAGCAGCGTGACGTCGAGGCCAATGCCGGCTGGATCCCCCATGGTCAGCGCGAGCGCGCGACGCGAGCCCGATGCACGCCCGACTTCGCTGACCACGACCGTACTCCTGATAGGACCCAAAACGAGAGCGTCGCCGGACCGCGCGAAATCGCCTTCGCGATCAAGCGGCTCGACAACGACTTCCCAGATGGATAGTGCCCTAACGCCGCTCGATCAAGGCGTCGGTACGCAGGTCTCTCAGGTGCTTGCGTGACAGCACGTCGAACTCGCGCATCGTCAGCTCCTGCTGAGCCTTGGCGCGCGTCTCCTCGTCGACCTTGACCGTCTTGCGCCCGCAAACGGCATAAAGCTCGACGCCCGCGCTGGCAAGGGTGGGCGGCACCATCTCGCCTTCCCTGGCGTTCAGCAACAGGCTGCGGGTCGGCTCGCTGACCAGCGAGGGGGAGTGATTGGTCAGGTTGTCGAACTTGGAGTTGGCCAGGCCCTTCGCGAGCTCCTGCGTCGAGCGGCAGCCGCCGAACCGCCGGCGCAGCCTCTCGGCCTCGCCCAGCCGCTGTGCCAGCGCCGCCTGGTTGATCGCGCCGGGAACACTGAGCGTGATCTTGTGCAGATGAAGCTCGACCTTGGCAGCCTTGTCGTCGGTCGTCGACTGCACGAAGCGATCGACCTCGCGATCGGTGATCGAGATCTGGTTACCGTACTTGCGGCGGATGACATCGCGCCAGACCATGGCGGCGCGCGTACGCGCCTTCATCGTATCGGGATTGAGGCCCTGAGCCCGAAGCTGCTCGGCGAACTGCGCCTCGTTCATCTTGTTGCGCTCGGCCATCTCCTTGAAGGCGCGGTCCACCTCGTCCTGCGAGACGACGATGGCGTTCCGCTTGCCTTCCTGGATCTTCAGCCGCTCGTCGATGATCTCGTCGAGAGCTTTCTCGCGCAGACCGGGCAGCACGCTGGCGCGGGCACTCTCGACCGCGCGCCGCTGGATGCCGATGACGAAGGTCTTCTTGCGTTCCTCGAATATGGCGAGGATCTGCTCGCGCGACTTGCCCGGATTGCTCTTGATGACTTCCTCGAGGATCGAGCGGAGCTGCGTGTTGAGCGCCGGATCCTGAACCATGCGCTGGAAATTGGCCTTCGCGCGGTCGCCGATGTTGGCGCCCAGCGCCATCAGCGTCGCGCGCTGGTCGACCTCGTATCCGGTGATCGGCTCGTCGTTCACGAGCACGACGATGCCCTGACGCTTGCCGCTGCCGCGACCCGTCTCCCCATCGGCGGGAGCGGAGCTGGCCTGACGGGTGGCGGATTGTTTCGGCTTGGGCTTCGGCTTCGCTTTCGCCTGCGGGACCGCTTCCTCGGTCCGCTGAGGTGCGACAGGCGGGCGCAGTGGCGCTCCACCCGGTGGTGGCGTCGTCGTGATCACGAGGCCGGGGATGCTCGGCGCCGGAGACCCCTGTGCCAGCGCTGCGGCCGCGGCGACAGTCAATCCTATGCTACCCGCAAGGGCGCACGAAACCGCTCGCAATGCGCTTGAATGGCCGCGACCTTCGGCCCGGCGGCGCTTCTCCTGATGTCCCATCATTTCCCAGCAGGCTGCGATTCGTCTCAGCGATCCTAGTCTCTCTCGAAGCAGAAGGACCTGATTATCCACATCAACGATGGCGCTGAAGTGGCGTCAACCGTGCGTCGCAGCAATCAGGTGGTTTCCCCGCCCGCGTGGCGCCTGGGCACCCGAAACTCTCGCCGACGGCGTGCATTCGCGCCCCCCTTGCGTGTAGTCTCCGGTGAAACACCACGAATGCAGACCAGTTATCGGGAGCGGACGACCATGACGACCACCAACCTCGCCCAGATGGATGCCGCCGAGGTAACCATTAAGACCATGGTCGCCAACGGCATTCGCGACCTCTACTGCCTGCCTGGGGTCCAGAACGACGACTTCTTCGATGCCCTGGTCCGCGCCGGGACCCCGATTCGCCCGATCCACACCCGCCATGAACAGGCCACGGCCTACATGGCCCTCGGCGCGGCGCTCGCGACCGGCAAGCCGCAGGCCTACTGCGTGGTGCCGGGCCCTGGGTTTCTGAACACGACGGCGCCGCTTGCCACCGCCCAATCGCTGTGCGCCCCGGTCCTCGCCATCTCCGGCCAGATCTACGAGCAGTTCATCGGAAAGGGCATCGGCTTCCTGCACGAGATCCCCGACCAGCTCGGCATCATGCGAACGCTGACCAAATGGGCCGGCCACATCGAAGGCCCGCAGGATGCCGCAGTCAAGAGTCGCGCCGCGTTTGAGCAGCTCCTGAGCGGCGTGCCGGGCCCGGTCGGCCTCGAGTGCGGCTGGAACATGTGGCGCAAGTCGGCCGAGGTCGCCTTCGACGATGCACCAGCGACGCGCAAGACACCGCCGATCGATACCGACGCGATCAAGGCGGCGGCGAAGCTTCTTGGCCAGGCCAAGCGGCCGATCATCCTCGTCGGCGGCGGCGCGCAAGGCGCCAGCGCGGAGGTGACCACGCTCTCGGCCCGCATCCAGGCGCCGGTCATCGCCTATCGCACCGGCCAGGGCGTGATCGACTCGCGCAGCCCGTTGAGCCATCGCTTCCCGGCCGGGCACACGCTGTGGAAGGACGTCGACGTCGTGATCGGCATCGGCACCCGCCTCCAGCACATGCTCGACTGGGGCTCGGACGACGCGCTGAAGGTGATCCATCTCGACATCGACCCGTCGCGTATCGGCAAGACCTGCAAGCCGGACGTCGCGATCGTCTCTGACGCGGCGGAAGGCGTCGCAGCCCTCCTGAATGCGCTCGAGCGGACAGGCGGCAAGCCAGCCGACCGCAGTGACGAGATGAAAGCGCTGCACGCGAAGATGGCTGGCGAGTATTCCCGCCTTGCGCCGCAGAAGGCGTGGATCGACGCCATTCGCGCTGAGCTGCCAGAGGACGGCATCCTGGTCGAGGAACTGACGCAGATAAGCTACGCGAGCCGCCTGCTGTTTCCGGTTTACAGGCCGCGCACCTACCTCTCGACCGGCTACCAGGGCACGCTCGGCTGGGGCTATCCGACAGCACTCGGCGCCAAGGCCGCGATGCCGGATCGCCCCGTCGTTGCGGTGCTCGGCGACGGCGGCTTCATGTTCGGCGCCAACGAGCTGGCAACCGCGGTGGCACACGATATCGGCGTCGTCGCGCTCGTCTTCAACGACAACGCCTACGGCAACGTGAAGCGCATCCAGCAGGTCGGTTATGGCGGCCGCACCATTGCCTCGGATCTCACCAATCCGGACTTCGTCAAATACGCGGAAAGCTTCGGGATGTCGTCGAAGCGCGTCACGACGCCGGAGGCGCTGCGTGGCGCACTCAAGTCGGCCATCAAGGCCAACGCCCCGGCGCTGATCGAGATCCCGGTCGGCGAGTTCCCGGACCCGTGGTCGTTCTTCTTTCGCAAGAAGGCGCGTGGCGGCGCGGCGAACTGGTCGATGAAGGGGCCGGATTGATGTCCGCGACGATCAGGGCCGCGACGCTCGATGATCTCGAAGCGCTCAGCGGCCTCTACGGCCACCTCCATCCGACCGAGCCGCCATGGCCGTCGAAGGCAGCCGCAGCGGAGGCTCTGGCGCGGGCGCTCGACCACCCCGGCGTGACCATCTTCCTCTGCGAGACGAGTGAAAAGGCTGTCAGCACGGCCATGCTGATCGTATCGCCAAACTTCTCGCGCGGCGGACGCCCGTTCGCCATGATCGAGAACGTCGCAACCGATCGCGATCACCGCACGCGTGGCCATGGCCGCGCTGTCGTCCAGCACGCCATCGAGGCCGCCCGCGCCGAGGGCTGCTACCGCGTCACGCTGATGACCGGATCGAAGCGCGAGGAGATGCTGCGCTTCTACGAGGGCGCGGGGCTCAAGCGCGGCACCAAGACGGCCTTCGAGGTGCGCTTTAGCTAGGGATGTCCGGAGCACATTGCGCATTGCGAAGCCATGCCCTGGCGCGGCTCCGCTCCGTACGGCATAAACATCCACGGCAGTTGCCCATTTCTGCCGCGAGAACGAAAACCAAGGAACGCCCCGCCCCATGTACCCGCTGCTCGCCGGCCTCCGCATCGTCGACATCACCACGATCGTGCTCGGTCCGCTCGCGACCCAGATCCTCGGGGACCTCGGCGCCGAGGTGATCAAGATTGAGACCGTCGATGGCGACATGAACCGCTACACGCCTCCGGCCAGCGGCCCGGGGCTCGGCGCGCTCTATGTCAACAACAACCGCAATAAGCACTCCCTCTCCCTCGACCTCAAGAAGGAGGAGGGCAAGGAGGTGCTGCGCCGCCTCGTGAAGACGAGCGACGTGCTCGTGCACAACATGCGCCAGGATGCGCTCGACCGGCTCGGCTTCTCGTGGGAGGCCGTGCACGCGCTCAATCCGCGGCTGATCTACTGCGGCGCGCTCGGCTACGGCAGCGACGGCCCTTACTCCGGCAAGCCCGCCTACGACGACATCATCCAGGGCAGCTCCGGCCTCGCCGGCCTCACGCATCGTCGCGACGGCACGCCCGCCTATCACCCGACGGTCACCGCGGACAAGGCGGGCGCGCTTCACGTCGTCTACGCCGTGCTCGCCGCGCTGGTCCATCGCGAGCGTACGGGCGGCGGCGGCCAGCTCGTCGAAATGCCGATGTTCGAGGCGATGGCCGCATTCTCGCTCAACGAGCACCTTATGGGCGCGAGCTTCGACCCCAAAGGCCCGACCGGCTACCACCGCACCCTGTCGCAGAACCGCAAGCCTTTCGCGACCAGCGACGGCTGGATCGCGCTACTCCCCTACACGCAGGCACAGTGGGCGCGCGTCCTGACGCTGCTCGGTCGCGAGGATCTCACCAGAGAGCCGTGGTTCGCGAACAACGGCGAGCGCTCGAAGCGGTCCGACGAACTCTACGCGATCATTGCCGCCTCGCTCGGCAGCCGCACGAGTGCGGAATGGCTGGCGATCTTCGAGAAAGCCGACGTGCCCTGCGGTGTCGTCCACACGCCCGACAGCCTGCTCGACGATCCCCATCTGAAGGCCGTCGGCTTCTTCGAACCGAACTACGACAAGGAGATCGGCGTCGTGCGGACACTACGCCAGCCGGTGATCTTCCGGGGCGTCGAGCGCCAGGCCGACCGGGCGCCGCCACCGCTCGGCGCCGACACGAAGTCGCTTCTCGCCGAGCTCGGGTACTCGGAGGCCGAGATCGGCACCCTGCTCGACAAGCGCATCGCCGTGGGGTCCGCAGAGTAGGCCCGGCCCGCGATCAGAGCGCTGCGAGCCGTCGACCGATCGCCGCAGCGGCGTCAGCCCACGTCGGAAACTGCGACGCCGCTGCGAGGGCGACCGCGCGCAGCGCCTCACGCCGATCCTTGTCGCTGAGCAAACCCGCCAGGGCTGTGCCGAGCGCTCCGGCGTCGCCTTCCGGGACCATCACCGCCGCCGACGGATCGAGCCAGTCGCCGACCGCGCCGGCACGGGTGGTTACTGTCGGCAGACCGCGCGCGATCGCCTCGGCGACCGCCATGCCGTAGCCTTCGTGGAACGATGCCGCGACGTAGACGTGCGCCGCGCGCCAGCACGCCTCAAGCTGGGCGGCGTCGAGGCCGCCGAGCAGGATGATACGATCGTCCAGTCCAGCGGCGGCGATCCTGGTCCTCAACACGTCGACATACCGAGGCGCGCGATCGAGATCGCCGATGATGTCGAGCTGCCACCGCCGATCCCGCAAACCAGCCAGCGCATCGACCAGGACATGATAACCCTTGCGCTCGATGACGGCACCGACCGAGAGCAGGCGCAGTTTCTCGGATGGCGGCGGCGCGGACGGCGTTGGACGGTCGAGGCCGGGTGGTGCGACGATGATCCGATCGGACGTGACACCGTAATCGGCAAGGAGCTCCGCAGCCGTCGATTGGGACGTCGCGATGACCACATGACACGCCGACATAGCCCGACGCTCCAGCTCCGCAAACTGCGCCCGCTCCACAGCCGGTAGCCCTTCCTCCTTCGCGATCGGATGGTGAAAGATCATCACGAGCGGCAAGCGCGTTGCTTCACGCTCGACAACCGACGCGAGCGGCGACAGGCAGATCTGGTCGGCGACCACGATCGTGCCGTCGGGGAGCGCGCCGAGAAGTTCGGCTGAAAGCTTCACCGCTGCAACGTCAGGCCGCGGAAACCCGGCCGGCAGGTCGAGCGGCACGATGTCCCAGCCGAGCATCGCCAGCTCCCGCACGACTCGCGTGTTGTAGACCCAGCCCCCAGTATGGCGGGCGTAGTCCAGGGAGTTCGCAAAGACGAGGGCAGGGCGAGGCAGCATGGCAACTACATAGTCGACGTTCGCCCTCGCGTCATCGCAGGCGGCGAGAAACCACGATGGAATCGCCGGCGCGCCGTGCTATGCGCTCGCCGACGACGCAGCCGACGACTACCGTTCAAGGGTGCCTATGAACGAGGAACAGCCCGCCGGCGAGACGACGGAAGCCGAGGGCGCGACCGCGGCCCGCCGCCTCGCCGCGCTTTCGCTCGCGCTCGAAGAGGGGCACGCCGACGCGGTCCGCACGCTGTCGCACGGGCTGCGCGCGCCCGATCTCGCTGACATCATCGAGCTGCTGGAGCCCAATCAGCGCGTCAAGCTTATCGAGATGCTCGGGGCGGACTTCGACCCCGAGGTGATGTCGGAACTCGACGCCAACGTCCGCGACCAGCTTGCGGAAGCGCTGCCGAACGAGGTGCTGGCCAAGGTCATCACCGGCCTCGATACCGACGACGCCGCCTACGTCCTCGAAAGCCTCGACAAGGAGGACCAGGAGGACGTCCTCGCGCAGATGCCGTCGAGCGATCGCCTCGCGCTCGAGCGCAACCTCGAATACCCAGAGGAGACCGCCGGCCGTCTGATGCAGACGGATTTCGTCGCGGTGCCGCCGTTCTGGACCGTCGGCCGCGTCATCGACCACATGCGCGAGTCCGCCGACCTGCCCGAGACGTTCACCGACATCTTCGTCGTCGATCCGAGCTACCGGGTGCTCGGGACGATCGACTTGTCGCGCCTGCTGCGGACGAAGCGCGACGTGCTCGTCGATGCGATCATGGAGGCCGATCAGCACACCGTGTCGGCGATGGTCGATCAGGAGGAGCTGGCCCGCCAGTTCGAGCGCTACGACCTCAAATCGGCGCCGGTCGTCGATGCCAACAGGCGGCTGGTCGGCGTCGTCACGGTCGACGACATCGTCGAGGTCATCGAGGACGAGACGGACGAGGACTTGCGCCGCCTCTCAGGCGTCGGCGACGAAAGCATTGGCGACAGCGTCATCTCGACGGTGCGCAGCCGCATCGTCTGGCTCGCCATCAACCTGTGTACAGCCGGGCTCGCGGCGACCGTGATCAAGCAGTTCGACGCGTCTATCGAGCAGATGGTGGCGCTGGCAGTACTGATGCCGATCGTGGCCTCGATGGGCGGCAACGCCGGCACTCAGACCATGGCGGTCACGGTCCGCGCGCTCGCCACAAAGGATCTGGGGCCCGCCAACCGCAACCGTATCGTCCTGCGCGAAGCTGCCGTCGGCATCATCAACGGGCTCACACTCGGCGCGCTGCTCGGCCCGATCGTGTTCCTCTGGTTCGGGATCGGCACCCTCGGCCTGGTCATCGCGACGGCGCTGGTGATCAACCTGTTCTCGGCCGCGGTTGCCGGCATTCTGGTGCCGCTTGCCCTCGACCGGTTCGGTTTCGACCCTGCCGTCGCGTCGGCGACTTTCGTGACGACCATCACCGACGTCGTCGGCTTCGTCGCCTTCCTCGGGCTCGCAACGCTTGTTTTGCTGTAGCCGCGGGCTGCTGGGAAGAGGTGCTGTCGCACTCCACTTGTTGCGGTATGCCCGCCGCCGCCGTCCAGAAGGCACCCTACATCGCCGCCTCGAGCGTGAACGCGACCTCGACGCGCACAGACAGCGTCTCGGTTCCGGTTTCGATCGGCACGCTGTCGGCCGACATCGAGCTACGCGTCACCATCGGACGCGGCGGCCGCGGACCACCGACCACCTCCTCGGTGATAGTCAGCACCGAGCCGAGGTTGGCTCCCGCGGCCTGGGCGAGGATCTGCGCGCGGTGACGCGCATTCTCGATCGCCTTCTTGCGCGCCTCGTCCTTGCGTTTCTCGGCGTCCGACACGATGAAATTGATGCTGCTGCCCTGGTTGGCGCCGAGCGTCACGACGGAATCGAGGATCTCGCCGAGACGTGGCAGCGCGCGCACCTTGACCCGCACCTGGTTGCTCACGGTGTAGCCGTCGATCTGCTGGCCGCGCTCCTTGTAGGTCCGGTAGCGGGGGCTGATCTGGAACTGCTGGGTCTGGATGTCCTTGGCGTCGACACCGGCCGCCTTGAGACCGTCGATGACCTTGCGCATGGTGGCGTTGCTGGCGTCCACCGCCGCGCGGGCGGTCGCGGCTTCAGTGACGACACCGGTCGAGATCTCGGCGCTGTCGGGCGGCGCATCGACGCTGCCATGTCCCGCGACCATGATCCAGCGGGAGGGAAGGGGGGCCTGGGCTTTGGCATCGGACATGGCGGCGGCTCCGAGGAGGGGGACGAGCGCGAAAAGGCCCGCGCTCACCACTGCATTGATGGGTCTCATATGCGTTTCCCGTTGGTTCTCCGGCTCAAACGTCTGTGGCCGGCCAATGCGGCGAAAGCGTGCAGAAGCGGCCTGGGACGAGCTTAATTCGCGGTAAGGAACAGCGTGGGTGCAAAGCCCGGCGCGAACCTGTTATAGAGGCGCGCTTCGCCGCCGCCCCGACGCCAATTCTGGAGGGCAGCTCCGGCGCGGGCCCGTAGCTCAATGGTTAGAGCCGGCGGCTCATAACCGTCTGGTTGCAGGTTCGAGTCCTGCCGGGCCCACCAATTTCCGCCACGCGCAGCCGCCACACCAACCTTGCGCAGTTGGATCCGCTCAACCATCCCCCTCTCGTCTCCGTCGATTCAGCTGGAACCATCTCCGCTGCCCCCCATTCACCAAACCCCAGCCAAAGTGCTGCATTTGGCCGGGTACGCGCTAGTTTCGTAGACGCATCAGGCGGCGCTTGGCAGGAGGAAACGATGAGGCGGACGACCATCGCGGCTTTACTCGGCGGCGTTCTGGCAGCGACGGGCACGACGATGCCGGCGGTTGGCGCCCCCCTCGTGCCGACCGCACCCGTGGCCATTACCGCCGACAGCACCAGCGTCCATCTCGCCAGTCACAAGACCGGTCACAAGGCCAAGGTCAAGCGCGTGAAGCGCTACAAGAGCCGGCTTCCCGCCTACCCGAGCCGCTACCACAGCTGGAGCAAGTGGGACTACAAGAAGAACCTCCACAGCCGCCGCTACGTCGGCGAGAAGTATCACCGCCACTGCGGCGACTGGCACCGCTGCCACTATTACTTCTACGGCTATCTGCAATGGCAGAAGTGGAACCCGAACGGCTCGCGCGCCGCGTTCCTGCGCAAGTACCACCATTGACGGCATGCTGCGGCCCGACGCGGCGTTGGTGACGCGCGAGCCAGTCGCATGGCGATCGGTTGCAGCATCAAGCTCGCCCGACCGCACCCAAGGAAAATCGTCCTAAGCGTACAATTGTCCAGTTCTCGTTCAGCAAATCGTGGGACGGCTGGCGCAAGATCGACTGCATGAGGAGGCCCTGCGGACCTCCAAAGGCGGCTCACATGGGCATGCTCGCGAACCCGGCGCACCCGGGCAAAGTGCGGAAGGATCTCTACCTCGACCCGCTCAACATGAGCGCGGGCGCACTTGCCGGACGCCTCGAGATGTCGAGCGCGGCGCTCGTGCATCTCGTCAGCGGCAACGCGCCGATGAACGCCGATACGGCCCTACGCCTCGCCCGCTGCCTCGGCACCTCGCCTGAATACTGGATGGACCTCCAGCGCAACTTCGATCTCGACCGCGCCCGCCGACGCACCAACGTCACCCGGATCGAGCCGGTGATGATGCCGGTTGTGTAGGGGGCGTGGGCTCTGAAAATGCTATAATTCACCCGAGCCGCTGATTCAGCGGCGGGGGAAACAAGCATGGTCGTACTCGCAGATCCTTCACATCCAGGCGAAGTGCTCGAAGAGCTGTTTCTCGTCCCGCTAGGGATGAGCGCAGGCGCGCTGGCAGCGCGGCTCAAGGTGCCGCGCACGCGCATCGAGCGGCTGGTTAAGGGCGAGACCGCGCTGACCGCTGACACAGCGCTGCGCCTGTCGCGCTACTTCGGCAACACCGCAGAGTTCTGGATGAATTTGCAGCGCGCCTACGATTTGTATGAGGCGCGGCAGCGAGTGGATGTGTCGGAGATTGAGCCGATGCGGGTGGGGTAGCGACTGATAGCCAGGGGATCATGGTCCAAATATCTAAGCTCGGCGAAAAAGGCCTATTGCAGTTTGTTGCAAAAGACCTGCAGCATTTCTCAAACGCATTTGCTTTTATGGAACAGGCCGCACTTGGGGGCTACTTGCGAGACTGGGTTATCGAATGCCATCTTTCGGTTCCATCGCAGGAGTTGGAACTCACTGGCACATTACCTGGCGACATTGATGTTCTTCTTATTCCTTCGTTCGATGGGGACCGATTTGCTGAGCGAGCAATGGCAATGGAAGTCAAAAGGTGTTTGATTCCCAAAGACCGACGTGGAAGGAGCCCGTCCAGCTATGGCTCGCAACAAGTTCAAGGGCTCGCAAACAATGGATTTCCTCTGATTGGCCTCCTGCATCTCGCAATCATTGAGCGTTCCGACGACGATCAATGGATTGAGATGCCAATTCTAAAGGAGATCGTGGACGGGGAGTGCATTTTTGAGGGCACCACTCTCGTGGATCCTGCCAGCGAGCACTTCACTAACCGCCACCTTGGCCGCATCGAGCAGCTCGATATCCCACACTTCTCTGGATATAATATTCACTCACTAAATCTCACGGAAGACGGGGACGCCATCAACGGCTGGAGCCTCTACGGTTGGCGGCATCCTCGGAAGAATCCGAAAACCGATCCCATTCTACTCGAACGCATTAGGACGCTGTCCCGAGAACCCGACTTCTTCGTCGAGCGAAAGAACGGTGGTGGTAGTGTTCGGTGGAACCCGATGTATCGTCTCGAATTCTAAGCTGCTCCGTCGAGGTGCCTCCTCCCCTCCCCCTCCCCACGCACCCCAGCCATCCCCCCTTCCCGCTGGCCCTGGGCTGCAATCCGCCGTATCCATCTCACACATGGAGTATCGCCGCGCCGGCGCCCCCCTGTGCCCGCCCGGACGCGCCGACTGCCATGAGGAACGCCGAAGGATACGCCAGAGCCAACCATGAACGAGATGTCCCCGCGCCCGCGCGCGCTGTCGCCCGAGATCGTCGAACGCTTCGCCGCGATCGTCGGCAAGGCCCACGCGCTCACCGACCCCGACGCCCAGCTCCCTTACCTCAAGGAGCTGCGCGACAAGTACGTCGGCCGCTCGGCGCTGGTGCTGCGCCCGGCGAGCACCGACGAGGTGAGCCGCATCATGGCGCTCGCCAACGAGCTGAACCTCGCGGTGGTGCCGCAGGCGGGCAACACAGGTCTCGTGGGCGGGCAGATCCCGCAACACGGCGAGATCGTCGTCTCGGTCGCGCGCATGAACAAGGTCCGCCACGTCGATCCCGCGGGCACCAGCATGACGGTCGAGGCCGGGCTGACGCTGCAGGAATGCCAGGACGTCGCCGAGAAAGCGGGGCGGCTGTTCCCGCTGGCGCTGCCGTCGCAGGGAAGCTGCCGCATCGGCGGCAATCTCGGCACCAACGCGGGCGGCGTCGGCGTGCTCGCCTATGGCAACACGCGCCAGCAGGTGCTCGGGCTCGAGGTCGTGCTCGCCGACGGGCGCGTGTGGAACGGGCTGCGCGCGCTCAAGAAGGACAACACCGGCTACGACCTGCGCGACCTGTTCATCGGCTCGGAGGGCACGCTCGGCATCATCACGGCGGCGGTGCTGCGGCTGCTGCCGCGCCCGGCCGAGATGGCGACGGCGATGGTGGCGCTACCGTCGATCGACACGGCGCTGACGCTGCTCTCCGACGCGCAGGCGCGCGCGGGCTCGACGCTCACCGCGTTCGAGTTCATCCCGCGCCTCATGGTCGAGATCGTGCTCAAGCACATCAAGGGCACGCGAGATCCGTTCCCGACCGCCTATCCCTGGTACGTGCTGCTCGAGATTTCCGGCCCTAAGGCCGATGGCGGCGCGCAAGCGCAGATGGAAGACATCCTCGTCGCGGCCAACGAGAGCGGCCTGATCGTCGACGCCGCGATCGCGCAGTCGCCGACCCAGGCGCGCGACCTGTGGCTGATCCGCGAGTCGATCTCGGAGGCGCAGCGGCCCGAGGGCGGCAACATCAAGCACGACATCTCCGTCGCGGTGGCGCGCATCCCCGAGTTTCTCGAACGGGCGGAGGTCGCGGTGCAGCGGCTGTGCCCCGGCGCGCGCACGCTGCCGATCGGACACTTCGGCGACGGCAACGTGCACTACAACATCGCCAAGCCGATCGGCATGGATGACACGGTGTTCCTCGCGCAGTGGGACACGATCATGGCCGGCGTGCACGACGTCGTCGCCACGATGAACGGTTCGATCTCGGCCGAGCACGGCATCGGCTACATGAAGCGCGCGGAACTGGCGCGGCTCAAGGATCCGGTCGAGTTGGATCTGATGCGGCGGATCAAGTCGGCGCTCGATCCCAAGGGCCTGCTCAATCCCGGCAAGGTCCTCTGATCCTCCTTAGACAAAAAGAGAGCCGCGACAGTGCGCGGCTCTCAGTGTTCAGGGAGGCATCAAAAAGTCGTGGCGTGCGCCACGTGAACCCAGCGCTCATTGGATACGCAGTTCAATCTAGCGTTGAGGCGTGAAGGATCGGTTAAGCGCCATTTACCGCGCTCGCGGCGTGGGCCGGTACCGAAAGCAGGGTTTACAGTGGCAGCACCTGCAGCTAGAGCCATGCGCGGGGGCGGTTAGCTCAGCGGTAGAGCGCTTCGTTTACACCGAAGATGTCGGGGGTTCGATCCCCTCACCGCCCACCAGCTTTTCAAGCATCAGGCTGACGTCGCTGAAGGCGCTTTCGACCAGCGGCGCCCCCCGGGTCAGATGGGCCACGAGGTCCGCCGTCGTCGTGGCCCGCGTCAGCATCAGGCATTTCACCTCGCCCGACGGAACGCGGGTCGCGTGCCAGCAACCCGACCGCATGCAGAGCCCCTTGCCGGCCGGCACGCGGAAGGCGCGCAGGCTATCCATATCGGGCGCGCCCGTCGGCGTGGAGACCGCGACGATCTGGATGATGTCGCCGGTCAGCGGGACCACCGCCTGCTCTGTCAGCAAATGAGCTTCGAGCCGATCGATGCGCGGGTCCGCATCGCGGTAGGCGACCCAGAGGATCTCGGGGTCCGCTCCGCCTGCCGCGAACAGGTGCTCCCGCCAGAAGTCGGACTTGGGGCTGGCGAACGCCGACACCCCGCCCGCCTCCGCCATCGGCTTGCCGAGTAAGGCGCCATAGGGCGCGAACGACTGCGGTGTCAGCTCGGTCAGTCCCAGCTCGCGGCGCACGCCCATGCTGTCACGCCGTGCCGGTGCCCTGGTCGAACAGCGGCGTTCCCGGCCGCCGCATGAACACGACCAGGAGCGCGCCCGCGATCAAACCTCCGATGTGCGCCCACCAAGCTACGGGGCTACCGTCGGGAAACAGCAGCATCACGAACTGCGTGATCACCCACGCGCCGAGCACCCACATGGCGCTGATCCGCAGCGGTATGAAGCGGAAGGCGAGCACCCATACGCGGACCTTCGGATGCAGCACGAGGTAGGCCGCGATCACGCCCGCGACGGCGCCCGACGCACCGATCAGCGGGATCTGCGAGGCGGGCGTCATCGCCGCGTGCGCAAGCCCGCCGGCGATGCCACAGAGGATATAGAAGATGAGGAATTTGAAGTGCCCCAACGCGTCCTCGATATTGTCGCCGAACACCCACAGGAACAGCATGTTGCCGACGAGATGCAGCGGGCTGCCGTGGAGGAACTGGTAGGTGATGAGAGTCAGCGGCTCGGGAAACGCGATGGCGTCGAAGGGGCCGCGCGCCGAGCCGCCGGTGAAGCCGACTTTCAGCAGCTCGACGGGAATGGTCGCGAAGCTGGCAGCGATGTTCTGGCCCGGCTCCGTGAGCTGGAGGAAGAAGATCACTGTGTTGATGGCGATGATCGACGCCGTCATCCACTGCCAGCGGATCACCCGCAGGGGATTCTCGTCTCGCAGGGGCACGAAGACCATCAGGCGAATTCCTTGTGAGCGGATTGATCGGCGACCCGTCAAACACGCCGATAATAGCGAAATCCCAAGTTCAGGCAGCAACGATTAGGGTTTAACGATTACCGCTGTCGCGCGTCTGCCCGGGAACCCACAGCACGTCACCTTTGCCGAGATCGTTGAGATAGCGGCTCGCGACGAACAGCAGATCGGAGAGCCGGTTCAGGTAGCGGATCGCAGCCTCGCTCACGGGCTCGTCGGGTTCGGCGGCAAGCTGCACGACGAGGCGCTCGGCACGGCGGCAGACGGTACGGGCGATGTGCAGCGCGGCGGCGCCCGGCGTGCCCCCCGGCAACACGAACGAGCGCAGCGGCGCCAGCGCGGCGTTCATCGCGTCGATCTCGCGCTCGAGGCGGGTGACCTGCTCGGGCGCGATACGCAGCGGCTCGTAGGGCAGCGGCTTGCCGCGATCGGGCAGGCAGAGGTCGGCGCCGAGATCGAACAGATCGTTCTGGATGCGACCGAGAATGGCATCGACGTCGATGTCGGAGGCCGGTGCTCCAGCGAGGTGCACGCGCGCCATGCCGATCGCCGCGTTGGTCTCGTCGACGGTGCCGTATGCCGACACGCGGAGGCTGTCCTTGCGGACCCGCTCGCCGCTCCCGAGCGCGGTCGTTCCGCCGTCGCCCGTGCGCGTGTAGATCTTGTTCAGAACCACCATCGACGTGACCTCGGTTCAGCGAGTGAGCAGGAAGTATGCCATGACGATGACGATCGCCACGAACTGAAGTCCGACGCGCCAGCGCATCAGCTTCTGGCTGGTGGATGGGCTGGTACCGCGCATCATGTTCCACAAGCCGAGCAGCAGTACGACCAGGACTGCCAATACGGAGAGGGTCGTCATGTGAAAGAGGGCTGTGCCCATGAGATCTCCCGGGAGTGCGACCGGGAGCGCCGAAGTGCTGCCGGTCCTCTGATTTTGCCTTTCAATATACCGTGACCGGTGGCCCCCGCGCGATCACGACCTCGGGTACGGACCGGGCAAAGTACCGTAGAATGCCTGGGCATAGCGGCGGCAGCCCGAAATACCGTGCCCCGTCCGCAGATGGACGAACATTAACTGGTCATTGCGGCATTGCATGGCACAAGAATTGCCGCAATCTTCATGGCATGACATCGAATCTCCGCCGGCGATCCAAGCCGTGCGAACCGAGAGGCCAGGTTTGGCGCAGGAACGGCATATCGCCCGGCATTGCGGACACGTGGAGAGGGGCGACCGGCAACGGCCAGAACACCTCTGCCGCGAGCCCCGGTCGCATGTCGCCGCTGCTGCAGTCATTGCCCTTGCCGCTGCCCTGACCACCGCCCTTCCGATCACCATGCCTGCCGCCCTCGCGCAGGCCCCAGCATCCGGCGAGGCACGCGAGTCCCTCGACAAGTCGCGCCGCGACCTCGAAACCAGTCGTCACCGCGCGCAGGGCCTCGAGAAGAGCATCGCCGAGATCAACGCCGAGCGCGAGAAGCTGAGCGACAGCTTGCGCGAGACGGCGCGCATCATTCACGACAGCGAGGCGCGGCTGACCGCGATCGAGCGCCAGCAGGCCGTCCTCGCAGAAGAGGAGCGCAAGATCCGCGAGGATCTGTCGGAGCGTCACGGCAAGATCGCTGTCCTGCTGGCGGCGATGCAGCGCATGGGCCGCAATCCACCGCCGGTCATGATCACGCGGCGTGAGGATGCCTTGCAGATGGTCCGCAGCGCCATGATCCTGGCGCGCGCGTTCCCCGAACTCTCCGAGAAGGCAACGGAGCTCGCGAAGCGGCTTTCCGAGCTGGTCAAGGTCATGGAGGCGACCAAGATCCAGAGCGCGGCCCTGCGCGCGGAGACGGCGAGCCACGAGGCGGAGCGCACGCGTCTCGCCCAGCTCATCGAGAACCGCCGCAAGTCGCTCGCCCAGCACCAGCCCGACCTCGATGCGGCCAAGCGCCATGCGGCGGAGACCGCGAAGCGGATCGACAATCTGACCGCTCTGATTGCGAGCCTGGATTCGGGCCCCGCCGGATCTGCCGCGACCCGCGCGGCGCAGAAGCTTGCCGACGCACTGCCGCCGTCCTCCGCGAAACCGTCGCCGCCTGCGTCTGCCGAGATGCCGACACCGCAGAGCCCGGCTAAGGGTACCGGGCCCGGCGCGCTGCCACCTGCCGAGCATCTCAAGGAGGGCGGGCCGAGCATCGTCGCGATCCCGAGCGAGCAGACACCCGCAGGCCCCACCATCGCCGAGCTGGCGCCGACCGACCGCAAGCTGATGGCGGTCAACGCGCTACCCATGAAGCCCGCCGTGCCATTCGCGAAGGCCAAGGGATCCCTGCCGTTGCCGGCGCAGGGCAAGCGCGTGCTGGGTTTTGGGGACAAAACACAGTTCGGTGCCCAATCGATGGGCACAGTTTACGAAACGCGGTTCTCGGCGCAGGTGCGTTCGCCGTGTGACGGCCGCGTTTTATACGCAGGCCCATTCCGGACCTGGGGTCAGCTCTTGATCGTTAACGCTGATGACGGGTATCATATCCTTCTGGCTGGGCTATCTGAAATCAATGTGCAGGCCGGTGAGTTCGTCCTGGCAGGCGAGACAGTCGGCTTCATGAATGCCGCGCCCCGATCCGGATCGGCCAAGGCCGAGGGCAACGCGCCAGTACTTTATGTCGAGTTCCGGAAGGACAATCGACCTATCGACCCCGATCCTTGGTGGAACGTACGCTCTTGAAGGGTGCAAGAATGAAACGCAAAGCGGACTACGCATTTTGGACGTTCGTCACGCTGTCGGCCTTCGCGGGCTTGACGACGGTGTTCAATGTCACGCGCACCTACTCGGCGACTTCCGGCAACAGTGAGATCTACAAGCAGCTCGACCTGTTCGGCGACGTGCTCGAGCGGGTCCGCACCGACTACGTCGAGAAGCCCGACGACTCGAAGCTCATCGAGAGCGCCATCAACGGGATGCTGAGCTCGCTCGATCCCCACTCAGCCTTCCTCAACCGCAAGCACTTCACCGACATGCAGGTGCAGACGCGCGGTGAGTTCGGCGGCCTCGGCATCGAGGTGACGATGGAGAACAACGTCGTCAAGGTGGTAGCCCCAATCGACGAGACGCCCGCTGCTCGCGCCGGCGTAATGGCCAATGACCTCATCACCCACCTCGACGGCGACCAGATCCTCGGGCTGACGCTCGAGCAGGCGGTCGAGAAGATGCGCGGCAAGGTCGGCACCCCGATTACCCTGACGATCCTGCGCAAGGGCAACGACGACCCGATCGAGCTCAAGATCGTGCGCGACCGCATCAAGATCAACGCCGTCCGCGCCCGCGCCGAAGGCGACATCGCCTACGTGAAGGTCTCCACCTTCAACGAGCAGACGCACGCCAACCTCGTCTCCTCCGTCGAGCGGCTGAAGAAGCAGATCGGCAAGGACATCAAGGGCTACGTCATCGACCTGCGCAACAATCCGGGTGGACTGCTCGATCAGGCGATCTCGGTGACCGACGACTTCCTCGAGCGCGGCGCGATCGTGCTGACGAAGGGCCGCAACCTCGAGGAGACGCAGCGTTCGAACGCTCGCCCTGGCGACATCACGGATGGCAAGCGCATCATCGTGCTCGTCAACGGCGGCTCGGCGTCGGCGTCGGAAATCGTCGCCGGTGCGCTGCAGGATCACAACCGCGCGTTGATCATCGGCACGCGCTCGTTCGGCAAGGGCTCGGTCCAGACGATCATCCCGCTCGGCCAGAATGGCGCGATCCGCCTGACGACGGCGCGCTACTACACGCCGTCGGGCCGCTCTATCCAGGCGAAGGGTATCGATCCTGACGTCATCGTCGAGCAGGAGCTGCCCGAGGAGCTGAAGGCGCGCGCTTCGAAGGAGAAGCCGCGCGGCGAGGCGAGCCTGCGTGGTCATCTCCGCGGCGACGGCTCCAAGGAGAAGGAGGAGTCGGGCTCGAACTCCTACGTGCCGACCGAAGCCGAGAAGGACACCCAGCTCCAGTATGCACTCAAGCTGCTGCGCGGCGAGATCCCGGAGCCGACGATCGCGCCGCGCGAGCCGGCCGCTTCCGATGCGCCGTCGGCCGACGCGACCAAGAAGTAGCGTCCGACCGTAGTACCAGCGATACTTCAACGCCCGGGCCTATCGCCTGGGCGTTGTCATATCCGGGATCGCCCACATGAGTGCCGACGCGAGCACCACCGGCCTGCCGACGATCGTGCTCGACAGCGTGACGCATCTCACGCCGGAGCATCGCGGCGCGGTCGTCTATGCCGCCTCGCACGGCGGCACGTATGCGGCCGCCTACGCGGCGGCAAAGGGTGTCGCCGCGATCATCCTCAACGACGCCGGCATCGGCCGCGAGCGGGCCGGGATCGCAGGGCTCGACCTGCTCGGCGAGCTAGGCGTGCCGGCTGCCACCGTCTCGCATACGACGGCGCGGATCGGCGACGGCAGGCATGGCGCCGCACAGGGGACGCTCTCCGCCGTCAACGCGCCAGCCGCCGCGATAGGGCTCGTGCCCGCGATGACCTGCAGCGAGGCGCTGGCTCTCCTCTCGGCAGCCGAGCTGTCCCCCGCACCGACGCCACCGCTGGGTGACGAGGCGCGCACAGAGGTCGCGTCGCGCGTCCACGCGGGCGCGCGGATCATCGTGATCGATTCAGCGAGCCTCGTGACGCCCGCCGACGCGGGCGCGGTCGTCGTCACCGCGTCGCACGGCGGCCTGCTCGGCGGCAAACCAGAGACCGCGATGAAGGTCCCCGTCTTCGCTGCGGTCTACAACGACGCCGGCATCGGCATCGACGACGCAGGCATCTCGCGGCTGCCGGCACTCGACGCGCGCGGCATCGCGGGGGCATGCGTGTCGGCATTTTCGGCCCGCATCGGCGATGGCCTGTCGACCTATCAAGACGGCTACATCAGCGCGCTCAACGTCACGGCGGTCCGCCACGGCGGCGCCATCGGGCAATCCGCGGTGGACTTCTGCGACGCGATGCTCGCCGCACGGCGTGCCCAGCAGGGCGCCTGACCTCTCGCACTGCAGCACGTCTCGCGGTCGACAAGACGCGCCCGCGTCTGCGATATCGTTCCGACCGATCTCCCTTTTCGAAAGGCATTGCGATGACTGCTCCGCTGGACAACGCCACGCGCCGCATGACCGGCGGCCAGGCGCTCGCCGAGATGCTCAAGCTCAGCGGCATCGGTCCGATGTTCGGGATGGGCGGCTTCCAGCTCCTGCCGTTCTACGAGGCGTGCCGCGCGCTCGGCCTCCGCCACGCGCTTATCAACGACGAGCGCGCGGGTGCGTTCGCGGCCGACGCCTACGCCAAGGTCACCAATCGGCCGGGCGTGTGCGACGGGACCCTCGGCCCCGGCGCGACCAACCTCGTCACCGGCGTCATCGAGAGCCTCAACGCCGGCCTGCCGATGATCGTCATCACCGGCGACGCCAACCGCGAGCATGCGACCAAAAACATGACGCAGGAGGCGCGGCAGATCGAGATCCTGCGCCCGGCGGTGAAGGAGGTGATACGCGTCGAGGTGATCAAGCGCCTGCCCGAACATGTCCGCCGCGCTTTCGCCGTAGCAACGAGCGGCCGCCCCGGCCCCGTGCTCATCAACGTGCCCGAGGACGTCGCGCACGCCGAGCACGACTTCGACGCGAGCGACTTCTGGGTCGACGAGACGACGCTGAAAGCGCAAGCGCGGCGTACGCGGCCCGATGGCGCCGAGGTCGAGAAGACGGCGGCGATGCTCGCGCGCGCGGAACGGCCGCTGATTCTTGCAGGCGGCGGCATCCACATCTCGGAAGCCTACGCGGCGCTGCAATCGTTCTCCGAGGCCTACGGCATTCCGGTCGCACACACGATGTCAGGCAAGGGCGCGATCGCCTGCACGCATCCGAACTCGGCGGGCCTGTTCGGCCGCTACGACCGCATCGCCAACGAGCTGATCACGGCGTCGGACTGTCTGCTCGTGGTCGGCTGCAAGCTCGGCGAGATCGCGACCAAGCGTTTCGCGCTGATCCCGCCCGGCAAGCCCGTCATCCACGTCGAGATCAATCCGGAGGAGATCGGCCGCACCACGCGCACGACCGTCGCACTTGCGGGAGATGCGCGCCTGTCGCTCAACGATCTCGCCGCCGCGCTCGGTGCGGGGTCCGCGATGGCCGCGAGACGCGCCGGTTACCTTGCCGAGCTGCCCAAGCGCATGGCCGAGTGGCGGCGCGGCGCGGCAGATCGACTGGAGTCGAAGGAAGTGCCGATCAACGTCGGCCGCCTCATGCACGAGATCAACGGCATCATTCCTGCCGACGGCATCCTGGTCGCCGACGGCGGCTTCGCCGGACACTGGGGCGGGCTGATGTTCGACACCAAGGCGGCGGGACGCCACTTCCTGCCCGACCGCGGCTTCGCCTCGATCGGCTACGGTGTGCCGGGCGGCATCGGTGCGCAGATCGGTGCGGGACCCAAGCGCCGCGTCATCTCACTGACCGGCGATGGCGGCTTCAACATGAGCCTCGGCGAGCTCGAAACCGCGCGGCGCCTCGGCGCCAACTTCGTCACCGTCGTCTTCAACAACGCCGCGTCGGGTTACGTGAAGGCGCTCCAGCACGCCGTCTACGGCCCCGGCAACTACCAGTCGTCGGACCTGATCGAGATGGATTACGCAGCGATCGCCCGCGGGTTCGGCTGCCATGGCATCCGCGTCAGCGATCCGGAGAAGCTGTCGGCTGCGATCCGCGAGGGCCTCGAGAACACGTCGACGCCGACCGTGCTCGACTGCATCGTGACGCGCGATCCGTCACGGATGCTCCCCGCCGCCGACAATCGCACGCTCAAGGTCCAGAAGGGGGATCGGCCGGTTTAGCTATTATTGCCGCGGTCCGCGACGCTTTCGGCTACCGCGGCCGCGGAACTGCCTCGCCTGTTGGCATTCTCAGCGCGCGGTCTTCGACCGCTACCAATATGGAGCGCTCGAAGAGCGCATTATTTGTTGCTGCAGGGTAAGTGGACGCGCCCGCCAGTAGCCGGAGGCGTTGGCGACCGGCGCCACTAAGAACTCAAGCCAGCCTACCCGCCGCGTGCGCGAGGAAGAGATACACGCGCCCGCCATCCGACACGACGTAGGACTGCGTGAGACGGCCCGACGGATCCTGCTGGTCGGCCTCGCGCAGCACGTTCTCGAAGTCGGCGAGATAGCGGTCGACGGTCGCCATGAACGCCGCCTCGGTACGGCAGCGACGCTGGACCTCGTCGAAGATGCCGCGTCCCTCGTTCGAGTAGATGCTGCGGACCATGATGCCACGCTGGCCGGCACGGAAGCGCGACCAGATCGCAGCAGCCGTCGTCGCATCGAGCGAGCGCGCGATACCGGGCACGTTGATCCCGACGTCAGAGGACGCGTGCTGGGCGGGGGCAGGCGCTGGAGCCGGCTGCGGCGGTGGTGACGGCGGCGGGCCGGCAGAGGCGCGGCCCGCTTCCTCCTCCGACGCGCGCGCCAGCAAGTCGCCGAGCTTCCAGCCGTCGCGCCCGGCGGACGCGGCCGACGTCGCCTGCGCGCGCGACGGCGCGGAATGGCCATCGCCCATCGCGGCGTGGTGGCGTTGAGATGTACCGCCCTGCGCTCCCGGCGGCGGCAGTTGCGCAGGCGGCGTGACGTCACGGCGCGTCACCTCGCGCGAGGTCAGCGACGAAAGCTGCTGCAGCGCGCGGAGCTGCTCCTGCAGCGTGCGGCGCATGCTTTCGGTGCTCGAGCGCGTCGCCTCGGGCAGTCGCTCGAGCTGATCCTTGAGCCGGTTCTGCTCCGCCTCGAGATCGGCGAGCGCCGCACGCGCTCTGACGCGCATATCCTCGGACGTCGAATTGAAACGGCTCGATAGCGTGCCGATGTGCTCGGTGACCTCGCTCGAGATGGTCGAGAACTTGGCTCGCAGTTCGTCGAGCGCGCGATCGGTCTCGCTGCCGGCGCTGGCACGGAGCTTGTCCATCTCGGTGAGGGCAAGCCGTGCCTGCTCCTTGGCGCCGTGCGTAAGCTGCTCGCCGACCCTCTTCGCACGCGACTCGGCCTCGGCGAACGATCCTTCAAGCTGGGACGAGTAGCCGCGCATGACGCGATCGATGTCGCCGGTCTTGCCTGCAAGTTGCTCGAGCGTATTGACGAGATCGGCCTGGCGATCCTGCAGAGTGCGATCGATCCGCGTATTCGCGGCTTCGAGCGACGTCGCCGCCGTCATGATCACGCGGCCCTGGGCCTCGAAGCGCCCGGTGACGCTGTTGATCTGTGTCAGCAGACCCTCGGACACGCTCTTCAACATGTCGGCCTGGTTGGCGAGGCCTTCGATCGCCGCCATCGACTGGCGCGTCACCGCCTCGCTCGCCTTGCGCACCGCCTCGACGCCGTGCAGCACCTGCCCGTCGAAGGCATCGGCGTGGCTGCCGAGCACGTCGCCGATCTGATGCGCATGGCCTTCGAGTGCCTGCGTGAGCGCCAGCGCCTTGTCCGCCACCGCGCCATCGATCGCGAGCGTGGAGCGCAGGATCGTCTCGTCGAACAGCCGCAGCCGCTCGGAGAACGCGTCGTCGAGAACCCGGGTACGCTCGACGAGCTGCCGGTCGATTGCCTCCTGGCGGCTCTTCATCGTGGCATCGAGGGCACCGGCGTACTGCTCGAACACCGATTGCAGATTCTCAGTACGGATCGCGATGCTCTCGTCGATCTCCCGTGAACGTTCGTCGAATGTGATCGCGATCCGATCGGCGTGGCCGTCGAGCGCCTGCTCGATCTTCTTCGAGCCCTCCGACATCTCGGTGGACATGCGCTCGAACGACAGGCGCAGGTTCTCGGTGCGCGCCTCCAGCGCACCCGCGAGCGTGGTCGTGAAGTCCTCGAACACGGTCTCGATCTTCGAGGTCTGGCTGCCGAGCTTCTGCGAGACGTTCTCGGCCGTCGAGGCAAGCGACGTCTCGAGCGCGACAAGGTTCTGGCCGGCTCCCTCGATGAAGCCCGCGAGCTTCATCTGCTGCTGGCCGAGCTTGTCGACCAGCGACGGAATCTCGGTGCCGATTTCCTTGAGCGCCTGATTGACGCGCTCGCTGGTGTTCAGCAGCGCGTGGCGCTCTCCCGACAGCTCCGAAAGAAGGCCGCGGATGCGGTGCTCGTTCTCGCTGTAGGCGCGTTCGAGTGCGGCGACCTCGCTGTGCACGAGCGCCTCGAGCTCACCGGCGCGACCGAGCGCGCGCGAGACCGCCTCGTTCATGAACGAGACCTGCCGGCGCACCGCCTGCCCGACCGAGGCGATCTGCTGCTCGGCCATGCGGTCCGGCTCGGCGAGGCGGATCGCCACCTCGGTCATCGCCGAGGACATCAGCCGCAACTCCTGCGCGCGCCACACGAGCATCGCCAGGAACCAGAACAGCGCAATCGGGATGATGATCGTCGCCGCGAGCGTGATCGCGGTTGGCCGTGACAGCATCTCGATGAAAGTCGGCGCGCGCTGCAGCTCCGGCGCCAGCATCGCCCAGCCGAGCAGCAGACCGATGAAGGCCCACACGCCGCTCGCGATCGCTGCCGCAGTCATCGGTCGCTGCGACGGCTTCTGCTGCAACGCATAGATCAGGCCGCCGATCGACGGCACGTCGTCATTGGCGGCGATGGTGTTGCGAGAGGGAGCCGCGGCGCGCCGGCGCGATCCGCGACCGGACGTGGTCGAGGACGGGCCCGATGGCGCGTTCGCAGGCGCACCGCTTTCGCTGGCGCCATTGCCGCGCTTGGCCGCATCCGAGCGCGCAGAGGCGGCGGCTGGCAGTGGCGGCGGTGCGGCGGGCTTCGTGCTGGTCTCGGCTTTTGCCGGTGCGGCAGGCTTTGACGCGACCGGATCGGGCTTCGGTGCAGCGGGAATCGGCTTCGTCTCCGCGGCCGGCTTTGGCGCAGGCTCCGGCGATTTCGGCTCCGGCTTCGGATCGAGCGCCACGGCCGTCGCGGTGGTCGTCACCGGGGCGGTTACCGCCGCAGGCGGCCCGGACATCGTCGGACCTGCCTTCGGACCGCTCGAGGAAAGTGGGACCACAGCCGGTGGCGCGCCCAAAGACACGAGCGGAGGCGGTGACGGCTTCTTCACGACCGTGTCGGATGAGGGAGCTATTGGGAGCGGACTTGAGAGGGGTGCCACTTTGCTGGCCGACGAAGTCGATGCTGCAGGTGCAGGCGCCTTAGGCAGGGGCGGTGGCGCCGGACGCGCACCCAATCCGGCCGTCGGACCGACCGGCGCACGCGGCGCCGCAAGCTCGGCGCGGAGTGGCGGCGGTGACGGCGCCTGATCCCCCGTGGACGGAACGTCGTCCTTCTTAGGCTCCTCGCTCATCGGCCAAATGCTGCGTGCGCCGCATAGCGGCTGTCGCAGCCCCCCTTCCCCAACACTGGCGCCCACGAATCTCTAGCGCAACAGCGGGCTGACGCCCAGCCTCGAATCGCCCTGATCCACCCGATTCGTCAGGCCTCTAACCCCCTGGCACCGCCGATCTCTCCGCTGCCGCGGATGTTCGTTCGATCGAATCCGATACCGAGCCCATCAATCGCAGTTCAATGGGGCTGCTTTGCGGCGCACAAACCGAGACTGGCGGCCACCCGCCTACACCTTGCGCAATCCCCGTTCAATGCGTGGAAAATTTGACCCGCATTTGGCCTACGAGCCTTACCTAAGGTTAGGGCATTCCGTGCATAATTCATTGACGGTCAGGACGAGCGAAGCTCGATTGCCATGCGCGGACAGTCCGTAATCAGACACGATCGCGGATGAGGATCCAAGCAGGCAGCCGGAAAGCGAGGCGGTGGAGATGGCCATGTCGACGACGATGCACGAGCGGCTGGACCGCACTCGCGAGCCGAATGGTACGGCGCGCGAAGGCGCGCGTGCGCTCGACGTGCCGATCGACTGGGCCCACCTGTCGCGCTTCACGCTCGGCGACCGGACGCTGGAACGCGAGGTGCTCGGCCTGTTCGCCGGCGAGGCGCCGCGCTATCTGTCGCTGCTGCTCGCCACCACCAGCCGCAAGACCTGGATCGAGGCTGCACATACGCTGAAGGGCTCGGCACGCGCAGTGGGCGCGTGGGCGGTCGCCGAGTGCGCGCAAGCGGTCGAAACGCTCGAAATCACCGCTCCCGGGGAGTTCGCCGAGAAGCGCATGAACCGATCCATGGAGCAGGCGCTCGATCGGCTCGTCGATTCCGTCCGCAAGACGCTGGCCTACATCGATACTCTCGACACGTCCGGCCGGCTGAGGCAACCCACCTGAACGCCACTTCAATTGCGGACCGGTCTGGAAATCGTTTCGAAAGTTTCGACGCGTTGACGTGCGTCGCTTGCCCCGTCCAACACGCGACTTGAGCCCGACGCACGCCCACCTGCCGGAAAAATATCCGCGTTCGAGGTGGACAAATCGCGCGCGGCAATCGATTGTGTATACTTCTTAACGGCGTTTTCAGTTTAGCGTACACGCTGCAGAGGTGACCTGCTTGCGGGCCACCGGGCCTATGGAGGCGAGCATCGGTACGCTGCCTGGCGCAGACAACAATGCCAGACGTGCCTCGGGGTCGCAGCTTCAGCGGGTTGCCAGCGTGTCTTCGCTGAAGGCCATCATCGTAAAGTTGGCGCCGACGGTCTTCGAAACGGTCGGACGACCCGTCATTCAGAAATACTGGCGGTGGCGGCGCGGCCTGACGCTCGGCGCGCGGGGAATCGTGGTCGACGGCGAAGGTCGCGTCCTGCTGGTACGCCACACTTATTCGCCGGGATGGATCCTCCCCGGAGGTGGCGTCGAGTTCAGAGAATCCATGGAGGCCAGTCTCGCTCGCGAGCTGGAAGAGGAGGCGGGCGTCGCCATGGACGAGCCTCCTAAACTCATGGGCATATACGACAACCGGGAGATTTTTCCCGGCGACCACGTGGCCGTCTACGTCGTGCGCCGCTGGCATCGCACGCGGGTGCCGGAGGCGAATGTCGAGATCGCGGAGACGGGGTTCTTCGATCCCGACGCGCTGCCCGAGCCGACCAATGCCGGCGCGCGGCGGCGCATCGAGGAATTCCTCGGCCGCCAGCAACAGGTCTCGACCTGGTAGCTGCAGCCGGTACGCGGTGCTGGGCTAGCGTTTGCCGCGGAAAGGCGGCCGGCGCGGCGGACCACCCGGGGCCGGGGCGCGCGCATCCTTGTGGCGGAACGTAATCCGGCCCTTGGTCAGATCGTAGGGCGTCATCGCCACCGTCACCCGGTCGCCCGCCAGAATGCGGATTCGGTTCTTCTTCATGCGTCCCGAGGTGTAGGCGATAACCTCGTGCCCGTTGTCGAGTTGGATGCGGCAGCGCGCGTCAGGCAGAACTTCGCTGACGACCCCCTCGAACTCGAGCTCTTCTTCCTTCGCCATCCCTCATCCTTTCCGGCCTCGACCAGCGCGCGGCCTCGCGGCGCCGGCTTCACTTCACTAACGATAAAAGAGGCCCAAGCAAAAGGGGCGGGCTCAGCCCGCCCCCATTCCCGTTTCCGGGGTGTCTTTCAGTCGACCCGAAGGTTCACGGCCGACGATTTGCCGTTGCGACCACGCTCGATCTCGTAAGAAATCTTCTGACCCTCACGAAGGTTGCTGAGGCCAGCGCGCTCGACGGCCGAGATGTGCACGAACACGTCGTTGCCACCCTCGTCGGGCTGGATGAAACCGTAGCCCTTCTGAGAGTTGAACCATTTGACGGTGCCGGTAGCCATTCGTAGTTCTCCAAGGATGACTTGAGCCGCACGCGGAATTGCTGCAGCCATCAAAGCACGCATTGGAGTGTTAATCGCCATCCCAGTCAGCGCTACCGCGCTGTCGTGTAGTGCGCACCAAAGCGAGTTCGACGCGCTGTATATGCGCTTTTTCCCCGCATAACGCAAGATGTCGCAGCAGCCGGCGCGCAAAAATCGACCAAAGTCACAGGCCCGCGCCGACGCTTTGGGGTCGGCCGGGTGCCAGAAACCATTTGTCGACCGTGCACCGAGGCTCAATAGAAGAGGCTCGAAACACTCTCCTCGCGGGCAGTTCTAGCGATCGCCTCGGCCAGCAACGGGGCCAGGGAAAGGACCCGGACGTTGCGGGCGGCCTTGACCGCCTCGGTAGGCTGGATCGTGTCGGTGATGGTCAACGACGTGATCCGCGAATTCGTAATCTTGGATACCGCGCCACCCGACAAAACGCCATGCGTCAGATAGGCCACTACCTCTGTCGCACCGGCTTCCAGCAATGCGTTGCACGCATTGATCAATGTCCCGCCGGAATCGACGATGTCGTCGACCAGCAGGCAACATTTGCCCCTGACATCGCCGATCACGTTCATGACCTCCGATTCGCCGGGTCTTTCGCGGCGCTTGTCGCAGATTGCGATCGGGACGTTGATGCGCTTTGCCAGCGCCCGGGCACGCACCACGCCGCCGACGTCCGGCGAGACGACCATCAGCTTCGAGAGGTCGTGGCGCTCCTGGATGTCGCGGGTCATCGCCGGCGCGGCGAACAAGTTGTCCGTCGGGATGTCGAAGAAACCCTGGATCTGTCCGGCGTGGAGATCGACGGTCATGACGCGGTCGACGCCTGCGCGCTCGATCAGGTTGGCCACCAGCTTGGCCGAGATCGGCGTCCGGGGCCCTGGCCGGCGGTCCTGCCGCGCATAGCCGAAATAGGGCATGACCGCCGTGATCCGCCGCGCCATCGAGCGCTTGAGCGCGTCGACCAGGATCAGCAGCTCCATCAGGTTGTCGTTGGCCGGAAACGAGGTCGATTGAAGGACGTAGACGTCCTCGCCGCGGATGTTCTCCTGGATCTCGACGAACACCTCCATGTCCGCGAAGCGCTTGACCACGGAGCGCGTCAACGGAAGCTTGAGGGCGGCGGAGATCGATTCAGCGAGCGGTAGATTGGAGTTGCCGGCAACGAGCTTGATCCGCGGGGGGGTGTGGCCGCCCGAGCTGTGGCGCGCGTCGAAGGGCATGGCCCGATGCTCCCTGCTGGCTGCTGCATCCGGCTTCTAGCAGTGCTCCAATGAGCTGTAAACGCCGCGTCAGCCTCATCTGACAGTTTTGTTGCCGATTGATTACAACGGCTTCCCGCGCCGCAATGGCTGCGGGTCGCAACCGAACCTACACCTCACGTGTCGGCTTCCCGCACCGCCCGACGTCCTCGGCTCGAGTGCCTCCAGCCTCGCTAAGGATTCACATGTTCAGGTGCGCCGCACGTCGAAACAGCAAGGAGGGATCGCGGTGATCCGCAGACACTTTCTGACAATGCTCGGATCACTGCCGCTGACCACCACGCTGGGTACCTTGGAAAGCGCCAATGCCCGCCCCGGCCGATCAAAGAAGGAGCCGAGTTTTCATCGTGTGCGACCGTCGGACGCGGCGTGGCCGGCCCCGGCCAAATGGCTGGAACTCAAGAACACGCTCAAGGGCGAGCTGATCAAGGTTACCTCCCCGCTCAAGGCCTGCGCGGGCGCCAGCGGCAACGAGGCCGCCTGCGCGCAATTGTTCAAGGACCTCAAGAACCCTTACTTCATCGGCGACCATCCCGGCCTTACCCAGACGCTCGGCTGGGCCGACGCGTGGACCAGCCAGCCGAGCGCTTATACGGTCGCGGCGGAAAATGCGGCCGACGTCGCCGCCGCGGTCAATTTCGCCCGCGAGAACAGGCTCCGGATCGCGATCAAGGGCGGCGGCCACAGCTACTTCGGCAATTCCGCCGCCCCCGACTCGCTGCTCATCTGGACCCGGCGCATGAACCGGATCGAGTTGCATGACGCCTTTGTCGGCCAGGGCTGCGAGGGCAAGGCGCCACCCAGGCCTGCCGTGACTGTCGGCGCAGGCTGCGTATGGATGCACGTCTACCAGGCGGTGATGGCGAAGGGCGGACGCTACGTGCAGGGCGGCGGCTGTGCGACGGTCGGCGTCGCGGGTCTCATCCAGAGCGGCGGCTTCGGCAGCTTCTCGAAGAAGTTCGGCACCGCAGCCGGAAGCCTTCTCGAAGCCGAGGTCGTCACTGCCGACGGCCGCGTGCAGATCGCCAATGCGTGCACCAACCCCGAGCTGTTCTGGGGTCTCAAGGGCGGCGGTGGCGGCAGCCTTGGCGTCGTCACCCGCGTGACGCTCGAGACCCACACACTTCCCGCGATGCTCGGCATCTTCTCGATGACGATGCGCGCGGCCTCCGATTCCGCATTCCGGCAACTGATCCAGCGCCTCGTCGCGTTCTATGCCGAAAGCCTCGTCAATCCGAACTGGGGCGAGAAGATATCGATCCGGCCGGATCGCACGATCGAGATCGCCATGGTCGCGCAGGGGCTCGGCGAAGCGCAGATGCGCGCGACGTGGAAACCGATGCTCGAATGGGTCCGCGTGACGCCCGGCATGTCGCTCGCAGGTGAGCCGCGCATCGCCGCTATACCAGGGCGGCAGGTGTTCGACGTTGCCGTGCAGAAGCATGTCGGGCTCGTCTACGCCGACGATCGCCCCGGCGCATCGCCCGACAATGTCTTCTGGACGGGCGACCAGTCGGAGGCGGGCCAATTCATCCACGCCTATCATTCGGCGTGGATGCCGGTCTCTCTCCTCAAGGAGCCGAACCAGGCGCGCCTCGCCGAGACTCTACATGCGGCAGCGCGCCACCACACGGTCCATCTCCACTCCAACAAGGGCCTCGCCGGCTCGCCGCCCGAAGCGATTGCGCGGGCGCGGGACACCGCCACGAACCCCGTCGCGCTCGATGCGTTCGCGCTACTGATCATCGCCAGTGCTGCGCAGCTACAGTATCCTGGCATTGCCGGCCGCGAGCCGGACATCGATATAGCGCGCACGCGTGCTGGCGCCGTCGATCGGGCGATCGCCGAGATCTACAGGCTGGTGCCCAAGGCGCGCACCGGCGCATACGTATCGGAGAGCAACTACTTCGACACCGATTGGCAGCAGTCGTACTGGGGGAAAAACTATCCGCGACTGCTTAAGGTCAAGGAGACCTACGATCCCGAGGGACTGTTCTTCGTCCACAACGGCGTCGGCAGCGAGGACTGGAGCGGCGACGGCTTCAGCAAGATATAAATCAGTGAACCCGCTTGGGCCGATAGACCTGCTGAGCCTCGTCCCACTCCAGCGCGCCTAGATCCTTCTCGATCGCGCCGGCACTGGCGGCGCGGCACCGCAATTCGTCCTCGGCGCGCGCCACCTCGGCCGACATCCGCTCGGCCATGCGCCCGAGCGCCCGGTAGGCCGCATAGAGGCCTGCACCGACGACCATCAATCCTACCAGCTGCGGCATGGCGAGCCCTCCTCGGGTCCGGATCCTTTGTTTTGAGAATACCACAACCTCAAAGGCCGAAACGCGACCATAGCGCGCGGGCCTCGATCGCCGAAATCACGTCGGCGGCAACAGCGGCCCCGAACGCAGACGGCGCCTCGCCGGCTCCGCGCAAGCTGAAGCCTGCCGGCCGCCGCAGCCACGACAGCAGCCCGCCGCCGCCGCTCGCGATGACGCGCAGGCGCATCTGGTCGCCATACAGCTCGCGCATCTTCGAGCGGACGTCTGCGATGCCATCGATGAGGCCGAGTTGCACCGCCCTCGGGCCGGCCCAGAAAGCGCCATTGAATAGCTGGTCGTCGGGCGCGGTGAGCCGTGGCCTCCGGCGCTCCTTGACGACGCTGATGAAGGTGTCATGGACGTCTCGCTGGATCGACTTCAGGCGCTCGACGTCCTCGAGCTTCTCCGGCTTGAACGGGTCGAGAATGCTCTTCGTCGCGCCAGCGGTGTAGACGCGCCGGTCGATACCGAGCTTCTCGATCGCCTTGTCGAAGCCGAAACCCGCGGAGATGACCCCGATCGAACCGACGATCGAGGATGGATCGGCGTAGATCTCGTCGCCCGCCAGAGCCAGGAAGTAGCCGCCGGATGCGGCGACGTCCTCGCAGAACACGTAGACGCGCTTGTTCTTCTCGCTCGCGAGCTGGCGGATGCGCTTGAAGATCAGATGCGACTGCACGGGACTGCCGCCCGGTGAGTTGATCAGGATCGCGACAGCCGGGAGCTTGGAGGCGGCGAAAGCCTTCTCGATCGCGCCGGCGACCGTCGACAGTGCCAAGCCGGGGCGCAGCGGCGTCGCCATGCCGATAGGACCGACAAAGCGCAGGACCGGCACGACCGGACGGCGCGAGAACAATGACATCAGCGTGCGAACCTCGATGAGTGGTGGCCGAAAGGCCTTCCCTTGACGTCAGGCTGACGCCTGAACATGCCCTAGATATGGCTGCTGCTGCCCCGCACGCAAGGCAGCGTCGAACTCTGTGGGCAACTCAGTCCTCCTTGCGCTTCAGCTTTTTGAGCGCCGCAAAGGGATGAGTGCGCACCGCACCCTCGCGATCCTCCCAGTCAAACGACGCGCCGTCGCTGCGCGGATAGGGATCGATCGCGCCTACGAGTTCCTCGTAGACGATGCGGCCGCCGTCGATGCGCCCGTCCTCGATCGGCTCGTGATCGGCGCCGAGCGGATCGATCACCGTCTCGTCGTCCTCATCCTCGCCGGCGAGCGCCTCGGCGGGCCACAGCTCGACATCGAGTGCCGCGGTGTACTTCCGCTCGATCTCGTCGAGCGTGACGACGCAGGTTTGCGCGACCGTGATGTCCGCCGAACCCGCGAGCCGGAAGCGGCCATGATCGAGCGGCTCGATCCGATAGCGCGCGACGAGACGCTTGCAGGCGACCACGTCCAGCGCCGTTGCAATGGTGGCGCGCTCGCTCTCCGTCGCCTCGCGCGTCACCGCGAGACCGCCTTCGGGAACGGTGCGCGTATCGTGCTTCCAGTCGAGGATCGCGTCCATCGCTTCTCGTCCTATGGCAGCGTCGGATCTGGAAATGCGACCGCACCCGCTATCAGGCCGTCGCCGGGCTGCTCCGCGAGGGCCGCCGCGGTGCGGCGAACGTAGTTGGCGAGTGCGCGCGCCGCCGTGGATTCAGGCGGCTCGTTGCCCCACACGTTCGCGGCCAGCGCGTCGGCGAGCGGATCCGCATCTGCGGCAAGCGGCGCCGTCATCGCTGCATAGTACACTTTACCACGCTCCATCACAGCCGCGGTCGCCTTCTTGACCTGCTTCGGCACGCCCATGTCGCCCATCCCTAGCCGGCGGCATGCGTCATCGATGTCGGCAACGAACGCCTCCATCATCACACGAGCCAGATCCTGGCCTTCCTCACCTTCCGCCTGCAGCCGCGTCGCGACCAGCGCAACGTGCAGCGCCGTCATCTCGAAGCGCCCGTTAACGGTGTCGGGCACGCCGTAGTCGCGGTACAGGGCCTCGGAGCGCGCTTGTGCCACAATTGCCTCGTAGAGGCTCAGACCGGCCCGGCGCTGCGACGCGGACGTTCTGAGGCGCGGCAGCCGCGGCCAGAATGACGGGCGCGTTGAATGGGTTGCGGGCTTGGTTGGGGACTTTGCAGGCGGCATGGTCCGTGATCGGCTCCGGAAGGCGCGTTTCGCCGCACAGCGGCTCCATCGAGGTCTCGGGCGGCGCAATGGCGCAACCAGAGGCCAGACGGCCGGGGATCGCGAGCGCGGCGGCATTGCCAGTGTTGGACGGCCACGCTAGGCGAATGTCAAGTCAGAGGCGTCCGCGATTCGCTCCAGCGGGGTGATGGTGGGCCGCCAGGGTGGACGACGGGCGGGAATGAGCTCGGGGGACTGGAAGGTGGAGTGCAGCAAGCAAGGTTCGCAGCGTCCGGCGCGACATGTGTCGCGTGCGACGAAGGCGGCATTTGCCCGCCTGCCGCTGGTGAGCGCCCTTCTCCTCGCAGTCGCGGGTGTCGCAACCGGATGCTCGCCGACGACGATGCGCCACGGCCATCATTTCCAGGAGAGTGATCTCCAGCAGATACAGCCGGGAATGAGCCAGAGCGCCGTGCGCCTCGCCCTCGGCACTCCCGACACGACTTCGACGGTCTCAGGCGGCTCCGCCTACTATTACATCTCCAGCACCACACAGCAGACTGCGTTCTTGAAGCCGACCGAGACCGACCGGAAGGTGCTCGCAGTCTATTTCAATCCCGTCGGCTCGGTCGAGCGTGTCGCCCAGTACGGCAAGAAGGACGGCAAGATCTTCGACTACGTGAAGCGCGAGACGCCGAGCCACGCGAAGGACGGCGGCCTGATCGGCCAGATCCTGCGCGGCATCGGTCCTGTGAATCCGTTCGGGGGCTGAGCCGTCGCGCGTCAGACGGCGCCCTGACATTCTCGTGACCCATCTCGATTTGAACACAAGTCACTTGAATCGCCGCAGGCAATAACATAATTTCACAAAGCTTACTGGCCCACGCCGCGCGCGATTTTCTTTGCGTGTCCCGGTCGCCAACAACAACAATCATTGAAACGTTTTACTGATTGCGTCCCGCAGCCTGTGAAGGCCGCCAATGATGTTTTCGAGTATCAAGATCCTGGCGGCGATCGGGCTCGCGGTTGTGCTCGAGGGGGCGATCGTTACGCCCGCAGCGGCTCAGAGACACGTCGCTCTCGTCCTCGACAACGGTGGGGTCCAAGCGGTCGCGCCTGCGACGCAATCATCACGCATCGCTGAAGGCCTTCAGAAGATGCGCTACCGGGTTATCTACGGCCGTCAGCAGGACAAGGCCGGGATGCGCCGCTACATCGACGAGTTCAGCGGTGCGCTCAGCGACGCCGAGGTGGCGCTCTTCTACTTCAAGGGTGTGACGCTCGACTCGAGCGGCCGCAATCTGCTCGTCGCCAACAACGCCAACCCTGGCCGCCCGATCGATCAATCCACGATCCCGCTCGACGAGATCGCGGACCTGATGCGGGCCTCGCGTGCCAATGTGCTGCTGGTCGATGCGGGATACTCGGACCGGACGGCCGAGGCGCTCGTGCGTTCCAGCGCCGGCCTTGCGCCGACGATGGCGCGTCTGCGCGATCGCAACCGCTTCCTCGTCGCCTTCGCGAACATGCCGGGCAGGGTCGGCCGTTCCGACGCCGAGAGCCCGTTCGCCGAGGTTCTCGCGTCTTATCTCTCGGGCAAGGACATCACGTCGTCCGATCTTGGACAAAAGCTGCGCCAGGATGTCTTTGAGCGCACGCGCGGCAGCCAGCTCCCTTGGGTGCGCAGCGATCTCGGCGCGGTGCAACTCACTGCACTTCAGCAGCCGCCGGCGCTTCCGCCGGTCGATGTGCCCGTCGTGCCGTCCTTCGATCGCAGCGCCCTCGTTCGCGAAGTCCAGATCCGGTTGACGCGCCACAAGTGCTACAGCGGGCCGATCAACGGTAACGTTGCGAACGCGCAGTCAGGGCTCGAGGCCCTCGACAAGACGACCGCCGGCAAGAATAGCCCGGACATCCAGCTCGCCAGCGCCAACCTCGACGAATTCCAGCAATGGCTCGAATGGAGCGACAGGCACAAGCAGCCAATCTGCGCCCCCGTGCCCGTCGCCGTGCCTGTCCCTCCGCCGGCCTACCGGCCGCCACCGCGCCGCGATCCGCCTGTGGTGATCCGGCGAGAGCCGCCACGGGCAAGACAGCGCGCCGAGCCGAGCCGGTCGCCTCCGCCGAGCAGAAGCCCAGGTCCAAGCAGTAGCAGCAGCAATCCATTTACCCCGACCCGCTAACCGCTCAGATCAGGCGGCCTGCTCGCCGTTCGAGCATGACATTCCCGTGATCCCGCACACTCTGAACGTCGATCACCTTGAACCGTCACTGTTAACGGCATAGCTATGACGTCGGACCTGGAGGCACCGCGAGCCATCGGCTTGTGGTATGTTGTTGATCTGTTGACGCTGATTTGAGAACGCGGGCAGGCGCTCGCAGGAGATTGCCGATGACGACGGCTACCATCAAAGGCCTGATGGCGATCGGACTGTCGGTCGGCCTCGTGGGCGCGTTGTCGGGTGCCTTGGCGGTGCCTGCGGCAGCACAGAAGCACGTTGCGCTCGTGCTCGATAACAGCCCCGTCCTGCCTCCCGGGCCTGCCGCAGCGTCCAATCCGCCCTCGCAGACGTCACGCATCACCGAGGGCCTCGAGAAGATGCGCTACCGGGTCATCTTTGGCCGCCAGCAGGACAAGGCCGGGATGCGCCGCTACATCGACGAGTTCCGTGGCGCGCTGAACGAGGCGGAAGTGGCGCTCTTCTACTTCAAGGGGGTGACGCTCGACGCGAGCGGGCGCAACCTGCTCGTCGCCAACAACGCCGCGCCGGGCCGCCCGATCGACCAGTCCACGATCGCGCTCGACGATATCGCCGATTTGATGACGGCGTCGCGCGCCAATGTGCTGCTGGTCGATGCCGGCTATGCGGACCGTACGGCCGAGGCGCTCGCGCGTTCGAGCTCGGGTCTTGCGCCGACGATTGCACGTCTGCGCGATCGCAGCCGCTTCATGGTCGCGTTCGCGAACATGCCGGGCAAGGTCGGCCGTTCCGACGCCGAGAGCCCGTTCGCTGAGGTTCTCGCATCCTATCTCTCCGATAGGGACATCACGTCCGCCGATCTCGGACACAAACTGCGCCAGGATGTCTTCGAGCGCACACGTGGCAGCCAGCTCCCGTGGGTGCGCAGTGATCTCGGCAGCGTCCAGCTTGCCGCGCTGCCCGATGCTTCCGCGCCGGCCACAGCCGACGACTCCCGCCAGCCTCCCACATTCGATCGGATCGCGGTGATCCGCGCCGTCCAGATCGAGCTGCGACGCCACCAGTGCTACGGCGGCCAGATCGACGGCAACATGGACGCGACGGATATCGCCCTCGATAAGCTCGGCAAGACCGAGGTCGGCAAGCGATCACCCTATATTGTCGCCAGCCGTGCGAACCACGAGGAGTTCGAGGCCTGGCTGCAGTGGGTGCGCGTCATCCAGAACCCGATCTGCACGCGCGAAGTGGCGATCCCTGTCGCGCCGCCGCCGAAGATCAACCGTCCCGTGCCCCGTCCGCCGAAAGTCGTCGTCGCACCGCGCCGCGAGCAGCATCGCGCGCCGCCCCGCCGTCGCGAGACCGAGCAGAGCGTGAGCACCACGGGCGTCATCGGCCGCGGCAAGGGTGACTACTTCGCACCGACGAACCCGTTCTACTCGCCGACGCGGTGACGTCTCGATCCGGATGACGGCCGCCCGCCGTCATCCGCTCCGATTCAACTACAGCACGCGCAGCAGTCCGAGCCCTGCCAGCATCAGCACGTTGAGCAGGCTCGAAAGGTTAACGTCACCGGGCGCCTTGACGCGCACGACACGCACCTGCGGCACACCATCGAGTGGGGCGCCGCGAGGCTGCTCCCGCGACGTGGCCCACCGCCACAGCCACCCGGCGAGCGGCTTCACGCGGACGGCGATCTCAAGCGGCGCCCGCCGCCAGCCGTACTTGAACGCGAACACGACGAACACGATCACGAGGATCTGCAGCAGCGTCGACACCCAGCCGCCGAGCAGCAGCCACGCGATCGACCACACCCAGCCTGCTAGCGCTGCCAGCAGCCAAACGAACCAGCTCACGACGTCCATGCGATGCCCTCTGCGCCGTGCCGCCGGCGCCGTACCCCGTGCGGTGGCCATTCGGATGGGCCGAATGCTTAATGACGCGCGGCCCGGAATGCGTATAGTGCGCCGAGTTCGGCAGCCCCACACTCGATAGACACAGACTTAGCGAAATCCGTGACCATGCCTCAGTCGACTGCGAAAAGGTCGTCGGCCGCCGCCGCGACACCGCTGATCGGTGATCTCGATCCGCGCCACTCGTTCCAGGATCTGATCCTGACGCTGCAGCGCTTCTGGGGCGCGCAAGGTTGCGTGGTGCTGCAGCCGTACGACATGGAGGTCGGCGCCGGCACGTTCCATCCAGCGACGACGCTGCGCTCGCTCGGGCCCAAGCCGTGGAACGCCGCCTACGTGCAGCCCTCGCGCCGGCCGAAGGATGGCCGCTACGGCGAGAATCCGAACCGGATGCAGCACTACTACCAGTTCCAGGTGATTATGAAGCCGTCACCGCCGGACATCCTGGACCTCTACCTCAAAAGCCTCGACGCGATCGGCATCGACACCACCGTCAACGACATCCGATTCGTCGAGGACGACTGGGAGAGCCCGACGCTCGGCGCCTGGGGCCTCGGCTGGGAGGTGTGGTGCAACGGCATGGAGGTGACCCAGTTCACCTACTTCCAGCAGGTCGGCGGCTTCGACTGCAATCCCGTCTCGGGCGAGATCACCTACGGCCTCGAGCGGCTCGCCATGTACGTGCAGGGCGTCGACCGCGTCTACGATCTCAACTTCAACGGCCGCACCGACGCGCGCAAGCTCACCTACGGCGACATCTTCCTGCAGGCCGAGCAGGAGTACTCGCGCTTCAACTTCGAGCACGCCGACACCGCGCTGCTGCTCCAGCATTTCAAGGATGCCGAGAAGGAGTGCCAGGCGCTGCTGTCCGTGGGGCGTGATGAAAGCGCTCCAGCGCCGCGTCACCTGATGGCGCTGCCAGCCTACGACCAGTGCATCAAGGCCTCGCATCTGTTCAACCTGCTCGATGCGCGCGGCGTGATCTCGGTCACCGAGCGCCAGAGTTACATCCTGCGCGTGCGAGAGCTGGCGAAGGCCTGCTGCGGCGCGTGGCTCGCGACCGAGGGAGGCCGCGCATGAAGACGAAACGCGCGAAAGCATCGACGGCGCCGGCCCGCGCGGGCAAACGCGCGACGCCGATGTGGATGCACGTGTTCTCGACGATCGGCATGATCGGCATCGCCGCGGCCGCTGCGGTCGGCGCCTGGCTCGGCTTCCAGTCCGGCGGCCTCGGCATCGCGTTCCTCGGGATGCTGCTCGGCGGCAGCCTTGGGTATTTCGCGACCTACGTGCTCGGCAACGTGCTGCACGAGATGATGCCGCTCATTCGCGTGCTGCTCGTCCTCGGCATCATCGCCGCGACCGTCTACGTGTTGCACCTCCTCGGCGTGCAGCTCGGCATCAATCCGCGGTAGCGCCGACGCAATATTCGAGACACATGTCATGTCTGAACTACTGCTCGAACTGTTCTCCGAAGAGATCCCGGCGCGCATGCAGGCGCGTGCGGCCGACGATCTCAAGCGTCTCGTGCTCGACGGCGTCGCCGCTGCCGGCCTCGCCGTCGGCGAAGCAATGGCGTTCGCGACACCGCGCCGGCTGACGCTCGTCATTCGCGACGTGGCGACGCGCTCGCCCGCCGTCTCCGACGAGCGCAAGGGCCCGCGCGTCGGCGCACCCGAGCAAGCAATCGCCGGCTTCCTGAAATCCGCGGGCCTCGCCTCGATCGGCGACGCGACCGTCGTCAGCGACAAGAAGGGCGACTACTACGTTGCCAAGATCGAGAAACCCGGCCGCGCCGCCGCCGACATCATCGCCGATGTGGTGCCGGCCGTGCTCGGCAAATTCCCGTGGCCGAAGGCGCAGCGCTGGGGCAGCCGCCCCGAGGTGTGGGTGCGGCCGCTGCACGGAATCGTCTGCCTGCTCGGCAGCCGGGGCGTGCCGTTCGCGTGGGCCGGCGTCGAGTCCTCGAACGTGACGCGCGGCCATCGCTTCCACGGCAACGAACCGTTCAAGGTCTCGAGCTTCGAGGACTACGGCACCAAGCTGCGCGAGGCGAAGGTGCTGCTGCCGGCCTCCGAGCGCGCCGCGATGATTCACGAGCAGGCGCTGGCGCTGGCGAAAAAGCACAAGCTCGAGCTGGTCGCCGACGACGCCTTGTTGGCCGAGAACGCCGGCTTGACGGAATGGCCGACTGTGCTGATGGGGCACTTCGATGAGGATTTCCTAAAAATTCCGCTGCCTGTTCTCGTGACCTCCATGAAGGTCCATCAGAAGTGCTTCGCGTTGGCGAATCCGGGATTGACGGGTGGATTGGCCAACCGCTTCTTGCTTGTCTCGAACCTGATCGCGGCCGATGGCGGCAAGCAGATCGTTGCCGGCAACGAGAAGGTGATCCGCGCGCGCTTGAGCGACGCCCGCTTTTTCTGGGAGCAAGACCTCAAGCGCCCGCTCGACGAGATGGCGACATCGCTCGACGGCATCACCTTCCACGAGAAGCTCGGCAGCCAGAAGGATCGCGTCGAGCGGATCATGGAGCTGGCGTTCCAGATTGCCGGCGCAGTCGATGCCATTCCCGAGGACGCGCGCCGCGCCGCACAGATCTGCAAGGCCGATCTCGTGTCCGGCATGGTCGGCGAGTTCCCCGAGCTGCAGGGACTGATCGGCCGCTACTATGCCGAGAAGGCTGGCACCAAGCCCGAGATCGCGCGCGCTATCGAGCTGCACTACAAGCCCAAAGGGCCGTCCGACACGGTGCCGTTGGAAGAGGAAGGCGATGCGGTGGCGATCGCGGTGTCGCTCGCCGACAAGCTCGATACGCTCGTCGGTTTCTGGGCGATCGGCGAGAAGCCGACGGGATCAGGCGATCCGTATCAGTTGCGGCGCGCGGCGCTCGGCGTGATCCGCATCGTGCTGGAGAATGATCTGCGGCTTCCGTTGGTGCCGACGATGGAGGCTGCGACCGAGCTTGTCGACAGATCGATCAAGGCGACGGGTGTTAGCTTGGTTATTTGGGGCGGCCGGAAGGTCCACCAAGAGGTCGTAGATCTCCTCTCCTTCTTCGCCGACCGCCTGAAGGTGCATCTACGCGAGAAGGGCGCTCGACACGATCTGATCGACGCCGTGTTCGCGCTCGGCGGCCAGGATGACCTCGCGCTGATCGTCAAGCGCGTCGAGGCGTTGGACGCCTTTCTCAAGACCGACGACGGCGCCAACCTGCTGGCGGGCGTCAAGCGCGCGTCCAACATCCTCGCCATCGAGGAGAAGAAGGACAAGACCAGCTACGCCGCCGACTACGATCTCAAGCTGCTGACGGCGAAGCCCGAGCTGGCGCTCGCCGCCGCCATCGAGAGCGTGAAGCAGGACACCACCGCCGCGATCAACGTCGAGAACTTCCGCGGCGCCATGAACGCGCTCGCCGAGCTGCGCAAGCCGGTCGACGACTTCTTCGACCAGGTGACCGTCAACGCCGACGACGCAGCACTGCGCAAGAACCGCCTGCACCTGCTGTCGCAGATCCGCGCTGCTACGCTCGGCGTCGCGGACTTCTCCAAGATCGCGGGTTAGTAGTCGACAATTCCAGATGCGTAAGGCTTTCAACAAATCCCCCTCCCCCTTGTGGGGAGGGGTTAGGGGTGGGGGGAATCCCGCCGCTAGCGTTCTGCAATCCCCCCCTCCTAGCCTCCCCCACAAGGGGGGAGGGACCGCGTTGGCGAATCCATCGACACCGTCTCACTAACTGCAGTCATCACATCCCATGCTCGCGATCTTCCTGCTCGTCGCTCCCGTGTTCGGGCTCATCGCCATTGGCTGGTGCGCCAATCGAATCCGCTACATCCCCGATGAAGCGGGCCCGCTGCTCAGTCAGTTCGCGTTCAAGATCCTGATACCCGCGCTGCTGTTCCGCGCCATGGCGACGATGCAGCCGCCCGCGCAATCACCATGGCTGATCGCCGGCGCCTACGCCCTCAGCGTCGTCCTCATCTGGACCACGGCTTCGCTCGCGACGAAGCTTCTTCTGCGGCGGCCGGCGCCCGATGGCGTCGCGATCGCGTTCGCGAGCGTCTTCGGCAACGGCCTGCTGCTCGGCATCCCGCTCATCCTTTCCGCATTCGGCCCTGCCGCGGCAACGCCGGTCGCCATCCTGCTGATCTGCGACACCACCATGTTGTGGCTCATCGGCGTGCTTCATATGGAATTGACGCTGCGCGGCGTCCGCGGATCGCTCGGCCAGCTCTCACAGACCGCACTCGACCTCTCGAAGAACCCGATCATCGCGCCTGTGTTTGCCGGTCTGCTCTGGCGGTGGAGCGGCCTCGCATTGCCGGAGGTGATCGACAAGCTGATCGTGCTGCTCGGCAGCGCCGCCATTCCCGTGTCGCTCACAGCGATCGGCATGACGCTCGCGCGCTACGAGATCAAAGGCCAGACGCCGACGCTGCTGCTGATCGTGACGTTGAAGATGATCGCCTTCCCGGCGATCGCGCTGTGGCTTGGCCTTCACGTTTTCGGCCTGGAGCCACTGTGGGCGGGCGCCCTTGCGGTGTTCTGCGCCATGCCGTCCGGTGCCAACGCCTTTCTATTTGCCGCGCGTTACAATCGCGCGGTTGGCTCGGTGTCGGCTTCCGTAGCGGTGAGCGTGATCCTCGCGCTGTTCACAGTGACGGCGCTGCTCGCGATGCTGCAGAGCATGGGGATCGCGATTAAGGTTTAGCTTTTTTCACTCCGCCGACGCGTACGGCTTCGCCTACACGCGCGGCGGCCTCTGCCTCTCGGTTGGCGTTCTTACCTCGCGCTCTTCGAGCGCTACCGAAGACAGCAGCGGCAAATATGCGGTGGCGGCCGAAGGCCGTGTGGTTGGAAAGCAACCAGGAGGCAGCGGCCGCGGCGCCAGTAGCCGAAGGCGTTGGCGACCGCGGCAAGAAAGAGACTACGCCGCAAGTGCCGCGGAACGGGCGCGCACGGGGATGGCAACCAGTTGCGCGCTCCGGCGAGGCAACGGAACCGCCATGCTCATCACGCCGGCCAGCTCGCGGCGCATGTTCTCGATCGTCAGGTCGAGCGAATCGAGCTCGCGGCGGATCGACTGCTGCTCACGTGCGACGGCCTTCACGCGATAGGCGCCATCGCTGACAAGCCGCGACACCGTCTGCCACTGGTCGGCGACCGAAAGGCGTACCGCGGCAGGCTTGATCGTCGCCGGAGCGGGAGTGGACACCGCCACCACCCGCGCCTTGTCCGACTGGTGACCCGCCGCCACGCGACGCGGCTTTGCGCCACCGATTTCGATAATGCGTTGCGTCGTCGCCTTCGCCGTATCGTTGACGGCAGGAGCAGCCAGGAATGCCAGAACCACGGCCCACGCGACGAGATCTGCCAGCGGCACACCGACGTGGGCGGGCATCGTTGCGAGGAGGGCGGTCGTCTCAAGCATTTGATGGTTGCCGGTTGCGAGCGACTTATCGACAAATTTTACATGTGATTATCAACTCTTGCTCATAATTGTTAATAGATGATTAAAGCATTCCATTGCCGTGGCGGCAGAAATAGTTGCAGATCGACTCGCGATTAGTTGCATCTGAGATGCTGGCGGTGCGCGCCCGATCTTATCTATCTGATACGGCTTGATTTTATGGCGCCCGAAGCGTCGTCAGGCGATAGAGCGGTGGGCTGCTGCTGTGGTCGTTGCGGCCGCACGCGACGCCGAGGATAATCACAGCTTGCAACGACCGGGACACCTTCAATGAAGAACGCACGCGCCGTCATCCGCCGTGACGCGGTGGCGGCCTCGGCCCGCCCGCCGATCGACACCGTAACCCTCGACCGCCAAGCCCGCTTCCGCCGGCGGATCGTAATGACCACGGACCAGGGCGCCGAGTTGCTGCTCGATCTACCGGAGGCGACCTACATCGCGGAAGGCGACGCGTTCGTGCTGGCGAACGGCGACCTCGTCGCGGTGAAGGCCGCGCCCGAGGAGCTGATGGAGATCCGCGCCCGCGACCCGCATCACCTGATGCGCATCGCGTGGCACCTCGGCAACCGCCACACGCCGACAGAGCTGGCCGATGGCGCGCTCTATATCCAGACCGACCACGTGCTTGCCGACATGGTGGCTGGCCTCGGCGGCGAAGTGCGCGCGGTGTTGCGGCCGTTCGAGCCCGAGGGCGGTGCGTACGGTGGACACGGACCGCTGCATAGTGGACACCATCACCACGGCCATGCGCACGACCACGGCGATCATCACCACCACGATCACGACCATGCGCACGAGCATCCGCCGACGACGCGCGTCTGGCGTCCGGCCTGAGCTGAAATCGAAAGCGCGTCCTTGAGCACACGCGAGAAACCCGCCGCCGCCCCCGTCACGTTGAGTGACGTACCCGCGCAATTGCTCGTGTGGCTGTCACCGGCGTTCCCCGTCGGCGCCTTCGCCTACAGCCACGGGCTCGAGAAGGCGGCGGAAAAGCGGATCGTCACGGACCGCGCGAGCCTCGGCGCGTGGCTCGAAGATCTGATCGCGCTCGGCTCGCTGCGCAACGATCTCATCGTGCTGGCGGCCGCGTGGCGCGCGGCATCGGTGCAGAGCGCGACGGATCTCGCCAGCGTGGCTGAACTCGCGGCGGCGCTGCAGCCCTCCGCCGAGCGCCGACTCGAAACCATAACCCAGGGCGGCTCGTTTCTCATGCAGATCGACGCGGCGTGGCCGTGCGCGGCGGTCGGCCTGCTGCGCGCGGCGTATGCGGGCGACACCGCCTATCCAGTGGCGGTCGGCGTGGCTGCTGCAGGGCACAACCTGCCGCTGGCGCCGACGCTGCTCGGCTACGGGATGGCGTTCGTCGGCAACCTGATTTCCGCGTCGATCCGCTTGAGCGTCATCGGCCAGACTGACGGCCAGCGGCTCACCGCGGCGCTATTGCCGGCATTGCAGGACGCGGCGACGCAAGCCGCCACCAGCACACTTGACGACATTGGCAGCGCCACCTTCGCCGCCGATCTCGCATCCATGCAGCATGAAACCCAATACACGAGGTTGTTCCGCTCATGAGCACCGACACAAACCCACAGCATGGCCCCCTCCGCGTCGGCATCGGCGGTCCGGTCGGCTCCGGCAAGACGACGCTGACCGCGGCGCTCTGCCAACGGTTCCGCAACCGCTTCGACATCTGCGCGATCACCAACGACATCTACACGAAGGAGGATGCGGAGATCCTGATGCGGATGCAGGCGCTGCCGCTGGAGCGCATCATGGGCGTCGAGACCGGCGGCTGTCCGCACACCGCGATCCGCGAGGACTGCTCGATCAATCTCGCCGCGATCGACACCATGCGGCGCAAGTTTCCGCAGCTCGAGCTGGTGCTGCTCGAGTCGGGCGGCGACAACCTCGCGGCGACGTTCTCGCCCGAGCTTGCCGACCTCACGATCTACGTCATCGACGTCGCACAGGGTGAAAAGATCCCAAGAAAGGGTGGCCCCGGCATCACCAAGTCCGACCTTCTCGTCATCAACAAGACCGATCTCGCGCCGCATGTCGGCGCCGATCTCGCCATCATGGAGCGCGACGCGAAGCGTATGCGCGGCGACCGGCCGTTCGTGTTCGCTCAGGCGCACAAAGGCGGCGGCATAGACGAGATCGCCGACTTCATCGAACGCATGGGCGGGTTGAGGCAGGCGGCTTGAGCGCAAGTATCGTCTTTCGCGAGGCCAAGGCAGCCACACGATGCGGCCGGCTTTTCCACTGTCCAATGGCCTTCAGCGGCCAGCTGCTGCATCAGCAGCGTAGGCTTGTTCAAGTTCCGAGACGATGCTTGTGACGAGTCGCCGGAACTCGCGAAGCGCTGCAGATACGGAATAGTTACTTACTCCGTGGAATTCCTTGAACGCCACGTCGCATGAGATCGTAAGATCAAACTTGACCTCCGATCCCGGCTCGAACGTGAGCCAGGGCTCTCCAGCCTCGCATGCCTGGAGCAGATCGCGGGCCATAGTGAAGTTCTTGCCGGTGAGTGGACGCACCTCTAACCAACCATCTAAGTTTGGAATAGCACCACCCACGGCGACTATTTCTCGATGCTTATCGCTGATATCCATTTCGTGAAGCGACCAGAGCAAGTCATCACCTCCGCGATACGGCTTATACTTGGCAATGATGTCGCGATCTCTTTGAGGGAGTGGCGATGTCATTTCGATGAGTCGCGCCTGAAATGACTCAGCCTTCTTAGTGAAGGGAAACTTAGCGTTAGCTATATTGGTCGCGTGGTTCAGTCGCCAAAGATCGCACATCATAAGGTCTAGTGCGGCGCGAAGGTTGTGAATTGCGTCAGCCGCAATCGGCTCCAAATCACACGGAACTTCTTTGACCGCTCTGAGAGCCAGTTGCTCGACACCCTTCACGGCCACCAATTCCCGCTTCATCTCGAAGGGGACGGAGGCGAGGAAAACGGCGATAAGCTTTTCGGCATCTGCGATGTGAGTGTCGGCCCGCTTGAGCTTTGACCTCGCCCCTCTAAAACTTCCTGCCATGTCGACGTCACCAGATAAACGGCCATAGAATTTATCGCGCTACCTCGCCAACTCCTTCAAACCTCGCCGTATCAGCTTCGCGGTGTCCGCTTCCGCGCCGAGGTCGCGGGAGGCGATGGCGATGGCTTGCGAGGCCTGCGCCGGGTTGTAGCCGAGGTTTGTCAACGCCGAGATCGCTTCCGCTGTCGCCATCATGTCGGCTGACTCGGTCGCAGGCTTTGCGCCCTTGCCCGCGCCGTTCACCGCGATCGGCACATGCAGGCCTGCGACCGCGAGCGCTGGCGCCTTGTCCTTGAGCTCGGCGACGATGCGCTGCGCGAGCTTCTTGCCGACGCCCGGCGTCTGCTCGACCGAGGCCCAGTCCCCCAAAGCAATCGCATTCGCGAGGTCCTGCGACGACAGCGTGCCGAGAACGCTGAGCGCCACCTTCGAGCCGACGCCTTGTACGTTCTGCAGCGTCCGGAACCAGCTTCGCTCGATCTCGCTGACGAAGCCGAACAGGCGGATCGCGTCCTCGCGCACGTGCGTGTCGATCACCAGCGTCACCGGCTGGCCCATCTCCATGTTGCGCAGCGCGCGCGCCGACGCCTGAACCTCGTAGCCGACACCGTTGACGTCGATGATGCAGTGGCTCTCGCCGATCGCATCGACGATGCCCTTGAGCTTGCCGATCATTTCGCGGCCTCCCGCAATGCCCGCGCCGCGCGCGCGACCGGGCTCGTGCGATGGTTGGCGTGGCAGATGGCGATCGCCAGCGCGTCGGCCTCGTCGGCGCTCTCGAACTTCGCCTTCGGCAGCAGGAAGCCGATCATCGCCTGGATCTGGCGCTTCTCGGCGTGGCCGGCGCCGACCACCGATTTCTTGATCAGGTTCGGCTGATACTCGGTGATCGCGAGGCCTTTGACCGCCGGCGCCAGCAGCGCCATCCCGCGCGCCTGGCCGAGCTTCAAGGTCGCGCGCGGATTCTCGTTGACGAACGTCTCCTCGACCGCGGCCTCGTGCGGTTTGAACGAGGCGATGACGCTTGAAAGCCCCTCGAACAGCTCGCGCAGGCGATAGGCGAGGTCGTCGGCCGCATCGGACGTTACATGCCCGCTCGCGACGTAGGTGAGCCGCACGCCATCGGTGTCGATGACGCCCCAGCCCGTGCGCCTCAGCCCCGGATCAATCCCGATGATGCGAATCAGTCGCCCCGTCATGCCTTCGGCGATAGCACACGGCGCGGCGGAGGTCGTTAGCAGGAGGGCAACGGGGAGACACGGCGTGCGTAGCGGCCTCCGTTCCGCGCGAGGTCGGCGGCCGAATCGATGTCGTGGTGGCGGGTCGTGAAAGCGACGCGGTGGCCGGCGAGGTTCGCGAGCACCCGCTCGAGCGTGTCCGCCCGCGACCACGGCACGCGGCTGCGATAGGGGTCGATCACGCGCGGCAGCCGCTTGAGGCCGACCAGCCAGAAGCCGCCATCCGCGGCGGGACCGAACACCGCATCGGCGCTCCCGAGCAAGCGGAACGCGCGGCGCACATCGGCAACCGAGATATCCGGAACATCGGTCCCAATCAGGCAGACCGGCCCCGGCGGCAACAACCACATCGGCCGCTGCATGCGCTGACCCAGATCGCCGCGCCCTTGACCTCGCCGCTCGACGCCTGTCGGCAGCATCCGGCTCGCCACACCGGTATCGGGATCGACGATCACCACCGTCCGCCAGAACGGCTGCTGACCGAGCCGTGCGATCACGCCGCGCAGTGCGTGCCGGTAGAACATGGTCGCGGCGACAACGCCCATCTGACGCGCGAGCCGCGTCTTCACTCGCCCCGCGATCGGCACCTTAGCCATCATCACGAGACGACACGCAAAGGGCGCCGCCGGCTTCGGCGACGCCCCCGAGCATACGTCGATTTCGCGTGATGGGCGCATGGCGCACCACGCTATCCGATCAAACCTTCACCGGCACGAGCACGTAGCCGCTGCCGTCCTTCTGGATCGTACCGGCGCCAGGGAGGCCCCAATGGTAGCCGGTGATGATCGACTTGTCGGCCACGACCTGCTCGAACGTCTTGCGGCGACCTTCCTCGGCGAGCGCCGGAATGGCGTCGAACGCCAGATGCCACCCGGGATTTGCGAGATTGAGCGCCGGGATGTTCGTGAGATCGCCGCCAACGATCATCGAGTCGCTGCCCGACGACACGACGTAGGACGTGTGCCCGGGCGTGTGTCCGGGCGTCGCGATGGAGCGGACGCCCGCCGTCACCTCGGTGCCGACCGCCGCCGGCTTGACGTTTTTCCACGTCCCGAGCGTCGCCTGGATGCGGCGTACGTTGCCGCGTGCGCCTTCCGGCACCTTTTCGACCAGCTCCGGCGCCGTCCAGTGCTTGTGCTCGGGCTCCGGCACAATGATCTCGGCGTTCGGATAGACTTGCGCGTTGGTCTCCTTTGCCATCAGCCCCCAGATGTGATCCGCGTGATAGTGCGTGACCACGATCGTCGAGATCTCCTCTGGCTTGATACCCGCGGCAGCAAGATTCTTGGCGACGAGCCGACCGGCCGTCGGCGCGAGCTGACCGCCCGTGCTCGAATCGAACATGATCGTGCGGTTTCCGATCTTCACCGCGGTGATGGTGAAAGAGACCGGCACGAATGCGTCTGTCAAAGCAGCCTTTTTCAGCGCCGCCTTTGTTTCGTCGAGGGTGGCGTTGCGGATGAACTTCTCGTCGTGGGCCTTCTCCCAATGGCCATCATAGATCTGGATGACTTCGATTGAACCAACCTTGAATTTCGCGAAGCCTTGATCGACGAGCGCCTGGGGCGCGCCGATCGGATTGGTCCCCTGGGCATGAGCGTGCGAGCCGAAAATCTCGATTGGAGCCTTCAGCCCAAATGCAGCACCGGCGGCCGCAGCGGAAATCACGAAACTGCGTCGCGTCATGTCATTCAACAAGATTTGTCCTCCCTTGCAAAAGTGCCCGCCATGGGCGCGCGCACGCTATGCGGCCTTTCACACAAATGCATGACCTGTATGGTTCGCCTCACAGATAGTTGAATGCTGAAGAGGCGCCTCAGCCGTAGAGCCGCGCGATGATCCGCGTCGGGACACGGAGCAGATGCAGCGCGAGACACGACAGGTTGCGCGCGCTGCGCCGGACATAGCCGTCGCGCTGGTAGCGGACCGCACTCGTGACCGCGCGCGTGCGCAAGACCGTCATCCGGCGGCGGCCGATGCGGCGGACGAGGTCGACGTCCTCCATCAGAGGGAGTCGGCCGTAACCTCCGACCTGCTGATAGAGCTGGCGCGGGATGAGCAGGCCCTGGTCCCCATAGGGCAGGCGGAACAGGGCGCACCGCGCCGCGACACCAGCCTCGACCAGCCGAGGCCAGAGACCGTCGTCGTCGAGCGCGAAACGGAATGCCGCCGCCGTGGGCTTGCGCCGGCCGCTATCGACGCGCTCGATCAGCGTTGCAACCTCGCGCTCCCAACCCGGCTCGAGGACCGTGTCGGCGTGCAGGAAGAGGAGCCAGGGCCCGCGCGCCCGGGCCGCGCCAGTGGCGAACTGCTCGCCCCGACCCGGCGCCGACCGCACCAGCTCGGCACCCGACTGCTCGATGATCTTGAGGGTGCGGTCGTGAGACCCCCCGTCCACGACGATGACCTCGCGGACGAGCCCTTCAACCGCCGCCGGCACGAGCGCCGTCAGACAGGCGGCGAGCCCATCATCGGCATTTAAGGTCGGTATGACGATAGAGATCATCGGATCAGAGGAATAGCGCCTCGCCGACGCGCGTCAAATATTGAACGCGGCTCGCTTCTGCAGATGGCCGCATATAGCACCGGGGCCTCAATGTTCTTGTTATGTTCGAGGCGCTGTGGTAAAAATTGCGAACCTAATGAGCTGCCGAGGAGGGCAGGCCGATTTCATGGCGCGTGACCAGGACATCAGCGTCGACCCCGAGCCGCCGAGCGAGCCGGATGGCGCGCGGCGGCCCGACGCCGAGCGCCGGCGCGGACGCGGCGCCAGAACGAACCAATCAAGCCGCTACGACGCCGGCAAGCGGGAGGAATACGACGACGGCTGGGAGACGCTCGCCACCCTCGACGCCTTCCACACCGATGTCATGGACGAGCGCGCCAAGAGCATCATCTCGACCAATGACAGTCCCGACCTCAACTTCTCACAGTCGATCAACCCGTATCGTGGATGCGAGCACGGCTGCATCTACTGCTACGCCCGCCCGACACATGCCTACCTCGGCCACTCGCCGGGCCTCGATTTCGAGACCAAGATCTACGCCAAGGTCAACGCGCCGGAGCTGCTGGAGCAGGAGCTATCGCGCCGCAACTATGTGCCACAGACCATTGCGCTCGGCGCCGTCACCGACCCCTACCAGCCGGTCGAGCGCGAGCGCGGCATCACCCGGCGCATCCTCGAAGTGCTCGATGCCGCCTCGCACCCGGTCGGGATCGTCACCAAGTCGGCGGGCGTGGTGCGGGACGTGGACATTCTCGCGCGCATGGCAGCGCGGGGTCTGGCGAAGGTCGCGATCTCCGTCACGAGCCTCGACCGCCGCCTCGCACGCAGCATGGAGCCGCGAGCAGCCACGCCGCCGAAGCGGCTCGAAGCGATCGCGCGGCTCAGCGAAGCCGGCGTGCCGGTGTCGGTGATGGTGGCGCCGATCGTACCAGCGCTCAACGACAGCGAGATCGAGAAGATCCTCGAGGCGGCGTACGTGGCGGGCGCGCGCGAGGCCGGCTTCGTCGTGCTGCGGCTGCCGCTGGAACTGAAGGAGCTGTTCCGCGAGTGGCTGGAAACCGATCATCCGCAGCGGGCGGCGCGCGTGATCTCGGTGCTGCGGTCCATGCACGGTGGGCGCGACTACGTGTCGGAATTCGGCATCCGCCAGCGCGGCACCGGTCCCTATGCGGCGCAGATCGCGACGCGCTTCCGCCTCGCGTGCACGCGCCTCGGTCTCAACGAGCGCTCGCTGAAGTTGCGGACCGATCTGTTTACGCCGCCGGTGCCGCCGGGTGGGCAGATGCGGCTGCTGTAGCGGGCGGCAGCGATGACGCGGTAATGGTATTGAGAGATCGCGCGCAGCGGGGAGCACATGCGCCGTTGGTGGTTGGTCGTCACCTGTCTGCTGGCGCTTGCCGGCTCGGGCCTCGTGGTTGCCGCGCAGGAACGGGGCGAAGGCGTCAAGGTCGGGCGCCCGTCGTTCGTGCGCCGCCTGATACCTGCCGCGCAGATCGAGAAGGCGTCCGCGCAGCAGTACCTCGCGCTCAAATCCCAGGCCAACGCCAAGCGCGCGCTGCTGCCTCCCAGCCACCCGCAGGCGCAGCGCCTTCAGCGCATCGCCAACGCCCTGCTGCCGCACCTGGAGAAATGGAACCCGCGCGCCAGGGAATGGCAGTGGGAGGTGACGCTCATCGCCTCGAAGAACATCAACGCATTCTGCATGCCGGGCGGCAAGATCGCGTTCTTCCTCGGCATCCTCGAGCAACTCAGGCTGACCGACGACGAGGTCGCGATGATCATGGGCCACGAGATGGCCCACGCGCTGCGCGAGCACGCGCGCGAGCGGGCGGCCAAGAACACGATCACGCAGGTCGGCAGCCGCCTGATCGGCCTGCTCATCTTCGGGCAGGGTGGCGACGCGATCGGCGCTGCCGGCGGCAGCCTGCTGACGCTCAAGTTCTCGCGTGACGACGAGAAGGAGGCGGACCTCGTCGGCATGGAGATCGCCGCGCGGGCGGGCTACGACCCCGCAGCCGGGGTGACGCTGTGGCAGAAGATGGAGCTTGCGGCTAAGGGTGCGCCGCCGCAGTGGATGTCGACGCATCCCGCTAACGCCACACGCGTCAAGCTGATCCAGGACAGTCTGAAGGATGTGGCACGTCTCTACGAGCGTGGACGGACCACGCGTCTCGCACGCGAGGGCGGGGTGGCGCCACCGCCGCAGGTGTCGGCGCCGCCTCCGGCTCAGACGCTCCCGGCGCCTCCTGCCGTGCCCCGCTCGGCGACGTTCCCTGTGCAGACGCCGCCGCCGCGCCCATTCGACAACAACGACCCGGCCATCCCGCGCCCTCCACGCTGATCGCAGGCGCGTCAGACAGTTCCCGCATCACCCCACAGCCGCTGAACGAGATACGTGACCAATCTCATGATCACATAGGCGGCGAGTGATGCGACTACGATTGCCGCAATGGTGGTCGCGATCCCGACAAGACCAGCGGCTGTCGGGCTCCCGTCGATCCAGGTCGCGCTACCGCCAACGCGGGCGTTGAGGTTGGTGCCCTGCGCGCCGATCAGATCGACCACGACGAAGAGAGCGCACAGCGCCGCGACGCCACCCGCCAGCGCCCAGCCCTGCGAGCAGGAGAACGCGAGCCGCACCAGCGACGCCAGCATGACCGTCATCGAGGCCATGAAAACGGCGAACGGCAACGCACCGACGAACGGACCGCCGAGCAGGGCCGAAAGTCCGGCATAGGCGGCGATCAGGCTCGACCACAGTCCGATCATCGGCGCCCCACTCCGGCACCCGCTCCGGCGGTCAGCTCGCGAGGGCCTGCGGAACCTCGGCGTTGCTCTTCATCAGCTTGTACGTGATGGCATCGACCAGCGCCTCGAAGCTCGCCTCGACGATATGGGGCGCTACGCCGACGGTGAACCAGTGCTCACCGGTCGCGCGCGATCGGCTCTCGACCTGCACGCGCGCGAGGCTTCCCTCCGCGCGCGTCAGCAGGCACACCTTGTAGTCGGCGAACTCGAAATCATTGAGATGCTTCTGGTAGCACCCGAGCGCCTTGCGCAGCGCCCGCTCGATCGCCTCCATCGGGCCCGCGCCCTCCGCCATCGACCAGATCGGATCGCGATCACCGCTCACCAGCACGTGCACCGACGCCTCGCAGGGAATCGCCGGCCCCCCTTGGCCCGCGTACTGCACGTCGATGACATCGCAGCGATCGACTGAAAAGTAGCGCGGCATCTGCCCCATCAGGCCCCGCGCCAGCAGCTCGAACGACGCATCCGCGCCATCGTAGGCATAGCCTCGCGCCTCGCGGCCCTTGAGCTCGTCGGCGATGCGCACGAAACGGGGATCGTCCTGCGCGAGGCTGATGTCCAGGCGCTCGAGCTCGGAATGGATGTCCAAGTGTTTGCGATGGCGACTGAGCCGGGCCACGACGCGCTGCCCCCACATCTGCAGCTCGTCGATCGCCCCGGCGGCGCGCTTGTCGGTGGGCATGGGGCTCAGAGAACTCCGAAGATGCGCAACGCGAGATAGAGCGCACAAGCAAGCACGACGATCTTGATGAAAGGATAATACAGCGGATGATTTCGGAACGGCGGCTTCTCGGGATGGTTCTCGGTCATGGTGCGGCATTCCACTCGTCGGTGTCGTGATCGGGGTGCTGGCGGGAGATGACGCTCGCCATGCGCGCGATCATGCTGCCGTCGGTATCGGGGCGCAACGGCAGGGCGGCGAGACGATCGCCCCACGCGATGCGGGACTCGGTTGCAAGCTGGACCGTCGGTGCGACCGCTTCGGGATTGTCGAACGCCACGATCGAAAGATCGACCGTGTCGCCGCTCTCGAATGTCAACGGTGTTCCGCAGTCGCCGCAGAAGCCGCGCCGCGCGACATTGGAGCTGGCGAAGTACTTCGGCGCGCCGCGTGTCCACTCGAACGCACGCGCGGTGATGTAGAAGCCGCCGAGACCCGCGGTTGCCTTCTGGCACATGCGGCAGTAGCAGACCGATCCGCGCCCGAGCTCGGTGACGCGGAACCGCACCGCGCCGCACTGGCAGCCGCCGGTGTGCAGGACTGCGGTCATTGCTTCGCCTCTGCGCCAACTATGCGAGCAAAGCGCGACGACTGCCCGAGCGCCAACAAGTCCCCTCTCCCCGCTCTTCGCGGGGAGAGGGTTGGGGTGAGGGGCGGCGGCAAACGCAAACGTCGCACAAGCGGCCGCCCCTCACCCCAACCCTCTCCCCATTGAAGCCAATGGGGAGAGGGGGAATGTGGTGCGCGCTTCATCGCTTGCGGTCCATGTGCGGACGAGGTCATCGCTTGACCTCCCACGTCGTAACTGCCTCGCCGGTCGAGGGATCCTTGCCGTCCTTGAGCTGGATGCCCATCGCGGCCAGCTCGTCGCGAATGCGGTCGCTTTCCGCCCAATTCTTCGCCTTGCGTGCAGCGAGGCGGGCGTCGCGAAGCGCTTCCACCTGGGCAACGTCAACGGAAATCGCCGCGCGCATCATTGATTGAAGATCAACACTCTCGACGTCCAAGCCAAGAAAGCGGCAGCTAGCTCTCAGAACGGCACCCGGGCGCGGCCCCGCGATCTGTATTGGAACCTTCTTGCTCTCGGACAGCAGTCGACGCAGTTCGGCGACAACGCGCGGTGTATTGAGGTCATCCGTGAGTGCATCAATGATTTCAGGCGAGCATTCGGTATCATCCTGGTCAAAGCTCGCGACGCGGAAGGCATCGAGATCAAGCGCTGCCTCTTCCAGTCGCTTAACGGTCCAATCGATTGGCTGGCGATAGTGCGTCATCAGCATCGCATAGCGGAGGACAGCTCCGGGCCAGCGATGCCCACCAAACCCATCAGTCTCCAACAACTCCCTTATCGTCACGAAATTCCCGAGGCTCTTGGACATTTTCTCGCCCTCGACCTGCAGGAAGCCGTTGTGCATCCAGTAGTTCGCCATCACCGGCGTACCGTGAGCGCAACGCGACTGCGCGACCTCGTTCTCGTGATGCGGGAACACGAGATCGATCCCACCGCCGTGAATGTCGAAGACGTCGCCGAGAATGGCGCCGGCCATCGCCGAGCACTCGATATGCCAGCCGGGCCGGCCCGGCGTCGCGATCCCCGCCGGCGATGGCCACGACGGCTCGCCTGGCTTGGACGGCTTCCACAGCACGAAGTCCATCGCCCCGCGCTTGTAGGGCGCCACGTCGACACGCGCGCCGGCTTCCATCTCCTCGAGCGAGCGGCGCGCGAGCTTCCCGTAATCCGGCATGCTCTCGACCGAGAACAGCAGATGATCCTCGGCGACGTAGGCGTGGCCGTTCGCGACGAGCTGGTCGATCAGGCGCACCATGTCCATGCGGCCATCACCGCGGCGGATGTACTCCGTCGCCCGCGGCTCGGCCGACGGCTCGAGCACGCCGAGCGCGGCGATGTCCTTGTGGAACTGCGCCGTCGTCTCCTCGGTGAGGCGGCGGATCGCGTCGACTGGCGGCATGTCGGGAAAACGCTCGACGGCGCGCGCGTTGATCTTGTCGTCGACGTCGGTGATGTTGCGCGCGTAAGTGACGTGCTTTTCGCCGTAGATGTGGCGAAGCAGCCGGAACAGCACGTCGAAGACGATGATCGGGCGCGCGTTGCCGATGTGCGCGAGGTCGTAGACGGTCGGCCCGCACACGTACATGCGGACGTTGGCAGGATCGATCGGCTTGAACGGCTCCTTGCGCCGCGTCAGCGTATTGTAGAGCGTGAGCGTCATGCCGCACCTTAACCGGTCGTTTCAGTGAGTGCGATTCACCTCCGGCACTGGAAGCACGCGCGCTTCCATAGCCAGACGAAGCGCGCTCGAAACTGGCGGGAAGGTCTCTGTGCTCGGGATTTCTGGCAAAGAAACGCGGCCGCGCCAGCAGTCTGCTAGCCCGCAATATTAATCATGCCGCAACAACAGTTGTCGGCAGGTTTTTGCGCGTTCCGGAACATGGTGCGAGCTTATCGGGGGTTGGGCAGGCGCCGTCAAGTCACGTTGCATCGCCTGCCGAATTTTCGGCCGTGGTGCAGCAAATCACACGGCTACCGGCGCTTTGATGTGCGGGTGCGGGTCGTAGCCCTCGACGCGGAAATCCTCGAAGCGGAAGCCGAAGATCGATTTCACGTCAGGATTGATGACCAGCTTCGGCAGTGGCCGCGGCGTGCGGCCGAGCTGGAGATCGGCCTGCTCGAGATGGTTGATGTAGAGGTGCGCGTCGCCGAACGTGTGCACGAAGTCGCCGGGCTTCAGGCCGGTCACCTGCGCCATCATCTGCGTCAGCAGCGCGTAGCTCGCGATATTGAACGGCACGCCGAGGAACACGTCGGCCGAGCGCTGGTAGAGCTGGCAGGAGAGCCGACCGTCGGCGACGTAGAACTGGAACAGGCAGTGGCACGGCGCCAGCGCCATGTCCGGGATATCAGCCGGGTTCCACGCCGAGACGATGATGCGACGGCTGTCCGGGTTGGTTTTGATCGTCTCGACGGCTTGCTGGATCTGGTCGATCGTGCGCCCGTCGGGGGCCGCCCAGGAGCGCCACTGCTTGCCGTAGACGGGGCCGAGGTCGCCGTTCTCGTCCGCCCACTCGTCCCAGATCGAAACCCCGTGCTGCTTGAGGTAGGCGATGTTGGTGTCGCCCGCCAGGAACCACAGCAGCTCGTGGATGATCGACTTCATGTGCAGCTTCTTGGTCGTGACGAGCGGGAACCCGTCCGCGAGGTCGAAGCGCATCTGATGGCCGAACACGCTCAGCGTGCCGGTGCCGGTGCGATCGGTCTTGGCTGTGCCCTGGTTGCGCACCCGGGCCATGAGGTCGAGATACTGGTGCATGGCGCCATTCTAGCTTGATTCACCGTCTGGCGGACCGCCGATTTATCCACAGCCGCTCAGGCCACCCCGACATTGAACGCGAAATAGGCCACCGCCGCCATTGCCAGGACGTTGGCGAACGCATGGCAGATCAGGGATAGCCACAACTGGCCGGTGCGCCACAGAAGCCAACTGAAGTAGAGCCCATAGACCACCACCAACAGCGCACCCATCAGCGAATATCCGTGGAGCACGGTCCACAGCAGCGTCGAGAGGATAGCCGGCACCCAGAAGCCCCAGCGCCACTTGGCGAGTGCCGACAGCAGGAATCCGCGGAACAGGAACTCCTCCGACAACGGCGCCAGTACGATCGCCAGGAACAGGATCATCGGTACGAGCAGCCGCGCATTCGGGTCTCGCATGGCAGCGAGATAGGGCGCGACATCCGACTGGTAGCTCTCCATGAGCCTTGCCGGGTCATACAGATAGAAGAGCCCGGCCGCGAGGCTTGGGACAGCGATCTGGCCCGCGATCGCCAAGCCGATCTCAGCAATTGACGGCTTGGGGCCGTCCAACTGAAGGACCTCGCGGCGGTTGCCGCCGCGCCAGCCCGCCATCCACCAAATGCCGATGATGGTAAGCACCTGCATGCCCGCCGAGGCGACGAGACTGAGGCTCTCGGCCTCGCGTTCCGTGAGATCATCGAGCGACTCGCCGGTCACATATGCGAAGACCCCGAACACGATGATCACGGAGATGGCGAGCGACACCAATGTTAGAGGGATCGCGGCGAGCAACGCACCGATCGGGCCCCACGGTCCCTTTGGCACATAGAATGGCGGACCGCTGGTCAGCGTGGACGCTTGCGCATCGGCCACCCCGCTCACGTCATCGGGCCGATCCATCGTGCGCCCCCCATTTCCCACCTCGCGTTATCCACAGCCGATCAGCGCAGCGCATAGAGGGCCACGAGAATCAGGAACGCGCAGTTTGTCACTGCATGGCAGAGGATCGGCAGCCAAATGCTCCCGGATCGCCAAAGCAGCCATGACATGTAGGCGCCGCCGATGAAGACCTCGATCAGGCCGGCGACCGAATAACCGGCGTGCAGGGCAGTCCAGACCGCATTGACCACCAGCGCCGCCGGCCAAAATCCGAGCCGCCACTGCGCCAACGCCGACAGCAGAAAACCGCGGAACAGCAGCTCCTCCGAGATGGGCGCACCGATCCCGATCGATACCGCCGTCAGCGGCCAGTACGGCGCGCTCAGCATGGGCAGGAACGGCAGCACGTCAGCGAGAAAACGATCGGGCCGCAGCATATAGTTCAGGGCGTTGTAAGCTCCGAGGATCAAGGCCAGTCCGGCAACGGCGACCGCCACCTCTGAGAGCGAGGGCCGCGCGCCGTCGATCTGCAGGACCGCGCGGCGGTTTGCGCCGAACCATCCAGCCGCGAACCACGTCGCGCCGATCACGCAGAGTTGCGACACAACGAGAGCGACCAGTACGCCTGTCAGGATCTGATGCTGGGAGAGGGCTTCCACCGGCACGCCAGCGACATGCGCGGCAACGAGCGTTCCGATCATCCCGGCGGCGAGTTGCAGGCCTGCCTGGATGACGATCGCGGCGAGCAGGGCCAAGGCGGGTCGCCACGGTCCGCGAGGGACGTATCGCGGGGGCCCCGCCAGCAGACTGTTGACCAAGGTGAGGCCTCCCTCGCCGCATTGTCGGGCGCACGGCTCAGCGAATCTTCATACCTCGTAAGCGGGACACAAAACGCCGGATTGATGGAGTGCGCTTTCATTTGTTGGCGCGCCATCCTATATTGAGGGTGCCGGATTCGTCCGGCTATGGCGATAAATGGACATCGGAATAAGCCTTTCGGACCCGGGGGCGGTACCCGGCGCCTCCACCAACAGCCGGTTCGATGCGCGACGGCCACGACACTTCGGCCAGACGCAACCAGCCGGCTGCTGATGGGGGCGAAATAGGATCGACGAGGGTGTAAAGGGTGCTCTTTTGCCCGGCATGATACCGCCGTTATCGGGTCACCAGAATAGTTGCCAATGACAACTATGCTGAGGCTCGCCTCGCTGCGTAATGCAGTTCGGTTAGCCTGAACTTGAAGCCCTGGCGTCTAGCAACGTCAGGCGCGGTTCGGAGGGCACCGGGCAACAGAAGCCCTCCACTTTATTTTTCCTCCTTGCGGCAGCATCGAGGGGCGTAAACGGGTCGCGGCGAAGACAGATGCAGCATGACGGCTGAGCTTGAGATCGACTACGACGCTCTGGCGCAAGAGGCGATGCGTGGCGTCGTGCGCGCGGTGCTGACGCGTGTGCAGAAGTCGGGGCTACCCGGCGATCATCATTTTTACATCGCCTTCGACACCCGCCATCCGGGCGTCGTGCTTTCGAAGCGCCTCAAGAGCAAATACGCCGACGAGATGACGATCGTGCTCCAGCACGTGTTCTGGGATCTCATCGTGTCGGATCAGCGTTTCGAGGTGAAGCTCCGCTTCGACGGCGTGCCCGAGCGGCTGGTCATTCCGTTCGATGCGCTGAAGGTGTTCTTCGATCCGAGCGTGCCCTACGCCCTGCAGTTCGACGAGACGGGCGCGACGCGCGACACCAACACCGTCGTCGGCATCAACGAGGATACCGGCATCGCGACGAGTGGGCCCTCGGGCATGAACGTCCCGGCCCTCGGCCGCGATGGCGGACGCGCGGCCCCGCGCCCGGCGGCTGCCGATCGCAGCGATCGCAAGCGTCCCGTTCGCCGTATCCGCGAGAAGGATGGCGAGGGCGATGGCGTGAGCGAGCAGCTGGCCGCCGAAAACGTCCCCAGCCGCCGCACGGAGCTGCACCCCGCCTCGCATCCCCCCGCGGTGCTCGCACCGGTGTCATCCGCGGGCGAAACGAAGCCCGAGCCTGATGCCGATGTCGCGGATGCTCCCGGGCCCGACAACGTTATAAGCCTGGATCGCTTCCGCAAGAAGCCATAGGCTCACTCCTCGAGCCGGAAAAATTCGTGCCCGTTCGGCTTGCCGAGCGGGCTTTTCGTTTGCGCGAGAAAGCAATCACACGGGAGGACAATGACATGCAGCCGATCGGTCTCTTCCGCGGGCAGTCGGCGCTGGTCACCGGGTCGGCGTCCAATATCGGTCGCGCGATTGCGGAGGCGCTGGCCGCGGAAGGCGCGCACGTCCTTCTCGCCGACGTCGACGCGGGCCGCAACGCAGCGACCCTGGAGGCGATTACCAAGGCCGGCGGCAGCGCTCAAACGATCGTCACTGACCTCTCGACGCCCGACGGTTGGCGTGACCTGCTTGCCAAGGTCGGCGACACGCCGCTCGACATGCTCGTCCATTCCGCCTGCCCGCAGCGCAAGGAAATAGACGACGTAGCGGCCGTCAGCGAGGAGACGTGGGACGCGTTCCAGAACGTCAATGTCAAGTCGGGCTACTTCCTCGGCCGCGAGATCGCCGGCGCCATGCAGCGGCGCGGCACCAAAGGCCGCATTCTGTTCATCACCTCGCTGCACGCGTACTCGCCGCGCAACCTGCCGCACTACTCGTCAGCAAAAGCCGGCCAGACCATGGTGGTGCGCGAGTTGGCCCGCCACTTCGGCCCGGCCGGCATTCGTGTCAATGCGCTCGCACCCGGCGCCATCCCCGGCGGCGGCTTCAACGCGAACGCCTTCGATTTCGGCGGCAAGATCCCGCTCGGCCGGCTCGGGACAGCAGCGGACCTCGCCGGACCGGCGCTGGCGCTCCTGTCGGATCGCTTCTCCGGCTACGTCACCGGCACCACCGTCGTCGTCGACGGCGGGATCGCCTTGTTCAATTGGATTAAGCCGGTTTGGGCGTGAACGCGCTCCTCAGGTTTTCTCGCGATCGTAGTAATCGACGGTTGCCTCGGCGTGGAACATCTTGCGCAAGCCCCGCTCGCCAGGCTTGCCGGTGACCACGAGCACCTTTCCCGAGTCCGGATATTCGCACGTCTCGACATCGACCAGCGTCGACAGCGCGAGATAGCGCATCGTCCCCGTTCCCGTGTTGATGATCTGATGGGCCACTTCGTGACCACCTGTCGGGCAGGCGATGACGTCGTGCTTGCGAATCGGATAGCGCTTGTCGCCGAACCTCAGTTCGCCTTCGCCCTCCAGGATGAGGAACATCTCCTCCTCGCCATGATGGTTGTGGAACGGGCACGGGCCTTGCCGGGCGGCAGAACCGTCAAATTGTAGCCGAGCTGCTTCGCCCCGATGTGGCTACCGATCTTGCCGCGGCTCGATGTGTAGTAGCCGTTCTCCTCCACGTCATCGAACTCGACCTCGTCGAGGTTCATGATCGGCTTCATGGCAAGTTTCTCCTTACGCAGCGCTTCAAGACTGCGCTTTTTGCCCATACCCAGCGAACTTCTCGAGCACGCGCGCCATCTCGTCGCGCGCGAGAATGTGCGGCGAGCCGAGCGTCAGCACTTTGACGTACTGCTCGGCCAACACCTCGACCTCGTTGGCGAGCGCCAGCGCCTCCGAGCACGTCGCACCCACTGCGATCTGGCCGTGGTTGGCCATCAGACAGGCATTGCGATGCGCGAGGCCGACGGCCACATGGCGCGCCAGTTCCTCGGTGCCGAAGGTCGCGTAGGGGACGAGCGGGATGTCGTCGCCGCCGGCAACCGCGACCATGTAGTGGAACGCCGGGATCGGCCTGCGCGCGCAGGCGAGCACCGTCGCGTGCAGCGAATGTGTGTGGACGATGGCGCCGACATCTGGGCGCGCGCGATAGGCGGCGAGATGGAAACCCGTCTCGCTCGACGGCGACCGCTGGCCCGCGGCAACGCCGCCATCGAGACCGACGCGCACGATGTCGCCCGGTGCGAGGGCGTCGTACGCCATGCCTGATGGCGTGATCAGGATGGCGTCGCCGAACCGCGCCGAAACGTTGCCCGAGCGCCCCGGCGACAGGCCCTGTCGGCTCATGGCGAGAGCGGTGTCGATCACATCGCGCCTGGCAACCGCCTCGTCGGTGGACGGTCCACCCGCTCCGCCGGCCGCCTGTGCCATGATCCGACTCCCTTTTCCCGCAATCACCCGCTACGTTGCCCGACAATCAAGGCAAGAGGCCCACCATGAGCATGACGCCCGGCAACGCCATTCCGATCACAGTTCTGACCGGCTTCCTCGGCTCGGGCAAGACGACGCTGCTCAAGCGCCTGCTCGACGACCCGGCGATGGCCGGCACAGCCGTCATCATCAACGAGTTCGGCGAGGTCGGCATCGACGACGCGCTGGTGGAGAAAATCGACGAGGACGCGGTGCTGCTCCCGTCCGGCTGTGTGTGCTGCGCGGTGCGCGGTGATCTCGTACAGGCGCTCGAGCGGATGCACGCGAAGTCGCTGTGGGGCGACATTCCCGAGATGAAGCGCGTGGTGCTGGAGACGACCGGGCTCGCCGATCCGACGCCGATCGTCCACACGCTGATGACGGAGGAGAGCCTCTACCGCGTCTACCAGCTCGATGCCGTGGTGACGACGGTCGATGCGCAGCTCGGAATCGGCCAGCTCGACGAGCATTTCGAGCCGGCGAAGCAGATCGCGATCGCCGACCGCCTGGTGCTGACGAAGACCGACGTCGCCGATCCTGCCGCGCTCGAGACGCTGGAGCGGCGCATCAAGGCACTGAACCCGGCCGGCAAAATCCAGCGCGCGGTGAAGGGTGACATCGCGCCGTCGGAGCTGATCGGCATCGGCGCGCACGAGCCGGCGTTGACCGGCGTCGATCCCGAGCGCTGGCTCGCGGCCGAGCGCTATCAGGCGCCCGCGCCATCACACGATCATCACAACCACGCGCACGACGAGCATTGCGGACCCGACTGCGGTCACGACCATCACCATCACGATCATGATCACGCGCACGGTTGCGCGGACCCGCACTGCGATCATCCCGCACACGACCACGAGCACCTCCACGGCATCAACTCGTTCTGCCTGAGCTTTGCCGAGCCGCTCGACGGACGTGAGCTATCGAACGCCATGCAGCTCCTTGCCCAGCTCTACGGCGACAAGCTGCTGCGCGTGAAAGGCATTCTCAACGTCAAGGACCAGACGAAGCCGTTCGTCGTGCACGGCGTCCAGCACATCTTCTACCCGCCCGACACGCTGGCGCGCTGGCCGAGCGCCGACCACCGCTCGCGCATCGTGTTCATCACGAAGGACCTGCCGGAGGCGAGCATCCGCAATCACTTTCGCCCCTTCGTCGGCGAGGCGGAGGGAGCTGTCTCAGCGTAGATCTACCGCCGGTACTGCAGGAAGTGCGTCTTGGTCGCGAGCTGATCGTAGAGGCCGCGGGCGCGGTAGTTGGTTTCCTCGGTGGCCCAGTAGGTGCGCGTGGCGCCGCGCGCGTCCGCTTCCGCGTAGACGGCCTGGATGAGCGCGCGACCGATGCTCTTGCCGCGGACGCCCGCATCGACGAATAAATCCTCGAGATAGCAGTAGCAGGTCGGCGACCACGTGGAGCGGTGGAACACCAGCGTCGCGAGGCCGACGATCTGGCTGCGCTCATCGACAGCGACGAGCCCCACCATGCTGCCCTCCTCGTCGCTCAACAGACGCTGCCACGTCAGCTCGAAGACGTCGGCGGGGACGGCAGCCTTGTAGAATTCGACGTAGGCCTTGAACAGCCTGAGCCACGCCGCTTCATCTCCAGGTTCAACACGGCGAACGCGAACGTTCATTTGCGGCAATCCCTCTTGCCCGGCGTCGAGCCTGATCTCGGACGCACGATCGCCCCGACCGGATCCGCACGTTTGTGCGGTCGGCTCGGGGCGACAATGCTCTAGGGGTAAGGACGTCTGCCAGCAAGATCGATCGGGCAATCTCGTCCTGCTGGCCGGTTTCAGCCGCGCAGGCGCGTACGCACGATGCGCGGGAACTCGTCGCCGGTGAGCTCGTCTGCCGTCCGGGGAGCCCCGGCAGTCGGCGATGCCATTCCTGACGGCGGCACGTACGACGGTGCCGCGAGCTGGCCCTGGGCGCGCGGTGCGGCGCCGGATGCTGCCACGTTGCCGACGAACCAGGCCTCGATCAAGTCGAGCTCATCCGCTGACAGCTTGAGCCCCTGGCCACGGCAGCGCGCGACAACGAAATTGCGGAACCGGCCCGCGAACAGATTCGCCGAGGCACCCTGCTCGAACCACGGATCGGCCTCGCTGACGACATCCATGACAAAACGCACGTCGTCGCGACGCAGCTTGAGGCCATGATCCTCGGCGCGGCGCAACACGTTCTGGATGGTTTGCGCGCCGAGCAGATTGTTCTCGTTGATCTCGAGCGCCATGACCTCGAACAGCGTCCGGTACTCGGGCGGCGCGAGCGGCGGAGCCTGACAGGCCTCGTGAATCCGCGCGATCGACTGCTGGATCGCCGATCCCGATTCCTTGGGACGTGCGGGCGCGGCAGCGGGCTGCTCGATGGGCATCGACGGCGCCTGTGCCGCAGGTTTCTGCGGAGGTGCCGTGGCCGCGGTGCGCTGCGGCGCGCCGAGGGGCGGCGGGGCGGGGCCACGCAGGCTCGGCGCACGCGGCGCAGCCTCGCGCTGCACGGGCTCGCGTTCGCGTGGGGCAGGCTCGCGATACGGCGCGCGGTCGGCCGGCGGCGCACCAAACGACGGCATACCGCCGAGACCCTGCGGGCTCGACGTCGCTGCGGGCGGCGGCGGCAGCGCGCGCTCGGGGCGGAAGTCGTCGTGAGGATCGACGTTGAGCGGGATCCCCATGCCTTGGCCGACGCCCTGACCGGCAGCACTGCTCGACCGCGCAATCGGGGCAGGCTGTGCAGCCGGGACGCGCGAGGTCATCGCGCTGAAATCAGGCAGCTCCGGCAGCGGCGCCATACGCTGCTGCTGGAGATGGCGACGGGTATCGATCACCATATACGGCGGCTGCTCCGAAAGACGGAGATCGTCCGGCAGCGTCTGCGTCAGCAGCTCGCGGAAGCCGCCGGCACCGGCCCACGATGTCGCCACCGTGCGATCGTGTCCGATCGTACGCACCGCGCGATCCGCGAGCACCTCGAGCGGCACCGGCTGGGGCGCGGCGCGCACCGCCTCGACGACATCGGAGATGATTTCGCGGCGCAGCGCTTCGCGATCGGCGTCCGTCATCATCGCCGGCTTGGTCGGCGGGGCGATCGCTGCAGGCGCGCTTGTGCCAATCTCGCCCTGGTAATCGAGCAGGAGATTGATCAGGTCGGACTCGCGGACCTCGCCGTCGCTGATCGCGGTATAGGGCGCGGCCGTGTAGTCGTTGGCGAAGATCACGGTGCGTCGGGCATGGGCGCGCAGGCGATGGAGGACCGGCGTGAAGTCGGCGTCGCCCGAGAGGATCACGAACTCGTCGAAATGGGTGCCGTGGCCGAGATAGTCGACCACGTCCATGACCATACGGATGTCGGACGAGTTCTTGAGCTGGGCCGTCAGGGGCGGGCAGTCCATGATCTCGAAACCGGCGCGCAGGAAGTGATGGCGCACGAACGGGAACGAGTTCATGTCGGTGGAATTGTCGTTCTGATTGCGGCGCGGCACGGGGTTGCCGTAGCAGCGGTTCATGACGATCCGCCGCTGCTCAGATCCGGTAGGACCATTGGTCGACGTGATGAGTGCGCCGGTTTCGATGGCTTTCGTCCACACGGCGGCGTCACGGGCGAAGCGCTTGGCAGCTTCGTCGTTCTTCCGCTTCAGCGACAAATAGATGTTGTCGTAGTCGACGAAGACGGCGCTCAAGAACGGCCGTCCGGTTTCACGCCTGATCATCAAAACGCCCCCTGCAGATGCGCGCAGACTCTTCCATGCCCGTGGGCACTGTTTATGAGTCGTGATTCCCGAGCAAGCCGCGGACCGGCGCTGTGGAATCGATCGGCTTAATAAGCTGTTGATGGCGGCCCGACGATTGCTGTGCACAAGCGCGAGCGTGGCCGCCGCATCACACATTGCCCTGCGGACGATGCCTCGCCACCGCCCCACGCCGCCCCAACGCAACCGAGCCGCCGTGCACCCATCGTACGGGGCTTAGGACCTCATTAACCATCCTTCCGCATAGTAAGGGCCAGTCGTGCCTGTTGCTTACCGTTGCGTGAAAGGCGTTACCCGATGTGTCCCGCGTGTTGCGGCCCCGAGCCGCACTCCTCCCGCCGCCGCGCCCATTGGCGCCATGCCGAACGTGCGCTCGCCGTCGGTCTCCTACTCGCGCTCACGGCCTGCGCGTCCGACCGCTCCGCCCAATACCAGCCTGCTCACGGCGATAGCGCGCCTGCCTACAGTGCCGAGGCGCGTCCGCCCCGTGTCCAGACCGAGAGTGACGGGCTGCCAGCCCAGCCGCCGCCGCCGCTCCGCTCGGCAGCGGTCGTCGATGATCCGCGCGAGCCGTGGAGCCGGAACTACGGCACCGTCGCCCCGACACGCATGGCCGACGCATCGGCGTCCGCTCCGACCGTGCCAGAGCCCGTCAAGATCGTCGCCGCAGTGCGGCCGACTTTGACCTCGCTATTTCAACCCAAGCCGATCGACGCGGACGCCATCGTTCGCCGCGCTATCGCCGAACACGAGATGCGAAAGGGGGATTGAGTGAACGATCTTTCTGGACTGTCGAAGGCAGCCGGCGCCATGTGCCGCGCCGGCGTATCAATTGAGGGCGACGAGCCTTGCTTTGTCGGTCAGGACGAACATGCGTCCATTGGCGACGACAGGAGCGATATATACCGGCGCGCCGATTTCGAGCTGCGTCTCCACCTTGCCGCCGGTCGCGCTCACGCCGATGAGCTTGCCCGTATCAGACGTGAGCCAAAGACGACCACCCGCCAGAACCGGTCCCGACCAGCTCTTGGCGCCCGAAAGGCGCGTCGTCCATAGCGCCTTGCCGTCACGGCGGCCAAGCGCCATGAGCTGGCCGCCGGTATCGACGACGTAAACGGCATCGCCAGCCACATACGGCCGGTTCATTCCGGGCGTATTGGTCGACCACACCCGCTCGCCATTCTTGAGTTCGGTAGCGACCATGCGGCCGGCATGGCCGACGGCGAACACCGTACCACCGTCGATGGCGGGGCTCGCAGCGTCGCTCATCGCCCCGAGCGACGAGGCGGTGCGCGTGCGCGCCAGCGATTCCGACCACACGCCCTGGCCGTCGGAGGCGCGGAGCGCGACGATCTCGCCAGTGGGGTAGGGCACAACGACAAGATCGCCGTCGAGCGCCGGGCTCGATCCGAGCAGCAGGCTCGCGCGCTCGGGCAGACCACGATGGACCCACAGCTCGCTGCCATCATGCCCCGCGAGCGCGATCGTGCGCCCGTCGGTCGTCAGCACGAACACGCGCCCGTTCGCCGCTGTCGGCGCGGAGCGAACCGGCGAACCTACGTTCTTCTCCCAGAGCTTCTTGCCGCCCTGCGTATCGAGCGCGGTGACGATGCCGTGGCCGGTGGCGACGAACAGGCGGCCGCCTTCGGCCGCAAGGCCGCCGCCGAAAGCCTTGTAGTCCTTGTCCTTCTCGGGCGTCAGCGACGCGCGCCAGACGATCGAGCCGGTCTGGCTCAGCGCGGACACATTCCCAGCGGCATCGAGCGTGAACACGCGGTTGTCGGCAATCACGGGACTCGCGGTGAGACGCCCGAGCTTGCTCGAGCCCTGGCCGATATCGACGCTCCACGCCGTCCGGATCGTCGCTGGCAACGCAAGGTGGCCGGGCGCGTTGCCTGGCGTGCCACCGGGGAGTGCCCAGGTGTCGTTCTGTCGGGGCTGGGGCAGGGTCAGCGGCCGATCGGCGGCGGCGAGCTCGACGCTGCCGGTCGCTCCGTCCGACAGCACCACGGGAATGCGCTTGCCGGGCAGCGGCACCTGCTTCTCGGCGAATGGGTTCAGCGCGTTGAGGTCCGCCGTCGTCGGCAGCCCACCGGAGCATCCGGCCAAGCCGAGCACGGTCAGCGTGCTCGCTACCGCCACCCCTCGCTTCATCCCCACGATTCCCAATGTCGGCTCCCCTCGTCGTCCTACTTGGTCGCCGCCGGCGGCGCACCAGCCGGAGGAGGCGCCGTTCCCTCCTTGGCGGGGCCATCCTTGGCTGGCGCCATCTTGGCGATCGCCGCCTCGGTGAGGATCGTCATCATCACACGCGCTCGTTCTGCCGTCGATGGCGGGGCCGAGGTGTCCGCGAGTACCTGCTCGAAGGCTTTGCGCGCCTCATCCTGACGACCGGCTTTCAGGGCGGCGAGGCCAAGCAGCTCGCGGGCGGGCGCCCGCCACGCATTGGTATCGTTTGTCAGGTCTTTGAGGCGATTCTGCATCTCCGTCCAGTCGGCCTCGTCCACTCTCAACAGGGCGGCCTGCATGGCGGCGAAATCGCGCAGCAGCGTGTCGGCGCCCGCTTCCTTGGCCACCGCATCGTAGGCGGCAACCGCCTCGGCACGCTTGTTCTCGGCGACCAGCGCGCCAGCGGACCTGAGCCGGGCAAGAGCGCCGTAACCGCCCGGCGCCGATTTGACCATCGCCTCGAAGGCCTGCTGCGCTGCTTGCGTCTTGCCGTCTTGGGCGAGACGGGTCGCGGCCTCGAATTCCTGGCCTGCCTTCTCGCGCGCGGCAAGGTTGGCGTGCTGCGTGTACTGGTATACGCCGACGCCGACCACGAGGGCGACGGCCAGACCGATTGCGATCGCGCCATACCGGTCCCACAGCTGGGCGAGACGCTCGCGTCGCATCTCCTCCTGGACTTCGCGCATGAAGGTGTCGGACTGATCGGCCATAAATGTCCCTGTCGTGCTGATCTTGAGCACTATCCATCCTCATTGGATCGCGCTGCGAGCCAATGAGGATGGATAGTGCTCTACACTTTTGATTCTAGAGCATCTTTATCCGACCGTTGAATCGCGAAGGCGATTCCGTGCGGTCGGATGATGCTCTAGGTGCCGCCGACGCTGCGAGGCGCGCGTCCGGCCGCACTCTATAACCCGCCCAACCGCCGCGCGAAAGGCGATCCGGCTTCACCCGCTTGAACGATGTTTCAGACTATTTCGTGGCTCGTCGGATCAACTTGGCCGTCAACGTGTTGCAGGGGCTGGCCGGTTTTCGACCGAGACCTTACAGCAACCCCAGCTCGGCGAGTTCGCGGCGCAGCTTGGCCGGCATCTGGGCGACGTCGCTGCGTTGACCGCCGGCAAGGTCCGCCGGCGCATCCTCCGCTGACAGATAGCGCCAGCCCTGAAAGGCGCGGCGCGGCACCGGGCGGACCTGGACCAGCGGCTTGTCCAGGATGAAGAGCGTGCACGGCGTCCCGTCGGGGCGGTTGCCCTCGCGCAGGTCGAGGAGCCGCTGGCGGACCTGGATGACTCCCTTGATCACCCAGTAGAGCGAGCCGCCGTCGAGCAGCTCCTCGCGCCGCTTCGGCATCTGGAAGGTGCGGTGGAACAGTTCCGGCTTCTGCTTCTCGGCCTTCATCTGCTTGAGGCGCTCGGTCTGCCAGGCGGCGAGGTCCTCGACCGAGTCGCAGCCGACACAGAGCTTGACGAGATGAAGTGTCACGATGCCGCCCCCGCCCCAGTTTCCGCTTCGGGCTCGAGACCGACGATCAGCGCGCCCTGGTTGACCTGCTGGCCTTCGCCGACAGCGACGGTAGCAACCACGCCGTCGCGCAGCGCCGCCAGCACATGCTCCATCTTCATCGCCTCGACGACCGCGAGTCGGTCGCCCTTTGCAACGGTGTCCCCCGCCTTGACGAACACACGCGCGACCTTGCCGTTGATCGGCGCCCGCACGCTGTCACCGGCGTGGCCGTCGTCGATATCGTCGGCGTCGTAGGTCGGCCAGCGGATCTCGACCTGCTCGCCCCCGTAGAGCGCATAGAGACCACCCGGCACGTCGACGCGTGCGTCCGGCGGCTCGGCAATGGTCGCGGCATCACCGGCTAGCGCGACATGCGGGACGCTGCTCTCACCTGCCCACGTCGCCTTGAACGTGCGTGGCTCGCCGTTGACGACCATCGGCACCGACAGAACGCGCGCGCCGCCGAGCTGGAAGCCGTCGAGAGCATCCCACGGCCCGCTCATTTCACCGGCCGGCACCAGCATCCGCTGCGCCGCCGCCAGAAACTCCGACGTGCCGATCCGCGGACGCGTGAGTTCCGCGAGATCGCGCCCGATCAATCCCGTATCCATGCGCAACGCTCTGACGTCGGGATGCTCCAGCAGTGCGCAAAGGAACGCCGTGTTGACGCGCGGGCCGGCCACTTCAAGCTCGTGCCGAAGCGCCGCCACCATTTCATCCGCGGCGTCGTCCCGCGTGGCGCCGTGCGTGATCAGCTTGGCGATCATGCTGTCGTAGAACGGCGAGATCACATCGCCGGGACGGATGCCGGTCTCGAGGCGCACGTCCGACAGCGAGTCGAGCGCGAACGCGGCGACGCGGCCGATGCTCGGCAGGAATCCCTGCGCCGGATCCTCGGCGCACAGCCGAACTTCGATCGCGTGACCCTCGAAGCCGATCGCGTCCTGGGCCAGCGGCAGCGGCTCGCCCGACGCGACGCGCAACTGCCACTCGACGAGATCGAGGCCGGTGATCTCCTCGGTCACCGGATGCTCGACCTGGAGTCGCGTATTCATCTCGATAAAGTACCAGGGCGCATCGGCACCGAGACTGCCGCCCTCGACGAGGAACTCGACGGTGCCCGCGCCCTCGTAGCCGACCGCGCGCGCGAGCCGCGTCGCAGCCGAGCAAATCTTGTCGCGCAGCTCGGCGCTCATCCCGGGCGCCGGCGCCTCCTCGATCACTTTCTGGTTGCGCCGCTGCAGCGAGCAGTCCCGCTCGAACAGATGGACGACATTCCCGTGCCGGTCGCCGAACACCTGCACTTCTATATGTCGCGGCCGCTGCACGACCTTCTCGATCAGCACCGTCGCGTTGCCGAACGAGGATGCCGCCTCGCGCTGCGCGCTTTCGAGCGCGGCAGTGAAGGCATCGGCGCTCTCGACCAAACGCATCCCGCGCCCGCCACCACCGGCGACAGCCTTGATCATCACCGGATAGCCGATGCGGCCCGCCTCGCGCTGAAGCAGCGCCGCATCTTGCGAGCTGCCGTCGTACCCAGGCACCACCGGCACGTTCGCCTCGCGCGCCACCGCCTTGGCCGCCGCCTTGCCACCGAGACGGCGCATGGCGTCGCCGCTCGGCCCGATGAAGGTGATGCCGGCGGCCGCGCAGGCATCCGCGAAATCGGGATTCTCGGCGAGGAAGCCATAGCCCGGATGGATCGCCTCGGCGCCGGTCGCCTTGGCGGCTGCGATGATGCGGTCGCCACGCAGGTAGCTTTCGGTCGAAGGCGACGCGCCGATGTGCACCGCTTCGTCGGCGGCGGCGACGTGCATCGCGTTTCGATCGGCATCCGAGTAGACCGCGACCGTCGCGATACCGAGGCGCCGCGCCGTGCGCACGATCCGGCAGGCGATCTCACCGCGATTGGCGATCAGGATCTTTTGCAGCATCGGCGCACCCTTGGACTTACGAATGCGCCCCACCCGGCGTTGCGCAATCCCTGAGGATGTGTCGGACGTTTCACGCCGCCGTTCAAGCGGCAAAGCGGTGTGATCCCCGCTAGAGCATCATCGCACCGCACAGGGTCGCCTTCGCGATCCAGCGGTCCGATAAAGATGCTCGAGAATTGAAAGTGCTCCAGCCGCGCGATCAGTTCGCCGGCTGGTTCTCGGTAAGGATGCCGCTGGTGACGTTGGAGTTCAGCGCGAACTGACCGAGGTGCTTGAACTCGACGCGCAGCATCACGGCCTTGTCCGGCTCGATGCCGAGCGCCGGGTTGGCAATGAAGGACTCGGTATACGAGGCCGTCAGCACGAAGCAGTCATCCGCGTAGCGGATCTGGATGGTGTCCTGCAGCCGCTGCTGGGTGTCGATGTCGAAGCGAATGCCGCCGAGCACCGACCAGTACTCGCTGAGCCGCAAGGCGCCACCGAACTGGACCTCCTGCTCCGACCGCGCCACCGGAAGCTCCGGGTTGAACTTCATGTACGAGTACTGCACCTGCGCCGTGAGCGGCCCAGCGGTGAACGAGGTGTAGGTATCGTTGCGGCGCAGCGTGAGATCGGATTCGTCGAACCGTGCCTGTGAGACCACGCGGAAGCCAGTGATCGGCGCGAGGTAGGCACCGATGACGTAATCGGAGCGCGCAGTCTCGAGACCGCTCTGCGGATTGAAGATGAACGGGTCGGTCGGCGACGGCGGCTGACCGGGCTCTGGCACCTGACCGGGATCGCGATACGAGTTGACGCCGGACAGGTGATAGCTCTGGCCGACGATCACGCGAGCCGAGCCGCCGCCCGCGGCCTGATAGGTGTACTGGAAGCCGGCGTTGAGGCGCGTGCCCGTCTCGACCCGATCCCAGCCGGAGAACTTGTCGACGTCGAACAGCAGCGTGTCGTCCCAAACGAGGCTCTTGGCGTCCTCATCCGGCAGGCGCCGCTGCGACACATGCGACGTCCGCGACACCACCTGCGCGATCGGCTCGACGATGTGGCTGCCGGCCTGCGTGTGCTTGACGAACGGATAGGCGTAAGTCAGCGCGCCGACGGCGAGCGCGCGCGTCATCGTATCGTCGTTGATCGGCAAGTTGAGATCGGGATCCCAGCCGTTGCGGAACTGCGTGACGTCGCCGCGCACCTGCACCTGCGGCGTCCACACCTGCCCCAGGCCGTCCACGATCTTGCGCCGCCAGCGACCTTCGACAGAGGCGCGGTTCATCTCCTGCGCGTCGGCAGCGGTCCGCGTGAGCGAGACCGCATTCATGCCGGCGCTGAGCTCGCCGCCGAGGATGGGCTGATTGAATACGTAGTTGTAGTCGATGACCGGCAGCACGCGGCTCGCGGCTTCTGCACGATCCTCGATCAGGAGGCCACCGAAGTGGTAGAGCGTCGCGGCGAAGTAGTTGCGCTCGCTGATACCCTGCAGGTAGGCCGAGTTGATGCGGTCGGTCTGAAGGATCGGATCGAGCTTGTAGAAGCGGCGGAACGAATCGTCGCTTTCGATCGTGACATCCCAGCCAAACCGCCACCACGTCGAGAGCGAGAACAGACCCTTGGTCTGGACGCTGCCGCGCCAGCCGTCGAGGCTCGCCTTCGAGCCCGCCGGCAGCGAGCTCAGATCCTGGTCGATGCCTGCGAGCTTGACGTTGTACTCGCCCCGGATGTTGCCCCAGTTGATCTTTTGGCGCCACTCACCCTGCCACAGCATGCCGTGCTGCGAGGTGTACATCGGGTTGAACGTGAAGTCGTAGTGCGGCGAGAGCGCGAAATAGTACGGCGTCTCGACGGTCAAGCCGAGGCTCGTCGTGTGCCCGATCTCGGGCATGAGGAAGCCCGTACGCCGCTTCACCGACGGATCGGCGTGCGAGAAGTACGGCATGTAGAACACCGGCACGCCGAAGAACTCGAACTGCGCGTCCTGGTAGGTAATGGAGCCGCCCTGCTGGTCGTGGACGACCTTGGCGGCGCTGATGCACCACAGCGGCGGGCTGCCGCCATCGGTGCGGCACGGCGTGAAGCGGCCCTGCTCGAACTCGGTGACGTTGCCGTCGCGGCGGACCGCGCGGCGCGCGGTGATCCGCGTATCGTCGCGCGCTGTGACGCTGAGCGACTGAACGAACGCCTCGCGGAAGTCGTCGGTGGCGGTCAGCTTGTCGGCGCGGACGACGTTGCCGTTCGGCTCCTTGAGCTGGGCGTTGCCCTCGGCCGTCAGCGTCTGCGCCGACTGGTCGTAGACGACGCGGTCGGCGGTCAGGATGTAGTCGCCGAACACGATCTCGACGTTGCCGACGGCGATGACGCGGTTGTTGGCGCTGTCGTAGATCAGCTCGTCGCCCTGGAGATAGAGCGGCGCTGCCTTGTCGGGCCGAGCGGGCGACTTGCCCTTGCCGAAGATCTCGCTCTTCGATTTCTTGAAAACCGGTTGCGACTTGGTCAGATCGCGGACCGGATCCTGCACGGTGATGCCGGTGCCGATGGTCACGGGATCACGGGGGCTGCGGGCCGAGCCGGCCGACGGCAGCAGCGTCGCCACCATGGTCGACACGAGTCCGAGGCTCAGGAGCGCGCACGAGATCGAGCGAACACGCAGCCGCAAGGGCTTGCGCGGAGAGGCTCCTCCCGCCCGATACTCATGCCCCGTCACTTCCACCTAGCCGTCCTCCTGGTGCAACAGCACCGTCAACGACCCGCACAACGCAACAAGCACGGGCACCCAGACCGCCATCACCGATGGCGTCAATCCGGCCACCCCAACCTGCCGAGAAACCTCTGAGAACAAGAGAAAGCCCAGGCCCCCGATTGCCCCAAGCCCAACCATAGTCTGTAAGCCACCCGAGCGGAATGACCGCAAAGACACAGACGCGGCCAAAAGGACCATGACTGCCAGCAACATAGGGCGGCTCAAGTGTAGGTCATACTGGACCCGGAAACGGGCCGCAGAAAGGCCGGCGCGCTCGGTTTCACCGATGATTCCCGGGAGTTGCCAGAACGATAGCGAGATGGCCGAGCCCAGGGCGTCACCGATCCGGTCGGGCGTGAGATAGGTGCTGACGGTGTAGGTCGAGAACTGCTCCGCCTCCCGGCCGGGACGCGCCACCCGCGCCTCCTCGAACTGCCAGTAGCCGTCTCGGAGCAGCGCGCGCACCCCTTCGACCCGCTCGACGAAGCGGCCTTCGGCGTCGAAATGGAGGAGCGACGGGTTGTAAATCGTGCGGCCGTCGCGCGACGCCGCGCTCGCATTCAATACAGATGATCCGTCAACGCCTTGCTGCCGTAGCCAGGCGCCGCTGGCATTGCCTCCGAGCACCGAAGCCTCGCGCCCGTAGAGCTCCGCGAGCAATCGGTCGGCCTCGGCCCGCGTCACTGCCGCGAGCGGATTGAACACTGTTGTGGCGACGACGCCAAGGAGCAGCGCCACCAGCAGGCCCGGCCCGATGAACTGCCACGCCGACATTCCCGCGGCGCGCATCACCGCAAGCTCGGAGCGCCGGTTGAGCTGGATCAGGGTGACGCCGCTGCCGACCATGACGCAGAACGGGAGCAGCACCTCGACATGGCTCGCGAGGCGCAGCGTCACGATGAGCGCGACCGACGCGATCGGAATGCTGCCGGTACGGCCGGTCATGCGCAGCAGCTCGACGAGGTCGATCATGATGATCAGCGACGCGCACACAGCGAACGTGCCGAGCATCGCGATCACGAAGCGACCGGAGACGTAGCGACCGAGGGTGCCGAAAGCGATCCTCATCTGCCGACGACCCCCATCGGACCGGAGGCGCCGGCGCCTCTGCCTTGGCGAGATCGCGGGGCGGGCCGGTTGACGGGCTCCACCGGCTGGGTGCGCCAGCGGCGAGTGACCGCGTCGAACGCATCGGCCATGAGACCGCCGATCCGCGCGGTCAGCGAATTCTGCCGTCGCGGCCGCATGCCGGCCTGGGCATGGGCCGCCGCAAGCAGTGCCACCCCGATCGGGATCGCATAGACGAGCGGGGCCGTCGCCGGGCGGACGCTGATCATGTTGGTGGCGGTCAATCCGCCGACGCGCGCGAGCGTGGCGAGCACGAACGCGAGAATGAGCGCGTTGCCGCGTCCCTGCCGCGTCGTGCGTGCCTGACCGAGCAGAGCGATCGCGATCAGCACGAAGGTGACCGGATAGATCGGGCTCGAGAGGCGCTCGTGCAGCTCTTCGACCAGAAGGTTGGCAGCGCGCGGCGTCGCCACGTCCTCCGGCGCCGGGTTCAGCAGCTCACTCAGGTATCGCTCGCGAGGGCGCATCCCACGCTGATCGGCGCGCGCCTCGAAATTCGCGAGGTCGACACCATAGGTGTCGAACACGATGATCTGGGTCGGCTCGCCGGGAGAGGAGCGACGCAGGATATGGCCGGCCTGCATGAGCAGGTACGTGTTGTCGCCCTGCTTCACGATGCGCGCGCGCTCGGCGAGGAACGTGGTGGTCTGCTTGTCGTCGCGGGCGTCGTTGAGGACGAGGCCGAGCAGCTCGCCCGAAGGCGCGCGATCGCGCACGTGGAACGTCAACCCCTTCTCGGGGCTGGAAAATCGTCCAGGCTGGATCACCTGCGTGATGAGATCCGTGCGCACGGCGATGATGGCGTCGCGCAGCTCCCGGTTGCTCCACGGCATGACGACGAAGTTGAACGCAACGACGACGAGACTGACGATCAGCGCCAGCAGCAGCAGCGGCCGCGCCGGCGCCCACACGCGCGCGCCCGACGCCGTCATGACGATGAGCTCGCTATCGGCGCTGAGGCGGTTGAGGAGCTGGATCGAAGCGATCAGCAGCGCCACCGGCGCGATCACGGCCATCAGGGCCGGCAATCCAAGCAGCGTGATCTTGAGGAAGGCCAGCGTATCCTGGCCCTGGGAGGTCACGAGGTTGAGCTGACGTAGCGCGAGCGCGATCCACACGACAGAGGTCAGCGACAGCACGATCATGATCGTGGTCCCCGCCGCCTGCCGGAAGATGTAGCGCGAGAGTGTGCTCATGCCCCGTCCGTGGCAGCGCGCCGAGCATCGGCAGATGCTCGCCAAGAAAAGGTGCCGAACATTATCCAGTTGGACGCGGTCGGCGCACGACCGTGTTCGACTGGATAATGTTCGGGGGCGCGGTATCGCCCGTAGCCCGACGCGTCCACGAAATCTCCCCCATCGACCTAGAGCATCTTTATCCGACCGCTGAATCGCGAAGGCGATCCCGTGCGGTCGGATGATGCTCTAGACGATCTGCGACTGGTATCCCGATTCCAGCGATCGTTCCCAATGGATCGTTGCGGGACCAAGGTGGCGGAAATTCGGCCCTCGATTATGCTCTTAGGGAGCTTTCACGAATGATGGCCAGGCCCCGATGTCGCCGGGCTACAGTGTCGGCGGCCGTCACGGCCGGCGGGCCAGGAACGCGAGCACGCCTTCCTTGTACTGCCGGTCGCCGACCGACCGCATGTGGTCGCGCCGCTCGATCACCAGCGCCTCGGCGCCCGGAATGATCGCCGCAAGGTCCACCGCCGAGCCGCCGATCACGTCCTCGCTGCCGACCGCGACCAGCACCGGGCAGGTCAGCGTGGCCAGCGCCTCCGGCCGGATCGGATCGCGGGCGCCGCGGATGCACGCCGCCAAGGCCTTGAGATCGCTCTTTGTTTGCTCGGCGAAGACGCGGAACGTGCGCGCCGTCGCGCTGACGACGTCATCGACGCTCGGCGCCTCGAGGGCGTGCGCGATCGGCCCGGTGCCAGCCATCGGCCTGATCATATTGATGCCGAGCCCGCCGAAGATCGCCGAGCGTACCCGGTCCGGGTGCGCCATGGCGAGAAACGCGGTGATCCGCGCGCCCATCGAATAACCCATCACGTCGGCGCGAGCGATGCCAAGGTGATCGAGCAGCGCGCGGGCATCCTCGGCCATCGCGGGGGCCGTATAGGCTGCGGGATCATAGAGTTTCGCGCTCTCGCCGTGGCCGCGGTTGTCGAGCGCGATGACGCGGCGGCCGTCCGCCACCAGCAGCTTGACCCAGCCGGGGTCGACCCAGTTGGCGACGCGGTTGGAGGCGAAGCCGTGAATGAGCAGGATCGGGTCGCCCTCCCCCTCGTCGAGGTAGGCGATCTCTACGCGATCGTGCGTGAAAGTGGGCATGGGTGTCCTAGTGCGTATCTGACGCCCTCAGTCCTAGAGCAAGTGGGGCGCCCAGTCGAATTTGAGATTGCTCGCCCTTATCGCTATCGGGTCAACAACCGCTGCACTTCGCGATAGCGGCTACATGTCCGCTCGAGCACTTCATCGGGCGGCGTTGGCGCGGGTGGCTTCTTGTCCCAAGGCTGCGTTTCGAGCCAGTCACGGACGATCTGTTTGTCGAAACTGGGCGGGCTGATGCCAGTGCGGTACTCGTCCGCGGGCCAGAAACGCGATGAGTCCGGCGTTAACACCTCGTCGATCAGCACCAAGCCATCGTTGGCGTCGAGGCCAAACTCGAATTTGGTGTCCGCGATAATCACGCCGCGCTGCGCGGCATAGGATGCGGCTTCGCTGTACAGTCGAATGGAAACATCGCGCACCTGCGCGGCGAGATCGGCGCCCACGATCTTCTCGACATCGGAGAAGCTGATGTTTTCGTCGTGCTGGCCGGCGGGCGCTTTGGAGGCCGGCGTGAACAGTACTTCGGGCAACTTTTGCGCCTGTTGCAGCCCCGGCGGCAGCGTGATGCCACACACGGCGCCGGTCCTCTTGTAGTCCGCCCATCCGGAGCCGATGAGATAGCCGCGTACGACCGCCTCGACGGGTAGCGGTCGGAGTTTCTTCACGACCATGGCGCGGCCGGCCACTTGATCGCGCTCGCTGCTCGCAACCACGGTTTCCGGCGCAATGCCCGTAAGATGATTGGGAATCACGTGGCCCAGCTTCGCGAACCAGAATTCCGACAACTCGGTTAGCACCTGGCCCTTGCCGGGTATGGGCACGGGCAGGATGACGTCGAATGCCGACAGGCGGTCGGTTTGAACGACCAACAGCTTGTCGTCGCCCACGGCATAGAGATCACGGACCTTGCCGCTGTGAAGAAAGGGCAGGCTCTTCAATTCCGAACGAAGCATGGCGTTGCTGCTCATGGCATTTGCTTGCTGAGGTCGCTTCCACGGCTCCCCTACCATTTCGAAGCCCGACCCGCTATGGTGCGCGCCGCTTCATCCGCAGGTGCGCCACACACAGCGCGCCGGTTGCCAGGGAACATGCCAATGGCCGCGAGCGTCGTGCCGCATTTCGCCAACGATCTCGGCGTCGAGAAGATCTTCGTCGGGGCCAAGGAGCTGCAGTGCATGGGCGCCCGTGCGCCATTCGATCACCCGCACGTTTTCCTCGATATGGGGTCGGACGCGCAGATCCTCTGCCCCTACTGCTCGACGCTCTACGTCTACGATCCCCGCCTCGAGCCGACCGAATCGGAGCCCAAGGGCTGCCTTGTCGAGACCGAGGGCGTGTAGCTGAGGCGTCGCAGGGCGTCCGCTCGGCATCAAGGCCAGCACCTGGGTACGCGTGATGGCACCTGACGGGCCCGTCCTGATCGCCGGCGGCGGCATCGCCGGCCTCGCGACGGCAATCGCGCTGTCGAAGCGCGGCATTCCCTCCCGCATCCTCGAACAGAGACCCGAGCCTTCCGAGGCCGGTGCCGGCATCCAGATCGGCCCGAACGGCGTGCGCGTGCTGATGGCGCTCGGCGTGGCAGCGCGGCTGGAGCCCCACGCGAGCCGGCCGCGCGAGATTATCGTGCATCAGGGCGCGACCGGCCGCATCCTCACGCGAATGCCGCTCGGCGAGTGGATCGAGACGCGGCACGGCGCGCCCTATTGGGTCGTGCATCGGCGCGACCTGCACAAGGCGCTGCTGGATGCAGTGGTGGCCAAGCCGCTGATCGAGATGACGACCGGATTCGCCGTCACCGACGTCACGGCGCGCGACGATCATGTCGACGTGAGGAATGCCGCGGGTACGATCCTGCGGGGCCCCATCCTCGTCGGCGCCGACGGAATCCGCTCGCGCGTGCGCGCCGCCGTGTCACCCGACGCGCGCCTGAAATTCTCCGGCAAGACAGCCTCTCGCACACTTCTGCCCGCAGAAGCGGCGCACGCGCTCGGCGCCGCCGAGGTCGGCGTCTGGCTCGCGCCCGGCGCCCACGTCGTCCACTATCCCGTAGAGGCCGGGCAGAAGACGGCGGTCGTCGCAATCGTGCCCGACGACCGCATGACCGACGACTGGGCGGCGGCGAGCGATTGGGCGAGCCTCGCACCGCATCTTGCCGCATTCTCGTCCACGCTGATGGATGCCCTCGCTACAGCACCGGAGTGGCGCCGCTGGGCGCTGTTCGAGGCCAATCTGCCGCCGCGCCTCGCGCGCGGGCGCATCGCGCTCGTCGGCGACGCGGCGCACCCGATCCTGCCGTTTCTCGCTCAAGGCGGCGTGATGGCGCTAGAGGATGCCGTCGTGCTGGCCCACGCGGTCGCGGCCGAGCCCCGCGATCCCGCGCACGCGATTGCTGCCTACGTGGCGGCGCGCCGAGAGCGCGTCGATGCGGTCGTCCGCACGTCGCGACAGAACGGTCATATCTTCCATCTCGCTGGTCCCGCCGCGCTGGCGCGCAACTTCGCCCTGGCCGCCGTTCCCGCCGCGCGCCTCATGGCCCGCTACGACTGGGTCTACGGCTGGAAACCACCGGCGTAGTTCAGAACGGGCTCTTGCCGCCCCGCCGATGCTCGACCGGATCGTTCTTGCAGTCGAACGTGCGCACGGCGCCGTCCGCGACTTCGCGCGCGAAGTCGATGGCTTTAGGGTCATTGAAGGCCTCGATGATCGCCGCCTGACAGGTTTCCTCCGCGGTGATCTTCATGACGACGAACACCTCGCCTTTGCCATCGTCGTTGCGCGTGTGGTAGCGCAGGATCGTCGCGTGCGGAACCGGCTTTTGGGCGTCCCCCGTCACCCGCCACTCCATCGTCGCGCGCTTCACCTTGCCGGGAAAGATCGAGTTAAACGGTCCGAGCGTCTGATCCGCCGCTTTGCGCTTGCCCGCATTCGGTCCGACGCTGACGAAAGTGCGCAAATCGCCTTCTGCGTAGTAAACGGCGTAACCAGGCAGCCCGCTACACGACCAAGTGTTCCCGTCCGCATGGCGCTTAACGATCTTGCACGCGCTGAGGTCGATGACGGTTTCGCGACCGACCGGCGCCTGGGCCATCGCCGCGCCCGCGGCACTCAAAATGGCTGCAGTTGCGGCAACACGCTGAAAGCCATTGTTTGACATCTCAACCCTCGAGGCCAGCAGAACCCGATCCGCCGATTGACCCGTTTTTCTTCTTACTCCACCTTGCCGCATTGAAACCAATCGAGCACCCATGGAAAGGTGCCGACCGCAGCTATAGCTAACAGATTCAATTCGACGGAGTTTCTTCAATGCGCCTCGACGCCGTGCCGATTGGCAAGACCCCGCCCGAGGACATCAACGTCATCATCGAGGTGCCGGTCGGCGGCGAGCCGATCAAGTACGAGATGGACAAGGCCTCGGGCACGCTGTTCGTCGACCGCTTCCTTTACACGCCGATGCGCTATCCGGGTAACTACGGCTTCGTGCCCCACACGCTCTCGACCGACGGCGATCCGATCGACGTCCTCGTCTGCAATACGCGCGCGATCGTGCCCGGCGCGGTCATCAACTGCCGCCCGGTCGGCGTGCTGGTGATGGAGGACGACGGCGGCGGCGACGAGAAGGTGATCGCAGTGCCTTCGGTCAAGCTGACGCGGCGCTACGAGCGTGTGCGCAGTTACGCCGACCTCCCCGACATCACGATCCAGCAGATCCAGCACTTCTTCGAGCACTACAAGGATCTCGAGCCCGACAAGTGGGTGAAGATCCATCACTGGGGCGACGCCGACGAGGCCAAGCGCCTGATCACCGAGGCTATCGCGCGGGCGGAGAAGGATCATCGCTGATCCCGTCTCCGCCCGCGCGGCCCTCGCCCCAGCTCTTCCCAGCGCCTGCGAGACCTATTTGTCGAGCCAAACGTTCTCGAAGCGCCAGTTGTTGTAGATCGAGTTGCGATGCTGCACGTGGCCCTTCACGTGCGGATGCCAGCAGGTGGCGGCGTAGCCCTGGAAGATGATCGGCCGGGCGGCGTCCTCGACCAGGGTCTTCTCGATCTGCCAGACCAGCTCCTTGCGCTTGGCGACATCGATCTCGCGCGACTGCGCATCGATAAGGCGATCAACCTCCTTGTTGCAGTACTTCGTGTAGTTGCGATCCGACTTGCAGAGGTAGCCCTCGAACATCGCGACGTCGGGATCGTCGACGCCGGTGCCCGTCAGGTTGAGCGCGACCATGTAATCGCCGCGCCCGACGCGGCCGTAGTAGACAGACGACTCGATGATCTCGAGCTCGGCATCGAAGTAGATCTGATTGAGCTGATCGACGAGCAGCACCGCCGGATCCTTGTAGGACTGGAAGTCGCGCGTGCCGACCTTGATCTTCAGCCGCTTGTCCGGCCCGTAGCCGAGCCCCTGCATGATCTTGCGCGCCTTCTCCTGCCGCTCGGCGGCAGTGCCGGCATAGGCAGGCAGCTCCATGAAGCTCGCCGACGGCTTGCTCCACACGCCTTCCGGCGGCGGCAGCATGGCGCCACCAATGCTCGCCTTGCCACCGGTGACGATCTTGATCATGGCGTCGCGATCGAGGGCGAGCGTCATCGCCTCGCGCAACCTCGCATCGTCGAACGGCGGCTTGTCGCGATTGACCAGCAGGTTGGTGCTGACGCCGGTCGGCACCAGCTCGCACGTCGCGCTCGGCGAGCGGGAGATCACGTCCGGGATAAGCGGCGCCGTCACGTCGGCGACGAAGCTGAGGTCGAACTCGTTGGCCGCGAAGGCGAGGAGCCGCGTCGACCGATTGCCGATGATGCTGATGTCGATACCGTCGAGATACGGACGGCCCTTTCGCCAGTAGTCCGGATTGCGCTCGAGCCGGATCACCTTGTTGGCGTCGAAGGCCACGAACCGGAACGGTCCGGTGCCGATCGGCTTGGTGCGCATGTCGCGGCTGGAGACGTGGCACGGATAGACGGGCGACATGTTGGACGCCAGCAGCGTGAGCAGCGAGCCTTGCGGCCGCTCTAGCACGAACGTGAACTCGTGATCGCCGTTGAGCTCGATGTCCTTGATGGCCTCCCACCACAGCATGCGCGGATTGCGGCGGAACTGGTCCGGGTCCTTGGCGAGGATGCGATCCCAGGTGCATTTGACGTCCCGCGCCGTGAACGGCTTGCCATCGTGCCACTTGACGCCCTGGCGCAGCTTCATCGTCAGGCGCATGTTCGTGGAGTCCCAGGCCCAGCTCTCGGCGAGCTCCGGCCGGATCACCTCGACACGGTTCACCGGCTCGGCCTGATCGAAGATGACGAGGTTGTTGAAGATCGGCGTGAAGGCGAACGTCGTCGCGACGGTCGCCTCCTCGATGACGGACGCGCTCGGCGGGTTCGAGCTGTTGTACGTCCGCAGAATGCCACCGGATTTTTGGTCGAATGCAGGAGTAGGCAGCATCAGGCACGTCGCGCATGCAAATGCGGCGGCACCGCGGGTCACGCGGTTGGTCATTGATTCCTCCCTTTGTCGTTCTTGTCTTCCTGCACCGGTTCGTTGACCGGCACGCCCGAGTGTTTCACTCATTGGTGGGCACTTCAAGTGGCCGGCGCCGATGAATGCGCCGGGATCCCGCCAATAGCGGAGGATACGATGGCTGCAAACGACCACGACGTGCTTTCCGTCCTCAACGCCCATTACGTGCGCTCGGTCGCCGAATCCGACGTGCGCTGGTTCGACGAGAACCTCTCGGCCGACTTCCTGAATACCAATCCCGACTGCTCGATCGTCAACAAGGCGGGTTTCCTCGAGCGCATCTCGAAGCCTGCAGGCGTCACGGGCCTGCGGCCCGAGGACGTCAACATCCGCCTCCTCGGCGACGTCGCGATCATCCACGCGCGCACCGTCTACACCAAGCCCGACGGCAGCTCCGGCACCGGCCGCTACACCGACATCTGGGCGCGCCAGGGTGGGCGCTGGCTTTGCGTCGCGGCGCAGGTAGGGCGCGGCTGAGGTTAAAGCCGAGAGTGGCGCCCCTTCCACGCGACACCACGCGGATGCTATAGGGCCGCAACATAGTCATTCGAGGCCATACTCGGGGCACCACCAATGAGCACGATGAAGCTGGCCGTGATGGGCGCGGCAGGCCGCATGGGGCAGGAGCTGATCCGCACCGTGCAGGCATCGAACGGTGCAGCCGTGGTTGCAGGCGCGATCGAGCGCGCCGGCTCGAACGCGCTCGGCCGTGATGCGGGTGAGCTTGCCGGCGTCGGCACCCTCGGCGTCAAGATCACCGACGATCCGCTCGATCTCATCGTCAAGGTCGACGGTATCCTCGATTTCACGGTGCCCGCCGTCAGCGCCGAGGTCGCCGGGCTCGCGGCGAACGCGCGCATCGTTCACGTCATCGGCACGACCGGCTTCGCGCCCGAGCACGAGGCCGCGATCAAGGCCGCCGCCCGCCACGCGACGATCGTCAAGGCCGGCAACATGAGCCTCGGCGTCAACCTCCTCGTCGCGCTGACGCGCAAGGTCGCCGAAGCGCTCGACGAGGACTTCGACATCGAGGTGCTCGAAATGCACCACAAGCACAAGGTCGATGCGCCATCCGGCACCGCGCTGATGCTCGGCCAGGCGGCCGCTGACGGGCGCGGCGTCTCCCTCGCCGACACGAGCGTGCGCTCACGTGATGGCCACACCGGCGCGAGGAAGCGCGGCGACATCGGCTTCGCGACCTTGCGTGGCGGCAACGTCGTCGGCGAGCACAGCGTCATCTTCGCGGCTGACGGCGAGCGGGTTGTACTCACGCATCTCGCGACCGATCGCGGCATTTTCGCTCGCGGCGCGGTCAAGGCCGCGTTGTGGGGGCACGGCAAGGGCCCCGGATTATTCACCATGGCCGACGTTCTCGGGATCTGAAATCGTCGCCGCCCGTTATCAAGTAAGGCCTCATTGCAACCGGAACCGCTCACGACCATGACCCACCTCCTCGTCCTCGTCCGCCACGGCGAAAGTGCCTGGAACAAGCTCAATCTGTTCACCGGCTGGAAAGACCCCGATCTCTCCGAGAAGGGCGTCGAGGAGGCGCGGCGCGCCGGCAAGTTGCTGAAGGAAGCCGGGCACACCTTCGACATCGCCTACACGAGCGCCCTCACCCGCGCCCAGCATACGCTGCGCCTTATTCAGGAGGAGCTGGGACAGCGGGGTCTCGAGACGATCCGCGACCAGCGCCTCAACGAGCGCGACTACGGCGATCTCTCCGGCCTCAACAAGGACGATGCGCGCAAGAAGTGGGGCGAGGAGCAGGTGCTCATCTGGCGGCGCAGCTACGACGTTCCGCCGCCCGGCGGCGAGAGCCTGAAGGACACCGCGGTGCGCGTGCTGCCCTACTACGACGCCGAGATCTGGCCGAAGCTCGCGAGCGGTAAGAAGGTCATCGTCGCCGCGCACGGCAACTCGCTGCGCGCGCTGATCATGAAGCTCGAGGCGCTGACGAGCGAGCAGATCCTCAAGCGCGAGCTGGCGACCGGCGTGCCGCTGGTCTACGAGCTCGACGACGCCGGCAAGGTGGTGAGCTACTGCGCGCTTGGTGAGTGAGGGGCAACCGCTTCGCGCGCCGGGACGTAGCTGCTGTCCAACCCATACCGAGGACTCCACACGCCCGGATCAAGCGTGCCGAAGACGCCGGTCTTGATGCCAGCGAGCGTCTGCAGCATCTGCCCCTCCGCGAATGGCACTCGCGACCCTAACCCGAAGGTCGCATCGCGCACGGCTCCCAGAAAGCGACTGTCCGACTGGAAGAACGGCGTCAGCCAGCGGCTCGCGAGCTGGTAGAAGGCGACATGGCGCCGGCGCCGCGCGTGGTAGGCGACAAGCGCATCCGCGACTGTCGTTCCGGTGCGCAACGCATCGGCGAGCGTCATCGCGTCGATCAGCGCGAGGTTGGCGCCCTGGCCGAGCTGCGGGCTGGTGCCATGCGCGCCGTCGCCGATCACGGCGAGGCTCAGGTCGGGGCAGTACGGCCGCCCGACCACGACATCCGAATACGACACGAACGACAGATCGCCCGGCGCACGCACGGCCTCGAGCACCGGTGCGACGTCCGGCCATAGCCGCGTCACCCGCGCCTTCCAGGCGTCGAGACCCGACGCGATCCACGCCGCGTGACCGTCGGCGCGCAGGCTCCAGAAGAACGCCACCCGCGGTGTCGGATCGTCCGGCAGCCGGCCGACCGGGAGCATCCCGATCATCACGGCGGCACCGTCATAACGCTGCGCGAGCGTGGCGCGATCCTTCCAGCCATCGGTGATCGGCAGCGCCGCCCAGATCGCGCCGTATGTGAACGGCCGGTCGCGGATCCGCCCGCCAACCGCACGCCGCAGGACGGAGCGCATCCCGCTCGCGTCGATTACGAGATCAAACGGTCCGTGATGGCGGCCCTGGACATCGACCACCAGCGTGCGCCCGCGCGCGTGGCTCTCGACGCGGGCCGCCTCGACGCCGGTGAAGATCGGCACCGCCAGCCGCTGCACCTCGTCATGCAACAGCTCGAACAGACTGGCGCGATGGATGCCGACGCCGAAGAGATGCGGCCTGAGGCTTCGATAGTCGATCGCGAGAACCGAGCGGCCACGCACCGTGCGCCCGTCTATAGCGTGGACGATCGCGCCGAGTGCCAGCGCACCAGTATCCAATCCGAGGCGCGCCAGACAGGCGAGCCCCGTGGGTTGCAGAAGTAGGCCGGCACCCACCGGACGCGGCGCCGCGAACCGCTCGAGCAGCGTCACCTGATGGCCATCGCGCGCGAGGAACGCTGCCGCCGCAAGCCCGCCCGTGCCCGCGCCGACCACGCCTATCCGCAGGTTGTGCATGAGAGCTGACCGAGGTCTCGCTGAGGCCTTCCGAACAGACGCTGAAGCGGGCGCGATCGGCCCGCCGGCTCACGCCTTCTCCGCGGTCGATGCCATGGCTGACGGCTCCATGTGCCGCCCCTTCGTATAGCGGCCCGCGACGAGCCAGTAGACGAGGCCGGCGATGACGCCGCCGGTCAGAAAAGCCGCGAGGGCATAGTTGTTGAAGATCGTCGGCGCGCCCTGAAGCTCGCTCACGTACTGCGCGAGGAAGCCGATGCCGGCCGCGAGCACAGCTACGATCGTGTAGTAGAACCACTCACTGATGGCGCGGCGTTCGGCGATCAGCGCGGCAATGAGGGCCAGCGGCGAGGCGAATATCGCCGCCCACGAGGCGCTGGAAAGGGCGAGCAGCCCGGCGGTCGTCAACTGCTTGCCGACCTCTCCGGCCGGCGCCGCGATCAACTGGGCGGGGGTGATGACGAAACCGACGAGCACGGCACCAAACGCGACACACGCCAATACATAGCCAGCGAAAATTCCGAAACTTCTCGCCAGCATAGCCTCGCCCGCCCTCCGTCCGACCATGGTTTACACCGTAGAATGACTTGCAAGTATAAAGAAACGCGGCACCGCAGCAATTGCTTTTGAGCCTCATCCCGCGCGCTTTTCATGCGTGACTCGCTGCCTCGGCGGTATTGCTCGAAAGCCCGGCCACCCACCCCGTCAGCTCCGATTGCATAGCCGCATGGCACTGATTTTCAGCACCCCGGGCTTGACGGGCGGGAGTACAGGCGTAGACGTTCGAATTCATCAACGACAAGCGAGAGACGCAGGGAGCTCGGGGAGAGATTGACCGTATGAGCATCAAGGGAAAAGCGTACATCGTCGGGGCCTACGAGCACCCGACACGTAAGGCGCCGGAAAAATCGCTGGCGCAGCTCCACGCGGAAGTCGCCAAGGGCGCACTCGACGACGCCGGCCTCACCAAGGACGACGTGGACGGATACTTCTGCGCCGCCGGTGACACGCCGGGCCTCGGCGGCAACTCGTTCGCCGACTACATGGGCCTCCGACTCAAGCACATCGACACCACCGATACCGGCGGCTCGTCCTACCTCGCGCATGTCGGCCACGCCGCCGAGGCGATCGCGGCGGGCAAGTGCAACATCGCCCTCGTGACCCTCGCAGGCCGCCCGCGCTCGGAAGGCGTGCAGACCGGCACCAACCCGCGCATGGGCAATACCAGCCAGCCGGATCTGCAGTTCGAGTTCCCCTATGGCCCGGCGACCGCGAACATGTACGCCATGTGCGCGATGCGCCACATGCACCAGTACGGCACGACCAGCGAGCAGCTCGCCTGGGTGAAGGTCGCGGCCTCGCATCACGCCCAGTACAATCCGCACGCGATGCTCCCGAAGGTCGTGACCGTCGAGGAGGTCGTCAATTCGCCGATGGTCGCCGATCCGCTGCATCGGCTCGACTGCTGCGTCATCTCCGACGGCGGCGGCGCGCTGATCGTCACCAAGCCGGAAATCGCGAAGAGCCTCAAACGGCCGCTGGTGAAGGTCATCGGTACCGGCGAAGCGGTGAAGCACCAGATGGGGGGGCGCGATCTCGATCTCACGTTCTCGGCCGGTCGCTGGTCGGGCAAGCGGGCGTTCGACGAAGCCGGCGTCAAGCACAAGGACGTCAAGTACGCTTCGATCTACGACAGCTTCACGATCACGGTCGTGATGCAGCTCGAGGATCTCGGCTTCTGCGAGGTCGGCCAGGGCGGCAAGTTCGTCTCCGACGGCAACCTGATCTCGGGCGTCGGCAAGCTTCCGTTCAACACCGACGGCGGCGGATTGTGCAACAACCACCCCGGCAACCGTGGCGGCATGACCAAGGTCATCGAAGCGGTGCGCCAGTTGCGCGGCGAGGCGCATCCCAAGGTGCAGGTGAAGAATTGCGATATCGCGCTGGCACACGGCACGGGCGGCTCGCTCGGGACGCGGCATGTCGGTGCGACGGTGATCATGGAGCGGGAGTGAGCGACGATGGCAGGTGAAGAGAAAATCTATGCGGTCGTCCCGCCGACACCCGGCTCGGAGCCCTATTGGGAGGCCGCCAACGCCGGCAAGCTGCTGCTCGGCCACTGCAAGCCGTGCAACCAGGCGTTCTACTACCCGCGCGGCGTCTGTCCGCAGTGCCTGTCGACCGATGTCGAGATGCGCGAGTCCAAAGGCACCGGCACCATCTACACGTACTCGGTGATGCGTCCGGCGAAGCCCGTCTACGTGATTGCCTACGTCACGCTGGATGAAGGCGTATCGATGATGACGAATATCGTCGATTGTGATCCGGGCAGCGTGAAGATCGGCCAGAAGGTGAAGGTCGTCTTCAAGCCACGCGAGGACGGCACCAAAATCGCCTGCTTCGCGCCCGCGTGAAAGGCGGCGCGCCACTCCTGCCGACAACAACGCGCCCCGATGGAGCATCCTCCATCGGGGTTTTCATTTTGCAGCATTCAGAACCGAAAGCGCTTGCCCACCGCGAGCGGCACTAGTTTGCTGTCACCGAAGGCATTGGCCAGTGCCGTCATCGCGCGCCATCCCGTGCAGTGCCCGGCCGCAACGACAGAGAGATCGAATTCCTTCAGCGCCTCGATGGTCTGCGGGATAACGCGCTCGTTCGTTCCCGACAGATGCAATCCGCCCATCACGGCGTGCAGCGGCAGATCGGGGAAGCTTGCGCGCGCATGCTTGAGGACATTGACGACCCCGGCATGGGAACACGCCGATAGCACGACTAGGCCCTTCCCAGCGACGTGCACCGCGAGGAAGCGCTCATCCATCAGCAGTTCATCAGGCTCCCAGCCCGTACCGTCGAGCGTACGGCGATGTTGTCCGGGCAGACCGGTCTCGAAGGGTGTCACGCGCGGGATTTCGCCGCTGACGAAGGCGAGGCCGTCGAGGGGGAAATGGGGCTCCGCGGAATTGATGACCCGCGCGCCGTACGCCGTCAGCGCTTCAACGCTCGGCACATCCTGCATCGGGCGGATAGAGCCATCGGGGAGCTTGGAGCCGCGCGATCGAAACATGTCGGGGTGCGCATAGTAGGGCACCTCACGCCCCCCGTTGCGATCGCGCACGATCTGCAGTGCCCGCAGCATGGCGCCGCCATGATCCCAATGGCCGTGCGAGAGGATCATCGCCTCGACGACACCGAGATCGACTCCAAGCCGCGAGACATTCTGCTCGAACGTGCGATCTTCCGGGCCGGCATCGAACAGCAGCGTCCGAGATTTGCCTCCCTTTTTCACCGTAACGAGGCACGCGAGACCGTGCGCCGCGCAGCAAAGGCAATCACCGGCCAGCACCCAGGCGCCGCGGCGCCGCCGGCCTAGCGCCGCGATCTCGGTTTCGACGAACACCGGTGTCGAGGACAGGTTGTCCGTCACGTTGTCGACGAGAATGACGATCTCCACCTCGTCGACGCTCTCAAGCTTCGCCATCCCACACCCTCCATCGACCGACGCTGCGCCGGCCAGCCCAAAACCGCCGATGGATCATGGGCTTATGCCTATGGGTTTGGCAACAACTCCGCGCAGACTGCACGGATAGCAGGCGCTAACGCGTCCGCGCCAGGAGGTGCGCACATATTTCAGGCAATCAATGCCCGATGCTTAAGAAAGCATCAACGCCGCCAAGTCGTGGCGCGCCCTTCCTCTCCCTGCACGCCGCCTAATCAATTGAATTATATCAATTAATTCGCCGCCCGTTGCGTTGGCATACGCCTTGCGACCGCCGTTAACCGTCAGAAGCAGTCATGAGGAGGTAGGCATGCTGAATCGTCGGAATTTGCTCGCGGGATTTACGACCGCGGCACTGACGGGAGGCGCGTTGCTGTCCGGGTCCCCAGCGGCACTCGCACAGGATACAGTGAAGGTCGGCATTCTGCATTCGCTCTCCGGAACCATGGCCATCAGCGAAACCACGCTGAAGGACACCATGCTGTTCCTGATCGAGGAGCAGAACAAGAAGGGCGGCGTGCTCGGCAAGAAGCTCGAGGCGGTCGTCGTCGACCCCGCGTCGAACTGGCCGCTGTTTGCCGAGAAGGCTCGCGAGCTGATCACGCAGCACAAGGTCGCTGCCACGTTCGGCTGCTGGACCTCTGTGAGCCGCAAGTCTGTGCTCCCGGTCTTCAAGGAGCTCAACAACATCCTCTTCTACCCCGTCCAGTACGAGGGTGAGGAGAGCGAGCGCAACGTCTTCTACACCGGTGCCGCGCCGAACCAGCAGGCCATCCCGGCCGTCGACTACCTCATGAGCAAGGACGGCGGCGAGGTGAAGCGTTGGGTGCTCGCGGGCACCGACTACGTCTACCCGCGCACGACCAACAAGATTCTCGAAGCCTACCTCCTGGCCAAGGGCGTGGCCAAGGAGGACATCATGATCAACTACACGCCATTCGGTCATTCCGACTGGCAGACGATCGTGTCCGACATCGTGAAGTTCGGCTCGGGCGGCAAGAAGACGGCCGTCGTGTCGACCATCAACGGTGACGCCAACGTGCCCTTCTACAAGGAGCTCGCCAACAAGGGCGTGAAGGCGACCGACATCCCGGTCGTGGCGTTCTCGGTCGGCGAGGAAGAGCTCGCTGGCCTCGACACGAAGGACCTCGTCGGCCATCTCGCCGCGTGGAACTACTTTCAGTCGGTCAAGGACCCGGCCAACGCCGAGTTCATCAAGAAGTGGCAGGCTTTCACGAAGAATCCAAAGCGCGTGACGAACGACCCGATGGAAGCGCACGTTATCGGCTTCGCCATGTGGGTCAAGGCGGTCGAGAAGGCCGGCAGCTTCGACACAGACAAGGTCATCGACGCCCTTCCCGGCATCGAGGCCGCGAACCTCACCGGCGGCATGTCCAAGATGCTTCCGAACCACCACATCACGAAGCCGGTGCTGATCGGCGAAATCCGCGCTGACGGCCAGTTCGACGTCGTCTGGCAGACCAAGGGCCTCGTCCCCGGCGACGCCTGGACCGACTACCTGGATGGCTCGAAAGATCTCGAAGCCGACTGGGTTGGCAAGAAGTGCGGCAACTTCAATACCAAGACAGGAAAGTGCGGTTCCTGACGTCTGCGACTGACCGGCGTGGCCTTCACGACGCCACAGCATGCACAATGCAAGCGTGTGTCTCCCCGCCAAGTTGGCGGGGAGACCGTCTGAAAGACCACCAGATTGGGCACCGCGGGACTGGCGTGCTCCGCATACTCGACCGGAAAAGAGGGTTCATGAGCCGGTTCATTCGTACCGCCCTGCTGATCACGGCGTTGATCAGTGGCTGGCTTGCTGAACCGAGGCACGCAACGGCTGCTCCGGAGGATCTCGCGGCCGGACTCGCCCTCATCGCCAAGGACAGCTTCAACGATACCGCCGCCGGCATCGACGCGATCGCACGTTCGGGCGCGAGCCATGCCTTGGCCCTCATCGAGGCGCTGCAGGACCGTCGCCTGCTTATCGATAGTTCCGGCCAGAAGGTCTTCTATCGCGACGCCGCCGGTGCGACGCGCGATGCCGCTACCAACGAATTGGTCGCAACGCCGCCGGCTGGTCTTTCCGCTGCGCGATTGAATAATCGTGTTCGTACCGCCGCCAGCGCGGCGGTCGGCGCCCTCAGTCTGATGAATCCAGATCCCGCGCGGCGACTGCAATCGGCGCAGGCCGTGATGAAGTCGCGCGATCCAGCGGCACTCCCCGTACTCGAGGCCGCTATCGCCGCCGAGAAGGACGCCTACATCCGCAGCCAGCTCCAGCTCGCATGGGCCGCGGTGATCTTCGTGAAGAAGGACTCCACCGAAGCTCAGCGGCTCGAAGCGGTCTCGCTTCTCTCCAACAGTGCCACCCGCGACGCGCTGTCGATACTGCGCACGCTGCCGCCCGACACGGCGGGTCCGGTGCGCGACGCGACCAACAAGGCCGCTAGCCAGATCGAACAGCGCCTGGCGCTCTGGGGCTATGCGCAGAATTTCTGGTACGGCGTCTCGCTGGGCTCCGTGCTGCTGCTGGCCGCGATCGGCCTCGCCATCACATTTGGCGTCATGGGCGTCATCAACATGGCGCACGGCGAGATGGTCATGCTCGGCGCCTACACGACCTTCGTCGTGCAGGAGTTCTGCCGCACGAGCGCGCCGTGGATGTTCGATTATTCGCTGGCGATCGCAATTCCGCTGGCATTCCTCGTCGCCGGCGGCGTCGGCGTCGCAATCGAGCGCGGCGTCATCCGTTACCTCTATGGTCGCCCGCTCGAAACGCTTCTCGCGACCTGGGGCGTCAGTCTCATCCTCCAGCAGGCCGTGCGCACCGCCTTCGGTCCGACCAACCGCGAGGTCGGCACGCCGCAATTCATGTCCGGCGCGTTCGACCTCGGCGGTCTCGTGATCACCTGGAACCGGCTCTACATCGTCATATTCGCCGGGCTCATCTTCGTCGGCCTGCTGCTGGCGCTGCGCTATACCTCCCTCGGCCTGCACATGCGCGCAGTCACGCAGAATAGGCGCATGGCCTCGTCGATGGGCATCCGCACCGGACAGGTCGACGCGCTCACCTTCGGCCTCGGCTCCGGCATCGCCGGGCTCGCGGGCGTCGCGCTCTCGCAGATCGACAACGTCAGCCCGAACCTCGGCCAGTCCTACATCATCGACAGCTTCCTCGTCGTCGTGTTCGGCGGCGTCGGCAATCTCTGGGGCACGCTGGTCGGCGCGCTGTCGATCGGCATGGCGAACAAGCTGCTCGAGCCCTACGCAGGCGCCGTCCTCGGCAAGATCTTCCTGCTGGTGGCCATCATCTTCTTCATCCAGAAGCGGCCTCGCGGGCTGTTCGCGCTCAAGGGAAGGGCCGTCGAGGCATGATCACCCACGCGCTCATCACCAGCGACAAAACGGCAAAGTGGTTTCTCGCCGTCGTCCTCGGCCTAGCGATCCTGGTCCCGATCCTGCATCTCGCGGTGCCGCCGTCGTCGCCATTCCACGTCTCCACCGCGACGATGGCGCTGCTCG
>VFQN01000206.1_pt1 | contig 122935 bp, 123 predicted proteins | sample 3512371 | NCBI WGS metagenome assembly VFQN01 (sample SAMN10412370, study PRJNA504923) | tailings metagenome | isolation source: Replicate 2 from Balatoc abandoned mine | place: Philippines: Itogon, Benguet | collected 2017-08-28 | reverse complement strand
TCTCCATTCCGCTCGACCCGGTCATTATACTGAAAGTCATGGACGAATCTTCGCCCCGTGACGACGTCGCCAATCAACGCGCGATCATCGACCGCCGCGCGATCGACGGCGAATTGCGCGCGATCGCCGAAGGGCACAAAGGCCCGGCGGAGAAACTGCGTCCGCTCGCCATCGAAAAACTGAAAGCGGTGCTGGCCGCCGGCCGTACCGAAATTCGCCGCCGTTTCGAGTTGAAGCCGGGGGCCGCCGACAGCGCCAACGGCGCGCAGACCGTGCGCGCGGGCGCCTTCCTGATCGACCAGATCGTACGCCTCGTCTACGACTTCGCCGATCGTCACATCTATCCGCTGTCGAATCCGACCTCGGGCGAGCGCTTGTCGATCGCCGCCGTCGGCGGCTATGGCCGCGCCGAGATGGCGCCGCAGTCGGATATCGATCTGCTATTCGTGCGCCCCTACAAGTCGAGCCCGCGCACCGAGCAGATGGTGGAGTGGACGCTCTACGCGCTGTGGGATCTGGGCTTGAAGGTCGGCCACGCGACGCGCTCGGTCGAAGAATGCATCCGCCTGGCGCGCGAGGACATGACCATCCGCACCACGATGCTGGAAAGCCGGTATCTGTGGGGCGACGACAAACCTTTCCTGGACGTGAAAAAGCGCTTCTACGCCGAAGTCGCGAAGGGCACGGGGGCCGAGTTCGTCGAAGCCAAACTTACCGAGCGCAACAAGCGCCACCAGCGCATGGGCGATTCGCGTTACGTGCTGGAGCCCAACGTCAAAGACGGCAAAGGCGGTTTGCGCGACCTGCATACGCTGTTCTGGATCGGCAAATATCTGCATCGCGTCGAAACGGTCGCCGATCTGGTGCTGAAGGGCGTGTTCACCGCCGAGGAAGCCGCACGCTTCGCCAAGTGCCAAGAGTTCCTGTGGAGCGTGCGCTGCCATCTGCATTATCTCGCGGGACGGCCGGAGGACCGGCTGACCTTCGACGTGCAGACCGAAATCGGCGAGCGTATGGGCTATACCGACCGGCCCGGCACGCGCGGCGTCGAACGCTTCATGAAGCATTACTTCTTGATCGCGAAGGAGGTGGGCGATCTCACGCGCATCTTCTGTTCGGCACTGGAGATCGAGGAAGGCAAGAAGACCAAGTTCGACGTCGGCAAGCTGTTCGGCCGCGCGCCCAAGCCCAAGCAGATCGGCGACGGCCGCTTCGCCATCGAAAGCGGGCGTCTGACGCTGGCCAAGCCCGACGCCTTCGTGAAGGACCCGGTCAATTTCATCCGCATCTTCCGCGTGGCCCAGCTCAACGAGCTGGACATCCACCCCTACGCGCTGCGCCAGATGCGCCAATCGTTGCGCGGCGTCGACGCGAAATTGCGCAACGATGCCGACGCCAACGCGCTGTTCCTGGAAATCCTGACTGATCCGAACGCGGAAACGGCGTTGCGGAGGATGAACGAGGCGGGTGTGTTCGGGCGATTCATCCCCGATTTCGGCCGCGTCGTCGCGCAGATGCAGCACGACATGTACCATGTGTACACGGTCGACGAGCACACGATTTTCGCCATCGGCATTCTGCACCGCATCGAAAAGGGCGAGCTGAACGCCGATCATCCGCGCGCCAGCGAAGTGATCCGCCAGGTGCAATCGCGCCGCGCGCTGTATTTCGCGCTGCTGCTGCACGACATCGCCAAGGGCCGCGGCGGCGATCATTCGGAGATCGGCGCCGAGATCGCGCTGAAACTGGGGCCGCGCGTCGGATTGACGCCGGAGGAGACCGAGACCGTCTCGTGGCTGGTGCGCTATCACCTCGCAATGTCGGCGACGGCGTTCAAGCGCGACATCCAAGACCCGCAAACGATCCGCGCCTTCGCCGAATTGGTGCAAAGCCCCGAGCGATTGCGCCTGCTGTTGTGCCTGACGGTCGCGGATATCCGCGCGGTGGGACCGGGCGTGTGGAACACTTGGAAGGCGACGCTGCTGCGCGATCTTTACGACCGCACGGTCGAGGCGCTGGCCGGCGCCTATTCGGAAGAAGGCACGATGAAGCGCGTCGCGATCGCGCAAGCGCGCCTCAAGGACGAACTCACCGATTGGACCGAAGCCGACATGGCTTGGTTCGCGGGCCTGGGCTATCCCGCGTATTGGCTGTCGCTCGATCCCGCGACCCAAGCCCGCCACGCGCGTTTCGTGCGCGAGGCGGAGCGCGCGTCGCTGCCGCTCGCCATCGACACGCGCATCGACCGCAAGCGCACGGTGACCGAGATCACGATCTACACGCTCGATCATCCCGGCTTGTTCGCGCGCATCGCGGGCGCCATGGCGCTGTCGGGGGCCAATATCGTCGGCGCACAGATCTTCACGCTATCGAACGGTATGGCGCTCGACTCCTTCTCGATCCAGGAACCGGCGAACGATCCCGACGGCGCGCCCGCCGCATTCGACCGGCCCGAAAAACTCGCGCGCCTCGCCACGCAAATCGAACACGCGCTGGGCGGACGCTTGCGCGTGAAGGAAATGCTGGCCAAGCGCCCGGCGATCCCCAGCCGCACGCGCGTGTTCACCGTGCCGCCGCGCGTCATCATCGACAATCAGGCGTCCAAGCACCACACGCTGATCGAGGTGAACGGGCGCGACCGGATCGGCTTCCTTTACGACATCGCCTCGACGCTGACGACGTTGGGCCTGTCGACCGCGACCGCCAAAATCATGACCTATGGCGAGCGCGCGGTCGACGTCTTCTACGTCAAGGACGTGTTCGGCCATAAGATCGTCGACGAAGCGAAGCTCGAACGCATCCGCAAGGCACTGTTCGACGTGCTGTCGGCCAACGGCGAGGAAACCCCGAAACCGCGCAACAAACGCGCCGAAGCGGCCGAGTAGAATGGCCCTGCTGCGCGCGACCGCGACGGTCGGTTCCTACACGATGGCGAGCCGCGTGCTCGGCTTCGTGCGCGATATGGCGACCGCCGCGTTCCTGGGTGCGGGGCCCATCGCCGACGCGTTTTTCGTTGCATTCAAATTCCCGAATTTCTTCCGCCGCCTGTTCGCGGAGGGTGCGTTCGCCGCCGCCTTCGTGCCGATGTTCGCAGGATCCGTCGCCCAACACGGCAAGCAAGCCGCCAAAGAATTCGCCGAAAGCGCCATGGCCGTGCTGCTGGCCGTGTTGTTGGCACTGGTCGTCGCGGCGGAGTTCGCGATGCCCTGGGTCGTTGCGGTCATCGCCCCCGGCTTCGCAGACGAGCCGCAGCGTTACGCGCTCGCCGTCGATTTCACGCGGATCACCTTTCCCTATTTGTTGTTCATCTCGCTGGTCGCCTTGCAAGGCGGGGTGTTGAACTCGCTCGACCGATTCGCCGCCGTCGCGGCCACGCCGATTCTTTTGAACCTGTGCCTGATCGGCGCGATTTTCGGCTTCACGCCCTTCATGCCGTCGGCGGGGCACGCTTTGTCGTGGGGCGTGGCGCTGGCCGGCCTCGCGCAATTTCTGTTCCTGGCCTGGGCCTGCGGGCGCGAGGGCATGGGCTTGCGCCTGCGCCTGCCCAAACTATCGCCCGACACGCGGGCCTTGATGACGCGCATGGCGCCGGTCGCGCTGGGTTCGGGTGCCGCACAGATCAATCTGGTGATCGACGTGATGCTCGCCTCGCTGCTCGCGGCGGGCTCGATCTCGTGGCTTTACTACGCCGACCGCGTTTACGAGCTTCCGCTGGCGGTGATCGGCATCGCCATCGGCACTGCCTTGCTGCCGCTGCAATCGCGCCAAGTGCGCCTGGGCGACGAGGAAGGGGCGCGCGCGACGCTCAATCGCGCGATCGAGGCGGCAAGCCTTCTGACCTTACCCGCCACCGCCGCCTTGGTGGTGCTGGCCGAACCGATCGTGTCGGTCCTGTTCCTGCGCGGCGCCTTCACCGCCACGGACGCCGCCGGCACGGCCGCAGCACTGATCGCCTATACGGCCGGGCTGCCCGCTTACGTCGCGGTCAAGGTGCTGACGCCCAATTTCTACGCCCGGCACGACACCAAATCGCCAGTCAAAATCGCCGTCGCCTGCGTCGTCTTCAACACGCTTTGCGGCGTTTCGCTGATGCAGGTCGTCGGCCATGTCGGTTTGGCGCTGGCGACCGCCTTGGCCGCGATCCTCAATTCCGGCGCTTTGGCGTGGATGCTGTGGCGGGCGGGGCATTTCGCGCCCGATGCGCGACTGAAATCCCGCCTGCCGCGCCAATTGGCCGCCACGGCAATGATGGCGCTGATCCTGTCGGCGGGCTTGCGCTTCGCCGAGCCCTTCCTGGCGGTGCAGGGGCTGCGCTATTTCGCCCTGGCGGCCCTGATCGCCTTGGGCCTTGCCGCCTATGGCGCCGCCGCCCTGATTTTGGGCGCCGCACGCCCCGCCGACCTTAAATCCTTCGCGCGCGGTTGACCGGACGCGGCGGGGACGCGATAAACCCGCCGTCATGAACCGCATCTTCTCGGGCATCCAGCCCACCGGCAACCTGCATCTCGGCAATTATCTCGGCGCCATCCGCAATTGGGTGAAGCTGCAGAAGGACTACGAGTGCATCTTCTGCATCGTCGACTTGCACGCGATCACCATGCCGCAGGACCCGGCCGAATTGCGCAAAGCCACGCGCGAGGTGACGGCCGCCTATATCGCCTGCGGGATCGATCCCGAAGCCTGCACGATCTTCAACCAGTCGACCGTTTCGGCGCATGCCGAGCTCGGCTGGGTGCTGGGCTGCATGACGCCGCTGGGCTGGCTGAACCGCATGACCCAGTTCAAGGATAAGGCGGGCAAACATCGCGAAAATGCGGGGCTGGGCCTTTACGCCTATCCCGTGCTGATGGCCGCCGACATCCTGGCCTATAAGGCGACGCATGTGCCGGTGGGCGAGGACCAGAAGCAGCATCTGGAACTGGCGCGCGACATCGCGGGCGCGTTCAATTCGCGTTACGGCGTCGAATTCTTCCCGCAGCCCGAGCCGCAGATTTTCGGCGCCGCGACGCGCGTCATGTCGCTGCGCGACGGCACCAAAAAGATGAGCAAGTCGGAGGAATCCGACCAAAGCCGCATCAACCTGACCGACACGCCCGATCTGATCGCGCAGAAGATCAAGCGCGCCAAGACCGATCCGTTGCCCTTGCCCGCGACGGTCGAGGAATTGGCCACGCGCCCCGAAGCCGACAATCTTCTGGGGATCTACGCGGCGCTGACCGACAAATCGCTGGAAGCGGTCGTGCAGGAATTCGCCGGCGCGCAGTTTTCGGTGTTCAAGGGCGCGTTGTCGGATGTCGCGGTCGCGGTGCTGTCGCCGATCACGGCGGAGATGAACCGCATGATGGCCGATCCCGGCAGCATCGACGCGGTGCTGCGCCGGGGCGCCGAGCGCGCGGGCGACATGGCCGCCACGCATCTGCGGCAGGTCTACGACATCGTCGGCTTCCTGCGGCCCTGAAACCGCGACCTATTCCCGCAAGGCAGCCTGATATAACTGGCGCGTCACTTGCCCCGTGAACGTCCCTGGCCCAATATCGGGCCGGGGTTCGTTGCGCGTTGCAGATTTATCTACCTATCGCCGAAGCGTCGATCGACATTTTCCTGCTGCTGCTGCTGGGCGGCGGCGTGGGATTCCTGTCGGGTCTGTTCGGCGTGGGCGGCGGCTTCCTGATGACGCCGCTGCTGATCTTCATCGGCATTCCGCCCGCGGTCGCCGTCGGCTCGGGGGCCGCGCAGAATATCGCCTCGTCGATCTCCGGCGTCGTCGCGCATATGCGCAAGGGCAATGTCGATTTCCGCATGGGCGGCGTTCTGCTCGCCGGCGGTATCGTCGGCTCGACGCTGGGCGTGCAGATCTTCGCGGTGCTGCGCAGCCTGGGCCAAGTCGAGTTCTTCATTTCGATCGCCTACGTGGTGGTGCTGGGCATCGTCGGCGGCTTGATGCTGATCGAAACGGTCAACACGCTGCGCAAACGCTGGCAGAACAAGCGCAGCGGCGCCGCACCGGTGCGGCGCAAGCTGCACGAGCATATCTGGCTGCACGGCCTGCCGCTGAAGATGCGCTTCCCGCACTCGAAGCTTTATATCAGCGCGCTCGCCCCGTTCGGCATCGGCGCAATCGTGGGCATGCTGTCGGCGCTGCTGGGCGTGGGCGGCGGCTTCATCATGGTGCCGGCGATGATCTATTTGCTGGGCATGCCGACGGTCGTGGTTATCGGCACGTCGCTGTTCCAGATCGTGTTCGTGTCGGCCAACGTCACCTATCTGCAAGCCTGGCAGGTGCAGACGGTCGATATCGCCTTGGCCGTTCTGCTGCTGATCGGCGGCGTGGTCGGCGCGCAATTCGGCGCGCGCTTCGGCGCCAAATTACGCGGCGAGTCGCTGCGCGGGCTTCTGGCGCTGATCGTGCTGTCGGTCGCGATCAAGCTGTTCGTCGATCTGGTGATCCCGCCCGAGGACGTCTATTCGATCGTCGTGCGCACGGCGGAGACGCCCGCGCCATGAAACGCATCCTTCTCCTGCTCGGTTTGTTGTGCGCGGCGCTGGCGCCGCAGCAAGCGCGCGCGCAAGCGCTGGTCGCGGATTTGTCGAGCCATCTGATCGCGATCACGGCCGGGTTCGCGGGCACCGAGCTTCTGCTGTTCGGCGCCACCGAAGGCGAAGGCGACGTGGTCGTGCTGGTGCGCGGACCCGACAGCGACGTCGCCGTGCGGCGCAAGGCGCGCGTCGCGGGCATTTGGCTCAACACCGAAACGCTGAGCTTCGCGAACGTGCCGAGCTATTACCGCGTGGCGTCGTCCAAACCGCTGGACGAGATCGTCACGCCGGCCTTGCGCCAGCGCCATCAGATCGGCAGCGATTTCCTGCGTCTGACGCCGTCGCGCGACGCCGACGCGATCGCGCTTGCCGCGTTCCGCGCGGGGCTCGTGCGCAACAAGGAAAAACTGGGGCTCTACGATCCCGAGCCCGGCCGCGTCGCGTTCCTGGGCCCGCGCCTGTTCCGCACGCGCATCGTGTTTCCGGCCAGCGTGCCGACCGGCGCCTATACGGTCGAAGTGCTGCTGGTGCAGAACGGCCAAGTGATCGCCGCGCAATCGACGCCGATGTTCGTCAGCAAGATCGGCGTGGGCGCCGAGATCTACGATTTCGCGCATGTCCACGCCGCGTGGTATGGTTTGATCGCGATCCTGATCGCGGTCATCGCCGGCTGGTCGGCCGGTCTTATCTTCCGCAAGTCGTGAGTTCACGCCAGGAGACTTCCCGATGCCCAATCGCACGCCGCAAGCGCAGCGCGTCTTTCTGGTCGTGGTCGACGAAAGCCCGGAGCTGAAGATCGCGTTGCGCTTTGCTTGCAACCGCGCGCGCCATGTCGGCGGGCGCGTGGCGATGTTGTACGTGACCGAACCCGCCGAAGGCGGCGAGTGGATGGGCGTGGGCGAGTTGATGCGCGAGGAGCGCCGCCAGGCCGCCGAAACGAAACTCGCCGAATTGTCCAGCGTCGTGCACGAAATGTCGGGCGAAACGCCGATGCTTTACGTGCGCGAAGGCGAGCCGCGCGAAGCGCTGCTGGCCCTGCTGGAGGAGGAACCGGCGATTTCGATTCTCGTGCTGGGTGCGGGCACGGGGCGCGGCGGGCCCGGCCCGCTGGTGACCGAGCTTGCCGGCAAATACGCGGGTCAATTGCGCGTGCCGCTGACGATCGTCCCCGGCGGATTGACCAACGACGATATCGACGCGATCTCCTAGGGCGATTCGGGCGCGAAAACTTCGCGCGTGCCGGCGAGTCCCTTCATCGGGAAGCGGCCGATCGAAACGAGTTTCTCGGTTCCCAGCGCGGCGAATTCTTCCGACACGACCAGCGGCAGGTCGACCTTCTTGGCGACACCTTCCAGACGCGAGGTGAGATTGACCGCCGGACCGATGGCGGTGAAATCCAGCCGGTCGTGCGAGCCGATATTGCCGTAATAGATTTCGCCGACATGCAGTGCCGCGACCGCGCGCAGTTTTCCCGCATCGGGAAAATCGAGCCGGGCGACGCAGGCGAGCGCGTCGCGCGCCGCGGCCATCGCGTCACGCGCGGCCTGGCGGGCAAGCTCGACATCCGCGATCGGGAAGATCGCCAGCATGCCATCGCCGACGAATTTCAGCACCTCGCCGCGATGGGCGTGGACCGCGCCCACCTGCACCTCGAACCACGCGTTCAGAATCTCGATGGTGCGCGTTTCGGGCAGGCTGTCCGCCAGCGTCGTGAAGCCGCGCATATCGGTCGCCAGAATCGCGGCGTGGATCGACTCGCCCGTCCCGCGCGCGACCTCGCCTTTCAGCACTTTCGTGCCGGTGTTGCGGCCGAGATAGATCGCCAGCAAATCCTGCGCGATGCGCCGTTCCGTCACCAGCGCCAGCGGGCCTTCCAGCGCGGTGAAGGCGGCACGGATCGCCGCGATGTCGCTGGCCGTGAAGCCGCCTTTGCGCTTGGTCGCCACGTTGCCGACTTGGAAGCGGCGGTCGTTGGTAGACCCCAACATGCCGCCCAGCGCGATCGGCAGGGCGAAGTAGTCGGTGTAACCCTGGGCGCGCAGATCGGCGATGATGGGGAACGGCGTTTCGTTCGAGCCCTCGATCTTGATCCGGATCGTTTCCCCGCGCTCGACGATCGCCGGAAAGGGACTGCTGAGATAGGTCTCGCTGCGCGTCACGTCGTGCTCGATCAGCACTTCCTCGGCCACGCCCGATTCCTGCCACCAGCGGATACCGTAACCGCGGAATTGGGGGTGCAGCAGGGCGACCGACAACGCCATCCGGTCGACCGGCAGGCCGGCGGCGGCCAAACGCCACGCGAAACCATCGACCAGCTTGATCGGCGAGCCAACCGCATAGGCCTTGCCGTGGGTCCAATCGAGCAACCCGGCGAGGTCCTTGACCTTGGGCCGTTTGGCTTCCGGACGGGTGAAACGGCGCCGCTCGAGAATGCCGGCCGGCGCATTTCGCAACTGCAAAAGAGAATTCATATAATTACTTCAAACCTTTACACTACGTTGCCTTTTCGGGGTTGACCACTCGGATATTCGTCGCCATTTACAGGCCACTCGACCCACCCCGGTCGGCCAGGGCCCAATCGACGCCCGATCGCGTTTTTGGACCCGCCTAATTTGGGAGTGTTCGTCATGTTCATCCAGACCGAAACCACGCCGAATCCGGCAACCCTGAAATTCCTCCCCGGCAGGGACGTGCTCGGCCAAGGGGCCGCCGATTTCAAAACCGCCGAAGACGCCGCGCAGCGCTCGCCGCTCGCCAGCAAACTTTTCGGCGTCGAGGGCGTGACGGGCGTTTTCCTGGGTGGCGACTTCGTAACGGTGACGAAGGCGGATGACAAGGACTGGCATCTGCTGAAGCCGTCGCTGCTGGGCGCCATCATGGAGCATTTCACCTCCGGCGCCGCCGCGTTGACCGCCGAGCAGGGTTCGGCCCACGGGGCCGCCGGCGCCGAGGACGGCGAGATCGTCGCCCAGATCGTCGAGTTGCTCGACACCCGCGTTCGTCCGGCCGTGGCGCAAGACGGCGGTGACATCGTGTTCGACCGCTTCGAAGACGGCATCGTCTACCTGCATATGCAGGGCTCGTGCGCGGGCTGCCCCTCCTCGACGGCCACGCTGAAAGCGGGCATCGAGAACATGCTCCGTCACTATATTCCGGAGATCGTCGAGGTTCGCGCGGCCTGATCCGGGCCCGCGAACTCGACATCCCGTTTCCGAGGAATTTCGATATGGACCGCACCGCCGACGCGGCGGATTCGCGCGACTTTGCGTCGCTTGAATCCCCAGCGCCCCTTGCGCGCCCGATTCGCTTCGTGTTCATCGCGGCGTTTTTCGCCGCCGGCCTTGGCGCGCTGGCCTTCGGCGCGCAAGGCCACGCGCCGTGGCGCGAAGCGCTGCGCCTGCCGTTGCCGCCGCTGGCCGGCGTTCCGGGCGGCAGCGCACCCGAATCCGAAACCGAAGACAACGTCACGCGTATCGCCGGCAAGGCCGCCGCCGAGCTCTATCGCCTTTACGTCGAACGCGGCTTCGTACTGGAGGCGGCGCGCGAGGGGGCGGAGATCGTGCCGCGTCTGGTCGTCGAGCGCTTGCCGCGCGACATGGGCGCGCTGGATTCAAGCGAGTTCCGCAAAGCGGTGTTCATCAAAACGCTGCTGCCGCTGCTGTTGATGGAAAACGAGCGCATCCTGGCCGATCGCGCGCGGCTCCGGGAAATCCTCTTCGCCGGTCCGGACGCCGATCCGGCCGACCGCGAATGGCTCGCGAGCCTCGCCGAACGCTACGGCGTCGAGCCTTCGCAACCGCGCGAGCTGCTGCGCCGCGTCGATGCCGTGCCCGTGTCGCTCGCCATCGCGCAAGCGGCGATCGAGACCGGCTGGGGAACGAGCCGCGTGGCCCAGGCGGGCCAAGCGCTGTTCGGCCAGATGGTGTTCCGCAATGCCGACGACGACGGCAAGGTGCGCAAGTTCGAACAGCTCGAACACGCCGTGCAGGCCTATGCCGAGAATCTCAACACGCATCGCGCCTATGCCGAGTTCCGGCGCGCGCGTGAACAGGCGCGCCGCGACAACCCCGCCGCCGGCGCCGATTTGACCGCGCCCGACGGCTACAATCTCGCGCAGCATCTGCGCCGCTATTCCGAACGCGGCATGGATTACGTGCGCGAGGTGCGTTCGCTGATGCGCGTCAACGGCCTGCGCGCACTCGACCGCGCCAAGCTCGACGCCGCGCGCGCCGAAACCGCCAACGCGGGTTAATTGTTCGCGATCAAGCGCCCTTCGCGCGCGAAGGGCAGCGAACCGCCGCCAAGGCCAGCGACGAAAACCGTGCCCGACAGGCGATAATCGAGCCCGTCGCGCTTGGTCATCGCCATGAAGCCGGGCAGCAGGTCGAGCATCGACACGCTGGCCGGCACGATCAGCCGCGCTTCGCCCAGGCGCGGCACGACCACGCCTTCGCCGGTTTGCCCGCGCGCCAGCGTTTCGCCGTTGACGTCGAGAATCACGCGCAAACCCGTCAGCGACACGTCGCTGGGATTGGGATTCGACAGCGCGAGCGTGAGCGCCAATCGCTGCTCGAACAGCCCGCCGCCCTCCATCGGGGCGAGATCGACGAGCCGCACATCCAGCGGATCGAGGCGCAAATTGGCGCAAGCGGCGAGTGCCGCCGCCGTCCCGCCGATCAGCAGGAAGCGGCGCGCGATCACGTCCGGACGACGAGGTCGGTTGCGTCGCCCGCTTCGGCGAACGGGATCGCCGTCGGCGGCTTCGACAGCAAGGCGAAAGCCGCCACGCCCGCGATCCCCAAGCCGAGCACGGCGACGAAATTCGTCGCGGCCGCGTATTTGCCGCCCAGCGCCAACACGCCCGCCAAAGCGCCCGCGACCCAAAGCTGGCGCGACGACGCCTTGCCGTAGACGCATTCACCGACGAAATGCTCGCAATTGCGTTCGAGCCAGTCGTAGCCCGACTCGTTCAAGCGCGACGCGGCGCGCGCGACGATTTCCGCCGGCGGGAAGCTGGGCCGGTCAATCGGGACGATATGAAGCTCCGCCTCGCCCGCGAATTCGCGCAAGGTTTCGCGCACCACGCCCTTGCCGGGCCGACGCGACACGACCGTGCCCGCACCTTCGTGAATGCCGACATGCCAGTACAAGCCCTGGCGCACGGCGAGGATCTCGCCCGGTCCGATCGCTGTCTTCATTTCAGAGTCTCCTGCGCGTAGACCCCCCAGATATGGGTACGTTCGAGCCAGCCGCGAAACCCCCCGGCCTCGACCCGGCACCAATCGCCCTGACATTCGATCAGATTGGCGATCACGCCCGCTTCAACCCGCGCAAGGCCCGGCGCGGCGGCTTCCGCCCGGCGCTTGAGTTCGACCAGCGTGCCCGAATCGCCCAACACGACGGCGGTGCGCCGTCCGGTCAGCATCGATTGATGGACCCAGCCTTCCGTGCCCTCGCGGTCGCGCACGCGGCGCCAATTCTCGAATTCCTGGACGATTTCGACCGGCATCTGGCGGCGCACGAACACCCATTCGACCGGGTAGCGCACGCCAGGGCCGGTGCGCAGATTGACTTCTTCCGAGCGCAGCGAAACGAAGCGCGGGACGGGCAGGTTGTCGCGCGCGGCCTGGGCAACGGCCTGGACTGGCGCCAGGATGGCGGCGGCGATCAAGAGGGCGCGAATCATGATGCCCCCATTATAGACAAGCCGTGCCCCGCCCTGCTACGCGGGAAAGAACCACGGCTGCCGAGGACTTGCCATGCCCCATCGCCGCCCGCGCGTGATCGTGACCCGCAAACTGCCCGATCTGATCGAAACGCGGATGATGGAGCTGTTCGACTGCAAGCTCAATCTCGACGACCGGCCGTTTTCGCCAAGCGACCTCGCGGGCGCGATGGCGGAGGCCGAAGTGCTGGTCCCGACCGTCACCGACGAAATCACCGCCGATCTGATCCGCGCCGCCGGCCCGCGATTGAAGTTGATCGCGTCGTTCGGCACGGGCGTCAATCACATCGCCCTGGATGCCGCGAAGGAAAAAGGCATCACGATCACCAATACGCCGGGCGTGCTGACCGAAGACACCGCCGACATGACCATGGCGCTGATTCTGGCCGTCGCGCGGCGCTTGAGCGAAGGCGAACGTTTGCTGCGCGCGGGCAAATGGCAAGGCTGGGCGCCGACGGCAATGCTGGGCATGCGCTTGACCGGCAAACGCCTGGGCATCGTCGGCATGGGACGCATCGGCACGGCGGTCGCCACGCGCGCGCGCGCCTTCGGCCTGTCGATCCATTATCACAATCGTCGCCGCCTGGATCCCGCCCTCGAGGCCGAGGTCGACGCGACCTATTGGGAAAGCCTCGACCAGATGCTGGGGCATATGGACGTCGTGTCGCTCAACTGCCCGCACACGCCCGCGACCTATCATCTGATTTCCGGCCGGCGTTTGCGCTTGATGAAGCCGCACGCGATTCTGGTCAACACCAGCCGCGGCCAAGTGGTGGAGGAAGAAGCGCTTGCCCGCGCGTTGTACGCGCGCGAGATCGCGGGTGCGGGGCTCGACGTCTACGAGCGCGAGCCTGAAATCCATCCGCGCCTGCTGGAACTCGACAACGTCGTGCTGCTGCCGCATATCGGCTCGGCCACGCATGACGGGCGCTTCGCAATGGGCGAGCGCGTGATCGTCAACATCAAAAGCTTCGTCGACGGCCATACGCCGCCCAACAAGGTCGTCGCGACGATGTTCTGACGTTCCCGCCGATTTTTTCGCGCGGGGCCTTGCGTCCCGCCGATCGGTCTCCCAACTTCTTCGCGCCACGGCCGGAATCCGGGCCCCTCTGGCGCGCTTTCGCAGCGCGCGATGTCGGTCCGGCCATTATGTTGGTTTTCGCGTCCTCAGGAGGGGCCAAGCGCGATGTTCGAGACTCTTTTTCTATCCGAATTCCTGGGCACGCCCGCCTGGATGTGGTGGGGCTTCATCAGCGTCGTGATCGCGCTTTTGGCGCTGGATCTGGGCGTGCTTCATCGCGGCAACCGCGAAATCGAAGTCCGCGAAAGCCTGCTGCTGTCGGCGGGCTATATCGGCATGGGTTTGGCGTTCGGCGCCTGGGTTTGGTGGCAGTTGGGCCGCCAAGCCGGCATCGAATACGTGACCGGTTTCGTCGTCGAGAAGACGCTGGCGATGGACAACGTGTTCGTCATCGCCATGATTTTCGGCTATTTCGCCGTCCCCCGGATCTATCAGCACCGCGTGCTGTTCTGGGGGATTTTGGGCGTGATTGTGCTGCGCGCGATCATGATCGGGCTGGGCGCCGCGTTGGTGTCCGAATTCGCCTGGGTCCTTTACATCTTCGCGGTGTTCCTGATCTTCACGGGCGTGAAGATGTGGATGATGGCCGACAAGGAATACGACGTCGGCGCCAATCCGCTGATCGGCATGCTCAAGCGCCGCTTGCGCGTGACGGAGACGATCGAGAGCGAGAATTTCTTCGTCTCCAAGCCCGACCCGAAGACCGGCAAGAAGGTCCTATGGGCGACGCCGCTTTTCCTGGCGCTGGTGCTGATCGAAATCGCCGACGTCGTATTCGCGGTCGATTCGGTGCCGGCGATCTTCGCGATCACCACCGACCCGTTCATCGTCTACACCTCGAACATCTTCGCCATCCTCGGGTTGCGGGCGCTGTATTTCGCCCTGGCCGCGATGGTCCATCGCTTCGCCTATCTCAAATACGCGCTGGCGGTGCTGCTGGTGTTCATCGGTTCGAAAATCTTCGTCGCCGACCTGTCGGGTTTGGGCAAGTTCCCGCCGGCCTGGTCGCTCGGCATCACCTTCGCGATCCTGGCGGCCGGCATCGCCTACTCGCTGTGGAAGACGCGCGAAGCGCCCGCGAAAGGCGACGCGCCATGATCGGCGATCTGATCGCTTGGGCCTTCGCCGTTTTCGTCGTCGAGCCGGCGATGGCGTCGGCGGGCGACAAGCTGGCGAGCTTGCGTGCACCCCAGGAAACGATCCGCTTGGTCGGGGATTGCGCGCGGCGCGGCGGACCCATCCTGGCCGAACGCGCCTTGGCCGAGCCTGGCTGGGCCGTGACCACCATCGCCCGGATTTGGATGGGGACGACGCGAATCGAGGCCGTTCTGGCCGATCTCGATCCCGGTTGCGCCGAGGCCTATACCCAGGCGCGCCCGTTCTTGAACGGGTAATTTCCAGTACGATACTGTAAATATCTGAAAAAATTACGCTTCCCCCTTGTCGAGGCGGGGATGAGCACCCATGTCCAGGCTTCGGGTCCGGGCCCCTCTGGCGGCGCGCCTTCCCGGATTGCTCCCCACCCCGTTGGAGGGAGCGATCCAAACTCGGCGCCGCGATGTCGGACTTAACGGGGATATCGCTGGCCCGGCCCGCTTCCGATCCATGGTGGATCTTTGGCGTTCGGGCCGTTGTATGGCCCGGATGCACGGCGGTCCCATGAAGGATCTTCGGCGCTCGGGCTTCTGAGGCTGGAGAGGGGTCCATGGATTACATTACGGTCGGTCAATTTCTCGGCACGCCCATTTGGATGTGGGCGGCGTTCCTCGCGCTCGTCGCCACGCTGCTGATTCTCGATCTGGGCGTGCTGCACAAGAAGAACACCGAAATCGGCGTCGCCGAGAGTCTGAAGCTCTCGGGCTTCTACTTCACCCTGGCCATGCTGTTCGGCGGCTGGGTGACGTGGCAAATGGGCGCGACAAGCGGTCTCGAATACTACACCGGCTTCTTCGTCGAATGGTCGTTGTCGCTCGACAACGTTTTCGCCATTTCGATGATCTTCACCTATTTCGCCGTGCCGCGGAAATATCAGCACCGCGTGCTGTTCTGGGGCATTTTGGGCGTGATCGTGATGCGCGGCATCATGATCGGGCTGGGGGCGGCTTTGGTCGCCGAGTTCCAGTGGATCCTTTACGTCTTCGGCGCGTTCCTGGTCTTCACCGGCATCAAGATGCTGTGGATGGCCGATAAGGAGGAGAACTTCGCCGAAAACCCGGTGCTGAACTTCCTCAAGAAGCGCATGCGCGTGACGGCCGATCTGGAAGGCCAGAAATTCTTCGTCACGCGCCCCGACCCCAAGACCGGCAAACTGGTGCGCTGGGCGACGCCGTTGTTCCTGTGCCTGGTGCTGGTCGAAACGGTCGATCTGATCTTCGCCGTCGACTCGGTGCCCGCGATCTTCGCGATCACGCAAGACCCGTTCATCGTCTACACGTCGAACATCTTCGCGATCCTGGGGCTGCGCTCGCTGTATTTCGCGCTTGCCGCGATGATCCATCGCTTCAAGTATCTGAAATACGCGCTCGCCCTCGTGCTGGTGTTCGTCGGTACGAAGATCTTCCTGGTCGGCGTGATCGGCAAGATGCCGGCCTGGTTCTCGCTGGGCGTGACCGTGTCGCTGATCGCGGGCGGCGTTTTGTTCTCGCTGTGGAAGACGCGCGCCGAAGCCGAAGCGAAGGCCTGAACCCCGCCGCGCCTCAGCCGCGCTGGGGCGTCATCCGGTCGATCGCCTTGAAGTGCCGCCGCGCCCGGCCGACGATTTCCCCGTCGGTCGGGTGATCGGCGCTTTCGGTCGCGACGACGCGCTTGGCGAGCGCCGGGCTGTGCGCCTTCAGATAGGCGCCGAACTCGGTTTTCGCCTGGCCGGGGCCGAGCAGCAGAATCTCCTGCGCATCGGCCAAAGCCGCCGCCACGCCTTCGTGGAAGTGCTTGTCGGTGTGCGACGCCTCGGCCGCGCGCTTATTGTGGATATGGCCGTTGGGCTTGTCGGTGCGGATCGTCGCGCGCTCGAAATCATGGGCGTCGAAATGGAACACGCGGGCTTCGTGGTGGTCGATCCAGCAGACGGCGTGGAAGCGGTTCATCCTGTTCTCCTCGTTCGATACCGGCATTGGACCGCAAGCCCGCCATGCCGCCAATGATATGGATCAAACCCGCTTTCGCGTGGTACCGGTTCGTACCATGCGGAATCCCCCTTTGATCGGCGTCACGGCGGACCTTCAACAGGGCCCGGTGCATCGCCAGCACATCGCGCGCATCCAATACGTGAACGGCGTCCTCGACGGGATCGGCGGCATGCCGGTCGTGCTGCCCGCCATCGGCGACCGGCAGAATATCGACGCGTTGCTCGACCGGCTGGACGGCGTGCTGTTCACCGGCAGCCCGACCAATGTCGATCCGTCGGTTTACGGCGTGGCGGGCGAAGGCCGCGCCCCCGCCGACCACGACCGCGACGCGACGACGCTGCCGCTGCTGCGCGCCGCGCTGGCCAAGGGCGTGCCGGTCCTCGCGATCTGCCGGGGCCATCAAGAACTGAACGTCGCCGCCGGCGGCACGCTGCACCAATATGTCGAACAATTGCCCGGTCATATCGACCATCGCGCGCCCGAACACGACGACCTCGACGTGCGCTACGCCAACCGCCATTGGGTGGAGGTGGTGCCGGGCTCGCTGCTGGCGCGGCTGGTCGATTCCAGCCCGCGCATCTTCGTCAATTCGCTGCACGGGCAAGCGATCGACAGGCTGGGCGATGGCTTGGTCGTCGAGGCGACGCACCAGGACGGCACGATCGAAGCCGTGCGCTGGACCAAAGGCCCCGGCTTTGCGTTCGGCGTGCAATGGCACCCCGAATGGCACGTCAAAACGGACAAGTTCGCCGCGGCGATCTTCCGCCATTTCGCGACGGTCGTGGACGCGTATCGGCAGCGGCGCGCGGCGTGAGCGGCTTCGTTTCGCTGCCTTCCGATCTGGCCGAACATCGCCATATCGAAACGCCGGCGCGACGTAAACTCGCCCTTTATCGCCTGCACGGACCCCGCAACGGTCCGGCGCTGCTGTTCGGCCATGCGAACGGTTTCGCGGCGGGCAGCTACGCGACGATTCTGCGGGGCTTGGCGCAAAGCTGCGACGTGTTCGCGTTCGACGCCGCCGGGCATGGCGGGTCCGATAGCGCGCTCGAGAATATCGACGCGTTCTGCGCGGCCGACGCGATCATGGACGACGTGGACGCGATCGTACGCGCAACACAAGAATGGTCGGGCGCCCAGCATCTGCGCTACGCCGCGCATTCGTTATGCGGGGCCGCGATGCTGGCACTGGCGCTGTTCCGGCCCGAACGTTTCGCGGCTCTCGACCTTGCCGGGTTGATGCTGTTCGAGCCGCCGCTCTATCCGCCCGATGGCCATAAGTTGCGCCCCTTCGCCGACGAACATCAAAAACGCCGCGTCGCGCGCACGCTTGTCCGGCGCAGCGAATTCAAGGGCGGCCCCGACGAACTCGCCGCTTATCTCGGCGCGCGTGAAATGTTCGCCGATTTTCCACCCGATGCGATCGCCGAGCATGCGCGCGCCACGCTGCGCCAAGACGGCGACACCTGGCGCCTGGCCTGCACGCCGCAGATCGAAGCGGGATACTTCCTGAGCCTGGGCCGGCCGCTGCTGTCGCCCGCCCTTGGCACCTATCGCGGACCGAAGATCCATTTCGTGGCCGGCGATATCGACGCGGCCAAGGCGAAGGGCGATTGGGTGACCGGCATGATGGAATACGCCCAGACGACCGTCGCGGGATCGGCGCTGACGGTGCTTCCCGGCCGCAGTCATATGATGATTTTCGAGGATCGCGCCCGATGCTTGGCGTTGCTGCAAAACTTCGCTAACACAAGCGGATCATGACCGCCGCCCCTTACGCCCCAATCGAAGGCCCGCCCAAAGCCCCGCGCGGCGCTTTGCGCATCGCCACCTGGAACATCAATTCGGTCCGGCTGCGCCTGCCGCTGGTCGAGAAATTGGTCGCCGCGGCGCGGCCCGATATTCTCTGCCTGCAGGAAACGAAATGCCCCGACGAGCATTTCCCGGCCGAGGCGCTGAAGGCGCTGGGCTTCCAGCACCAGATTTTCCACGGCATGAAGGGCTATAACGGCGTCGCCATTCTGTCGCGCGTGCCCTTGCACGAAACGGGGCCGCGCCATTGGTGCGGGTTGGAGGATTGCCGCCATGTGCAAGCCACCCTCGCCAACGGCACCGAGATTCACGACATCTATATTCCTGCGGGCGGCGACATTCCCGACCCGGACGCGAACGCCAAGTTCAAGCACAAGCTCGACTTCGTGCGCAGCCAAGCCGCGCATTGGAAGAAGACCAAGCGCGACCGGCCGCGCGTGCTGGTCGGCGATTTGAACATCGCGCCCTTCGAAACCGATGTGTGGAGCCACAAGCAGCTTCTCGATGTCGTGAGCCATACACCGGTGGAAGTCGAAGCGCTGACCGCGATGCGCGCCAATCACGCTTGGGTCGATCTGTCGCGCCAAGCTTTCCCCGAGCCGCAGCGGCTTTATACGTGGTGGAGCTATCGCAATTCCGATTGGCGCAAATCGGATCGCGGCCGCCGACTCGACCATATTTGGACGACGCCCGACATCGCGCCGAAGCTGAAAGGCTTCCATATTCTGCGCGAGGCGCGCGACTGGCCGCAGCCCTCCGATCACGTTCCGGTGATCGCGGATCTGGCGTTATGAGCTGGGCACTTTGAGCCGCGCCGCGCCCGCATCGGCCGCCTTCATCGCCACCATCGTCGGCTTCGGCGGCACGGTGGCGCTTGTGGTCGCGGCGGCTTCGGCCGTGGGGGCGACGCAAAGCCAGATCGCGTCGTCGATCGCCGCCGTCTGTTTCGTCAAGGCGATCGCGGCGGCGTGGCTATCCTGGCGCCATCGCATCCCGCTGATCACCGCCTGGGCGACCGCCGGGGCGGCGCTGATCGCCAGCACGACGGGGCTCAGTTTCGACCAAGCGGTTGGCGCCTATCTCGTGGCTTCGGCAGCCATCGTCGCGACGGCGTTCGTGAAGCCGCTGGGCGATCTGGTCGCCCGCATTCCCACGTCGATCGCCGCGGCGATGCTGGCGGGCGTGGTGCTGCCCTTCGTGGCGCAGGTCTTCGTGCAAGCGGGTGGTGCCCCCGCCCTCGTGCTGCCGCTGGTCGTGATGTTCCTGGTCGTGCGGTTGTTCAATCCACATATGGCTGTCGTCGCGGTGCTGGCCGCGGGTACCGCCATCGCCTACGCGCTGGATCTTGCCGCGCCGATCTCCGGCGAGTTGGGCCTGACGCATTTCGAGTTCGTCGCGCCCAGCTTCGACATGGGGGCGATCATCGGCTTGGGCTTGCCGCTTTATCTCGTCACCATGGCGTCGCAGAATCTCGCCGGCTTCGCCGTGCTGAAGGCGGCGGGCTATCCCACGCCGACGCGCGATTCGCTCGCGGCAACCGGCATCGCATCGTTCGTTGGTGCGTTCGCGGGCGCGATCCCGTTGGGCTTGGCGGCGATCACCGCGTCGATCTGCGCCGGGCCCGAAGCGCATCCCGACAAGGACAAGCGCTGGATCTCCGGCATCTGGTACGCGTTCTACTATCTGCTGCTCGCGGCGTTCGCGGGGGCGTGCGTCGCGATCCTCGCGGCGCTGCCCAAGGCTTTGATCGCGACCTTCGCGGGGCTGGGCCTCGTCGGCGCGCTGCAAGGCGCATTGACCGGCGCCCTCAAAGACGAAGCCGAGCGTTTCCCCGCCGTGCTGACGCTGGCGGTGACCGCGTCGGGCGTGTCGCTATTCGGCATCGGCTCGGCGTTCTGGGGCCTTGCGGCGGGAATCGCGGCGCTGGCGGCGCAGAATTTGAAGTTGCGCCAGCCCTAAGCTGTCATATCCGTGTCATCGACGGCGGCGATAGTTCCGGTCCCGACCTCCGACCGGAACGCCAGATGATCCGCAAAATCGCTTTGTCCGCCGCCCTGCTCGCCGGTGGCACGTCTGCCTTCGCCCAAGCGCCCGTTTATTTCGACAGAATCGCGACGATCGAGGCGGTCAAGATGCTGCCCGCCGACCGCGATCGCGCGAAGAAGTCAATCGCGGAGATCGTCACGTCGGCGCAGGACGGCAATCTGCTGATCTATGTCGACGGCGAGCAGAACGGCCTCGGCTTCGTCGATATCGCCGATCCGGCCGCGCCGAAGCCGGCGGGATTCCTGGCGCTGTCGGGCGAGTTGACGTCGGTCACCGCACGAGGGCCGCGCGCTTATGCGGTGTCCGACACGTCGCCCAACAAGCGCGAGACATCCGGCTTCGCCGCCGTGGTCGATATCGCGTCGCGGCGCGAGATCATGCGCTGCGATCTGGGCGGCCAGCCCGATTCGGTCGCGCTGTCGCCGGACGGCCGTTTTCTGGCCGTGGTGATCGAGAACGAGCGCGACGAGCGCCACGATCAGAGCCGCATCCCGCAATTGCCCGCCGGCAATCTGACGATTCTGCCGGTGAACGACGCGGGGCTGGATTGCGCGGGCTTGCGCCGCGTCGACCTGACCGGCATTGCGGGCTACGTGCCCGAGGATCCCGAGCCCGAATTCGTCGACGTCAATTCGCGCGGCGAGGCGGTCGTCACGCTGCAGGAGAACAATCATCTCGCGATCGTCGATCTGGCCGCAGGGCGCGTCGTTACGCATTTCACCGCGGGCACCGTGACGCTGGAGAATGTCGACGCCAAGCGCGACGGCGTGATCCGTCCCGTCGACCGCATCGAGAACGTCGTGCGCGAGCCCGACGCGGTGAAATGGCTCGACGACAACCGCTTCGTGACCGTCAACGAAGGCGATCTGCGCAGCGGTTCGCGCGGCTTCACCATCTTCAACCGCAGCGGCGCCGTCGAATGGGATTCGGGCAATATGCTCGAACACCTCGCGATCGCGCTGGGCCATTATCCCGAATTGCGGTCCGGGAATCGCGGCAGCGAGCCCGAAGGCGTCGAAGTCGCGACCTTCGGCAACGAACGCCTGATTTTCGTCGGCGCCGAGCGCGCATCGCTGATTTCCGTGTGGCGCGACGAAGGGCCCGGCCGCGCGCCGACCTTCCTGCAAGCGCTGCCCAGCGGCGCGGGGCCCGAAGGCCTGCTCGCCATTCCGTCGCGCAATCTGTTCGTCGCGGCGGCCGAAGCCGACAACCCCGAAACGGGTCTGCGCTCGTCGCTGACGATCTATACCCGCACGGCCGCCAGTCCCGCCTATCCGACGATCCGGTCGGATAACGCCGCCAACGGCGTGCCGATCGCGTGGGGCGCCTTGTCCGGCCTTGCCGCCGATCGCGGCCAGGCGGGGCGGCTCTACGCCGTCAGCGATTCCTTTTACGCCGAAGCGAAGATCTTCACGATCGACGCCACGCAAACGCCCGCGCGGATCTTCGCCGAAACGGTTGTGACGCGCGACGGCAAGCCCGCCGCCCTGCTCGATCTCGAAGGTATCGCCGCGCGCGCGGGCGGCGGGTTCTGGCTCGCCTCGGAGGGCACGCCGGAGCGCCGGGAGGGCGCGCTGGCCGATCTGCTGCTGCGCGTCTCGGCGACGGGTGCCATCGAGGAGGAGATCGCACTGCCGGAAGCGATCGCGCGCCATGCGGTGCGCTTCGGCTACGAAGGTGTCGCCGTCGAAGGCGAGGGCGCGGCCGAGACCGTGTGGATCGCCGTGCAACGCGAATGGAAGGATGACCCGAAGGGCCACGTCAAAATTCTGCGCTACCGGCCGGCCGACAAATCCTGGGGCGTGTTGCACTACCCGCTCGAAGAGACCCCCGCCGGATGGATGGGTCTGTCGGAGATCGTGTCGCTGGGCAACGGCGAGTTCGCGGTGATCGAGCGCAACAACCAATGGGCCGAGAGCGCGATCAAGCGCCTCTACCGGTTCTCGGTCGCGGGTCTCGAACCGGCGGCGCCGGGGGCCGCGAACGTGCCGGTTATCCGCAAAACACTGCTGCGCGACGTGGCGCGCGATCTGGCGGCCACGCGCGGCGTGGTGCTGGAAAAGTTGGAAGGCCTTACGGTCGATCGCGACGGGCAAATCTTCGCGGTCGTCGACAATGACGGCGTTCAAGGCACGTCGGGCGAGACCCAATTCCTGCGCTTGGGCCGCTTGCCCGGACGCTGAGCGCGATCGAAACCGCTCACGCGGATTTGGCGGCCATCGCGTTGCGCAATTGCGCGTTGGTCTTGACGATGCGCCGCGCGAGCTCGCGCATGATCTCGAGCCCCATCGACGGGAACTCGTTCACCAGCGCCATGAAATCGTCCTTCTCGATCTTGAGGCAGACGAGCGGGTTTTCGCCCGCCGCGCGCACCGTGGCGGTGCGCGGCACTTCGCACAGGATCGCGATTTCGCCCACGATCTCGTGCTTGCCGGTGCGCGCGATCTCCGTCGGGCCCGCATTGGTATCGATCAGCACCGCGGCCTCGCCGTCCAGCACGATATAGGCGGCGTCGCCCGCATCGCCTTGCGCGAAGATCGCTTGGCCGGGTTCGTAGGTCAGGCGCTGGCTCATGAACGCGAGCAGCTTGAGCTTCGCCGGGTCGAGCTTCGAGAACAGCGGAATGCGCTTAAGGGCGTCGGTTTCTTCCTTGATCGACATCGCAACCCCCTTCCTCAATGCGCCAGCAATTCTTTGAGCGGGCCGTCCTGCCCGATCAACTCGTCGTAACGTCCGTCTTGCGCCACACGCCCGTCGGCCATGACGACGACGCGATCGAATTTCGCGGCCAAAGCCGCGTCGGCCAGCGCCGCGACCACCGTCGCCGACCCGGCGGCGGAAAGCGCGCCGTCCAAGGTTTTGACCTGGGTGCTGGAGTCCAGCACGGCAAGGGCGTCGTTGAGAACCAAAATCTCGGGCCGTTTCACCAGCGCGCGGGCGAGCGCCAATTTTTGGCGCTGGGCCGGCGTCAAACGCGACCCGCCGACGCCGACCTGGAAGTCCAAACCCACTTCGAACACGCGTTCGCGCAAGCCCAGCGTATCGAGCACTTCGCGCATCGCCTTGCCGACGATCGCTTGGGCTTTCGCCTGACCGTAAGCGACGCGCCCGAACAGGATGTTGTCCTGAATGGCCGCGGCGGCGTTGTAGGATTCGGGATCGAAGAACGCGATCTTGCCCGCCGCCGCGCCTTTGCCGAACGCGTCGTGGATCGCGGCGCGCGTCTCCAGAACGCGGCCTTTGAAATCGGGCGTGATCAAACCCAAGCGATGGCGCGCGTTGACGAGCTTCAGCGGCAAGCCGATCAGCCGCGCGCGATCCTCGTTCGAGATCGCGGGCAGCTTGCCGGACTCGTCCGGCGCGGTGCGCGCGACGATCGCTTGGAAGGTCGGCAAATCGTCGGCGGCGATGAAGCTGAATCGATCGAAGAATTCGTGGCCGGCGGGCAGCCCGGCGAACAACTCGACCATCGTTTCGGCGACTTTGCGGCCCATCGCGATCAGCTCGTCCGCCATGCCTTGCTTTTGCAGCACGGCCAGGAAGTCGCGCTGTTCGGCCAGCACGTCGACCTCGAACGCCGGATCGATCGGCGTGCCGAACAAAAGATTCTCGGCAAGGGTCGCGTTGTCGTTGTAGCGCGTGGGGTCGAAGGATTCGATCAAGCCCTTCAATGCGGGATCGGCTTGCGGGCCCGACAAACGCTCGCGGAACGCCGCGCGCGCGGCAAGGATCGCTTCGGCCACCGCCGGTTTGGCGCGCGGATCGACGCGACCGCGCAAGCCGAACAGGAACACGTCCTCGGCCAGATCGACGCGTTCGAGCACGCGCGCGGCGACGGCGTCGAATTGTTCGGCGTTCGCCACGCCCGCGCGCGAATAGTCGATCCAGTTATCCTCGACGTCGAGCGGCAGATTGCCCGCGCGCGCGGCTTCGGCGAGCCAGCGCGTGCGCGACGCGCTGCGCTTTTCGGGCGCGGCCACCGGACGCTGGCGCAAGCCATAGACGAGATTGTCGCGCACCGACGTCGAGAAATGATAGGCGCCGGGCCCGACATAGCCCATCGACGCGCCCAAATGCGCGTCCGGCAGGCGCGTCAAATCGCGCTCGCCCACGCGCAACGTGCCCGAGGACGGCAGATAGAGCCGTGCGAGCGTCATCGCCAGCGCTTCGCGCCCGCCGCCCGCCGCCCCGACCAGCGCCACTTTCGCACCGTGGGGAATGGTGAGCGACACGGCTTCGAGCAGTTTGGTCTGCGCGTCCTCCGCGACCGACAGTCCGGCCAGCGCGATATCGCCGCCCAAGCCCGGTGCCGGATCGGCGGGCAACTCGTGCAAGCCTTCGGGCAGCATCTGCTCGGGCCGGAACTGCTCGACGACCTGTTCGTATTTCTGCTGCGCGTCCTGGGCCTGCTGGTAATAGTCGAGCAGTTCCTTCCAGGGCGCCGTCATATCCTTGTGCGCGGACAAAGCGGCGACGAGTGCGCCCAGCGACAACTGGCCCTGGATCACCAGATAGCCGCCGATCGAGTAGAACAGCAGCGGCGCGCACTGGCTCAGGAAGTTGTTGATGAACTTCACCAGCGATTTGCGCTGATAGATGTCGAAGCGGATGCGGAAGATCGTGCCGAAGCGCTCGGCGTAATCCGCGCGTTCCCACGACGCCGTGCCGTTGGCGCGCACTTCGTGGATGCCGCCGACGGTCTCGCCGATTCGCTCGGACACTTTGCGCACCGCGCGCACGCGTTCCTTGCCCAGCGCCTTCACGCGCTTTTGCAGCATCGGCACGATATAGGCTTGGAACGGGAACAGCGAGATCGCCGCCAAACCCATCACGGGGTTCTGCATGAACAAGAACAGCGCGATCGTCAGCAGCATGCCCGCCTGCATCAGCGGCTGCACGAAGGCGTCGCCCATGAAGCCGCCGATCTGCTCGACCTCCGACGTCACCATCGGGATCAATTCGCCCGACGAGACCTTGCGGAAATGCGGAATCGGAAAACGCAGAATGCGTTCGACCAGCGAATAGCGCAGCCGACGCAGCAAGCGTTCGCCCAGCTTGCCCTTCAGCGAGTTGATGTATTGCTTGACCGCGCCGTTGACGAGCACGGCGAGGAAGAACAGCAAACACAGCCAGAGCAGATAGCCGATCTGATCGACGCTGAACCAGCCCAGGACCTCCTTCGGGAACTGAATCCCCTGGCCCTGAATGCCCTGGTTCATGATGTTCTTGGGCAGGTCCAGCGTGACGTAATAGAACGCCTGCGCCGCCGCGACGAGCAGGCAGACCAGCGCCGTTTCCTTGACCGAGAACCGGATGACGAAGCGGAAAATGTTCCGGTCGATATCGCCTGAGCCGCCCACGCGCGAAGTCCCCTATCCCTTTCAGGAGTTTAGCTGCCGGGACCGGGGTGGCGCAACCGCACCGCCCTGCGGGACGGGCGGCGCCTTACCGTCGCGGGAACCGGTATCGCAATCCGGCAACAGCCCCCGAAATTGCGGAATCCGCGCGTTGATCGCTTGGAATCGTCACGGGAGTCCCCTTAGTCTCGGGCCGATCGACATCCCGTCCGGGGGGACGATTGGCCAAGGCTCCGAAACGTCGCGCACGGTCCGACCGGCGCGTGCTGATCTATAGTCACGACACGATGGGGCTCGGCCATTTGCGCCGCTGCCGCACGATCGCGCACGCGCTGGTGGAAGCGGACAAGGATCTTTCGGTGCTGATCCTGTCGGGCTCGCCGATCATCGGCTCGTTCGATTTCAAGGCGCGCGTCGATTTCGTGCGCATTCCCGGCGTCATCAAATTGCGCGACGGCGATTACACGTCGCTGAACCTGCATATCGACATCGCGCAGACTTTGGCGATCCGCGCGTCGATCATCCGCCACACGGCCGAGGCGTTCCAGCCCGATCTGTTCCTGGTCGACAAGGAACCGCTGGGCTTGCGCGGCGAGGTGAGCGAAACGCTGGAGTTCCTGAAGCGCCGCAACGTGCCGCTGGTGCTGGGCTTGCGCGACGTGATGGACGACCCTGCGTTGCTGGAGCCGGAATGGAAGCGCAAGAACGCTCTGCCGGCCTTGCGCGAGCTTTACGACGATATCTGGGTCTACGGCCTGCCGCAGATCTGCGATCCGCTGGAAGGCTTGGCTATCCCGCAATCGGTGCGCCGGAAGATGAGCTACACCGGCTATCTGCGCCGCACGCTGCCGTTGAACGGGCCGCGCGCGTCGATGGATGCCGCGCGCGATCGCGAGCAGCCTTACGTGCTGGTGACCACCGGTGGCGGCGGCGACGGCGACGCGCTGATCGACTGGGTCTTGCGCGCCTACGAGGCGGGCGCGCAATTGCCCCATCGCGCGCTGCTGGTGCTCGGGCCGTTCATGCAGTCCGAACGCCAAGCCGAATTCCTGAACCGCGCCCAAGCGCTGCCCGACGTCGAAGCGATCACCTTCGACGCGCATATGGAGGCGCTGATCGCGCGCGCCGCCGGCGTCGTCGCGATGGGCGGCTACAACACGTTCTGCGAAATCCTGTCCTTCGACCGGCCGGGGCTGATCGTGCCGCGCACCGCCCCGCGTTTGGAACAGACGATCCGCGCCGAGCGCGCCCAGGCCCAAGGCCTGGTGCGCATGCTGCCTGACGACGGCATCCGCCGGACCGAAGATATGGTCCGCGCGCTGAAGAACCTCGCGCGCCAGAAATCGCCCTCGGCGGCGGTGGTACCCGGCCTGCTGGACGGGCTGGAAAACGTCGAGCGCTTGGTGCGCCGCTGGCTGCCCCTGACCCAGGACGAGGCGGCGATCCGGGCTTTGGCGCGTTAGCCGGTTACGGACGGAAACGCGGCGGCCTTTTTTACGTCACGGGATCGGCCTAGTTTCTCCGGGTAATCCGGAGAATCCGCTCCCATGCCGCCTGCCGCCAGCGCCACGATTACCGCCCCAAGCCGCCGCGTCGATTTGTTGAGTTTCGCCGCCAGTCTGTGGCGCCTGACCAAGCCCTATTGGACGTCGGAGGACAAGCTTGCCGCCTGGGCGCTGTTCGCGATCGTCATCGGATTGACGATCTTCGGCGTCTATCTCGAAGTGTTGTTCAACGAATGGAACAACGTCTTCTACACCGCCCTGCAGGAGCGCGACCGGCCGGTGTTCGAAAAGCAGATGCTGGTCTTCACCGGCCTCGCCTTTCTGTTCATCGCCAATTTCATCGTCTCGCGCTACGCCATGCAGTGGCTGACCATCCGCTGGCGCAAATGGCTGACCCAGCGCTACGTCGCCGCGTGGCTCGACAACCGGATCTATTATCGCTTCCAGCTGACGGGGGCGGAAACCGACAACCCCGACCAGCGCATCGCCGAAGACGTGAAGCTGTTCGTGACCACGACCTTGTCGCTGATCACCCAGCTGCTCGACGCGGTGCTCACACTCGGCGCGTTCTTGACCATCCTGTGGACGCTGTCGGGTGCGTTCTCGATCACGCTGTTCGGCCACACGATCGATATTCCCGGCTATATGGTGTGGGCGGCGCTATTCTATGCCGTGATCGGCACGTGGCTCACGCATTTGGTGGGCAAACCCCTCGTCCCGCTGAATTACGCCCAGCAGCGCTACGAGGCGGATTTCCGCTACGACCTGGTGCGTTTGCGCGAAAATTCGGAACAAGTCGCCCTTTATGGCGGCGAGAAGCGCGAGAGCGAGAATTTCGCGCGCCGCTTCGCGGGCATCGCCGCCAATTGGTACGGGCTGATGTGGGCGACACTGAAGCTCAATACCTTCACCAGCTTCTATTCGCAGGCCGCGATCATTTTCCCGTTCATCGTCGCGGCACCGCGCTATTTCAACAATTCGATTCAGCTGGGCGGCTTGATGCAGATCGCCTCGGCCTTCGGCCAAGTGCAGCGCGCCCTGTCGTTCTTCGTCTCGGCCTATGCCCAGCTCGCCGATTGGAAATCGGTCGTCGATCGTCTGCTCGATTTCGAAGCGGCGATCGCGAGGGCGGAGATCGAAGCGAAGGCCAATCCCCTGCAAACGCGCGAAGGCAACGCCCCCGCCCTGGCCCAAGTCGACGTTGCCTTGCCGAACGGCGCCACGCTGATCGCCGCCGCCGACGCACGTATCGAGCCGGGTTACCGCGTTTTGCTGACCGGGCCGTCGGGCTCGGGCAAAAGCACGCTGTTCCGGGCGTTGGCGGGGCTGTGGCCGTTCGGGCGCGGCGTGGTGGAAACGCCGCCGCCGGGCACCGCGTTGTTCTTGCCGCAGAAGCCCTATATGCCCATCGCGAGTCTGCGCGAGGCGCTGCTTTATCCCAACGCGGACGGCATCGATGATGCGACGCTGAAAGCGACGCTCGCCGACGTGAAGCTCGCGAATCTGGCGGGCCGCTTGGACGAGGTCGCGCATTGGGGCCAGGCGCTGTCGCCGGGCGAACAGCAGCGTCTTGCCGTCGCACGCGCGCTGCTGGCGAAGCCCAAATTCCTGTTCCTCGACGAAGCCACCGCGGCGTTGGACGAGGCGACGGAAGCGCATCTTTACGCGCTGATCGGCGAACGCTTGAAGGAGACGGGAATCGTGTCGATCGGCCACCGGCCGGCCTTGCGCCAGTTCCACAACAGGTTCTGGCGCGTCGAGCCCGGCGTCGACGGCAAGCCCGCGATGCTGGCAACGGGTTAGCCCGGCGCGTAAACGGGCCGGGCGCCTTCGAAACCTTTGAAGGTGAACTCGCCCAGGCGCCGCCACGGGCGATCGAGAGCGGCGGCGAATTCGGCCGAGACGACGACGCTTTCGCCTAGCGTGCCGCACATCTTCTCCAGCCGCGCCGCCATGTTCACGTCGCGGCCGATGACGGTGAAATCCTGGCGGTCGCCCGCCCCGATATTGCCGAACGCGGCCTCGCCCAGATGCAGGGCGATGCCCGCCCGGAAGCCCGCGACGCCAAGGGCTGTTTGCGCGGCGAGGGCGGCGTCGAGCATCCGCGCGCAGGCGTCGGAATCGCCGAGTGCATTCGCGTCGGCCATCGCCAGCACGCCGTCGCCGATGAATTTCAGAATTTCGCCGCCGCGCTTCTGGATTTCGGGCACCAGGCAATCGAGATAGGCGTTGATTCGCGCGACGGTTTGCTCGGGCGTGAGCGCGTCGCTCATTGCCGTGAAGCCGCGCAGATCGCTGATCGCCAGCGCCGCGCGAAGATTCCGCACCTCGCCGCGCCGAATTTGGCCGGCCAGGATCAGATCGCCCGGCGCTTTGCCGACATAGGTTTGCAGCACCTCGCGCGAGACGCGGGTGCGGATTTTCAACTCCATCACCGCCGCAAGGGCGGGACGCGCGGCATCGATCAGCGCGATGTCGGCGGCCGAAAACCCGCCCGCGCGCCGCGTGGCGATGGAGATACCCTGCACCGGCCCCTCGACGAACGGCAGGGGTGCCAGGACGTAGTGCGTATAGCCCCGCGCGCGCAGATCGGGCAGCAGGTCGTACTCGTCGACGCGCGGATCGTCGAGGCGCATGTCGAACCAGGCGCCGGTCTCCTGCACGCTGTCGATCGTGTATTTGATTTTGCCGGAGAAGATATCCGGATTGTCGAAGCGCGCGCGGCCCTCGCGCGTCTCGCCGCCGCGTTCCCAGACGCGTTGGATTCCGACATAGCTGGGATGCAGCGTATCGAGGAGTGCGGCCGCGCGGTCCACCGGCAGGCCCATTTCGACCAGCCGTTCGGCCACGCCGCCCATGAAATCAGCGAGATCGAGGGCCTTGGCCGGGCCCAGTACCCAGCCGACGAATTCGCGGATTCGCTCGTTCATCGCCGGACGATGCGCCGCCGGATCGCTTGACGCAAGCGCCCGGCCCTGCGAGTAGTCGCCCCGGGACGACCCCCGGCGAAAGGCGAACCGGAATGTTTCGAGCGCTGCTTCTCGAGAAGACCGACGGCAAAGTCACGGCCAATCTCCGTCAGCTCGAGGATTCGGCGCTGCCCGATTTCGCGGTAACCGCCAAGGTCAGCTACTCGACGCTGAACTACAAGGACGGGCTCGCGATCGCCGACAAGGGCAAGATCGTGCGCGAGTTCCCGTTGGTGCCCGGTATCGATTGGGCGGGCACGGTCGAAACCTCCACGGACGATCGCTTCAAGGCGGGCGACCGCGTGATCCTGACCGGCTGGGGCGTGGGCGAGCAATTCCACGGCGGCATGGCCGAGCGCGCGCGCGCCAAGGCCGAATGGCTGATCAAGATGCCGCCGGGCATGGACAAGAAATGGGCCATGTCGATGGGCACGGCCGGTTTGACCGCGATGCTGGCGGTGCATGCGCTGGAAGCCAACGGTTTGAAGAAAGACCGCGAGGTTCTCGTCAGCGGGGCGGCCGGCGGCGTGGGTTCGGTCGCGGTCGCACTCCTCGCCAAGCTCGGCCACAAGGTCGTCGCGGCGACCGGGCGCCTGGAGCTCGAATCCTATTTGAAGGCGCTGGGCGCTTCGAGCGTGATGGATCGCGCCGAACTCGCCAAGCCGGCCAAACCGCTGGAGACCGAGCGCTGGGCAGGCGTGATCGACACGGTCGGCGGGCCCGCTTTGGCGAACGCGCTGGCGTCGATGGCGTATCGCGCGCCCGTCGCCGCCTGCGGGCTTGCCGGCAGCCACGATCTGCCGACGACCGTGATGCCGTTCATTCTGCGTGGCGTGAAATTGATCGGGATCGATTCCGTGCGCTGCCCGATCCCCGAACGCGACGCCGCGTGGCGCAAGCTCGCCGCCCTGCTGCCCGACGGCCTGCCCGTCGGCGGCACGAAGATCGTCGGACTCGCCGACGTGCCCGCCTTGGCCGAACAGATCGTCGCCGGTCAGATCCAAGGCCGCATCGTGATCGACGTCAATCAGGCGTAAGGCGCCTCACCCGCCCGGCGGGACGATGCGCAGCACGTCCCAGTCGAACATTCGGATTGGTTGTCCCGCAAGCTGCGTTTCGCGCTGTCGCAACGACCATCCTATTTCCGGCACGTACCACAGGGTACGGACGCGCTCGAACGCATCCATATTGGCGCCCGCAGCTTTCATCCGATGCGAGACGACGAAAGCACGGTAACGCCGCTCATCGACGACGATCGGTTCGGTTCGCAGTATTTCGATCGAATGGCGCCACCTGTCGGGGCTTGTCGCGTAGGATTGCTCGAACTCGGCTTTCTTCCCAACCGCGAGGGGCCAAAGCGATTCGACGGCGGTCCGATCGAAGTTGGACGGCATTAGAAGTCTTACGAGGCCGCCGGCGAACCAAACCGCTCGTTGATAACCGCCATCGTCGCCGCCTCAAGTGGAGACGGTTGTTCCTTCGACGCCGGCAATCTCGAAAGGTCTGCCCCGGGTAAAGAAGCGCGTTCCGACAAGCGGCGCTTTGAATTCGCCTGTCGTATTCTCGACGAGCGGCGCGGCAATGACAGGCTGGCCATTTATCGGCAACGGCGTGAAACCGTCGAGGGTGCCTCGGAATCCCGCTTTGACTTGTATTGCCATCGCCTTGGACCATTCGATCCACGTATCCGCGAAGCGGCGATACGCCGGACGCTCGCCGATCACCTGGGGATGCCATCCGATCATCGTCATCCCATAGAAGTTAGGCGTGTCCGGCCCTCCGAACGCTTTTGGCGCTACCTCATAATTTACCCTGATGAACTTGCCGCCTTCGGCGTGATGGACGACCGAACTTAGCAATAGCGCCGGCAGGACGACGTTTCTTTTAACTAAATACGTATTGAATTGCTTCGCGTCATCCGCGCCGCTGACCATCCAAAGGCGGGTTAAGTGGGTTATGTGCAAGCAGGATTGATCCGGGGCCGTATATCGGCGATCGACTTCGACGAACAGAAGATCGCTATGATCGCAATCGCGATCCCGGACCGATTGGGATGTGCTCGCTCCTGGGGCCGCGCTGATCGTCACGATCCCCCGCAGTGTGCCACTATCGATTTGAACGAGGCTTACGGATGTCGTTTGGGCGGGCAATGAATAATAGGCGCGGCTCACAAGCGTCTCGCCCGCCGCCGCGAGTTCCCATTTGCCGGGTGGCAACGGCACATCCGAGTTGGCGAAGCGGAATTTGGTCTCGAACTCAGTGCCCACTGGCATCGTCTGGACCGGTGTCTGGATCGATGGCGCGCAAGCGGAAACCGTTGCGAGAGCCGCAATGGCAAATATGCGAATCATACGGCGGAGCATTGGGCACGACCCTCTTGAACGCGTTTCAACCGCCCGGCGGGACGATGCGCACGACTTCCCAGCTGTTCATGCTCTGTGGCGGGCCGGCGAGTTGCTCGTCGCGCTGGCGCAGCAACCAGCCGACCTCCGGCGCGTACCACAGCGTGCGCTTGCGCCGCAGGCCGGCATCGGCCGGATCGGTATAGTCCGTGATCTGTTCGACCACGAAGGTCGAGAGCGAGCGCCCCGCGACCTGGACCTGTTCTTGGCGGATGACGTCAAGAGAGTGGCGAATCGGCTGGCGCCCCGGCACCGTGTCGACGAATGACACCTTCTTTCCAACCGCGAGCGGGAAAATGCTCTCGATCGTCGCCCGCGCGTAGCCGGCCCCGCGGTCCCACGCGATCATGCCGGCGCGCCAAACGACGATCTGGTTCTTTTCGTTCGCCGTCACGATATTCGCGCCGTCGGCGCGCATGATCCGAATTTCGCCTTCCGCGAGCTGAAACCGCGTGCCGACGACGGGGCCTGTGAATCCGGCCGGGCCAGTTGGACCCGTCGCGGCCGGCACGGCGGCCTTCGCCACCGGGGGCTCGTAGGCGATCGCGATCGGCGCATAACTGGAGAGCGAACGTCCGAAGCCGTCGCGGACCTTTGGCGCCATCTGCTTGGACCATTCCACCCATGCGTCGAGGAATCGCTTGTGTTCGGGATTGTCGGCGATCTTGTCCTTGTGCCATTCGCTGGCGCTCCAGGCATTGGCTCGCGCGACGGGTCCCCCGATCGAAGCGGGCGAGATCTCATAGGTCACGGTCAGATACTCCCCGCCGACGACACGACGATGCACGCTGACGATCGTCGTCGGGGGCAAGGCGATGGACTTGGCGCGCAGCCCTTCGACCATCGCGCGCGTCTGTTCGGGTTGATTGTCCGACGCCGTCCAAGTCCGCACGAAATGCGTCGCATACTGACAGCGCTGATCCGCATTGTTGAAATTGCGATCTGCATCGAGGAAATAGAAATCGGTCCGATCGCATTGCCGGTCTCTGATCCACTGCAAATTCTCGTACTGAACCGTGCCCGTCAGATTCACGAGTCCCGCGAGGGCGTTGCGCTCGATCCGCGCCAATGTGGCGTAAGGCAAACGAGCGCCCATGGTGCCGTCGAGCCCAATGCTCTTTTCTTCGCCTCTGCTGACCAAGATCCATTTGCCCGGCGGCAGCGGCACTTCGGAGCGTGCGAAGCGGACCTTGGTTTCGACTTCGGTGCCGATCGGCATCGTATGGATCGACTGCGCCTGCGCGCCACCGATCGCGAAGACCCAAAAGGCAAACAGGCATGAAGCAAAGCGGAGCATTTGGCGGAACCCTCTCTAATGCAATTCACCCGCCCGGCGGGACGATGCGCACGACTTCCCAGCTGTTCATGCGCTGCGGCGGTCCGGCGAGTTGTTCTTCCTGCATTTTGAGGAGCCACCCAAGTTCGGGTGCGTAATGAAGCGTGCGTTTGCGGATGAATTCGTTCATGCCCGGTCCCACGGCTTCCGTGCGGTTCTCGATCACGAAAGTAGCGTACGACTTGCCGTCGATTTCCAGCGGCTCCGTTCGGACGATTTCCACCACCTGATCCCAGGCGTTTGAGCCCGACGCGGCTTCTTGCAGGAATTTGGTCTTCTTGCCGACCGCCAGCGGAAATAGCGACTCGAGAGCGCTTCGGTCGAATTTGGATGCGGGATCGAGCGGCAGCAATCCAGCGCTCCATGTCGCACCCGTTTTCGCGGCATTCATGGTCGTGACCGTCATTCCTTCGGTTTTCACGACTTCGAATTGGCCGCCTTTCGATACGAAGCGCGTGCCGATCGCGGGGGTGACGTGTCCGGCGGGCGGCGGGCCTGGCGGCAACGTCGCTTGCTGTTGGCGGCGGGCGGCGGCGAATTCTAGCTTCGCGCCGGCCTCCGCCTTTCGATAGATCACCCCGTCGAGAACGCGTTTCTGATTGTCTTTGGCCCAGGCGACGACGGCTTGCGCGAAAGCGTCGCGCGCGGGATCGTTCTTCAGCTTGTCGCGATGCCAATCGTTGCCGGCGGCACTTCGATCGCGCGGTGGGCCGAAGCCATAGGCTTCCGGCGAGAAATTGTATTCGACCTCGACGAAGTCGTTCGCGCGGACGTTCGAATGACGGACGAGCAGCATCGTTGACGGCTTCACGACCTTCGGATGTTCGGCAAGCCACGTATAAGCGGCTTCGAGCCCCGCCCCCATATTCGCCCACGCCGTCCAAGTTCGAGCCGTATGAACGACAAAGAAGCAGCTTTGCTCGCGCATGTCGTATCTGGGGGTGGCGTCGAGGAAGTATGTATCGGTCCGCTCGCATTGTTTGTCCCAGGTGCGGACATTCGTGCTCGTCTGACCTGGCGCCATCGCAGCGATGAACCCAACGAGCCGGTCTCTTTCGATCAGCGCCAAGTAGGCATGACCGAAGGGCCGGGGTTGACTGCCAGAAAGTGGATTGGACCAGGTTTCGGTGGCGCCGATCAGCGTCCATTTGCCTGGCGGCAAGGGGATTTGCACCCGGCCGAGCGCGGCAACGCCCTCGACCTCCGTCCCTATCGGCATCTTATGGATCGACTGCGCCTGCGCGCCGCCAAGCCCAAGAAAAACGAGGGTGAATACATATGCAAGATAGCGGAACATCGCGCCTGATCCTCGTTTAAGGCGATCAACCAAGAGGAGCATAACAACGGATACGGCTCGGTCAATGGCAAGCGATTGGCAAGAGCTCCGAAATCGGCGTAAAACCCCGGCCATGAGCGGCAAGTTCGACAGAAACGAAGACGGCCCTGCCGGTGCCCCCAGCCAGCGCCAATTGCGCGTGGGCGAAGCGGTGCGCCGCGCGCTGGTCGAGGTGTTGCAGGAAGCGCATTTCCGCGACCCCGATTTGCAAGGCGCCTCCATCACCGTGTCGGAGGTGCGCGCTTCGCCCGACCTCAAACACGCGACCGCGTTCGTGACGACGTTGGGCGGCATCGATGCCGACAAGACGATCGCGGCCCTGGGGCGCGCGCGCGCCTATATCCGGGGCGAAGTGCAACGGCGCATCGATCTGCGCCAAGCGGTCGATATCCATTTCAAGCGCGACACCGGCTTCGATTACGCCGCCCGCATGGATGCGGCCTTCCGCGACCCGAAAGTGCTGGCCGATATCGCCCCGCCGCAAGCCACGCCGAAACCGCGCGCCCGCAAGAAGAAGTGAGCCGCGTCAAAAACAAGGTCGATGGCTGGGTCGTGCTGGACAAGCCGATCGGCCCGAGCTCGACACAAGCGCTGGGCAAAGTGCGCTGGATTTTCCAGGCGGCCAAAGGCGGACATGGCGGCACGCTGGACCCGCTCGCCTCGGGCGTGTTGCCCATCGCGCTTGGCGAGGCGACCAAGCTGATCCCCTTCGCCATGGACGGCACCAAGCAATACGAATTCGCCGTGCGCTGGGGCACCGCGACCGCGACCGACGATCTGGAAGGATCGGTCGTCGCGACCAGCCACAACCGCCCGGCCGAATCGGCGATTCACGCGGCCTTGCCGGCATTCGAAGGTGAGATCGAGCAGCTGCCGCCCGCGTTCTCGGCCATCAAGATCGACGGCAAGCGCGCCTACGAACTGGCCCGGGCGGGAGAAGAAGTCGTCCTCCAGCCCCGCAAGGTATTGATTCATAAGCTCGAATATCTGGGATCGCCCGATTCGGACACGGCGCGGTTTCGGGTTACCTGCGGCAAGGGCACCTATGTTCGCAGCCTCGCCCGCGACCTTGCGTCGGCGCTGGGAACGGTCGGCCACGTGATCGAACTTCGCCGAACCCGGGTCGGCAAATTCACGCTGGAATCGGCAATTTCACTGGAAAGCCTGGAGGGGTTTGGGCATAGTCCGGCCCGCTTTGGGGTCCTCGCCCCGGTCGAGACCGCACTGGACGACATCCCGGTGCTGGCCGTGACCGTGGAAGAGGCTTCGGCCCTTAAACAGGGCCGGGCTTTGCGAGACCCCCGCATCGATCGCGTTCCCGCCGAACCGATTGCCGCCTTCCAAGAAGGGCGGCTGGTGGCGCTGGTCGCGAGCGACGGAGAAAACATCCGTCCGGTGCGCGTGTTCAACCTCTAGGGTCGAAAGGAATGACCGATGTCGCTCGAACCCGCTCGCAAGAGTGAAATCGTCGCCAAGTTTGCCGTCAAGAAGGGCGACACCGGCTCGCCGGAAGTCCAGGTCGCGTTGCTGACCGAGCGCATCAAGGAGCTCACCGAGCACCTCGGCACGCACAAGAAGGACTTCCACTCGCGCCGCGGCCTGCTGATGATGGTCGGCCAGCGCCGCCGTCTTCTCGACTATCTCAAGAAGACCGACGCGAAGCGCTACTCGACCTTGGTCGAGCGCCTCGAACTGCGTCGCTGAAGACCGCCGTTTGAAATCCATGCGCGACGATGCCGCCGCCCGCACCGGACAAGCTCCGGCGGACGGGGTGTCGTCGCGTTTTTCTTATCCGACGTCCAGAAGTCCATGGGCGGTTCCGGTTGGCGCTTTCGCCATGGGGGCGATAGCGGCCGGAACCACGCGTGCGTCGCCATAGGGGCGATGCGCGCGGGTCCGAACGTGGCAAGGAAGGTAAAGATCGCATGTTCGATATCGTGAAACGCGAGATGCAATGGGGCGGGCGCACGCTCTCCCTCGAAACGGGCAAGGTCGCCCGCCAAGCCGATGGCGCGGTCCTCGCGCGCCTGGGCGACACGGTGGTGCTGTGCACGGCCGTCGGCGCCAAGTCGGCCAAACCCGGCCAGGATTTCTTCCCCCTGACCGTCCACTACCAGGAAAAGACCTTCGCGGCCGGCAAGATCCCCGGCGGCTTCTTCAAGCGCGAAGGCCGCCCGACGGAAAAGGAAACGCTGGTCTCGCGTCTGATCGACCGGCCGGTCCGTCCGCTGTTCCCCGAGAATTTCCGCAACGAAGTGCAGGTTATCGCGACGGTGCTGTCGCACGACCTGCAGAACGATCCCGACATCGTCGCGATGATCGGCTGCTCGGCGGCGCTGACGCTGTCGGGCATCCCGTTCATGGGCCCGATCGGTGCCGCGCGCGTCGGTTTCATCGGCGGCGAGTTCAAGCTGAACCCGCTGCAGGAAGAAATCGCGGGCTCGGACCTCGACCTCGTCGTCGCCGGCACCAAGGACGGCGTGCTGATGGTCGAATCGGAAGCCAAGGAACTGACGGAAGAGCAAATGCTCGGCGCCGTCATGTTCGGCCACCGCGCCTTCCAGCCGGTGATCGACCTGATCATTTCGCTGGCCGAAGCCGCCGCCAAGGAACCCTGGGCGGTGCCGGAAGCGCCGCCCGCCGCCGCGTCGGCCAAGGCGAAGCTCGAAGCTTTCGCGGGCCAGCTCGCCGAAGCCTATAAGGAACCCGTCAAGTTCGCCCGTCGCGACAAGGTCGCGGCGATCAAGGCGAAGGCGATGGAAGCGGTCAAGGACGTGCCGGAAGAGGCCGCCATCGCCGGCGCGCTGTTCGGCGACCTGGAAGCCAAGGTCGTGCGCGACAACATCCTGGACACCGGCAAGCGCATCGATGGCCGCGACACGAAGACCGTGCGTCCCATCGTTACCGAGGTTGGACTTCTGCCGCGCACCCACGGCTCGGCGCTGTTCACCCGCGGCGAAACGCAGGCGCTGTGCGTCGCCACGCTGGGTACCGGCGACGACGAGCAGATCATCGACGCGCTCGAAGGCGAATACCGCGAGCACTTCATGCTGCACTACAACTTCCCGCCCTACTCGGTCGGCGAAGCCAAGCGCATGGGCAGCCCCGGCCGTCGCGAAATCGGCCACGGCAAGCTCGCCTGGCGCGCGATCCGTCCGCTGCTGCCCGCCAAGGACAAGTTCCCCTACACGATCCGCGTCGTGTCGGAAGTGACCGAGTCGAACGGTTCGTCGTCGATGGCGACGGTCTGCGGTTCGTCGCTGTCGCTGATGGACGCGGGCGTGCCGCTGCCGCGCCCCGTGGCCGGCATCGCGATGGGTCTGATCAAGGAAGATCGCGGCTTCGCCGTGCTGACCGACATCCTGGGCGACGAGGATCACCTCGGCGACATGGACTTCAAGGTCGCGGGCACGGAGAAGGGCGTGACGGCGCTTCAGATGGATCTCAAGATCACCTCGATCGACGAGAACATCATGAAGATCGCACTTGGCCAGGCCAAGGACGGCCGCCTGCACATCCTGGGCGAGATGGCCAAGGGCCTGACCGGGGCGCGCGAGAGCGTGTCGAACAACGCGCCGCGCATCACGACCTTCTCGGTTCCGAAGGAAAAGATCCGCGAAGTGATCGGCACCGGCGGCAAGGTGATCCGCGAGATCGTCGAAGTCACGGGCTGCAAGATCGACATCGAGGACGACGGCACGATCAAGGTCGCCTCGACGAGCGAGGAGAAGGCCAAGCAAGCGATCGACTGGATCAAGGGCATCGTCGCCGAGCCGGAGCTGGGTGCGATCTACACCGGCAAGGTCGTCAAGGTGATGGATTTCGGCGCCTTCGTGAACTTCATGGGTTCGAAGGACGGCCTGGTCCATATCTCCGAACTCGCCCCGCGCCGCGTCGAAAAGACGGGCGACGTGGTGAAGATGGGCGACACCGTGAAGGTGAAGCTGATCGGCTTCGACGATCGCGGCAAGGTCAAGCTGTCGATGCGCCGCGTCGATCAGGCGACCGGTGCGGACATCTCCGACCAGTTCGACAAGAAGAAGGACGCGCCGTCGGCCGAGTAACGCCAACGCGCGGATAGATCGGGCCCTCGCACGGAAATCCGCGCGGGGGCCTTTTCTTTTGGAGGAACCCCATGAAGCTCGATATTCCGCTGATCGTCGGCCATCGCGGCGCCAAGGCGTCGTCGCCGGAGAACACGCTGCCCGCCATCGAAGAAGCCTTTCGCCAGGGTGCGACTTGGGTCGAGTTCGACGCGAAGCTCACCAAGGACGGCGTGCCGATCCTGATGCACGACGAAACGCTCGACCGCTGCACGAACGGCAAGGGTAACGTCGCCGATCACACGCTCGCACAGATCCGCGACCTCGACGCGGGTGCGTGGTTCGGCCCCCAGTTCAAGGGCACGAAAGTGCCCACGCTGGAAGAAGCGATGGCGCTGATGGCGAAGCTCGGCATGGGCTTCAATATCGAGATCAAGCCCTGCCCGGCCCGCGAGGCGGAAACCGCGCGGATTTCCTGCGCGCTCGTCGACAAGCTTTGGCCGAAATCGGCACCCGTCCCGATCGTGTCGAGCTTCAAGGCCAAATCGCTGGAAGCGGCAAAGGCGAGCCACGCGCATTTGCCGCGCGGCTACCTGGCCGAAGAACTGACCGGCGATTGGTTGGCGGCCGTGAAGGCGTTGGACTGCGCGACGATCCATCCCGGTTGGCGCAAGCTGACCCAAGCGCAGGTGCGCGCCGCGAAAGATGCGGGCTATCCGGTGCTGGTCTGGACGGTCAACGAAGCGCCCAAGGCCAAGGAACTTCTCGGCTGGGGCGTGGATGCGCTGATTACCGATGCGCCCGGCGCGATCGGTGCGGCGGTCAAATAAGGTCCTTCGCGAACCAGAGATGCGCATAGGGGTTGTCGTTGAACCGTTCTGTTTCGCGATAACCCGCCTTGCGATACAGCGCGTGCGCTTCTGTCAACGCCTTGTTCGTGTCGAGCACGACTTGGCGGTAGCCTTGGCGCCGCGCTTCGTCCTCCAGCGCCTTCAGTAACGCGCTGGCGATACCTTGGCCACGTGCCGACGGCGCCACCCACATGCGTTTGATTTCGGCGATACCGGGCGCGTGTTTCTTGACGGCGCCGCAAGCGACGACCGAATCGCCCCGGCGTGCGACGAAGAAATCGCCGGCGTCCTTCGGATTCGAATAGCCGGGCTGGCCCGGATCGAAGCCGCCGTCGAAACGTGCGGCAAGCTCGGCGAAATAGGCCGTGACGCAAGCGATGGCGACGGCCGAATCCGCCGGTTCCTTGGCGATCACAAGATCGCTCATGCGACTTTCGCCGGGGTTTCGACGACCGGCAGATAGACGGCGAATTCCGAGCCCTTGCCCTGTTCGCTGTCGATATCCAGCGTGCCCCGGTGCCGATTGACGATGTGCTTCACGATGGCGAGGCCCAAACCGGTGCCGCCCATGTCGCGCGAGCGGCCCGCATCGACGCGATAGAAACGTTCGGTCAGACGCGGCAGATGTTCGCGCGCGATCCCTTCGCCGTCGTCGCGCACTTTGAACGCGAGATACGCCGAGTGGCGCGGCGCGAAGCCCGCGGGCAGCGTTTCGGCCCGCGCGACCGAAACGCGCACGCGCCCGCCCACACGGCCATATTTGATCGCGTTGTCGATCAGGTTCTGGAACACCTGGGCAAGCTGGTCGGAATCGCCGATGGCATGCGGCAGATTGGCGGCGAGATCGGCTTCGATCGCCGTCTGCTTCGCCTTGGCCTGCGGGCCCAGCGCGTCGATCGTCGATTGCACGATCCGCGCGACATCGACGCGGCCCGATGGCGGCGTCAATTCCGATTCCTCGATCTTCGACAAGGACAGCAGGTCCGTCACGATTCTGGTCATGCGGCCCGCCTGCTGGGCCATGATACCGAGGAACCGGTCGCGCGCGGGCGCGTCGTCCTTCGCGGGGCCTTGCAGCGTTTCGATGAAACCCGCCAGTGTTGCCAAGGGCGTGCGCAATTCGTGGCTGACATTGGCGACGAAGTCGCGGCGCATGCGGTCGGCCCGGCGCACGGCGGTGATGTCGATGACCGCGAGCAACGCGGCCGGCGCCCCCATGCCGTCGCGCAAAGGTACCGCGCGCACGCGCAACGCCCGCTCGACCGATCCGGCGAGAACGACGTCGATGGCGTCGGGATAGTTGCCCGCCAGCGCTTCGGCCACCGCGTCGAGCGCGTCCGGATCGCGCAGATGCGCAACGAGCGGCATGTTTTCGAGATTGTCGCCGAACACGGCGCGCGCGGTCGCGTTGGCGCGCGCGATGCGCTCGTCCTCGCCGACCTGCAAGATCGCGTAGGGCAGCGCATCGACGATCGATTCCAGCGCCGCCTCGTGCGCAGCCGGCGGAACGCGATCGGGCAAGGCGCGTTCCAGCGTATCCATCGCTTCGGCGAGCGGCTGGGTCGGACCTTCCTCGGCTTCGGCGGCGGCGGGTACGGGATTGGGCGGCTCGCCCTTGGCCAGTTCGCGCAAGCGGCGCGCATGGCGTTCGATCCGCGCGATATGCCGGCGCACAAGCCAGCCGACGGCAAGGCCGACGGCGAGTGTTGCGAGCACCGCCCAGCCCCAATGGAAATGGCGCGTCGCGGCGAAAAAGCCGAACGCCGCCGCCGACGGCGCGGTCAGCGCCGTCGTCGCCATCAAGACATTGGGAAGGTAGCCGCGTTCGTCCATTGCCGGCGCCAAGTTTGGCCGAGCGCGCGGCCGGGTCAAGCGGCCGTTTCGCGACGGCGCAGTTTGAGGAACGTCGCGGGCCGGCCTTCCAGCCGCGACTTAATTCCGTAACGCGTTTCGATCGCGTCGTCCGGGATCAGGCGCCAATCGTCGGCGGTCCGCGCGGTCCATTCGAAACCGGGATGGATCAGCACGCGCTGCAGCATCCAGATCAAATAGTCCGGATCGTCGGTGGCCAAACGCAGTTCGCCGCCTGGCTTCAACATGCGCCACGCTTGATCGAGGAACGGCTTCTGGATCAGGCGGCGCTTGTTGTGGCGCGCTTTGGGCCAGGGATCGGGGTGTAACACGTAGATTGTTTCAAGGCTGGAATCGGGAATGCCCGAGAACAGATCGCGCGCGTCGCCGCGATAGAGCCGCACATTGCGCAAGCCCTTCTGTTCGAAATGGCGCAGCATCGTCGCCACCCCGTTCATGAACGGCTCGGCGCCCAAGAATGAAACGTCGGGATTGTTCGCGGCTTGATGGGCAAGATGCTCGCCGCCGCCGAAGCCGATCTCCAGCCGCAAGCGTTCGGGCATTTTCCCGAACGTGGCGGCGAGGTCGAGCGGCACCGTCACCGACAGCGCGTCGAGGTGTTTCTCGATCAACGCCGTCTGGTTCGGCTTCAATCGCCGGCCGCGCCGGCGGCCGTAGGAATGGAGCCATTCGGAATGAACCCCATCCGAACGAACAAGGCGCCGGGGGGACCCCGGCGCCTCGTCCTTCTCGTTGCGATCGTCTTCGGAGGCGATCAACGCGCGCCGAATTCCGACTTCAGATCGCGCACCAGATCCGTCTTCTCCCACGAGAAGCCGCCGTCCTTCTCCGGCTTGCGGCCGAAATGGCCGTAAGACGACGTGCGGCGATAGATCGGGCGGTTGAGCTGCAGATGGGTGCGAATACCGCGCGGGCTGAGGTCCACGAGGTCCTGCAGCACCTTCGACAGCTTGCCTTCGTCGACCTTGCCCGTGCCATGCGTGTCGACATAGACCGACAGGGGCTTGGCGACGCCGATCGCGTAGGCGAGCTGGATCGTGCAGCGTTCCGCAAGACCGGCCGCGACGACGTTCTTGGCGAGATAGCGCGCGACGTAAGCGGCCGAACGGTCGACCTTCGTCGGGTCCTTGCCCGAGAACGCGCCGCCGCCATGCGGGGCCGCACCGCCATACGTGTCGACGATGATCTTGCGGCCGGTGAGGCCGGCGTCGCCGTCCGGACCGCCGATGATGAACTGGCCGGTCGGGTTCACGTAGAACTCGGCTTCCGGGATCTTCCAGCCCTTGGGCAGAACCTTCTGCACATAGGGGCGGACGATCTCGCGCACGTCGTCCTGATCGACCTTGGCCGAATGCTGCGTCGACACGACGATCGCCGACACGCCCACCGGCTTGCCGTTCACGTAGCGCAGGGTGACCTGGCTCTTCGCGTCGGGCTCGAGATACTTTTCCTTACCCGAGTGGCGCGCTTCGGCCATCAGGCGCAGGATGTTGTGCGAATACTGCAGGGGGGCGGGCATCAATTCTTCGGTCTCGTTCGTCGCGTAACCGAACATGATGCCCTGGTCGCCCGCACCTTCGTCCTTGTTGCCGGCGGCGTCGACGCCCATGGCGATATCCGCCGATTGGCCGTGCAGCAGAACTTCGACCTTGTTCTTCTTCCAGTGGAAGCCGTCCTGCTCGTAGCCGATTTCCTTGACCACTTCGCGCGCGATCTTTTCGATCAGCGGCGCGTTGATCTTGCCGCCCTTGAGCATCGGCGATTTGGGGCCGCACTTCTTGGCGTCGAGGCGGACTTCGCCGGCGATCACGATCCGGTTGGTCGTCGCCAGGGTTTCGCAGCCCAGGCGCGCATAAGGATCGACCGACAGGAACGCGTCGACGATCGCGTCGGAGATACGGTCGCACACCTTATCGGGGTGGCCTTCGGACACGGACTCGCTGGTGAAAACGAACTCGCCCTTGCGCATGGGCCGGCCTCCAAAACCGGAAACGTTGAACGGCCGGCGCTTCTTTCGCCCGGCCGTCGGGCGGATTTTCCGCCCGGAAACATGAACGCGCGCGAAGCCCCCGGCATTCCCGCCCGGGGCCCCTCACGCGCGGGGTTTGTGGCAAGGTTCGGGCCCCCCGTCAACCACACGGTTGAGGGGGTATCCGTTTAGGATTTCTTGGGCGGGCGGCCGCGGCGCGGACGGTCATGGACCCGCGAATCCGGGTCGTTTTTGGCCAAAGTGCGCATCATCGTGACCATATTCATGCGGACCTGACGGTCGGTCAGGTCGTAATAGGCGCGCACCAGCTCCAGCGTCTCGCGCTTGGCCATCGGGTCCAAGTCGAAGGCCGGGGTGGGGCCTTCGGCGACACCCTGCATGTGCTTGCGGCCATGCGAGGCGACTTCGCCGGGCATATCCTCGTAAAAATAGCCGACCGGCACGTCGAGCACGCGCGCGGCTTCGTAAAGCCGCGAGGCCGAGAAGCGGTTGGTGCCGCGCTCGTTCTTCTGCACCTGCTGGAAGGTCACGCCCAGCATCTTGCCCACGTCGTGCTGCGACAAGCCCAGCACGGTGCGGCGTTCGCGGAAGCGCTTGCCGACATGGATGTCGATCGGATTCGGCCCCGGCGACGCCCGGCCGCGCCGGCCCGAAGGATTGCCGCGCCGTTTCTTCGATTTCGCTGCCATGTTCGAATCCTTGCTATGGACGAGCGCGCGAATACACGGCGCGCCGTTCCCGGTACATTTGTAGGAAAAAACTATCTTAGAAGGGAAGAGCTTCGATTCGGAAACGACTTTCAGATGATCGGACTTATTCGCACACGAAGCCAAATCGCGACGAAAATAGCCAACAACGCCGCCAGCATAAGATCGCCCCATCGCGCATAGGGCGTGGGCAATGCCGCTTGCGGCAATTCAGCGTCGAGAATACCGACGACTTCCAGACCCAAATAGGCGCGAACCCGGCCGCGCGCATCGATGATGCCGGAAATACCACCACCGGCGGCACGCACGACAGGTAGTCCTTCCTCGACCGCGCGCAACCGCGCGGCGGCGAAATGCTGGAACGGTCCGGCGGAATAGCCGAACCAGGAATCATTGGTGACATTCAAGATGAAGCCCGGCCGCGCGGCTTCATCGACGCTACGGCCGGGGAAAATAATCTCGTAGCAGATCGAACCGCCCACCGGCGGCAGGCCCGGAATCGCGATGGTCGCGGGCCCGGGGCCGCGCGCGAAATCACCGCTGCCGGGCACGACGCGTTCGATCGGCAAGATGCCGCGCAACGGAACATACTCGCCGAACGGCACCAGATGCGCCTTGTCGTAGTTGGCGAGCATATTCGCCGCCCCGTCGATCGCTTGTAGCGAATTGTAAGCGGCGGCGATGTTCTGCCCGTCCAGTTCGAGGCGCACGGCGCCGGTGATCAGCACGCCGCCGGGCGGCGCCGCGTCCGCCACTTGGCGGCGGCGCTCCGCGATGCGCGGATTGGTGCCCCAGATCGGAAACGCGGTGGCGGTTTCCGCCCAGATTACATGGGTGCGCGTTTCCCAGCCCGGCACTTTGGACAACGCGATCGTGCGCGCGAGATTGCCTTCGCGTGCGAATGCGTCCCATTTCAATTCCTGCGGCACGACCGGCTGAACGAGGCGCAGTGCCACACCCGGCACATCGCCGGCGGGGCCGGTCGACAAATGCCAAAGCCCGCCGGCCCACAATGCGGCGAGCAGACCGATTGCGGCCAGCACCGGGCGCAGGCGCAAGGTCGCGGGCAGCGCGCAGATCAGCACCGTGACCGCCGACAAGCCATAGGCGCCGGTCAACGCCGCGAATTGGATCGGCGCATCGGCGACGACCCAGATCGAGCCGATCAGATTCCACGGGAAGCCGGTCAGCACATGGCCGCGGGCGAATTCGGCCAGCGTCCATGCGATGGCGAGCGCCACGGCACCCGCCACACCTTGCGCGCCCGCACGCACCACGCCGAATGTCGCGAGCCCGACGAAAGCGGCGAGAAATCCCGACAGGCCGAACACGGCGAACGGGATCATCCAGCCCACGCGGTCCCATTCGATCAGCAACGCATTGGCGATCCAATAGAGCCCGACGACATGGAAGCCGAAACAGAACCACCATCCGGTCGCGAAACCGGCGAAGCGTTTCGTCCGATCCTCGCTTTGCAGCAACAGCAGCAGCCCGGCGAAAGCGACGACGGCGAACGGCACCAAGCCCAAAGGGGGTAAAGCCAAGGCCGCGCCGATACCGAGCCCGGCGGCGTGGAAACGCCGGCGCCAGCCAGTCCCGGCTTGCAGGCGCCGCGCGATGTCGGCGACGGCGTTCACGCTATTCGGCGGCGGTTTCTTGCGACTGCGCGGCGGGTGCCGCGCGCGCCTTCAGGCGTTTGATGCGGCGCGGATCGGCGTCGATGATCTCGAACTCGCAGCCGGCGGCATGCCGGATCACTTCGCCGCGGCCGGGCACGCGGCCGGCCATCGCGGCGACGGCACCGCCCACCGTGTCGATATCGGCTTCGCGGGTTTCGTCGTCGAGCGTCAAGCCCGTCTGATTCTGGAATTCCTCGATCGACACGCGCGAATCGACCAGCCAGCCGTCGGCGACCTTTTGCAGGCGCGGCCGTTCGTCGACGTCGTGCTCGTCCTCGATATCGCCGACGATGGCTTCGACCACGTCTTCGATGGTCACGAGACCGTCCACGCCGCCGAATTCGTCGACGACCAACGCGATATGCGTGCGCGTCTTGCGCATCTCCAGCAGCAGATCGAGTACCCGCATCGACGGCGCGACGAAAATCACCTTGCGCATCACGTCGGCAAGCTTGGCGCCCGACTTTGTTTCGCGGGCGCGCAGCACGTCCTTCAGATGGACGAAGCCGACGACGTCGTCGAGCGTGCCGCGATAGACCGGCACGCGGCTATGCGCTTCGCGGGCCAGGAACGCGGCGAGCTTGTCGAGATCGACGTCCAGCTCGATCGCCACGATATCGGCGCGCGGCACCATCACGTCTTCGGCCGTGACTTCGCGCAAGCGCAGCACGTTCGACAGGATCGCGCGCTCGGCCGCGCCCATCGGCTCGGCTGGGGTCTCGCTTTCCTCGATGATTTCCTCGATCGTGTCGCGCAGCTGCTCCTCCGCCGCACCCCCTTTGGGGCGCAGCAGATCGCGCAGCCGCCCGCGCAATCGATCCGCGAAACTGGTTTGCGACTCGCTCATTCTCGCACCTGATGGACTCGATAGGGATCGGCGATACGCAAGCGGCGGAGCACGCGGCGTTCGCGCGCCTCCATCGCCAGCGCTTCGGGCACTGTCTCGTGGTCCCAGCCGAGCAAATGCAGCGTTCCGTGTACGACGAGATGGGCGAGATGCGCCGCCAGCGTCTTGCCCTGCGCGCGCGCTTCGGCCGCGCAGGTTTCGAAGGCCAGCGCGACATCGCCCAGCGCGCCGGGCGCTTCGTCGGGGAAGGACAGCACGTTGGTCGGCTTGTCCTTGCCCCGGAAATCGTGGTTGAGCGAACGCAGCAGCGTGTCGTCCGCCAGCACGTAGCGGATCTCGCCGCGCGTCCGCGCCCCGTCCAGCGCGGCGTTTGCCGCCCTGCGCACAACCGCTTCGGGTCCGCGCAGGGCGCGTCGCCATCGCGGGTCGTCGAGGGATACGGACAGCAGCGCGTTCATCGGGCTTGCTCTTCGCGCCGGCGATAGGCTTCGACGATGCGCCCGACCAGCGGATGGCGCACGACGTCGGCCCCGGTGAAATGCGTGATGCCGATGCCCGGCACGCCGGTCAGCGTATCGAGCGCTTCGGCCAGACCCGATTTCTGGCCGGGCGGCAAATCGATCTGCGTCAAATCGCCGGTCACGACCATGCGGCTGCCTTCGCCCAGGCGGGTCAGGAACATCTTCATCTGCATGGGCGTCGTGTTCTGCGCTTCGTCGAGAATCGCGAACGCATTTGCCAAGGTGCGGCCGCGCATGAAGGCGAGCGGCGCGACTTCGATTTCGCCCGAGGTCAGACGCTTGGCCACCAGATCGGGCGGCAGCATGTCGTGCAGCGCGTCGTAAAGCGGACGCAAATAGGGATCGACCTTTTCCTTGAGATCGCCAGGCAGGAAGCCGAGCCGCTCGCCCGCTTCGACTGCGGGACGCGACAGAATGATGCGATCGACCTTGCCGGTGATGAGGTGATCCACCGCGACCGCGACGGCAAGATAGGTTTTGCCGGTACCCGCCGGGCCGATGCCGAACACGAGTTCGTTGTGCTTGAGCGCCTTCAAATAGGCGCCTTGCGTCGCCGTACGCGGGGCGACGCGCCGTTTGCGCGTGGCGATGGCCAGCGCATCGGCGTCGAACAATTCGCGCTCGCCATTGCCGCCGTTGGACGGGTTGGAAAAGCGCACCGCCGCTTCGACTTCGCCAAGATCGATCGGCAGGCCCTTCACGAGCTTGGCGTAGAGCGCATTAAGCGCATCGCGCGCGGCTTCGGCGGCCGAATGCGGACCTTGGATCCGCACCTCGTTGCCGCGCGAGGCAATGTCCACGCCGAGCAATTGCTCGATCCGCGCGAGGTGCCGGTCATGCTCGCCGTAGAGCGAGGAAAGAAGTCGGTTGTCGTCGAAAGCCAGATGGATGGGTCCGCTCAAGCCGACAACCTTTCCTGGGTTTGATCGAGGACGACCCCCGACAGCGAATTGGAACCGCTGGCGAGAATTCGGGTGGGAATGACTTTGCCGGCCGCGTCGTCCGGCAATTGCGCGTGCACGGCTTGCAGCCACGGCGTTTTGCCGACGAGCTGGCCCGGATTGCGCCCGGCGCGTTCGTACAGCACGGGCACGGTGGCGCCCACGGTGGCCGCGTTGAAGGCGTCCTGCTGTTCGCGCAGCAGCGCTTGCAGCTTGTAGAGCCGCGCGTCCTTCACCGCTTCGGGGATTTGCTTGTCGAGCAATGCCGCCGGCGTGCCGGGACGCGGGGAATATTTGAACGAGAAGGCTTGTGCGAATCGGACGGCGCGGATCAGGTCGAGCGTGGCTTCGAACTCCGCGTCCGTCTCGCCGGGAAAGCCGACGATGAAATCGCTCGACAGCGCGATATCGGGTCGCGCCTTGCGCAGCTTGGCGATCAAATCGAGATAGGCCTGCGCCGTGTGGCCGCGATTCATCGCTTCGAGCAAGCGATCGGAGCCCGACTGCACGGGCAGATGCAGGAACGGCATCAACGCGGGCGTATCGGCATGGGCGGCGATCAGATCGTCGTCCATGTCGCGCGGATGCGAGGTCGTGTAGCGGATGCGATGCAGGCCCTCGATCCGCGCCAAGCGGCGCGCGAGCGCGCCCAGGCCCAGCTCGTTGCCCGCTTCGTCGACGCCATGGAAGGCGTTGACGTTCTGGCCGAGCAGCGTGATCTCGCCCACGCCGTTCGCCACGAGCGCGCGCGCTTCGCGTTCGATCGCGGCCACGTCGCGCGAGAATTCCGCACCACGCGTATAGGGCACCACGCAGAAGGTGCAGAATTTGTCGCAACCTTCCTGCACGGTCAGGAAAGCGGCCACGCCTTGATTGGCGCCGGGGGCGGGCAAATGGTCGAATTTCGATTCGACCGGGAAATCGGTGTCGAGGGCCGCCCCGGCCCCGCGCGTGGCGCGCGCGACCAGCTCGGGCAGGCGGTGATAGGCCTGCGGACCCAGCACCACGTCGACATAGGGCGCACGGGCGAGGATCGCCTCGCCTTCGGCTTGCGCCACGCAGCCCGCGACCGCGAGCAGCGTGCCTTTTTCGTCCTTCAACGGCTTCAGGCGCCCGAGCTCCGAGAACACCTTCTCCGCCGCCTTCTCGCGGATATGGCAGGTGTTCAGAATCACCAGATCGGCGCCTTCGGGCGTCTCGACTTGGCTGTAGCCCAGCGGCGCCAGGACATCCGCCATCCGGGCGGAGTCGTAGACGTTCATCTGGCAGCCATAGGTCTTGATGTGGAGCTTTTTCACGTAAGGCCGGGAATCCAAGGGCAAATGGTACTCGCCGCCTCCCCCTGGGGAAAGCCCCTAGGCGGTGGCGGGGGCGGCGTGTGTCGCATGCGGCGGCGGGACCGGCAAGAGCCCGGCCCCGCGCCCGGCCAGGGTCGCGGTCAAGGTTCGCCCGATCAGGGATTCACATTGATGAGCCAAGGCTTTGCGCGATCCGGCCTGGGCCAGGGTCGTCGGTTCGTGGAAGATCACTTGGACCTCGATCCGGCCCAGCCCGGCGACATGCAACAGATGGGGTCCAAGATCCATATCCCCATACCATGCTACCGCCGGGCGGAAATAACGGCCCATCGGCATGCCGTCGAGTCGCGTCCAGGCGATAGTCACCGGCTGGACGGCGACGGGCACCGCACCTTCCGGCCGCTCCGCCACCGCGAACAAGGCGCTTTTGAACCGGCAGATGCGATTGCCGTCGCCGGTGGTGCCCTCGGGGAACAGCACCAGCGCCCCGCCTTCGTCGAGTCGCGCGGCGATCGCGTCGCGTTCCTTGCCCACGCTCGCCGAGCGGCGCGCGACGAACACCGTGCGCTGCAGCTTGGCAAGCCAGCCGAAGAACGGCCAGCGCGCGACTTCCGATTTGGCGATGAAGCTAAGCTCGGTCAGCGCGCCCAGGATCGTGATGTCGAGATAGGAAATGTGGTTCGACACGAACAAGGCGGGCCGCGCTTGCACCGGCGTGCCGGTCACCTTGATGTCGAAGCCCAGAATGCGCGCGCAATTGCGGTGATAGAAAACCGGCAAGCGGCCGGCACCGCGCGACCGCGCGGCGACGAGCAACGCCTGCACCGGCATCAGCACGAGCGTGAAGACGAAATAGACCGTCAAGCGGGCGACGGCCAAAGCGCGCGAGCCGGCCTGATTCAAAGGATCAGCCCGCGTCGCCGGTCGTGCGGCTGTAGTGCTTCAGATATTTGGCGGTGACGTCGTCGGTCACGACCAGGATGCAGACGTCGATCGTGTTGAACTCGCGATCGATCACCGCCCCGTCGCCGACGAAACCGCCCAAGCGCAGATAGCCTTTGATCAGCGGCGGCAAAGCGGCGATCACGGCGCGCGCATCGAACGCGGCGGCGGCGGCTTCGTGCTTGGCTTCGTCCGCCGGCATCAAATTCATGTCGACATAGCGTTCGGGCAAGGCGCGCGTGCGGATCGCCTCGGGCGCGAGATGATTGTGATGCAGATAGGACAGCGCCGCGGCATGCGTTTGCGGATCGGTGCCCGGCAGCGAGGCGCAGCCGAACATCACTTTAATGCCGTGGCGGAAGGCGTAAGCGGCGATACCCTTCCACAAAAGCTGCATCACCGCGCGGGTGCGGTGTTCGGCGTCGACGCAGGACCGGCCCAGCTCAAGGATCTCGCCGTCGACCGATTCCAGCCGCGAAATGTCGAACTCGGTCGCGGTGTAGAAGCCGTCATGCGCGCGGGCGACGGACCGGCGCAGCAGACGATAGGTGCCGACGATCGCGGCCGCACCTTCGCCCTTCGCGCGGTCGAGCACCAGAAGATGGTCGCAATATCCGTCGTATTTGTCGGCGTCGCGGCCCGTGGCCAAGGCGGCCGCATCCGGCTTGGCGCCGAGCTCGTCGACGAACACGCGATAGCGCAAGCGCTGCGCGGCTTCGATTTCCGCCACGTCGCGCGCGAGGCGCACTTCAAGATCGCCCGAAACGATTGGCGCAAAACCGGCGTCGATAGGACCGTCGTTTTTGGGCAATGCGTTCATTGCTTGGGTTTCTCCGGTTCGGGCGCGTCGAGCGGCACGCCATACAGTTCCAAACGATGCCCGATCAGCTTGAAGCCGAGCTTGCGGGCGATCTCGGCCTGCAGGCGCTCGATTTCCTCGTTGTGGAATTCGATCACCCGGCCGCTTTTCACGTCGATCAGGTGGTCGTGATGTTCCTCGGGCGCTTCTTCGTAGCGCGCGCGCCCGTCGCCGAAATCGAGCTTGGTCAGGATGTTCGCTTCCTCGAACAGCTTCACCGTGCGGTAGACGGTGGCGATCGAGATGCGCGGATCGATCGCCGCGGCGCGGCGATAGACCTGTTCCACATCCGGGTGGTCGTCGGCGTCGGACAGGACCTTGGCGATGACCCGGCGCTGGCCGGTCATCTTCAGGCCTTTTTCAATGCAGAGGGCTTCCAGGCGGCGCGGCATGCGTCGGGGTTCTCCGATGTCGTTGGGCGGATACGCCATGCCATCCATGCGTCGTCCTCCGGAAGCGAATCGGGGGCCGGGAGAAGTTCGCCAGGGATGTAACGTCATTATATGGCGGGGTGATGACGGTCGTCGACGTATCCGGGGTAAGTCAGTCCGCGCCGCGCTTGCGCTTGGATTTGGTGCCAAGCCCCAAATCGCGGGCCAACTGGCTGCGTTTCTTGGCATAATTCGGGGCGACCATCGGATAATCCGACGGCAAACCCCATCTTTCGCGATATTGCTCGGGCGTCATGTTGTAGGCTGTTTTTAGGTGCCTTTTCAACATCTTGAGCTTCTTTCCGTCTTCCAGGCAGACGATATAGTCGCTGGTCACGGATTTTTTGATCGGCACGGCGGGCGACGGGCGCTCGGCCACCGGCGCCGCCCCCTGGCCGATTTCGTTCAGCGTGCGATGGACTTGGCGGATCAGCGCCGGCAGATCGTCCATTGGCACGGCGTTTTTGGAGACATGCGCCGCGACGATATTCGCGGTCAGCGCCAACAGGTCGGCGGGTTTCGATTCGGTCATTCGGGCGATATAGGCGCTGCCCCGGGATCGAACAACCCAAATAAATTAGGGGATTGGCGGCGCGAGCCTCTTGGGTTCGATCATCATGGTCAGCGCGTCGACCAGCGAATTGCCCGCGCGGCGGTAGTAATCCTTGCGCCGCCCGATCTCGCGAAAGCCAAGCAGCCGATAAAGCTTCATCGCGCCGCGGTTGTCGGCGGCGACTTCCAAATGAAGCGCGCGCGCGCGCGGCACGACCGAGGCAACGGCGCGCACCAAGGCTTCGCCTAGGCCTTGGCGGCGAAATTCCGCCGCCACGCAAATGGTCAGCAATTCGGCCTCGTCGGCGGCAAGCCGGCCCAGCGCCATGCCGGCCGGTATTTCGCCGTCCACCGCGAGGATCGCGTAGACGCCGGGCGAGCGCAGCACCTCGTCCATCGAGTTGGGACCCCAGCCATCGTCGAAGCAGGCGCAATGCAGCGCCGACAATACTTCGCCGAAATTCCGGTCGACGACGCGCAGTTCGATCATCGCGGTTTGGCCTGCGTGATCGCGGGGGGATGGATATAGAGCGGCGTGAGCTTCGCCACCGGTACGGCGTGTGCCGCCAGCGGCGCCAAAAGATCGGCGCGCGGCAAGGCCGCGCCTTCGGCCACGCGCGCGCGCTTGCCCGACGCGACCAACGCGGCCGCGAATTCCGCCGCGCGATCGCCGCCGACCAAGAACGAATCGCCGGACGCCGCGAATCCCGACGGCGTCGCGGCAAAGGGTGTTTCGGTGTCGACGCGCACGAAAGCCTCGTCGCGCTTCGAATCGAAGGCGATCAGTAAACGCTCGCCGGCAGCCGGTTCGGGCAGCGCCGACGCGACCACCGCAAAGCAATCGATGCCGGCATATTCGGCCCCGCAGGCGGTCGCGATACCTTGGGCGGCGGCCAGCCCGGCGCGCAAGCCGGTGAAATGCCCCGGCCCGATCGTCACGCCGATGCGCGTCAAATCCAGCGCTTTGACGCCCGCTTCGCCCAAGGTCTTGGCAATCAGTGGCAGCAAGGCTTCGGCGTGGCCGGTCGACAGCGGCGTGTGATTGGCCGCGACGATGCGGCCGTCGATCCACACGGCAGCGGAGACGGCGGCAAACGCCGAGTCGAGGGCGAGGAGTTTCATGCCCGCCCCGCCGGTGCTAGAAACGGCACATGACTTTGGTCGCCATCACGCCGCCGGATTTCGACGTCGAATTCGACTTGGCCTACGCCACGCCGCGCAACTTCACCGGCAAGCCGGTCTATGGACGTGCGGCGGCGTTTCTGCATCCCGACGCGGCCAAGCATTTGAAACGCGCGATCGGCCTGGCCGCCGCTTTGGGCCTGCGTTTCCGGCTGTTCGACGCGTTCCGCCCGTCCGAAGCGCAATGGAAGCTGTGGAATTTCCGCCCCGATCCCGATTTCCTGGCCGATCCGCGGCGCGGCTCGCCCCATTCGCGCGGTGTGGCCGTCGACCTGACGCTGGTCGACGCCAAAAGCGGCGAGGCCCTCGACATGGGCACCGAATTCGACGCCTTCACGCCGCTGTCCTATCACGGCGACACGCAAGTATCCGAAACGGCGCAGCGCAACCGTTTCCTGTTGCTCGGCCTGATGTCGGCGGCGGGTTGGGATTTCTACTCGCGCGAATGGTGGCACTATCAGCTCTTCGACGCACGGCGCTATCCGGTCCTGTCCGACAGCGTGCTGCGGCAGGGCCTGATGGCCCAGGAATGACGGCGCCACTTTGTCCCGCATCGGCGTAATCGTCAAAGGATGGCCGCGACTTTCCGAAACCTTCGTGGCGCAGGAACTGGTCGGGCTCGAGGAAAAAGGCCTCGATCTCGATCTATGGTCGTTGCGCCATCCCACGGACAAGAAGGTCCACGCGCTGGCCAAGCGGCTGAAGGCGCACGTGCGCTATTTGCCCGAATATCTGTGGCGCGAACCGGGCCGCGTGCTGCGCGGCTGGTGGAAAGCCCGGGGCCTGCCCGGCTATCGCGCGGCCTTCGCGCAGTTCATTCGCGATTGGCGGCGCGATCCCACGCCGAATCGGGGACGGCGCTTCTTCCAGGCTTGCGTGCTAGCGGCCGAGGCCGATCCGGCCATCGCGCATTTCTACGCGCATTTCATCCACACGCCCGGCTCGGTCGCGCGCTATGCCGCGATGATAAGGGGTGCCTCATGGTCGGCCTTCGCGCACGCCAAGGACATTTGGACCACGCCCGAATGGGAGAAGCGCGAGAAGCTTCAATCCATGCGTTGGTGCGCCACCTGCACCAAAGCTGGTGCCGAACATCTCGACGCGCTCGCACCCGGCAAAACGCGTTACGTCCCGCACGGGCTGGACGCCACGCGCTGGCCCGAGCCGCCATCGCGCGACGGGCGCAAGACTGTCACCATCGTGTCCGTCGGGCGGATGGTGCCCAAGAAAGGCTATGACGATCTGATCGCTGCGTTGGCGATGCTCCCCCGTGATCTCGACTGGCGCTTCGTGCATGTCGGCGGCGGACCGCTGAAAGACGCGATGCTGGCGCAAGCCGCCCCGTTGGGTACACGCGTCGAATTTCGCGGGGCGGGCGATCAGGATTCCGTGCTCGCCGCGTTGCGCGACGGCGATGTCTTCGCGCTGGCCAGCAAGGTCACGTCCGACGGCGACCGCGACGGCCTGCCCAATGTGCTGATGGAAGCCGCGAGCCAAAACCTCGCCCTTGTCGCCACCGAGGCCGGGTCGATCGCCGATTTCGTCGATGCCGAAACGGGCATTCTTGTGCCGCCCGGCGATCGTGCGGCCTTGGCCGCAGCACTGGCGCGGTTGATCGCCGATCCTGCCTTGCGCGCCCGGCTGGGCGAAGCGGCCGGGCTGAAAGTGCGGCGCGATTTTCCCTTCGCGGCGAACCGCGACAAACTGCATGATCTGTTGTGCCAATGCGGATCGCCTTCTACGCGCCTCTGAAACACCCCGATCACCCGATCCCGTCGGGCGACCGGCGCGTGGCGCGGCTGTTGATCGATGCGTTCCGGCGATCGGGCCACGAAGTGGAGGTCGCGTCGCGCTTGCGCAGTTTCGACAGGAAAGGCGATGCCGCCCGCCAAGCGCGAATCGCGCGAATCGGCGCACGCATGGCGGATCGTTTGCTGCGCCACTATCGCACGCACGGCACGGCCCCCGCGCTGTGGCTCACCTATCACCTTTATTACAAGGCGCCCGATCATCTGGGTCCGCGCATCGCGCGCGCCCTTTCCATTCCCTATGTCGCCGTCGAAGCCTCGATCGCGAACAAGCGCGCGAACGGCCCGTGGGATAGCGGCCATCGCGCCTGCGTCGAGGCGTTGCGCCAGGCCGATGCCGTCGTGACGCTCAACACCCGCGACGATGCGGCGTTGACCACTTATCTGCGCGCCGATTGCCGGCGCGTCGCCTTGGCGCCGTTCCTCGATCCAAGCGTTTATCGCGCGGCGCGCAGCGCGGCGCCGATTCCGCGCTTGCTGGCCGTGGGCATGTTGCGGCATGGCGACAAGCAACGCTCCTACGAGATTCTCGCGGCGGCTTTGGCGAAGCTGGGCGCGCGCGACTGGCGCTTGGCGATCGCCGGCAACGGCGAAGCGCGCGGCGATATCGAGAAGCTGTTCGCGCCCTTCGGCGATCGCGTGACCTTCCTGGGCATGCGCGACCAAGCCGCACTCGCGCAGGATTACGCGAACGCGGATATCTTCGTCTGGCCCGCGATCAACGAAGCCTTTTGCATGGCGCTGCTGGAAGCGCAGGCGTCGGGCCTGCCCGCCATCGCCGGGAATTTCGGCGGCGTCGGCTCGATCTTGCGCGACGGCGAAACGGGCTATCTGACCGCGCCGGACGATGCGGCTGATTTCGCCGCCAAGCTCGCCGCGCTGTTGGACGATCCGGATTTGCGACAGACGATGGGCGACGCAGCGCGCGCGAAAGTGCGCCGCGAACATGGGCTCGACGGCGCCGCCGCCACGCTCGACGAACTGGTACGGGGGCTGGCGGCATGACCTATGTCGCGTTCATGCGCCACGGCCCCACGGCGTGGAACGGTGCGCGACGCCTGCAAGGCCGCGCCGATATCGAGCTGACCGAGCGCACGCGCGCCTTCCTGCAAGCGCGGCGCATCCCGCGCGAGTTCGACGATTGGCGCGTGTTGTGCTCGCCCTTGCGCCGCTGCCGCGAAACGGCGGAGCTGCTGCGCCTCAATTTCGATATCGAGCCGCGCCTGGTCGAAATGCATTGGGGCCAGTTCGAAGGCCGCACAATCGACGATATCCGCGCCGAATTGGGCGACGCCTTCGTCGAGAACGAAAGGCGCGGCCTGGATTTCACGCCGCCCGACGGCGAGTCGCCGCGCATGGTGCAGGAACGCGTGCGCCCATTGCTGACCGAACTCGCCGCCGACGGGCGTTCGACGCTGTGCGTCACCCATCGCGGCGTGTTCCGCGCGGTCTACGCACTCGCGCGTGGCTGGGACATGACGGGCGATCCGCCGGACAAGCTCGATCTCTATTCGATGCATGTGTTCGAGCTTGCCAAGGATGGCCACCCGCGCATCGTCGATCTCAATCTCGCGCTGAAGCGGCGATGGCGAAAATCCTGATCCATGTCCAGCATCTGCTGGGCACGGGCCATGCGCGGCGCATGGCGGCGATCGCGAAAGGCCTGGCGCAAAGCGGCCACGACACGGTGCTGGCGAGCGGCGGCCTGCCGTTGCGCTTGGATCTTGGCCGCGCGAAACTCGTTCAGCTTCCCGCCGCGCGCGCCGAAGATTCGCGCTTCAAAACGCTGATCGACGCGAACGGCAACGCGGTCGATGAATCGTGGTGCAACGCGCGCGCGCAAGTCACGCTCGATCTTTACGCCGCGTTCAAGCCCGATCTGCTGATCGTCGAGCTGTATCCGCTGGGCCGCGCGTTATTACGATTCGAGTTGGAGCCGCTGATCGCGCGCGCCGCGAAAATCCCGAAACTCGTATCGATCCGCGACGTGCCGCAGCGCCCATCCGACGCCAAAGTCGAATCGCGCATCGCCGCGCTGGGCGATTTCGCCGCTGTGCTGGCGCATGGCGACGAAAGCTTCTTGCCCGCGACGCGCAGCTTTCCGGAATTGGCGCGGCTGGGCGGCAAGTTGATCCATACGGGCTATGTCGCCGGCGACGATCAACCCGCATCCGGCCAAGACGAAATCGTCGTTTCGGTCGGCGGCGGTGCGGCCGGGGCGAAGCTGCTCGACGCGAGTCTGAAACTTGCGGCGCGGCGCGCCCATGCGGGCGAACGCTGGCGCATTTTGACCGGTGAACAACCGGCATCCATCGCTGCACCCAACGCATTCGTCGCGGTCGAGCGCAATCGGCCGGATTTTCCGGGTCTGTTGAAGGGAAGCCGCTTGTCGATCAGCCAAGCCGGATACAACACCGCGATCGATTTGCTGCGCGCGCGCGCGCCCACGATCCTCGTGCCCTTTGCGGAAGGCAACGAGCGCGAGCAAACGATCCGCGCCGAAACGTTCGCGGCCGCCGGGCTGGCGACGATCGCCGACGAGGCCTTGTTGACGCCGGAGTCGCTCGATACCGCGATCGCCAACGCGAAATCGCCCGATCCGCACGCGATCTCTTGCGAAGGGGTCGCCGCCACGGCCAGTATCGTCTCACGATGGCTATGACACCCCCGCCCGCCGACTGGGTCGCGCTGTTCCGCGTGCTCGACGCCTATGGCACCGCCGGCCGCATGGCCGAATTGTGGTGGCGCGACGACGACGCCACGCAACCCACCAAGGCCCTCGATCGCTTGCGCGCGATTTCCGCCGCGACCGGCATCGTGCCGCTGATCGCGGTCATCCCCGCGCGCGCGACGCCCGAATTGGCGGCGCTGACCGATCTGGTCGTCTGCCAGCATGGCTGGAATCACGACAATCACGCGCCCTTGGGCCAATCGAAGGCCGAGCTTGGCGCGCATCGCCCGTTGCCGGTGGTGATGGGCGAACTCGCGCGCGGCTGGCTGAAGATCAAATCGCTGTTCGCGGCACCGCTGCCCATCCTCGTCCCGCCGCATAACCGCGTCTCGAAGGAAGCCGCCGATCTGCTGGCGCAAGCGGGCTATCGCGGCTTGTCGACCTTCAATGCGCGCAAGAAATCGCGGCCGGGCCTCGTTCAGATCAATACCCATTGCGACATCATGGATTGGCATACGCGCGCCTTCGGCGGCGAAGGCTTGGCGTTGGGCGCGCTAGTGGCGCATCTGACCGCGAAGCTGGAAGGCAAGGCCGATCCGGACGAGCCGACCGGCTTCCTGACCCATCATCTGGCGCATGACGAGGCGGCTTGGGAATTCACCGACGCCGCCTTGCGCCGCATCGCGGCACACCCGGCCGTGAATTGGCGCCACCCCGCCGAGATTTTTTCATGAACACGCTGCGCTACCCCGCCAAAGCGCTGGCCGGCGATTACGCGCGCGCCGCGATCGGCGTGGCATTGACGCTGACCCCCGCCATCGGGCTTGGCGAATGGTCGGTGGCGCATTGGTTCCTGCTGCCGCTGGCCGTTCTGTTCGCCGGATTCGGTTACAAGACCTGGCGGCGCGGCCGCCAAACCATCACCTGGGACGCAATCGGCGTATCGCTTTCGGGACCGGGAGCGGCTAGGCTCGACTGGAACGAGTTGCGGTCCTTCAAGCTCGCTTTTTTCTCGACGACGCGGGACCGCACGGGGGGTTGGATGCAGCTGAAGCTGTCCAGCGTTGGCGCGCGGATCGACGCGGATTCCTCGGGCGAGGGATTCGCCGATTTGGCGTCGGCCGCCTTCGCGCAGGCCGAACGCCATAGCGTTTCCGTCGACGCCGGCAGCCGCGACAACCTCAAAGCCCTCGGCATCAATGCAACGGGGACCGCGCGGTGAATCTGCTGGAAGTCCGCGATCTGGCGATCGACTTCCGCGTCCACGATACGCGGGTGAAGGCGGTCGACGGCGTGGATTTCCGCGTGCGGCCGGGCAGCACCGTCGCGGTCGTGGGCGAGTCCGGTTCGGGCAAAACGGTCATCAGCCAAGCGCTGATGGGTATTCTGCCCAAAGCCGGCGCCATCGCGCGCGGGCAGATGCTGTTCCGCGACGGCGACAAAACCACCGACCTCGCCAAACTCGATCCCGACGGCGCCGCGTTCCGCGCGATCCGCGGCGGGCGCATTTCCATCGTGTTCCAGGAACCGATGACATCGCTGTCGCCGCTGCATACGGTCGGCGATCAGATTTCGGAAGCCGTGCGCCTGCATCGCACGCGCGACAGACAAGAGGCGCTCGACCTCGCCGAGGATATGCTGCGCCGGGTCGGCTTTCCCGATCCGGTCAAGGCGCTGCGCACCTATCCGTTCGAATTGTCCGGCGGCTTGCGCCAGCGCGCGATGATCGCGATGGCGCTGGTCTGCCGCCCGGCGCTGCTGATCGCGGACGAGCCGACCACGGCGCTCGACGTGACGATCCAAGCGCAGATCCTGAAACTCCTGAAGGATCTGCAAGCCGATCTGGGCATGGCGATCCTGCTGATCACCCACGATCTGGGCGTGGTCGCGAACATGGCCGACGAAGTGGTCGTGATGTATCGCGGCCGGGTGATGGAAGCGGGCATGCGCGAGGATATTTTCCGCAAGCCCGAGCATCCGTATTTGAAGGCGCTGCTCGCCGCCGTCCCGCGCTTCGACATGAAGCCCGGCGAGAAGCTGATCCCGCTGCGCGAGATCAAATCCGATCTGGGCGAGATGGTCCGGCGCAAGGACAAGGACGGTCTCGCCGCCAGACCGCTCGACGCCGCCGACCGCGCCACGCCGGTTCTGTCGGTGCGGCATTTGCGCAAAAGCTACGCGATCCGCAAATCAGGCATGTTCGGCGGCGGCCAAGCGCAAAGCGTGCTGGCGGTCGACGACGTCAGCTTCGACGTGTTCCGCGGCGAGTGCCTCGGCCTTGTTGGCGAATCCGGCTGCGGCAAGACGACCGTGTCGAAAATGATCATGCGCGCGTTGACGCCGGATTCGGGCGACATCCTGTTCGAAGGCCGCGACGCGCGCAAATTCGACGGCGCCGAATTGTTCGACTATCGCCGCAAGGTCCAGTTCGTGTTCCAGGACCCGTTCGGATCGTTGAACCCGCGCATGACGGTGTTCGATATCGTCGCCGAACCCTTGCTGATCCACGGCATCGGCGACGATCGGTCGCGCCGCTCCACCGTGCGCGAGTTGATGCGCGTCGTCGGGCTCGACGATCGCGCGCTTAACCGCTATCCGCATTCCTTCTCCGGCGGGCAGCGCCAGCGCATTGGCATCGCGCGCGCTTTGGCGCTGGGGCCGGAGCTCATGCTGCTGGACGAGCCCGTTTCGGCGCTCGACGTTTCGATCCAGGCGCAGGTTTTGAACCTGCTGCAGGATCTCAAGAAGGCGCTGGGCCTTACCTACATTTTCGTCAGCCACAATCTCGCCGTGGTCGACTATATGGCCGACCGCATCGCCGTGATGTGCGCCGGGCGCCTGGTCGAAGTGGCGCCGCGCGAGCGGCTGTTCCGCGAGCCGATCCATCCTTATACGCAAGCCCTGCTGACCGCCGTGCCCGAACCGGATATCGACCGGCCGCTCGATCTCGCCGCGTTGATGGAAGGCCGCGCGTCGGTGCCGCGCCTATGGCCCACCCCGTTCACGGTCGATGGTCAAACGCCGGTGGGGCTGATCGATCTGGGCCATGGGCATTACGTGCGCGCCAGCCTGTCGGCGACACCCGAGAGCTTGCGCGCCCTCGCCCGCCCGCGGGAGGTCGTCGCATGAAGTTCAATGCGCTGAGTGCCGCCCTGCTGGCCGCGGCATTGTTCGCCGGATCGGCGAAGGCCGGCGAGTTGATCGAAACGCCCAACTTGTCGCTGGACGTGGTCGCGGGCAAATTGCCGACGATCCACGACCGCCTGCCGGCGAATCCGCTGGTGACGGCGATCGACGATCCCGAATGGAAACCGGGCAAGCATGGCGGCGAAATGCGCATGCTGATCGGCCGCACGCAGGATGTGCGTCTCGTTTCGGTCTATGGCTATTCGCGATTGGTCGGTCTCGACAAGAATCTCGAGCTCACGCCCGATATTCTGGAAAGCGTCGACGTCGAGGCCGGGCGGCGCTTCACGTTGAAGCTGCGCGCGAATCATCGCTGGTCCGACGGCGCGCCGTTCACCGCCGAGGATTTCCGCTATTGGTGGGAAGACGTCGCGAACGAGAAGGCTTTGACGCCGGCCGGCCCGCCCAAGGCGCTGCTGGTCGATAACGAAAAGCCCGTCGTCACCTTCCCCGATTCGCGCACGATCGTCTACGAATGGTCGTCGCCCAACGCCGCGTTCCTGCCCGCTTTGGCGGGGCCGGCCCCGGTGTTCATCTATCGCCCGGCGCATTATCTGCGCCAATTCCATCATCGCTACGCCGACCGCAAGGCTTTGCAGGAAGCCGTGCAGCGCGCCAATCTGCGCAACTGGTCGCAGCTGCATAACCGCCTGGACAAACTCGACCGCAACGACAACCCGGACTTGCCCGTGCTCGATCCATGGGTCGTGCGCACCAAGGCGCCGGCCGAGCGTTTCGTATTCGACCGCAATCCCTATTACCACCGGATCGACGCGAACGGCCGCCAGCTGCCTTATATCGACCGGCTGATCTTGAACGTCGCCGACGGCAAGATCCTGGCCGCCAAGGCCGGTGCAGGCGAAGCCGACCTCCAGGCGCGCGGGCTCAACTTCGCCAACTACACCTTCCTGCGCCAGGCCGGGAAGCGGAACGATTTCGATACCCGGCTGTGGTCCACCGCGCGCGGTTCGCAGATCGCGATCCACCCCAATCTCAACGCCAACGATCTTGGCTGGCGCGCGCTGATGCGCGACGTGCGTTTCCGCCGCGCGCTGTCGATGGCGATCGACCGGCGCGAGATCAATCAGGTCGTCTATTTCGGTCTGGCGGTCGAGGGCGCCAATACGTTGCTGCCGGCGAGCCCGCTTTACCGGCCGGAGTATCGCAGCGACTGGCACCGCTTCGATCTGAAAGCGGCGAACGAATTGCTCGATCAGATCGGCCTCACCAAACGCGACGAGCGCGGCGTGCGCATGCTGCCCGACGGACGCCCGCTGGAGATCGTTGTCGAAACCGCCGGCGAGGATGTCGAGCAGACCGACGTGCTCGAGCTCATCCACGATTCCTGGATGAAGGCGGGGATCAAACTTTATTCGCGGCCCCAGCAGCGCGATATTCTGCGCAACCGCGTCTTCTCGGGCGAAACGCGCGTATCGTTGTGGTTCGGGATCGAGAACGCGCTCGCCAATCCCGACTCGCCGCCCGACGAATTGGCCCCCCTGGCGCAGGACCGGCTGCAATGGCCCAAATGGGGCCAATACCGCGAAACCGGCGGCACGTCGGGCGAACCCGTCGACATGTCGGAAGCGATCGATCTGGTGCGCCAAGCCGAAACGTGGCGCAACGCGCCCACCCGTGCGGCGCGCGAAGAAGCCTGGCGGAGCATGCTGGAGAATCACGCCGATAACGTGTGGACCATCGGCTTGGTCGCCAATGTGCGCCAGCCGGTCGTCGTGTCGAAGCGTCTGCGCAACGTGCCGCGCGACGGCGTGTGGAATTGGGATCCCGGCGCCTTCTTCGGCGTGCACCGCATGGACGCGTTCTGGTTCGACGGCGAGCGGGGCGCCCCGCGCAGCACCGCCGCGGTTCCGGCCGGCAAGTAGGAAGGTCGCTTCGACGTGCTCGCGTATTTCGTCCGCCGCTTGTTCGTGATGATACCGACGCTGCTGGCGATCAGCGCGATCGTGTTCTTCATCATCCAGTTGCCGCCCGGCGACTATCTTTCGAACCAAATCGCGGAACTACGCGCGCAGGGCGAAGCCGCCAGCATGGCGCAGATCGAACATCTGCGCGCGCAATACCACCTCGATAAGACGCCGGTGGAGCGCTATTTCATTTGGCTGTTCGGCCTGTTGCGCGGCGATCTGGGCTGGTCGTTCGAGTACGATCTGCCGGTCAACGTGGTGATCGGCGACCGTCTGATCTTGAGCTTCGTCGTCGGCTTCGCGACCGTGATCTTCACCTATGCCGTCGCCTTCCCCATCGGCATCTATTCGGCGACGCGCCAATACTCCTGGGGCGATTACGGGCTGACCTTCCTCGGCTTCCTGGGCCTCGCCACGCCGTCCTTCCTGCTGGCGCTGGTGATGCTCTATCTCGCCAATATCTGGTTCGGCACGGCGATCGGCGGGTTGATGGACCCCGAATTCGTCGACAAGCCGATGAGCTGGGCGAAGTTCCTGTCGGTATTGGAACATCTTTGGATTCCCGTCGTGGTCATCGGCACGTCGGGCACCGCCGCGATGATCCGCCGGTTGCGCGCCAATCTGCTCGACGAGCTGCAAAAGCAATACGTCGTCACCGCGCGCGCCAAGGGCCTGCCGCCGGGCCGCGCATTGTTCAAATATCCGCTGCGCATGGCGTTGAACCCCTTCATCGCGGATATCGGCGATTTGCTGCCGCAGCTCATCTCCGGCGCCGCGATCGTTTCGGTGGTGATGAGCCTGCCGACCAACGGCCCGATGTTGCTGGCAGCGCTGCGCAGCCAGGACATGTTCCTGGCCGGATCGTTCCTGATGATCGAGGCGGTGCTGATCGTGCTGGGCGTGTTCCTGTCGGACGTGGCTCTGGCCGCGCTCGACCCGCGTATCCGTCTGCATGGCGGGGCCGGCAAATGACCGATACGCGCGCGAACGAGACCGACAAACTGCCGCACTACGTGCGGCGCGAAAAATTCGATCCGTATGACGGCGAGAAGCTCGACCCCAAGCTCGAGCGCTACTACATGGCCACGCAATGGCGGCTGATGTGGTGGAAGCTGAAGCGCCACAAGCTGGCTTTGTGGTCGGGCGTGCTGCTCGTCTTCATGTACGTGTCGATTCTGTTCAGCGAGATGATCGCGCCTTACGGCGTGGGCACGCGCAACATCGACCATATCTACGCGCCGCCGCAACGGGTGCATCTGTTCCACGAGGGCAAGTTCGTGGGGCCGTTCGTCTACGGCTTCGACTACAAGCTCGACCTCGACACGCTGAAGCGCGAATACACGCCCGATCCCGCGAAGGTTCAGCCCTTGCGGTTTTTCTGCAAAGGCGATTCCTGGGAATGGATGGGGCTGGTCCCCGGCTCGTGGCATTTCGTCTGCGCGGCCGAGGGCGGCACGTTCTTCCTGCTCGGCACCGACCGGCTGGGGCGCGACATGTTCAGCCGCCTTGCCTATGGCACGCGGATTTCGCTGACCATCGGCCTGATCGGCGTGATGGTGAAATTCGTGCTCGGCATCGTGCTGGGCGGGCTCGCCGGCTATTACGGCGGCTGGGTCGACATGGTCATCCAGCGCATGATCGAAATCATCCGGTCCTTCCCGGAATTGCCGCTCTGGATGGCGCTGTCGGCCGCTTTGCCGGTGTCGTGGAGCCCGATCTACATCTATTTCGGCATCACGCTGATCCTGGGCTTGATCGGCTGGACGGGGTTGGGCCGCGCGGTGCGATCGAAGCTGCTGGCTTTGCGCGAAGAGGATTTCTGCACGGCGGCGACGCTGATGGGGGCCAGCCCCAAGCGCGTGATCTTCCGCCACCTCGTGCCGAGCTTCATGAGCCATCTGATCGCGTCGGCGACGCTGGCGATCCCGACGATGATCCTGGGCGAAACGGCGCTGTCGTTCCTGGGCCTGGGCCTGCGCCCGCCGATCACATCCTGGGGCGTGTTGCTGACCGAAGCGCAGAACATCAACGTCGTGGCGCTTTACCCGTGGCTGTTGTTGCCGGTCGTGCCGGTAATCGTGACCGTGCTGGCGTTCAACTTCCTGGGCGACGGCTTGCGCGACGCGGCGGATCCCTACAAGTAGCGTTTCCGCAGCCACAGGCTCGACACGAACGCCGTGTCGGGAATCGGCAAGCGGTCGAGCGCCGCAAGCCGCAAATGGCGCGCGGCATAAGCCGACGACCACAGAAGATCGAACGCCCCGCTCGCCAGCAAACCGGCGACGGCATTTTGCTCGTTATAGCCGCGCCATGCCCACGACTCGGGATAGGCCCAGGGCAGGAAAATGTCGTGGAAATGCAGCACGACACCGCGCTTCAGCGCGGGCAAGACATTGGCGAACAGAATGTCGAGATCCGTGCCCGGCATCAGGATATGCGAGGAGTCGACGAACATGACATCGCCCTCGCCCAATTCGGCGAAGGCATAGTCGGTCGTTTCCAGCCGCGCTTTCGTCCAATCGACGCGCAAACCGTTGAGCGTCGCGCGCGGCGCGGGATCGATGCAATCGAGCCGCGTGGCCAAGCCGCCGTCTTGGATCGCGCGCGCCATGAAGCGCGTCGAATGGCCGGAGCCGATTTCGACGATGCGCTTGGGCGCGGTCTCGCGCACGAACGTATAGGCGAAGGCGGCGTCGTGGCCGGTGAACCAATCCTGGTTCCAGCGCGGTGCGGGCGGGGCTTCCGCACCGAAACCCGCGAGCTGCGCGCGATACGCGTCGATGCGCGATCCCCACGCGGCGATTTGCGGCAGCGAATCGGCGAAGCTTTTTTCGAGGCCCTTATAGACCGGCGGCGGCGTCACCTCGGCCGCATGGCGATAGGGCACGAAGAAGCCGCGCTTCAACCCCAGCGCGGTCAGCCACTGGAACCAGCTTCCCCGCCCCGCGCCCATCAAACTTCTATCGTCGTGCCTTCGCGCGCGACGAACGTGCCGGGGCGCATTTTCTCGGCTTCGGCCGCGACCTGGTCCATGAACGCGTCGTCATGGTCGGGATCGTGGTGATAGATGGCCAGGCGCTTGGCGCCCGCCTTCTCGACCAAGCGCACGCCTTCCTGCCAGGTCGAATGGCCCCAGCCGACATGGGCGGGATATTCCTGGTCGGTATAGGTGCTGTCGTAGACGACGATGTCGGCGCCCTCGATCAGTTTCAGCACGTTCGCGTCGGGGCGGCCGGGCACGTGTTCGGTGTCGGTCACGTAGCAGATCGCCTTTTTGCCGACCTCGACGCGATAGCCCGTGGCGCGATTGGGATGATTGAGCGGTGCCGTTTTCACGACCACGCCGCCGCCCAGATCATGGGTTTCGCCCGCGCGAAAATCGGCGAACTCGATCTGCGCGGCAAAGATCCCGATCGGAATCGGGAACAACGGCGCCGACATCATCTCCGACAAAACCTGTTTCAGGTTCATCTCGGGCATCAGATGGCCCGCGCGCAGGCGGAAGCGGTTGCGCCGGTCGTAGAGCGGCGAAAAGAAGGGGATGCCCTGGATATGATCGAAATGGGTATGGGTGAAGAACCAGTCGACGTCGAGCGCGGCACCCTGTTTGGCGAGCGCCCCGCCGAACGGCTTCAAGCCCGTGCCGGCGTCGAAAATCAACAGCTTGTCGGCGGCGCGAATTTCCAAACATGCGGTATTGCCGCCATAGCCCGCGGTCGCCGGTCCCGGACACGCGATCGAGCCGCGCACGCCCCAAAACGTTACGGAGAGTCGGTCGGTCGTCACTTCGCGCGTACTCCCTTGCGTGCGGTCGGTACAAGATAACCGCCCGGCGTCGTCAACAACAACCGGGCGCGTGCCGGGTCGCGCTCGATCTTGCGGCGCAGCCTGTAGACATGCGTCTCCAGCGTGCGCGTGGTCAGTCCCGGTTTATACCCCCAGACGGCGCGAAGCAAATTCTCGCGCGGGACCGGATCGCCCCCGGCTTTCAACAACATATCGAGCAACGCGGTTTCGAGTTCGGTGAGCCTGATCTCGCGCGCGGTTTTGCGTTCGACCAATCGACGCAAGATCGCGTCGAAAGCGTAGGGTCCGAGCTTTGCGGCCGACGCGGCAGGGCGAACCAGCCCGTGCATCAAACCCGCGAGATCGTCGAGCCGCACGGGCTTGGCCAGTGCGGCCGCGACGCCGTGGGGGGCGCGGCCGCGCGAATCGAGGCCCAGCAGGCATACGGGCACGGCGAGACGCTTGACCAACGCACCCAAGGTGCGGCCGGACGCGACCGCACGATCCAGGATCGCGGCGTCGAACCCCACACCTTCGGCCAGCGCCAACGCGGCGTCGGCTTCCTGCGTCGTCTCGACGCGGAATCCATGCGCCCGCAAGCCCTCGCCAAGGGCGCGCGACGAAAGCTCGGGAGCAAGAAGCAGCAGCCTGGCGGCGGTCATGCGGCGAGCCTAACCCAAACCGCGCGCCAATGAAAAAGACCGCCGGCGTCGCCGCCGGCGGTCTTGATCGCAAAGCCCTGAAAAGTAAGGCTTAGAAGGCCTTCATCACCGACAGGACGAACGTGCCCTTGGTCAGCTTGTGGTTTTCGTTCGTGAAGGTCGAGTTGGCGCCCGTGATATCGCGGCCCAGCGAAACGCCCTTCTTGATGTTCGTGTCGGAGTAGGTGCCGGTCACGAGGAAGCCCAGCACGTCGCGCGACAGGCCAAGGTTCCAGGTCGTGTAGTCCGGGAAGCCGAAATTGGCGTTGCGTTCGATCGTCTGGCGGCCAACGCGGCCGATCGCGGTCAATTCGAAGAAGGGCAGCGGAACGTCCGCGCCGCCTTCGTAGTACCAGCCCGTGCCCGACGCGGCCGAGAAGGCGCTGGTGTAGAACACGCTGCCGACGAGCTTGGCGAAGCCGAAATCATAGGCCGCCTTGCCGTAGACTTCCGACCATTGCGGATTGCCCACGCCCTGAACGTTCGGCTCCGAATCGACCGTGTTGCGCGGATACATGTAATTGATCGCGCCGACATCGAGGGTCAGCTTGTCGATCGGCGTCACGCGCACGCCGCCGTAAAGGTCGAGTTCGACGCGCTGACGCAGCGAGCCGAAGCTGCCGTTCGGGAACTGGACGTTCGAAATGAAGGTGCCCAGGTACGGCGTGAACATGCCGACCGTGTAGCCGTATTCCAGACCGGCCTGCGCGGCGGGGTTGCGCTCGGTCTGCGAGATACCGCGGAAGAGATAATTGGTCGTGATGTTGATCGTCGGCGAGAAGGTCCCGATCGAGGTTTCGATCTGTGCCGAAGCCGGCGTCACTTGGGCGCCCAAAATCAGTGCAGTTGCACCAAAAATGGTCAGTAAGCCTTTGCGAATATTCATGTTTTTGCTCCTCAAGCCTGTCTTGGAGGTTCTATTGCACGGCTCGGACCTACCGCAACATGAATTCTGCAACTGAACCCCTTAGACAACGCACAGCTATGGGTTTCACCCGCGACTGTGGCACGGGGGTTACAGTTTTAAGCGCGCAGCGGGAAGGATTCAGGCCGGACGGCCGAGAATCGGGTATTGCGGGTCGCTAAAACCGGGCGTTGCGGGATGTCCGGATGCAACCAGAGCGCTTACTGCCGATTCGTCCGCCGCCGACCAAGGCCGCTGGCTGCCCGCGACATAGGCCTGCCACTGCGCCAGGGTGCGCGGGCCCGCCAAAACGGACGTGACCAGCGGATTCGCCATCACCCAGCCCAAGGCCAATGTCGCGGCATCGGTCCCGCGCGCCTTGGCGAGTTCGGCAAGATTGCGCGCCAACGCGATGGCTTCGGGCTTGAACGACGTTTGATGCAGGCGCTTGTCGCCGCGCCCGGCGCGCGAGGCGGGATCGGGTTTGTCGATCGAGTCGTATTTCGCGGTTAACACGCCGCGCGCCAGCGGGCTGTAGGGCACGTTGCCGAGGCCAAGCTCGGCCGCACCGGGCAGGATTTCCGTTTCAGCCTGACGATCGAACAGATTGTACCAAGGCTGGCTTGCGATCGGTTGCGGCACGCCCATCGCCTTGCACAAGGCAACGAAGCTCGCCATGCGCCAACCGCGGAAATTCGACAGACCGATATAACGGATCTTGCCCGCGCGGATCAGGCCGCCCAAGGCTTCGACCGTCTCCTCCATCGGCGTCGTCATGTCGTCGCGGTGCAGGTAATAGAGATCGATGTGATCGGTGCCCAGCCGTTGGAGACTCGCCTCCACGCCCGCGATCAACCAGCGCCGCGACGTGCCGCGCGCGTTGGGATCGTCGCCAGGCGCCGGATTGGCGATTTTGGTCGCCAGCACCCAGCGGCTGCGTTCCTTCGCGATCAAGCGGCCGACGATGCGCTCGGATTCGCCGCCGGCATAGCCGTCGGCCGTGTCGATGAAATTGACGCCAGTTTCGCGCGCCGCGGCCACGATGCGCGCCGCCTCCGCTTCGTCGGTCCGATCGCCGAACATCATGGTGCCCAAGCACAAAGGCGAGACTTTCAGGCCCGAGCGGCCGAGATTGCGGTAGGTCGTCATGTTCCCTTCCCTCCTCGATTTCGCCTTGCTCGGGCCACAAAGCTCCGGCAAAGAACCGGTCATGGACGGATTTTCCCGCCGCTTCTTCCTCGCCGGTGTTGCGCTTGCCGTTGTAGCAACAGCCCCGGCCGCCGCGCAAAGCCCCCGGCTGAACGACGCCGATCGCGCCGATATCGCGCGCGTCGAAACCTATCTCGCCGGCATCAAAACGCTGGAAGCGCGCTTTCTACAGATCGGCCCCGACGGTTCGACGGCCGAGGGCAAGTTCTATCTGTCGCGGCCGGGCAAGCTGCGGCTCGACTACGACGCGCCCAACCCCAATCTGCTGATCGCCGATGGGCGCGCGTTGGCGCATATCGATCGATCGTTGAAAACCATTTCGTATCTGCCGCTCGATTCCACGCCCGCCGGCGTCTTGGTGCGCGCCGACGTGAAACTTGCCGGTGATGTGACCGTCACCGGCATCGAACGCGGGCCGGGCGTGCTGCGCGTGGGCATCGTTCAGACCAGCGACCCACGCGCCGGACGGCTGATTCTGGAATTCGCCGAACGGCCGTTCCAACTGTCGAGCTGGCGGGTGATCGACGGCCAAGGCCTGACGACGCGCATCAGCTTGCTGGACCCGCGCGACGGGATGGCCATCGCCGCCGATCGGTTCACGATCGTCGATCCCAACCAGCAGCGCCTGTTGGAACCCGGCAGAGAACGCTAAGTCCCGGCAATTTTTGCCGGGATAGGGCTGGGTCCAACCCTCTAAACCATTGAAATTAAATAGGCGATTCTTGGTTCGGGGCTTGCAACGTTTCGTCGCAAGATGTCCGACACCGCCATCCAATCTTCGAAGTTCGAGGTCCGGCCCAGCGCCGCCAAGGCGTGGAATCCGGATGCGCCCGACGAAGTCGTCCTGACCGACGGCAAAGCGCGCGGGTTCGGGGACTTGCTGCAAGCTTTGAATCCCCTTCAGAACCTGCCGATCGTCGGGACGATCTATCGCGGATTGACCGGCGAGACGATCGAACCTTCGGCCCGCGTCCTCGGCGGGCTTATCTATGGCGGTCCGATCGGTATCGCGAGCGCCCTGGTCAACGCGATCGTCGAAGACGACAGCGGCAAAGATATCGGCGGCCACATGCTGGCGATGGTGTCGGGCCCCGAAAAGGGAAATATCGCGCCGCCCCCCGGCGGCGATTCGCTGCAATCGGGCGTGCAACTCGCCGCGCTGCGCCGGGACGGCACGTTCGAATCGAACGATTTGCTGGCGACCTGGATCGCGGGCGGTAGCGCCGCGCCGCGCAATTCCGCACCGGAAACCTTCGAAGCCAATCTGCGCCAGAACCCGTCGCTCGTCCCGAGCGACGGCAAGATGGCGCTCGCCTCGCTGTTCACCGGTCCGGCACCGAAGGCGGAAGCGGCACCCGTTCAAACGGCGCAAGCGGTTGCGGCCGCGGCCCCGATTCAGACGGCACCCATCCAAACGGCGCAGGGCGTATCGCCGGCCGAGCCGGAGAAGGCCGCCGCGATGGCGCCCGATACCGGCGGCGGCGTACCCGCGGCGCGCGGCGCACGCACCCTCGCCGATTATCGCGCCAACGCCCAATCGGCGGAGGTGCCGATGGTGCGTATGCCGGTGGCGAGCGATCCGATCGCCGGCCAGAACGCTCGCCGCACCTTGGCGAGCTATCGCGAAGCGAACGCATTCAAGCCGCCGGTCTCGCAAGCCGTGGCGCAAGCGCAGCCGAGCGCGCTGCCGGCAGCGCTTGAAGCGCAGCTCGGCGCCAATGGCGGCGGCAATACCGCCGGCGGCGAACAAGGCTGGGTCGCGATGATGATGGGTACCGGCCTCGATCGCTATCGCGAGATGCAGCGCCAGCGCGATCTGGGCTCGTAAACGTCAGACGACCGGCGGCCGCGCGCCGAAAATGGCGCTGCCCACGCGCACATGCGTGGCGCCCAGCGCCAGCGCCGTTTCGAAATCCTCGCTCATCCCCATCGACAGCAGCGCGATGCCGTTGCGCTTGGCGATTTGGCCCAGCAGCGCGAAATGCGGGGCCGGCACATCCGCAACCGGCGGAATGCACATCAAACCGTCGATGACGAGCTTGTGCGCGGTGCGGCATTCGTCGATGAACGCATCGGCCTGATCGGGCAGCACGCCCGCCTTTTGCGGCTCCGCGCCGGTGTTGACCTGCACGAACAAACGCGGCCGCTTGCCGGTGCGGGCAATCTCGGCCGCCAGTGCTGCCGCAAGCTTCGGCCGATCGACCGTGTGGATCGCGTCGAAGGTCGCGACCGCTTCCTTGACCTTGTTGGTCTGCAACGGCCCGATCAAATGCAGGTCGAAGTCGGGATGGCTTGCGCGCAAGGCGGGATATTTCGCCATCGCTTCCTGCACGCGGTTTTCCCCGAACACGTGCTGGCCGGCCGCCAAGGCTTCGGCGACGGCCTCGGCCGGATGGGTTTTGGCGACCGCGATAAGGGCGGCGGAATCCGGCGCGCGCCCGGCCCGTTCGAGGGCGGTGCGCATCCGGCGGCGGATTTCGTCGAGGCGTGCGGAGATCATACTGGACGGGCCTCCCGCTTCGCCTTACCACATCCGCGATGGACGACTACAAGCAAGTTTTGCGCGACGCCTTGGCGCTGCACCAAGGCGGGCGTTTCGACGAGGCGATGACGCGCTATCGCGCCGTTCTGGCGCAAATGCCGGACGAGCCCAACGCGACCTATCTGCTGGGCGTGGCGCTGCATCAGGCGACGCGTCACGATCAGGCCGTTGAGTATCTGACCCGTGCTTGCGCGCAGCGCCCCGAATTCGCCGATGCGTTCAACAATTTGGGCGAGGCGTTGCGCGCGGCGCGGCGGCCGGCCGAAGCGATCGTGGCGCAGGAAAAGGCGCTGGCGCTGAAGCCCGATCATCCCGCCTATCTCGCCAATCTCAGCCATGCGCGTTTGGCGGTTAAGGACGAATCCGGGGCGATCGACGCCGCGCGCCAGGCGATCGCGTTGGAGCCGGGGCTCGTCGCTGCCCATCAGGCGCTGGGCAACGCGTTGCTCGCGACCGGCGACGTCGCCGGCGCGCGTGCGGCGTTCGAGCTGGCCTTGCGCTTGAAGCCCGATTTCGTCGAATGCCAGATCAATCTCGGCCTGCTCGAGGTCAAGTACGGCGACGTCGTGCGCGGCGCGCGGATTTTGGGCGCATTGCCGGCCAAACGCCGGGCGCAGATCGAGGAGTTTCCGCAGGCGCTTTGCCGGCTGGGGCTAATCGGCGACGCGTTGAACGCCTATCGCGAAATCCTGACGAACGGCGAGGCGGTGCCGTCGGCGAAAGTTAACTCGTCGGTGCTGTTCCAAGCCAATTACGGAATCGACGCGCCACAGGAATTGTTCGAGCTGCACAAGCTGTGGGGCGATTTCTTCGAAGGCGCGTTGATCCCCCTTGCCGCGCCCGTGCCCGTGCGGCGCGACGGCCCGATGCGGGTCGGCTTCGTCTCGACCGATTTCCGGCGCCATTCCTGCGCGCATTTCCTGCTGCCGTTATTCGCCGCTTTCGATCCGGCGCGCGTCGCGGTGGTTTGCTATTCCGACGTGGAGAAGCCGGACGAGATCACGGCGCGGCTGCGCGGGCTGGCGGCCGAATGGCATGAAACGCGCGATCTGGACGATGGCGCGTTGGCGCGCAGAATCGCAGATGACAGGATCGACGTGCTGGTCGATTTGGGCGGGCATACCGCCGACAATCGGATGGGCGTGTTCGCGCGCAAGCCGAGCGCGGTTCAGGTTTCGTGGCTCGGCTATGCCAACACGACCGGTCTATCGCGTATCGATTGGCGCTTTACCGACGCGGTAGCGGATCCCGAGGGCCAGGAACGGTTCCATACCGAGAAGCTTTGGCGTTTGGCGGGCGGCTTTTTGCGCTTCGCCGCCTTCGACGACGTAGCGATTCCTGCGCGCAAGAAGACCGGCAGCGGTTTGCGCTTGGGGTCGTTCAACATGCTCGACAAGATTTCGGAGCCGTGCTGGCGGGCGTGGGTCGAGATCATGCGCGCGGTGCCCGATGCGACGTTGTTGTTGAAATCCTTCGCGCTGAAGGGGCCGGCGGCCATGTCCGCGTGGCGCGCGCGCGTTCGGGCGGCCGGTTTGGAAGGCCGCGTGCGGCTATTGCCCTTCGTCGAAGACGAGGCGGCACATCTCGCCTTGTACGCGGAACTCGACCTTGCTCTCGACACGGCACCCTATGCTGGCACGACGACGAGCTGCGAAGCGTTATGGATGGGCGTGCCATTATTGACGCTTTCGGGTCCGCGTCATGCGGGCCGCGTAGGCGCATCGCTGCTGGCACAGGTGCCGAATGCCGGTGTGGTTGCGCAAAGCTGGGACGCGTATCGCGATGCGGCGATCAGTTTCGCGCGCAATCCCGAAGCCCTTGCCGCTCTGGCGGATGGCTTGACGATTCGGATGCGCAAGAGCGTGTTGACCGACGGCGCAAGCTTGGCGCGCGAGATGACCGACGCGTTTACCCAAATGCTGGCGCGGCGATGATCGCAGGCTAAACCGTCGCCGGGCGGCGCTCGCCACCCGTTCTTCCAAACTGCGGACAAAAGAAAAGGGGCGGCCGAAGCCGCCCCTTTCCCGAACCAATCCCCGAGGGGATTAGAACGACAGGATGATACCCGTCACGATGCCCGTCGCGTCCTGCTTGTTGCGGACGTTGGCCACCGTCGAGCTGAACGGAGCCGTCGAGCGGCTGTTGAACAGCGACGCTTCCAGGTTCACGCCCGGCCCGAGGATGTAGGCGCCGTTCAGAGCGATCGTCTGCAGCTTGTCGTTGCCCGTACCCGCGAGGGTCGTCACAACGCCGGAGGCCGCAACGCTCTTCACCGACTTCATTTCGCCAGCGAACCAGTTCAACGACACGCGAACCGGACCGGTCGAGTAGCCGAGACCGATTTCATACGACGAACCGTCGCCGATGAAGCGGTTGGACAGCGTGGCAACCGCCGCGCCGCCGTCGACGCGACCAGACGACATCACATCGCTGTAATTGCCGTACGAACCACCGAGGTCGAAGCCCATGTACGTGAAGCCGAGGCCGAGACCCCAAGCCGAGGCATCCGACGGATCAACGCCACCGTTGGCCGCGTTAACCGGCGCGTTCCACTTGATGTACGAGGCCGAACCACGGACGCCAACGCCCGAGAACGTGTTGACGTAGTTCACCGCAGCCGCGTAGCCACGGTTGTAAACGCCACCGGCCGACGTCGCGAGGGCCGAGTTCTTGTCCTTCGAAGCTTCCGGCGTGTAGTTCACGCCGAGCTGGAAGCCTTCGATACGCGGGGTGAAGTACGCGATCTTTTCCGAGGAACGATCGAACAGACGGATGTTGTTCGTCGCGCCCAGGGCCGTATCGTCACGACCGAAGACGTTCGCCGTCTGCATGTAGTCGTAGATCTTGCCGGTCTTCGCCGAACCCGCCGTGAAGGCGTCCATCGCACCCTGCGCCATCTGCATGGTCACCGGGTCGATCGAGCCGATACGCACGTCGCCGAAGCCGCCCGACAGGGCAACCCAGTTACGACGGATGTAGGACTCGGTGAAAGCCGAGGTCTGATCAACCGACAGGTTCTGCAGCTGGACGACGGTCGTCGCGCGCATGCCGTTCGGCAGGTTCGCGGCGGCGGTCAGGTCCAAGCGCCAGTCGCGCTGGATGTCGAAGCGCTGCGTCGCGCCCTTCTGGCCAACGGTCGGCGCGGCAGCACCGTTCGACGTGAACGACGCGACGTTGTCGTGCTGGCTGAGGCCACCGACATAACCGCGGGCGAGACCGCCGACGGTGAATTGGAAGTTCGTCGAGCTGAAGCCCTGCGCCGGCGCCTGGGCGCTGGCCGGAGCCGCTGCGACGATCGCGAGGCCGAGGGCGACGATCGCCGTGGTCCCGTAAAGCGTCTTCTTCATAAGGTCCTCTCCTTGTTCGGACAGATGTACGGCCTAGCGGCCGTACTGCGCCCGCTATGGCACCGTGTTTGTGCCAAACCGGCGCGTCGGGGGTCAACTGGAGTCACCCCCTCTGGGCGATTAACAGGCGCGACTGTGGCAACTTCGCCACAATCTTTCTTTGCGCCGCTTTGTGGACTCTGGATTTTTATCTTTAAATATCAATGTATTACTATGCTAATTGGGCGGTCCACGTCAGATCGAAAAGGGCTTGCCGCCGCCCGCGCCGCATCTGGCCGAAGCCCCCGAACACCGCGCCCTTTGAATGGTTTACAAGGGGGAAGGGGCGGTATATTGACGAACCGCTTCGCTGGCCGCCCGCGTCGCGGCCGGATTTGAGGGTTTGCCATGTTTCGAACCGCTTCGCTTCGCGCGACCTTGCGTTTGGGTGCCGCTCTCGCGGCCATTCTGGCCGTGGCGGCGTGCAGCGGCCGCAAGGTCGAATACAACTACCCGGTCGAAGTCCCCGGCTCCGACGGGCGCTATGCGCCGTCCGATCAGATCGCCAAAGGCGGCCTATTCGGCGAAGACGGTTTGTTCGGCGGCAGCAGCAAAAAGGGCGAAGAGGGCGGCGGGATCGGCGTCAACGCATTGTTGTGGCGCGCGTCGCTCGAAACTATTTCGTTCATGCCCATCGTTTCAGCCGATCCGTTCGGCGGCGTCATCATCACCGATTGGTACACGCCGGCCGAAACGCCTGAAGAGCGCTTCAAGCTTAATCTCTACATTCTCGGCCGCCAGCTGCGCGCCGACGGCGTGAAGGCGACGGTGTTCCGCCAGCGCCGCGACAACACGGGCAATTGGATCGACGCGGCGACCGAAACGGCGACCGCCACGCAGGTCGAAAACGCGATCCTCAACCGGGCGCGCCAGATCCGCCAATCCGCCGGCGCGCGCTGAACTTAAGGCTCTTCACAGCGCCGGTTTGAAAGGTTAATCGTTCCGCCCCATTTCCGAGGGATGCGACGAACGATGGCCGGCCGCTACAATTTCACCGAATCCGAAGCCAAGTGGCAGAAGCGCTGGGACGACGACGGCGTTTTCCGCGCGGCCGTCGATAAATCGCGCCCGAAATACTACGTGCTCGAGATGTTTCCCTATCCGTCGGGGCGCATCCACATGGGCCATGTGCGCAACTACACGCTGGGCGACGTCGTGGCGCGCCATCGCCGCGCGCTCGGCTACAACGTGCTGCACCCGATGGGCTGGGACGCGTTCGGCCTGCCCGCCGAAAACGCCGCGCGCGACCAGAAGATCCATCCCGCGAAATGGACCTACGACAACATCGCCAATATGCGCGGCGAGTTGAAGCGCATGGGCCTGTCGCTGGATTGGTCGCGCGAGATCGCGACCTGCCATCCCGGCTATTACGCCCAACAACAGTCATTGTTCCTGGATTTCTTCGCCGCCGGTTTGGTCCATCGCAAAGAGGCGTTCGTGAACTGGGACCCGGTGGATCACACCGTGCTAGCCAACGAACAGGTGATCGACGGCAAGGGCTGGCGTTCCGGCGCGCCGGTCGAGAAGAAGAAGCTGTCGCAATGGTTCTTCAAGATCACCGACTACGCCGACGAATTGCTCGACGCGTTGTCCACGCTCGATCGCTGGCCCGAAAAGGTCCGGCTGATGCAGGACAATTGGATCGGCAAATCGTCGGGCGCTTACGTCCATTGGCCGGTCGTCGGCCGCAGCGACAAGATCCAGGTTTTCACCACACGCCCCGACACGCTATTCGGCGCGTCCTTCGTCGCGCTGTCGCCCGACCATCCGTTGACGACGGAACTCGCCGCGAAGAACCCTGAACTCGCCGCCTTCGTCGCCAAGTGCCAAAGCATGGGCACGTCGGCCGTGGCGATCGAGCAGCAGGAGAAGCTCGGCTTCGACACCGGCTTGAAGGTTCAGCATCCGCTGATCCCTGGCAAACAGGTGCCGGTCTGGGTCGCGAATTTCGTGCTGATGGATTACGGCACGGGCGCCATCTTCGGCTGCCCCGGCCACGATCAGCGCGACCATGATTTCGCGTCGAAATATGGTCTGCCGATCCTGCCGGTCGTCAAAGCGCCCGATGGTGCCGCCGACGTGTCGAAGGAGCCCTATGTCGGCCCCGGCACGATCTTCAATTCGGATTTCCTGGACGGGCTGGACGTCGAAACCGCCAAGGTCAAAGTCGGCGAGCGCTTGAAAACGCTCGGGGCGGGCGAACCGACCACCGTGTGGCGTCTGCGCGATTGGCTGGTCAGCCGCCAGCGTTACTGGGGCTGCCCGATCCCAGTCGTGCATTGCGATTCCTGCGGCGTCGTGCCCGTGCCGAAGGATCAATTGCCGGTGAAGCTGCCCGACGATGTCAGCTTCGACAAACCCGGCAATCCGCTCGACCATCATCCGACGTGGAAACACGTGGGCTGCCCGAAATGCGGGAAGCCCGCGCGCCGCGAGACCGACACGTTCGACACCTTCGTCGACTCGTCGTGGTACTTCGCGCGTTTCTGTAGCCCCCGCAGCGACAAGCCGGTCGATAACGAGGCGGTCGATTACTGGATGGGCGTCGATCAATATGTCGGCGGCGTCGAGCACGCGATTCTGCATCTGCTCTATTCGCGCTTCTTCACCCGCGCGATGAAGCAGACCGGCCATGTGAAGCTGAGCGAACCCTTCGCCGGCTTGTTCACCCAAGGCATGGTCTGCCACGAGAGCTACAAGAGCGCCGACGGCAAGTGGCTCTATCCCGAAGAGATCGAGCGCAAATCCGACGACCTCGTGATCGAGATCGCGACCGGCAAGCCGGTGACGGTCGGCCGGCGCGAGGTGATGAGCAAGTCGAAGAAAAACGTCGTCGCCCCGGTGCGCATCATCGGCGAATACGGTGCGGACACGGCGCGCTTGTTCATGCTGTCGGATTCACCGCCCGAGCGCGATCTGGAATGGAGCGAAGCGGGCGTGGACGGCGCTTTCCGCTTCATCCAGCGTTTGTGGCGCGAGATCGTCGAGCCCGAAACGCCCTTCGCGCCCAAGGGCGCGGCGAAGCCCGCGACCTTGTCGCCCGAAGCCGAAGCCGTGTGGCGCCAGGTCCATAAGACCATTGCCGCCGTGTCGGAAAATCTGGAAGGCTTCCGCTTCAACGTCGCGGTGGCGCAAGTCCGCACGCTGACCAACGCCTTGTCTGAACTCGACGCGAAAGCGCCGGGCGCCGATTGGGTCCGCCGCCACGGCTTCGAAGCTTTGGTGAAGCTGGTCGGCCCGATGATCCCGCATCTGGGCGAGGAACTTTGGGCCGCGTTGGGCCACAACACGCTGCTGACGCTGGAACCGTGGCCGAAAGCCGATCCCGCCTTGCTGATCGACGATACGATCACGCTGGCGGTGCAGGTCAACGGCAAGTTGCGCGGCACGATCGACGCCAAGCGCGACGCGGGCGAAGACGACGTGCGCGAAGCCGCGTTGGCGATCCCGACCGTTCAGGCCGCGATGGCGGGCAAGCCCGTTCGCAAGCTGATCGTGGTCAAAAACAAGATCGTCAATATCGTCGTCTGACGATCAGGTTCGCAGCAGCCAGAACGCGTAGCCGGGGAACAAGGACGGATCGACCTTCTCGAGCGCTTCCCAGCGATCGAGATCGGCCATCGCCTTGTCCTTCGGGAATTTCTTCGCGTAAGCGCGGAACGCCGGCGCCTCGGCGTCTTGCTGCTGCACGCGGCCGCGCACGAATTCGAAACCCAGGAAGCGCAGCGGCAAACCGGCCAGCAGCGCCTTGAGCTTCGGAATGTCGTAGCGCGTTTCCTGCACGTGGAAGCAAAGATCGCGCAGCAGCGACGCCGAATGGAAATCCGGCCAATGCGGCAATTCCTTTTGCAGATTCGGCCCAAGTTTGCCCGTGAGCACATCGCTGCGGAAGCGGCGCAACCCCGCCGCGTCGTCGGCATAACCCTGCTTGGCGATCGCGTCGCGCGCTTCGACCACGATGCGCCGCCCGTGTTCGCCATAAAGCGCCAAGCGCATCAAGCCGCCGGGGACGAGAACTTGCGTCAACGCTTCCAGCCCGGCGCGCGGATTCGCCATGTGGTGCAGCACGCCAACCGATTCGATATGGCCCCAGGTCGAGCCCAAGCTCGGCAAGGCAAGAATATCGGCCTGGACGAAATTGATATTCGTCACGCCATGCGCTTCGGCTTGGCGCAAGCCATAGCCGAGCGAGGCTTTGGACAGATCGACCGCGTCGACGCCGACATCGGTGTAATTCGCCGCAACCGACAGCGGATGCTGGCCGGTACCCGCACCCGGCATCAGCACGCGCAAGGGCGTGGCGAATTCCGGCAAGGTTTCGCCGGGCAAATAACGTTCGGCGATCGCCTTGCGGATATCGACCTTCTCGGTCCGGCGCAGGCGCAGCCAGCGCGGATAGGGATTGGCTTCGTACATCGCGCGCACGGCCTGGCTGGTCGCGTCGCCAATGGACGTCCATTCGGGAATGCGCGCGGCAGCGGCGCGATCGGCCGCTTGCGACAAGGTCGTCGCTTGCGCCAACGCAGCGAGTTCGGGATCGGACGCGGCCTCGTCCGCCAAGGGGGCGAACATCGCGCGGCGCGCATGGCCGAACGTATCGAGCGGCAGGACGGCCGCGTCGTTCGTGTCTTGCGCCCAGACATATTCGTTGTTGTAGGCCTGATGCGCCAAGGCGAGCGCCAGCGGCAGCAGCGTCGTGGGCACATCGGCCGCGCACAACGCCGTGCGCACGCGGATCATGAACGCTTCGAGGCGCGGGTCGCGGCAAATCGTGCGCGTCAACGCCAGCAGCAGCAGCTTGTCCTTGGCCATCGCCGCCAGCAAATCGCGGCTGGGCGATTGGCCCGGATCGGTCATCCGGTATTTGACGATCAGCTGGTGTGCGGCCGACAGCGACAAGGCTTCGGTTTCGGCACCCTCGGCGGCGAGCGCTTTCTCGAGCAGTGCGGCCAGCGTCGGGTTGAAGCCCGGTGTGCGCGCCATCTCCAAAATCGCGACCATGCCGTCGAGCGCCCCCATATGGGCGGGCTCGGCGGCGAGCACGTAGTTATAGGCCCCGAGAGCGGTGTCGAAATCGCCGCGCGCATGAGCGGCGCGCGCGTGGTCGTAGGCCTGAGCGGCGGTCGGCTTTTCCATGGAGCGGGAGTAGCAAACTGCTATCTTCGGGGCACTATGAAAATCGACACGCGCGCCATTCCGGCCTTCGTCAAGAAACCCGATGCGGGGATCCGCGCGATCCTGCTGTTCGGGCCGGATGCGGGTTTGGTGCGCGAACGCGCCGAAATCATCGGCAAGACGGTCGTGCCCGACCTTTCCGACCCGTTCCGTGTCGCCGATCTGGGGCCCGAAGCGTTCAAGGACGATCCCGCGCGCCTCGCCGACGAGGCCGCAGCGATTTCGATGATGGGCGGGCGGCGTTTGGTGCGCGTGCGCGGTGCTGGCGCCGAGACGGTCGCCGCCGCAAAAAACTTCCTCGACGACGCCAAGGGCGACAGCTTGGTCGTGATCGAGGCGGGCGATCTCGATTCGAAATCGGCCTTGCGCAAGCTGTTCGAATCCGCCGCCGTCAAGAACGGTGCCGCCATCGCCTGCTATCGCGACGAGGGCGCGTCGCTCGGCAAGACCATCGCGGAGTCGTTGGCGGCGGAGGGCGTGAAAGCCTCGTCCGACGCGGTCGAATGGCTGGCGGGGCGTTTGGGCACCGATCGTGCGATCACGCGCTCGGAGATCGGGAAACTGGCGCTTTATGCGGGCAAAGGCGGCACGATCACGCTCGACGACGCGCGCGCTCTGATCGGCGATTCGGCCGATATCGATCTCGACGATCTATCGCGCGCGACGGCGCTCGGCGACATGGCCTCGCTCGACCGCGCCTTCGCCAAGCTGGAAGGCGAGGGCGGCAGCCCGATCATGATTCTGCGTGCCCTCGGCCGCCACTTTTTGCGTTTGCAGCTCGCCGCCGGGCATATGAGCCACGGGCTCGACAGCGACGCCGCGATGGGCAAGCTGTTCCCGCCGGTATTCTGGAAAGAGAAGGAGCCGTTCAAGAGCCAGCTCAATCGCTGGCCCTTGCCGCGAATCCAGATCGCGTTGGAACGGCTGCTCGAAGCCGAGATCCAGTGCAAATCCTCGGGCGCCATTCCCGCCGATTTGATCGCCCAACGCTGCCTGCTGGCGCTGGCCCAGATGGCCGCTCAAAGCGCTCGGCGCTGACGCGCCCCGGGGGCTTCAAGGCGCTGATCCGACAGGAATTTCAGCCGGATTTGTCGAAAAATTAACGGATTTCGGCTAGATTCGCCGGCCATGTCGACGATCGGGCCCTTCCGCGGCGTGGGGCAAACCGCCCCCGGCCGCACAGAAGTCGTGGACGCGATTCGCCAAGCGAGCGAACGCGCCGGCGTCGATTTCAAATTCATGCTGGCCAAGGCGCAGACGGAATCGAGCCTCGATCCGAGTATCCGCGCGCGCACCTCGTCGGCGTCGGGCCTGTACCAGTTCATCGAAAGCACCTGGCTCAGCACCGTGCGTCAACATGGCGCCAAATACGGTATCGGCGATCTCGCCAATTCGATCGAGGACGATTTCGGCGCGGCGCGCGTGCGCGATCCGATGACGCGCCGCCAGATCCTCGATCTGCGCTTCGATCCCAAAATCGCCAGCGCCATGGCGGCCGAATTCACCAAGTCGAATCACGCGCAGCTCGAAGGCGCGCTGGGTGCGGGCATCAACTCGACCGATCTTTATCTGGCGCATTTCCTGGGCGCAAATGGTGCTTCGCGCTTCCTGCAGAATTATCGCGCCGATCCGCAAAAGATCGGCGCATCGCTGTTCCCGGAAGCGGCCAACGCCAATCGCGGCGTGTTCTACGATCCGTCGAGCGGGCGCGCGCGCACGCTGGGCCAGATCTACGATTTCTTCGCCAAGAAAATGGGTGAGGAAATCGCGACGGTCGACACGCAAGATCGCGACGCCGCACCTGCTCCGCCGGGCCTTGCGCCGCGCCGCCCGTCCTCGGCCGATTGGCCGCCGCAATTGCAAGCGCTGGCCGCGCAATTCGGCTTGAAGGGCACGCATTTGCGCGCCGAAACGGTGATGGCGTTCGCACTTCTCGCCGAACCGCTGCTCGGCAATCTTCGTGGCGGGATGAATTTTGGCGCGGGCGGCTTTGGCGCGAGCGCCGCGCGCAGCAATACGCTGGCGCTGGCGGCCGTCGGCGGATCGTCGAGCTTCGCAGGTTCCGGTCTGTCGCGTGGCGCGCTCGGCCTGTTCGGCACGAGCGGCAACGGCGACGAATCTTAGTCGTTCACTCCCCCACGCCGACGATCTCGACCAAGCCTTCGCGGATCGCGCCGGTCAGCGCTTCGATACCTTGCTCGAGTTCCTCATGCGCTTTGCGCAGCTCGGCGAGTTCGGCAACGTTGGCGCGCGTCAGCGGCGTACGGTTGGCGCCAAGGTCGACGACGCTGGCGAGATAGCGCGCGCGCGCCTTGGCGGCGTGCTGCACGGCGAGTTCGACTTCGCGCACCTTCACGCGCGCGACGGCCGAATGGATCGCCTTCGCTTCTTCCGTCTTGGCGAGATGCTCGATGGTTTTGAGGAAGCGGCCGCGGCTCATCGGCTCGCCATCCGGCTGCACGCGCTTGGGTGCGGCTTCGGGCTTGGGCTGAACCTGGGCATTGCCGCCCGGCAACGCGATCGTCTTCGCGGCGGGTGCGGCCGACGGGGCAAGCGACAAGGCCGGCTTCAACGGCGGCTGGCTCGCGGTCGTCGGTTTGGCGACAGGGGCCGGGGCGGGATTGGTCGCGACCAAGCGCGGCTCGATCCGCTGGCCCGTCGCGGCCGCACTGGGGAAACGCGCGGCGGGGGCCGCATTCGGGGCCGGGGCGCTCGGGCCGGTGCCCAGATTGAACAGACCTTGATGCGGGGGCAGATCGGCGGTCGCGGATTGGGCCATCGTCGGTACCTCGAACGGGGAAGAAACAAACCTCGGCAAGGTTAATTGCAGTCAGCGGGCCAATCCGAAACGACTTATTTTCAATAGGTTAGCGGAGAATAAAATTAGCCAAGGCGGCATTTCCTGCCGCCGCCGGGCGAAATTTGCCGGTAGCGCGGTGTTACACGAACACGAACCGGTGTTACCCGTGATGCCTGTCACAGCGTTTTGCACCGCACCATGCTTTGACTCCAACAATGAAAGCGGAGCCGGAGCGCTTGGTGGCCATCGTCCAAAATCTGATCCGGATGCGCACACGCAACCGAAGTACCGGTTTGGCGCGGCCATTCGCATGGCCGACGATGGCGGTGATCCTGGCGCTCTATGTCGGCTTCGAAGTCGCGTTCAATTTGAATCTGGTCGATGCGGCCTCGGCCGCCGAACCCGACCGCGCGCGAATCGACGCGCTCGTCTTTTACGGCAAGGCGCTGGGCGCCTTCGGCCTGGCGCTGTTCGTCCTGCGCCCGTTCTTCGCGAAGATATGGCGGCGAATCCGTTGGGGCTTGGCCGTGACATTCGTCACGCTCTGGGCGCTGGGCTTCGGCGGCTTGTCGGCGATTTACAACCACGTGCTCGACGCGATTCCGGAATCGACCCAACGCGAAGCGCTATTGCTGGGTCTCTATCGCCAAGCGGTGTTTGCCGGCGCCATCGACAATCCCGAACTGAAGGGCGCGGATGGCAGCCTCGATGACGTCAACCGGCTGGCGCTGGTCAATCTCGCCGCGCGTTTGACCGGCGACAAAAAGGAAATCGCGCAGATCCGCGCCAAAATCGCCGAGGCGCAAACCGCGCGCGCGATGGGCCTGCCGATGCCGGAAGCCGCCGCACATGTTTTGCTCGCGGCCGAGGCCGCGTCGCCCGAACAATTGCGCGAGGCGGTCTCGGCGCTGTTCCTGCCGCCGATGTCGATGACCGTGTCGCTGCTGGCGATCGTCGCCAATGCGGCGTCGCTGGCGAGTCTGCTGCTGGCCATCGCGATCCGCCATCGCCCGGCGCGGCGCGCCTTCGCGGCATTGCCGGTCGCGGCGATCGCGCTGTTCCTTGTCGCGGTGGACGAGCCGCCCTTCGCCGAAGACAGCCCGAGTTTCGAGATCTACGCCCAGCTCGACGATCATCTGGGTATCGCGGGCTGGGTGTGGAGCCGCGCGATCAATGGCGAGGCCGCGATCCTGCGTTTGACGCTGGATCGTTTGGACGGATCGATGAAAGCGGCTTAGGCGTCAGCCCGGATCGCGTTCCAGGCGCGACAGCAGATCGTCGAACTGATCGAGATTGGAATAGTGGAGCACAAGCTCGCCCGCACCGTTCTTGCGCGGCTTGAGCTCCACGTTCATGCCAAGCGCTTCGACCAAACGCTTTTCGATCGCGCGCGTATCGGCATCGCGCACCACGCCCTTGGCCGGGCGCTTCAGTTTCGTTTTGACCGTCGCGGGGTCGGCCCCGGCTTTGAGCCGCGCTTCGGCCTGGCGCACGGTCAGGCCTTCCAGCGCCATGATCTCGGCGAAGGCGCCGGGATCGGGAGCGGAAAGGGCGACGCGACCATGCGCGCCGGTCAGCACGCCGGTCTCGATCAATTTGCGCGCCGGCTCCGGCAGCGACAAAAGCCGCAGCGAATTGATGACCGTCGTGCGGTTCTTGCCGACGGCCGCACCCACGCGCTCGGGGCTGAAACCCATCTCATCTTGTAGGCGCTTGTAGCCGAGCGCTTCTTCGATCGCGTTGAGATCGGCGCGCTGAAGATTCTCGACCAGGGCGGCTTCCAGCGCCTCGCGGTCGGAAAGATCCTTCACCACCGCGGGGATTTCGTGGAGCAGCGCTTCTTGCGCCGCCCGCCAGCGGCGCTCGCCCGCGATCAGCTCGTAATCGCCGGGATGCTTGGCGTCGCGGCGGACCAGAATCGGCTGGAGCACGCCTTGGGTTTTGATCGAGGCGACAAGCTCGGCCATCGCGTCGGGCGCGAAATGCCGGCGCGGCTGGAACTTGCCGGGATGGATTTTCGCGACCGGGATCAGCCGTGCCGCGCGCGGGCCTTCGGCGGGCGCATTGCCTTGCGACGCGGCGTCGCCCAGCAGGGCGGAGAGGCCACGGCCCAAACCCTTCTTGGCGTCGGCGGGGCTCATGCGGCCTCCGCGAGCGCCGATTCACGGCGAATGAGTTCGGAGGCGAGCATCACATAAGCCTGACTGCCGGGGCAGCGCAGGTCGTAAAGCAGGACCGGCTTGCCGTGCGACGGCGCTTCGGAAATGCGCACATTGCGCGGGATGGCGGTTTCGTAGACGACGTTGCCCAGATGCTGGCGCACATCGGCCGCGACGGATTCGGACAGGTTGTTGCGCTTGTCGAACATCGTCAGCACGACGCCCTGCAAGCTCAACCCCGGGTTGAATCGGCCGCGCACCAGATCTATCGTGCGCATGAGCTGCGCGAGGCCTTCCAGGGCGAAGAACTCGCATTGCAGCGGCACGATCACCGCGTCGGCCGCGACCAGCGCGTTGAGGGTGAGCAAGCCCAGCGACGGCGGTGCGTCGATCATCACGTAATCGAGGCCGAGGCCCGACAGCGAATCGCGCAACGCTTCGGCCAAACGATATTCGCGCCGTTCGAGATCGACGAGTTCGAGTTCGGCGCCGGCCAGATCGGTCGTCGCGGGCATCACCGACAGACCCGGCACCAAAGTCGGCAGGATCGCTTCGATGGGCGCGGTGTCGCCGATCAGCACGTCGTAGGTGCCGACATGACGTTCGCTCGACGGAATGCCGAAACCGGTCGACGCATTGCCCTGCGGATCGAGATCGACGACCAGCACCTTCTTGCCGACGGCGGCCAGCGCCGTGGCGAGATTGATCGCGGTCGTGGTTTTGCCCACGCCGCCTTTCTGGTTGGCGATCGCCAGGATGCGCGGGGCTTTGCTCACGGGATCGGTCATTTCGGTTTCGGATCGCGGATCAGGAGCAGGGCGGCGCCGGACTCGCTGAGCGAGGGAACGACCTGCACATCCATGTGCCACGCGCTTTCCGCTGCGGTCAATTCGTCCGCATAGGTCGCGCCCTTGAGAAACGTGCATAACCCGCCGGGCACGAGCAGCGGCGTCGCCCAATCGAGCAATTGCGGCAACGGGGCGAGGGCGCGGGCCGCAACCACATCGGCCATGATTTTTCCGGCCAAGGCTTCGTTGCGCGCGGCGTGGAATTTGATCTTGAGGCCGAGTTCACGCGCGACATCGATCTGGAAGGCGATCTTGCGGCTGTCGGAATCGACCGAATGGATTTCGAGATCGGGGCGGCAGGTTGCGATCACCAGACCGGGAAAGCCCGCCCCGCTGCCGATATCGGCCAGCACGCGCGCATCGCCCAGATGCGGGACGATCTGCCAGGAATCGTAGAAATGCCGCTCCCAGATCTCCGGCAGCGTCGTGGCCGAGACGAGATTGATCTTCGCCTGCCATTTTTCGAGAAGCGATTGATATCGCTTAAGTTTCTCGAGCGTTTCTCGGGAAACACCGGTCTTCGCGGCGAAATCGTCGGGGGTCACGCGGCTTTTCTGACGTAGCGGAGCAAGGCGGTCAATGCCGCCGGGGTCATGCCTTGGATGCGCGCAGCCTGGCCCAACGTGGCCGGGCGCACGGCGGCGAGCTTCGAGCGCAGCTCGTTCGACAGGGCGGCGATCGCCGAATAGTCGAGATCCGGCGCCAAGGCCAATTCCTCGTCGCGGCGGAAGGCGCGGATCTCGGCTTCCTGGCGGCTGAGATAGCCTTGGTACAGCGCGTCGACCTCGATCTGCTCGACAACGTCCGGCGCCCAGCTCCGCAGTTCCGGCCATTCGGCGGCGACGCGATCCCAGGTGATGCCCGGCAGGCGCAGCAAATCGGTGATCGCGCGCGTGACGCCGTCTTGATTGACCGCGAAACCGCGCTTGGCGAGCTTCGGCGGGCTTTCGGCGAGTTCCGCAACCCGCGCCCGCGCGGCCGCGAGGCGCGATTTCTTATCCGCCCAGGCGGTTTGGCGCGCCGAACCGACGATGCCGGCGGCAATGCCCTTATCGGTCAGGCGTTGATCGGCGTTATCGGCACGCAGCGACAGGCGATATTCGGCCCGGCTGGTGAACATCCGATAGGGCTCGCGTGTGCCGTGCGTGACCAGATCGTCGATCATCACGCCGATATAGGCCTCGGCGCGGTCCAAAAGGATCGGCTCCTGGCCGCCGGCGCGCCGGGCGGCGTTCCAGCCGGCCATGATCCCCTGCGCGGCCGCTTCCTCGTAGCCCGTCGTGCCGTTGATCTGCCCGGCGAGATAGAGACCGGGGACGCGTTTGGTCTCCAGGCTGGGGTAAAGCTCACGCGGATCGACGAAATCATACTCGATCGCATAGCCCGGCCGGATCATTAAGCAATTCTCAAGTCCCTGAATCGTCTTGAGAATTCCAAGCTGGATGTCGCGCGGCAGGGAGGTCGAAATGCCGTTCGGGTAGACCGTCGGATCGTCCAAGCCTTCGGGCTCCAGGAAGATCTGGTGACGCTCGCGGCCGGCGAATTTCACCACCTTGTCCTCGATCGACGGGCAATAGCGCGGCCCGGTCGATTCGATCTGGCCCGAATACATGGGCGCCTGGTGGAGATTGGCGCGGATCAGCGCATGCGTCGCTTCGGACGTATAGGTCACGCCGCATTCGATCTGCGGCACCTCGATCTTGGCCGTCAGGGTCGAAAACGGGATCGGCGGGTCGTCGGCCGGCTGCATTTCCAGCCCCGACCAATCGATCGTACGGCCATCGAGGCGCGGCGGCGTGCCGGTCTTCAGGCGGCCCAGCGCGAAGCCCGCGCGGGCGAGCGTCTTGGACAGTCCCAGGCTCGGCTTTTCACCGACCCGGCCCGCCGGCGTCTTTTCGAGGCCAATATGGATCAGGCCGTTGAGAAACGTGCCGGTCGTCAGCACCACGGCGCCGCAGGGGATGCGCTGGCCGGCTTCGGTCAGCACGGCGGCGACGCGGCCTTCGGTATCGAGCTCCAGATCGGCCGCTTCACCAGCGGCGATATCGAGATTGGCCTGATCGGCCAGGATCGCCTGCATCGCGTGGCGGTAGAGCTTGCGATCGGCCTGGGAGCGGGGGCCGCGCACAGCCGGGCCCTTCGATTTGTTGAGCATCCGGAACTGGATCCCGGCGCGGTCGATCGCGCGGGCCATTACGCCGTCCAACGCGTCGATCTCGCGGACAAGGTGTCCCTTGCCCAGACCGCCGATCGCCGGGTTGCAGCTCATCTCGCCGATCTTGGCGGGGTCGAGCGTCAGCAGCAGCGTCTTGGCCCCGGCGCGCGCCGCCGCAGCCGCGGCTTCGCAGCCGGCATGGCCGCCGCCAATGACCACCACATCGTAACGCGCGGCCGGAAGGGAAGAAGGGTTGCTCACGGGCGCGGAACCTACGGATTTAGGGTCGATCCGTCAAATCGGCCGATTTGTTTCCCGAGAAACACCGAAAATTATCCTTTTAAATCAATAGCTTTCCGCGCATGCGAAATTCGCATTCTGCAAATTAGCCAAAATCAATTTTATTTCAATCGCTTATCTCAAGACAAAAATTTCATACGGGCGTAACTTATCCAAACCGCAGGGCATAACGCCCGTGCCCCGGTCGTTGATTTCGTGAGGCCCCCTATGGCGAACGAAACCTATCTCGTGCAGTTCTACCCGCCCAATGGCGGGCCCAACGCACCAGGCAAGCCGGTTTTCGCGAGCAACGATTTTGCCGCCGCCGCCGCCGCCTACGACAAGGCCGCAAGCGAACACGGGCCCGGCTGGCTGGTGCTGTGGAATCAGCGTTCGCGTTTGAAGCTGCAGCAGAAGCAATTGCTGCGCGCGCCCGAACCGGTGAAGCCATTCGGCACGGTCACGCGCTCGCCCGCACTCAGCCGCTAGTCACTTTCCGATACAGAACTCGCCGAACAGGACGTCCAGCACGTCCTCGACGCCCGCGCGCCCGACAATGCGCCCGAGCGCGGCAAGGCACGCGCGCAGCTCTTCGCCGATCAGCTCGGCAACGTCGAGATCGCCCGCACGCAGCAATGCCGCGCGCGCCTCTTCCAGCGCTTCGCGGTGACGCGCGCGCGTCACGAGCGGCGCTGCGCCGTCACGCGACCCCAGCCGTTCAGCGACGATCGCGGCAAGTTTGCTTTCCAGCGCATCGATACCCGCGCCGGTCAGCGCGCTGACCGCGAGCCCCGTCGCGACCGGCGCCAAATCGGCCTTGTTCAACACGACCAGCGCGTCGCGCGCGAGTTCGGCAAGCTCACCCGTCGGTGCGGGTTCGCGCGCGTCGAGTACCAGCAGTTTCAGATCCGCTTGCTCGGCGCGTTCGCGCGCGCGGCGCATGCCTTCGCGCTCGATCGCGTGATGCGGGTCGGCTTCGTCGATCCCGCGCAAACCCGCCGTATCCCACAACACGACCGGCAAGCCCTTTAGGTCGAGCCGCACTTCGATCGTGTCGCGCGTCGTGCCCGCGATTTCCGACACGATCGCCGCGTCGCGCTTGGCGAGGCGATTGAGCAACGACGACTTGCCTGCGTTCGGCGGACCCAAGATCGCGACCGAAAACCCGTCGCGCAAAATCTCGCCGCGATGGCCGTCATCGAGGATCGACGCGATGCGCGCGGCGAGTTTCTCGATGGGCGCCTTCATCGCGGAGATGGCTCCGCCGGGCACGTCGCCTTCGTCGGGGAAATCGATCTCGGCCTCGGCTTGGGCCAGCAGCTTGATCGCGGTCTCGCGCAAGGCTTCGACCTGCGCGCCCAACGCCCCGCCCAATTGCGCCAAAGCCTGGCGCGCCTGCTCGCGGGTTTCGGCGGCGATCAGATCGGCGAGCGCTTCGACCTCGGCAAGGTCCAGCTTCCCGGCATCGTAGGCGCGGCGCGCGAACTCCCCTGGCCGCGCCATGCGTAAGCCGGGCAATCGGGCAAGCGCGGCGAGCACGCCGGCCATCACCGCCCGGCTGCCATGGAGATGAAACTCGGCCACATCCTCGCCCGTGAAACTTGCCGGGCCCGGAAACCACAGCACCAGCGCGTCGTCGAGGGGCGCTTTATCGGTGGGGTCGGTCAGCCTTGCGCGGACGGCAAAACGGGGCGGCGGCAGCTTGCCGCCCAACGCCGTCAGCGCGGCGCCCGCCGCCGGACCCGAAACGCGCACGACCGCGACCCCGGCGACGCCGGTGGCGGTCGCGGGCGCATAGACCGTGTCGCGTGAAGTCTTCGCCGGCAATCAGGCCTTGGGTGCCGAATCCGGCTTGGGCGCGTCGGCTTTGGTCTCGGCCATATGCTCGTTCATGCCGCGCTTGAACGCCTTGATCCCGCCGGCGAGGTCGCCCATCGCCTTCGGGATGCGCCCGGCGCCGAACAGCAGCAGCGCGATCACCGCCAGAATTGCGATTTCAGGGAGACCGAGGGACATGGGCGCACACCGGCAAAAAGGGGGTCCGAAGACCTCCACTATTGCCCGGCCGGGCCGCGAATCCCAGCGATAGATTCGCAGGCGTTACGTCACCCGGCGCGTCGCAGCGTCGGGCAGGTACTTGTCGGTCCAGATCTTGTCGACCGGCACGACGCTGGGCAGGCCCATGCCCGTAGCCAGCAGCTCGATCGATTTTTGCAGGCGCGGCTTGTCGATATCGCCAAGGCCGGTGCGCTTGGTTTCCTCGGTCATCACTTGGTGCTTGATGACCCATTGCAAGCGCTCGAGCTCCAATTGGTGATTGATGAGCGCATCGACCTTCAGCAGCGAATCCGTCACCGGCTTCGCGTCGGCGATCGCGTCGCGCCAGCCGCGCAGGCACGCACGCAATAGGCCGGGCAACACCGCCTCGCTGTCGCGCAGCGCTTTGCGGCTCGCCAGGATCGAGTTCGAGTACATGTCGAGCCCGTGATCGGCATAGGGCATGATCGAGATATCCTCGAACTTCACGCCCAAGCCCTTCAGATTCAGCCACACGGTCGAATCGAAACCGGTGATCGCATCGACCTCGCGGCGCATGAACACGGCTTCGCGCAAGCGCAAATCCATGTTGTTGAACTTGACCGTCGCGGGGTCGAGATTATTGGCGCGGAAGAAGACCGGGAACAGCCGGAACGCATTGTCGGTCAGCGGGCCGCCCACGGTTTTGCCGGCAAGATCGGCGGGCTTCTTGATGCCGGCACTCGACCACGACACGATCGCCGCCGGCGTGGTGCGATAGACGTTGAAGATGCCGAGCGGCGTGGAATCCGGATTCTTCAGATAGAATTCCGACATGCCCGGCAAATCGGCGAACCCGATATCGTAGGTCTCGCTCGCCACGCGCTGCATGGCGTCGGCGCCCGAAGCGGGGTCCATCGCCGTGATGCGGATGCCCTCGGCGGCGAAATAGCCTTTGTCGAGCGCGTGGATGAAGGGCGAATTGGTGCCGTTGCGCGGCAGATTCAACGAAAACTTGATCGGCACGCCGCCGCTTTGCGCCCACACGTAAGGGGCCGCGATCGCCGCCCCCGCCAAGCCTAAGAACCCGCGCCGCGCCAGTTGCTTCGCCATCTCCGCCTCCTTCGGTTGTTTGCCGAAGGGCGGATGTGCAATCGCTATGCCCGGCCTTAGAAGTCGTCGCGGTCCAGCACTTCGCAATTGGCGAAGCTGTGGCCGGTCAAGCGGTTGAGGAACGTGCCGTGGCCGACAACGGCGATGCTGCGCTCCGGCCGGCCGGCGAGCCATGCCCGGAAATCGGCCACGCGTGCACCCAAGGCTTCCTCGCTTTCGATCGCGATCTCGTGCGGGCGGCCTTCTTCGTGGTGCCACCAATATTCGGGGAACGCGCCGAATTCCAAATGGCCGAACTCGTCCGCCAACGCGCCGCGCGGACGGCCGAGATCGCCCGAATGCTCCACCCTTTCGCGATGCAAGGCTTCCACCCGGATCGGCACTTTCGTGCCGGCGAACGCCAGCAGCGCGGTTTCGATCGCGCGCGTCAGCGGCGAGGTGACGACGAGCTGCACGTCGTGCCACAGGCCTTGGCCGGCGAGGGCACTTGCTTGGCCGCGTCCTTTTTCGGTCAGGCGCGCGTCGAAGATCATCGGATCTTTCGGGCGGATCAGCTCGAAGGCGGCGTTGAATTCGGACTGGCCGTGGCGGATGAAGCGGATACGACGCGGGCGTTTCATTTCTTGGGCTTGGGACCGTCTTCGGGGTTTCGCAACAGACGTTCGACGCGTTTGCCGTCGATTATGTGCGTTTGCAGAATCGCGTCGATATCCTCGGTCGTCTGGGGCTGATACCAGACGCCTTCGGGATAGATCACCAGCGACGGCCCGATTTCGCAGCGATCCAAGCAACCGGCCGAATTGACCCGCACGTTCTTGATGCCGAGTTCCTTGGCCCGCGCCTTCATATAGTCGCGCAAGCGCTCGGAGCCCTTGGGCTTGCACGAACCGCGCGGATGGCCTTCCGGCCGTTCGTTGGTGCAGACGAAGATATGCGCTTCGTAGAATTGGGGCGGATCGCCCGGCAGATTGCGCGCGGTCATTTCTTCTCGGTGCTCGTGTTCGCGAGATTGGTCCAGAATTTCTGCATCTCGGAAATACCGGCCCCGGTGAACCATTGGCGGAACAGCGTTTCGGGGTCCATCGCCTTCATCGCCTGTTCCATGCGGCCCTGCATCTGGGCCATCAACGCGTCCTGCATGGGCTTCAAATCGGGCAGGCCCATGAAAACGCGGGCCTCCTCGGGCGTGCAATCAATATCGATCTTGATCTTCATCGGGGCTGGCGGCTCCTTCGCGCGGAACCGGCAGATTACCCGGACTTACGCGCCGCGGGCGAGGAACTTCTCGATCGCCGAAGCCGCTTTGGGATCGAGCGCCGAATAGCGCACGATCAGCCCGCGTTCGCCGTTCCCCACCACCATCGCCGGCACCACGAACTCGGCCGGTTTGGATTTCGCGGTGCGGCCCGGCACGGTCAACGTCACGATCAGCGAATCCCCCTCACCATAGCCCGGCAAGGGCGCAACCGTGCGGGCGCCCATCGTCGACAGATCGGCGAGCGCCAGCTTGGCGCCTTTGGCGGACAGGAACGCGCCTTCGGCGGACACGCGCTCGGCGCGGCGCTGCTCGGTCATGCGCGTTTTCCTTCGATGCGCTGCTTCATTTCGCCGTCTTCCTTGCCGTCGATCCAGTTCACAAGATTGCGGACCATCTTCGACCGCGCAAGATCGATACCATTCCAGCATGTCGTTTCTTCGATGCCCTCGGCCTCGTCGCGCGGCAAGGTCGGCATGATCTTAACGATATACTCGATCGCGTCGAGCGGCGCCGTTCCCGATTTGCCGTCGTCGCGCAGGCGCACCCCTTCGTTCCACACCTCCATGCATTCTTCCCAGCCGTCGAGCGCGAAGGAAGCGCGGCGGCGGACAAGCGCCAAGGTCTCCACGGCCGCATCCGGCGCGCTCAAGGCACGGGCGAGATCCTTGGTCACCGCCGCGAGCTTGGAATATTCATTGCGCAGCAAATCGCGGAACTGCGTCGCGGCGAAGGCGACGAGCAACGCATTCTGCGCGGCCTGATCGCGCACGCGGCGCTCATGGGCCCGCACCTGGTCGCGGAATTCGTCGAGGCGCGTCGCCGCACGGCCCAACGCGCCCTCCGACGGGAACGTCAGCAGATCGTCGCCCGGCACGCCCAGCGGCCCGATCAACTCGGCGAATTTCTCCAGACGCTGCGCGATCTCGTTCTCCGCGCAGCCCGCAAGCTTGGCGAAATAGCCGAACACGACCGGCGTCACTTTCGCGGCGCTTTTGTCGCCCTGAATCTCGGCCATGATCTTGGCCTTATCGGCCGCTTTGAGCGCCGCATCGTCCAACGCCTCGCCCGCTTCGCGCGACGCCGCGACAAGCAGCGCGATATAGGCCTTGAAGCGCTCGAGCTTTTCCTCCTGCTCGACGACGATATAGCGCGCCTTGGCGATGTCATCGGCCCCTTGGTCGCGATCGGCCTCGGCCGACAGGCGCTTCACGGTCAGCGGGTCCAGCCCGTGCTCGGCCCGCGCCGACAACGCGAAATACAATCCCATGTCGCGCGGCGGGAACTGCATCCAGCCGGGCAATTGCGTCCATGGCATGATCATGCGCCGGCCCGACTCGCCCGACGGATCGGCGAACAACGCTTCCCATTCTTTGGGCTGTTTGCCGGGCTCGGCGCGCGCGCGGATATGGCGCAGCTGGCGATGCGCGAAGGGCACGCATACGCCGCGCGCCTCGAACGTATCGGGCGTATCGATCTTGGGTTTGCGGGCGCGAGAATTCATCCTAAGGGCGATCATCCCGCAGCGATCCTTTCCCAACCATTAACCCGGCTTGCGGTTCCCCCGCCGGGTCTGGCACGCTCTCGCCGCAGCTTTTCCTGGGAGTACCCCCCATGAGCGAACTCAAAATCGCCGCCAAGACCGCTTCGCCGCAATTCGGCAAGGAATTCACGGCTTATCTGGCGCTGCCGCCCGGCGGCAAAGGGCCGGGCTTGGTGCTGATCCAGGAAATTTTCGGGGTCAATCAAGTGATGCGCGATCTGGCCGACGGTTACGCGCGCCAAGGCTATGTCGTTGCGTGCCCGGACATCTTCTGGCGCCAGCAGCCCGGCATCCAGATCACCGACAAAACCGACGCCGAATGGGCGCGCGCGTTCGAATTGTTCAAGGGCTTCGATTTCGCGCTGGGTGTCGAGGATCTCGCCGCGACGCTCGACGCGTTGCGCAAGCATCCGGCGGTCACGGGCAAGGTCGGCGCGGTCGGCTACTGCCTGGGCGGCAATCTCGCCTATCAAATGGCGGCGCGCACCTCGGCCGATGCGGCGGTCTCCTATTACGGCGTGGGCCTCGATGGATTGCTCGACATCGCCGGCGGCATCAAGAAGCCGCTGCTGATGCATATCGCCGAAAAGGACGGGTTCGTTCCGCCCGAGGCACAGAGCAAGATCAAGGCGGGCCTCGCTGGTAATTCCAATGTGGCCATCCATGTCTATGCGGGACAGGATCACGCTTTCGCGCGCGAAGGCGGCAAGCATTGGAACGCGGATGCGGCCAAGCTCGCCAATGCGCGTACGGCCGAATTCTTCAAAGCCAATCTCGCCTAAGGAGCACGACGTCCATGGTCAAAGCGGTTCGCGCACAGAAATCCGGTGGTCCCGAGGTGATGGTCTACGAGGATATCGACCTCGCCCCGCCGGGACCGGGCCAGGTGCAGATCAAGCACACGGCGATCGGCGTCAATTTCATCGACACGTATATGCGCTCGGGGCTTTACCCCACGCCCACGCCCTTCGCGCCGGGCAACGAAGCGGCGGGCACGATCGCCGCGGTCGGTGCGGGTGTCACCGATTTCAAAATCGGCGATCGCGTCACCTATGTGATCCCGGGCGGCGGCGCCTATACCGAAGCGCGCAACGCGCCCGCCGACCGCGTGGTCAAGCTGCCCGACGGCATCACCGACAAACAAGCCGCATCGATGATGCTGAAGGGCATGACCGCGCAATATCTCCTGCGCCGCACCTATAAGGTTCAGAAGGGCGACACGATCCTGTTCCACGCGGCCGCCGGCGGCGTGGGTCTGATCGCGGGCCAATGGGCCAAGCATCTGGGCGCCATCGTCATCGGCACGGTGGGCTCGCCCGAAAAGGCGAAGCTCGCGCAAGCCAATGGCTACGCGCACACCATTCTTTATCGCGACACGGATTTCGTCGCCGCGACCAAGGCGATCATCCCCGAAGGCGTGCCGGTCGTGTACGATTCCGTCGGCAAGGACACGTTCCTGAAGTCGCTCGATTGCCTGCGGCCTTTGGGTCTGCTCGCGTCGTTCGGCCAATCTTCGGGTGCCGTCGAGCCGCTCAACACGGGCTTGCTGGCGGCCAAGGGCTCGCTGTTCCTCACGCGTCCCACGCTGTTCACGTATATCGCGAAGAAGGAAGACCTCGTCGCCACCGCGAACGAATTGTTCGATGTGGTTGCGAAAGGCATCGTGAAGATCGAGACCTCGGCCGAATACGCGCTGAAGGACGCGGTGCGTTGCCACACCGATCTGGAAGGCCGCAAGACCACCGGCTCGGTCATTCTGGTGCCGTAATGGCGAAAGTGATCGATCCGGCCACGGTGCCGCCGCGCGTCGCATCGGGCTATCCGCCGGATCTGCAAGCCAAGATCGCCGGGCGCGCCAAGCGCGCGCTCGGCGACTTGCTGGGTTTGAAGAATTTCGGCGTCAATCTCACGACCATTCCGCCAAGATCGGCCAGCGCCTTGCGCCATTATCACGCGCGCCAGGACGAATTCGTCTACATCGTGTCCGGCACGCCCACGCTGGTGACAGACGACGGCCGCCAAATGTTGCAGCCCGGCATGTGCGCGGGCTTTCCCGCCGGCGACGCCAACGGCCATTGCTTGATCAACGAAACCGACAAGGATGTCGTCTACCTGGAAGTCGGCGATCGCACCGTGGGCGACAGCGTCGTCTATCCCGACGACGATCTACAGGCCAGTTCCGCCGCCGCGTGGACCTATAAGCGCAAGGACGGAACCGCGCTCTAGACCGGCTTTACAACACAAGTCGCATTCGGCAAATTGTCCGGATGCGAAACCAACGGACGTTCAAATACGCGCCGCAATTACTCTTCGTTGTCGTCGCGTTGTTCGTTTGGGCGACGCGATGAAGGCAGCAGCCGTCATATTCCGACGCCTGGCCATTGCCGTTGCCACAGCGATGCTGCTCGCGGGATGCGTGACCACCGGACCTGGACCCGATAGCAAACCCACCGACACCACGACCGGACTCGTCGTCGTTGGTTTTGTTTACACGGGCACCCTACGCATAGGAATAACGCGCGGCTGCATTCTGGGCCGGTCTGGGCCCTTCGTCGGCAGCAACAATCTCGACTTTTTTAAACTCGACGAAAATAACCAGACGGCCTGGCATCGACGCCGAATGGCCTATGACGGTGCTTGCGAGCCCGCCAACGCCCCAACGGCGGCACGGTACAGCTTTCTAGAACTCTCTCCGGGTCGCTACAGACTCGACGGTATTACAAACGCCAGCCTCCAGCCGCGCGTCATTTTCAACAATGGACCTACCTTCACCATCGCGCCCGGTGAAGTGCTCTATATCGGCGACGTGGTGTACGAGAATGGCTTTGATCAAAGCCTCGCCAAATCTTGGTTCCATATCGTCAACACGGAGGAAAGCGCTCGCGCCGCCTTAGCTGCACGCAATGAACCGGCCGACCGTATGGTTGTCCGCCTGTTGAATCTCGTCCTCCGGCCCAACTACCAATAAATCATCGTCTGGATTTCCCGCTCAATCAAAACGGCGTGACGACCCGTGCGAGAGGCAGCTCGATCGTCACTTTGGTACCTTTGCCTTTCTCGCTGTCGACGATCAGCTTGCCGCCGTGCAGCATGACCAGCTGATTGCTGATCGGCAGGCCCAGGCCCGTCCCGCCATGTTTGCGCGCGAGCCCGTCGTCGATCTGCACGAACGGCTCCATCGCGCGCTTGGCTTCGGCCGACGTCATGCCGATCCCCGTATCGGTCACGCAAACGCGCAGCGTCGTTTCCGTCAGCCCCGCGGACAGCGTCACCGATCCGCCTTGCGGCGTGAACTTGATGGCGTTCGACACCAGATTCATCAGCACTTGTTTCAAGCGCAGCGCATCGCCATGGATGCAGATCTGCGGGAAACCGGCGGCCAACACCAGCGCCACGCCGCCCTTGCTCGCGTTCGCGGCGAACAGGCGCACCACGTCCTCGGCCAGCCGATCGAGCTCGAACTCCGTTTCCTGCAATTCGAATTGGCCCGCCCCGATTTTCGACAGATCTAGAATGTCGTTGATCAGATTCAGCAGATGCGTGCCCGACTGGCGGATATATTCCGCGTACTCGAAATAGCGCTGGTCCTCCGGCCCGAATAGCTTGCCGGCGACCACCTCCGAAAATCCGATGATGGCGTTGAGCGGCGTGCGAAGCTCATGGCTCATCACGGCCAGGAACGCGCTTTTCGCCGCCGATGCGGCTTCGGCCTCGGCCTTCGCTTCGCGCAACGCCGCCTCCACGCGTTTGCGCACGGTCACATCTTCGACCGTTCCTTCATAGGCGATGGTGCTGCCGTCGCGGTCGCGCACGGCCCAGGCGTTTTCGCTGATCCAAATGCGTTCGCCCGTGGCGCGCCGCACGACCTCGGATTCGAACGCGGCGATGCGCCCCTCGCGCGCCATGATGTCGCGGAACAATCGACGGCGTCCGGGTTCGACGTACCAGCTTTCGCGCTGCTGATCGCCCCCCGGCGTCGCTTCGATCTGCTGGTCCGGCCGCTCGAATCCGTTGATGCGCGCCAAAGCGGGATTGACCGCGAGCTGGCGCCAATTCGCATCCGTGCGATAGATGCCGAAATTCGCATTCTCGAAGATCGAGCGGTAGTCCTCGGCCAAGCGTTCGGCTTCGGCCTTGGCTTCGGCCAGCGCGCGCTCCGCCAGAATACGCTCGGTCACGTCGATGACCGTGCCTTCGTAGGCGACGATTTTCCCTTCGGCGTCGCGCACCACCCAAGCGTTTTCGCTCACCCACGCCTGCTCGCCGGTCGCCCGGCGGCGTACTTCGGAAACGAAATTCTCGACGCGGCCATGTTCGGCCATCAGCCGCAAATACTCGGTTTGCCGCCGCGGGTCGACATACCAGCGCGTCCGCTCGTTCTTGGCGATCGCGGCATCCACGGCGGCGATCTGTTGCTCGGCGGACTCGAAGCCGTTCAATCGCGCCAAAGCCAGATTCGAACGCGTTTGACGCCCGCCCGGCACGGTACGGAAAATGCCGACATTGGCGTTGTCGTAGATCGAGCGCAGATCGGCCGCCGCCGTTTCGGCTTCCGCCTTCGCGGCGGCAAGGGCGAGTTCCACCCGCTTGCGCGCGGTGATGTCCTCGATCATGCCCTCGTAGTACAGCACGCGGCCATCCTGGCCGCGCACGACCCAAGCGCTTTCCGAAACCCAGATCCGTTCGCGCGTTTTGTGGCGATAGACTTCCGATTCGAAATCGAGCACACGCCCGTCGCGCTCGATCAGACGGATGAATTCGTCGCGCCTTCCGGGCTCGACATACCATTCCTGCGCGATGTCCCGGACGGCGGCGAGCATCTCTTCCTCGCTGTCGTAGCCGTTGAGCCGCACCAGGGCGGGATTGGCGCGCAGTTGTTTGCCTTCGCGCGTCGAACGATAGATGCCGTGGCTCGCGTTCTCGAACATCGAGCGGTAATTCGCTTCCGCGCGCTGCACCTCGGCCCAGGCTTCGACAAGCTGCGTGACATCCGCGACGGTGCCGATCATCCGCACCGGCGGACCTTCGACGCGGATCGCGGATTGGCGCACCCAGAACGGCGTGCCGTCGCGCCGGCGGGCTTGCCACAAGGCCTCGCGGACGACGCCCTCGCGCGTCAGCCGGTCGAGCAAACGGGCGCGATCTTCCGCGTCGGCGTAGAAGACGCCGCTGTCGTCGGGCGGGCTCGCGCGCATCTCGGCGGCCGAGGCGTAGCCGAACATTCGCGCGAAGGCCTCGTTCGCGCGCACGATCCGGCATTCCTCGTCGGCCTCGTAGATGCCGATGTCGGTTGCGGCGAACAATTGGACGAGAAAATCGGATTCCGCGAAATGCCGGTCGATCCGTTCGACCGCCGACACGCGGTCCACAACATCGCCGGTTTCGACGATCCAGCCCGTCACGCGGTCGAGCGGCCCGTCCGGCCCCGGCCGTGCCGTCACGCCGTGGACCGCCCAGAACGTCGTGCCGTCGCGCCGACGCATTTCGATGACCACGTTGGACACCGCCTCGCCGCGCATCAATCGCGCGCGCAATCCGCTGCGGTCCTCGTTGCGCGCGAACAGATCGCGCGTATGCGCGACACCCGCGATCAGCGCGGCGGGGCTCTCGTAACCGAACATCCGCGCGGCATGGCCGTTCGCGCGCAAGATTTTCCCTTGCGCGTTCGTCTCCAGAATCGCCATCTGCGCCTGATCGACGGCGTTCAGCGAAAGATCCGGATCGTCCTGTCCGTCGGCAGCCGTCATCGTTCTTCGGGTGGCCCCCCACCCGGGACTATAGCGCCGGGATCAGGCGGGCGGCAGATCCTCGATCCGGCGCCAGATCGGGCGGCCAAGCCCCGCCAGAACGGCCGCCTCGCGATCGGCCCCCGGCGACGACGCGATCAGCAAGCAGCCGTCGCAGCGCGCGGCCAAGGCCAGGGCGATTTCCATCATCCAAGCGTGATTCGGCGGCAATCCGGCGGCCTCCAGCACGGGCAGGGCCGCGTTGACGCCGATCACCGGGATATGGCCGGCCTTGGCGACCGCGACCGCCGCGTCGTTTATCCGGGCAAGGTTGGCCTCCCGTCCGGCCGCGTCGGGGGCCGAGTATGGCCCCGCCACCATGATCAGCATCGCGTTCCCCCAAAACGAAAACCCCCACCTTTGGGGTGGGGGTTTCGCGAACTAGGTGTTCATCGCCTCGAAGAAATCCTTGTTGGTCTTCGAGTGCTTCAGCTTGTCGATCAGGAACTCCATCGCGTCCGTCGTGCCCATCGGCATCAGGATGCGGCGCAAGACCCACATCTTCGACAGCACGGCCTTGTCGACCAGCAGCTCTTCCTTGCGCGTCCCCGACTTGGTGATGTCGATCGCCGGGAAGGTGCGCTTGTCGGCCAGCTTGCGGTCCAGGATGATTTCGGAGTTACCCGTACCCTTGAACTCTTCGAAGATCACTTCGTCCATGCGGCTGCCGGTATCGATCAGGCCCGTCGCGATGATGGTCAGCGACCCGCCTTCCTCGATATTGCGCGCGGCACCGAAGAAGCGCTTCGGGCGCTGCAACGCGTTGGCGTCCACGCCGCCGGTCAGCACCTTGCCGGACGAGGGGACGACCGTGTTGTAGGCGCGCGCCAATCGCGTGATGGAATCGAGCAGGATCACGACGTCGCGCTTATGCTCGACCAGGCGCTTGGCCTTCTCGATTACCATTTCCGCGACTTGCACGTGGCGCTGGGCGGGCTCGTCGAAGGTCGAAGACACGACCTCGCCCTTCACCGAGCGGATCATGTCGGTCACTTCTTCCGGCCGCTCGTCGATGAGCAGCACGATCAGATAGACCTCGGGATGGTTCGTCGCGATCGAATGCGCGATGTTCTGCAACATCACGGTCTTGCCCACGCGCGGCGGGGCGATGATCAGCGCGCGCTGGCCCTTGCCCAGCGGCGAGACCAGATCGACGATCCGACCGGTGATGTCGCGGCGCGGGCCGGACGGCGCGTTTTCCTTCTTCTCCGTCCGGCGAGCCGACAGCGTGCCTTTGAGGGCGACCGCCTCTTCGTCGCCTTGCGGGCGGCGCGACGCCTTTTTCGGGATCGGCGGCGGGGCCGCTTCGGGGCTGTCGTCCGTCACCTCGAGCTGCAAGCGCGAGGTCGGGTAGAACGGCGTCAGGTTATCGAAATTGATGCGATGGCGCGCGACGTCCGGCTCGTCGAAATTGATCGCGCGCACCGTGGTCAGCGCGAAATAACGCTCGCCGTCCTTGGGTGCTTTGATCTGGCCATCGACCGTGTCGCCGGTGCGCAGGCCGTGGCGGCGGATCAGTTGCGGCGTGACGTAGATGTCGTCGGGGCCGGGCAGATAGTTCGATTCCGGGCTGCGCAGGAAGCCGAAACCGTCGGACAGGATTTCCATCACGCCGTCGCCGTAGATCGCGACGTCGTTGTCGGCCATCCGCTTCAGGATGGCGAACATCATGTCCTGCTTGCGAAGGGCCGAGGCGCCCTCGATTTGCAGCTCTTCCGCGAAAGCCAGCAACTCCGCCGGCGTTTTGCGCTTCAGTTCTTGGAGATTCATCGTCTTGGTGTTCCGCGAGGGGAGATGTCGGCCGAGGAGAGGATTCGAGGGCCCGCGCCCCCGCCGTATTCGATTTGACGCTGTCCTGTTTTGAAGGACCGAGCGGTCCCGTTCGGGTCGCTCGAATAATCGAAGATATCGGCGGGAAAATCGGCCGCAGAACGCGGCCTCGAAGATAGGGGCGACCCCCATCCACGGGCCAATCTAGCGATTTCCCCGACCCTGTCAATCCCCCAAGACGGGGCCGGGGCGCGCAACCCCTTCGTTCAAAACGGTTTTACGATCACGAACAGCACGATCAGGATCATCAGAACGGTCGGGATCTCGTTCTGCATCCGGTAGAACCGCGCCGGCCGCATGTTGCGATCGGCCTCGAAATCCTTGCGCCAACGCGCCTGGGCGTGGTGGTGCCAGCTCAAGATCAGGACCAGCGCGAATTTGGCGATCAGCCAGCCGGACGTCCAATCCTGGACGCTGGCCAGCAACAGGCCGAACACCCAGGTCGACACCATCGCCGGCCCCATGATCGCGCGCAGCAAGCGCCGCTCCATGACCTTGAAGGTTTCCGACGTATGGGTGCCGGCCGGCGCGTCGCAGTGATAGACGAACAAGCGCGGCAGATAGAGCAGCCCCGCCATCCACGCGATCACCGAGACGACGTGCAGCCACTTGATCCAGTCATAGGTGACGTAGACGATTTCCTGGATGGTCTCGAGCACGACCGGCCCTTTCGAAAAATTCGCGCGCGGCGCATGGAATGCCACTTGTCCGCCGCATTCGCGTGTTTCACTATATCCGCGCACCGAGCCGCGCAATATCCAACGACGCAATGCCGTTCCGTCATGCGACGGAACCAGGGGCATTAGGACGGGTGCCGAAGGACACCCTTCGTAAGACCAAGATGCGGCGCCATTCCGGATTTTTCACCCGCTGGGCGGGTACCCTGACCTTACTGATCTTTGCATTCGCCGCGGTTTCGCCCGCCGGCGCGCAAAGCCCCGCGCGCAATATCGCCGTCTATGGCGATTCCCTCGCCGATGGCGTTTGGGATGCGTTCACCCGCACCTTGAAGCGCGAACCCGGCGGCTGGACCGTCGCGCGCCGTTCGTCGATCGGCACCGGTCTGACGCGCCACGACTTCCAAACCTGGCTCGACCAGATCGACGCCGATTTCGACGCGAACCCCGCGCGCCATGTCGTGGTCATGTTCGGCCTCAACGATCTGCGCGATTTCCGCGACGACCGGCGCGGGCGCGTTTACGGCACCGAAGCCTGGAACGCCGCCTACGCCAAGCGCGTGGATCAATTGATCGCACGTTTGCGCGCCAAGGCCGACAACGTCGTCTGGATCGGCCTGCCGGTGTTCCGAAAGCCCGAGCAGAACGACGGCGCCAAGCATTTGACCTCGCTTTACGCCGAAGCGGCGTCGCGCGCGCGCATCGCCTTCGTGCCGATCTATGACGATTTCCTGGGGCCGGAGGGCGAGTTTACGACCCATCTGGCCAGCGCCGACGGCCGGCGCCTGCAAGTGCGCGGCGACGACGGGCTGCATTTCATCGGCACGGGCTACGACATCATCGCCCACAAGGCGATGGCCGCGATCCGGCGTTTCGAGGCGGGTCAGGCGGAAGCCTCGGCGCGCTTGCCCGAAACAACGCCGCCGCGCTGACATGATGTTCGCGCGCGGTCGCCTCGGGCCGGCGTGCCTTGCATTCCTATTGCTGGCGAGTTGCGCTTCCCGGCAACCGGCCGCCCCGCCATCGTCGGCGGCGGCCCCCGCGATCAGCGTGCCCGTGCCGCCGGCCGACGACAACATCGCGCCGCTGGCGACCGATTTGATGGCGGCGATGGTGCCTGGCGCCGCGCGCCCGCGCGTTATCCCGCGCAACACCAGCAATCTCGACCCGTTCTTCGCGGATCTCGCATCGCTCGAAACCGGCGTGCGCCGACGGGTGAATATCGTCCAGATCGGCGACAGCCACACGGCAGGCGACGTGATGAGCGCGCGTTTACGCGAGCTTCTCCAGCAACGTTTCGGCGCGGCCGGCCGCGGCTGGATGCCGCCGGGCAAGCCCTATCCCACCGTGCGTCATGCCGGCCTCACCATTCAGGAAACCGGGCGCTGGGCTTACGAGTTCTCGCTGAACCAGCGATCCACGGGCCCGTTCTCGCTTGCCGGGATCGCCGCCAAGACCGGGGCGGCGGGTGCGTCGCTCGCGCTCGACGCGACCGACGAGCGCGGCTTCGACGAGATTTTCGTGGCACTGCGCCCGCAACCCAATGGCGGCCGCGTGCGGATCTCCGTCGATGGGCGCGATCTCGCGACGATCGACACCGCCCATGCGCGAGGGCCCGTCGAGATCTTCCGGCGCGACGTGCCTTCGGGGTCGCGGTCGTTGCGCGTCACCACGCTCGACCGCAAGCCGGTCACGCTGCTGGGCTGGGGCACCGAACGCGCGATGCGGGGGCTGGTCTACGACTCGCTCGGCGTCGTGGGGGCAAGCTACCTCACCACCTTGCGGTGGGACGAAGCGGCCACCGCGCGCGAACTCGCGGCGCGCGACCCGTCGCTCGTCATCCTCGTCTTCGGCACCAATGAAGGCTTCCGCAACGATCTTGACGGTGCGAGCTATACCGAAGCCTTGGCGCAGCGCGTGCGCGCGGTTCACGCGGCCGTGCCCAACGCGTCGGTGATGGTCGTCGGCCCGCCGGATGCCGCACGCAAAACCGAGCCGCGCTGCCAGGGCCTTGCCTGCAATTGGGCCACGCCCGCCAATATCGCGCTGGTGCGCGATATCCAAATCGCCAATGCGCCCAAGCTCGGCTACGAATTCTGGGATTGGTGGGGCTCGATGGGCGGGGCGGATTCGATGCGCCGCTGGGTGCGCGCCAATCCGCCGCTGGCGCGCGCCGATCATGTGCATTTCACCACGCTGGGCTACTCGGCCGTCGCCGAGCGGCTCTTCGAAGACCTAATGGCGAATTACGAATCCTGGCGGCGGAGCCGCTAGTGCTGTTTCCGACACTGAATTTCGGCCTGTTCTTCCTGGCCGTGTTCTTCGCCAGCTGGGCCCTTGCCAAACGCACCGATAGCCGCAAGCTGCTGCTGGTCGCCGCCAGCTACGGTTTCTATGCGATGTGGGATTGGCGGTTTTGCGTGTTGCTGGCGCTGTCGAGCCTCGGCAATTGGGCCGTCGGCCGCGCCCTTGCGAACACGCAAGACGAAGCCGCGCGCAAACCCATCCTGCTCGGCGCCGTCGCCCTCAACCTCGCCGTTCTCGGCTTCTTCAAATACGCCGATTTCTTCCTGCTCTCGCTCGAAAGCCTGTTGAACGCCGCCGGTCTCGCGCGCGATCTGCCGCTGTTGTCGCTCGTGGTCCCCGTCGCGATCTCGTTCTTCACCTTCCACGCGATCTCGTATCTCGTGGATATCCATCGCGGCCATGTGCGTGCGCCCGCCGGCCTGCTCGACATGGCGCTGTATCTGTCGTTCTTCCCACAACTCGTCGCGGGACCCATCGTGCGCGCGGCCCATTTCCTGCCGCAGATCGCCGCTCCGGCCGATCCCGACAGGATCGCGATGACGCGCGCCTTCCTGTTGATCGCGATCGGCCTGTTCAAAAAAGTTTTCGTCGCGACTTGGCTGGCCAGCCTTCACGCCGATGAAATGTTCCGCGACCCGTCGCTTTACAAGGCAGGAGATCTGCTGCTGGGCATGTACGCCTATGCGCTGCAAATCTATTGCGACTTCTCCGCCTATACCGATATCGCCATCGGCGTCGCGGCACTGCTTGGCTATCGCTTTCCGGTCAATTTCGACCAGCCTTATCGCGCGGCCTCGCCGTCGGAATTTTGGAAGCGCTGGCACATCTCGCTGTCGAGCTGGCTGCGCGACTATCTCTACATCCCGCTCGGCGGCGATGCGGGGGGTTTGCGAACCTATGGGAACCTCGCCCTCGTGATGCTGCTGGGCGGGCTCTGGCATGGGGCGGCGTGGCATTTCGTGATCTGGGGCGCCTTGCATGGTGCTGCCTTGATCGTTGCGCGCGCCTGGCCCATCGCCTTGCCGCGCGCGCTGGCGATCGCGCTGACCTTCCATTTCGTCTGCGTCACCTGGGTGTTTTTCCGCGCGGGCGACGCGGCCAAAGCGCTCGACTATCTGGCGGGGCTGCAACACCTCGCCTTGCCGGTTCACGCCAGCGGCTTCGTGATGATCCTGATCGCCCTTGGCATCGCCAGCCAATTCCTGCCCAAAGATCGTTTGGTGCGGGCCGAATCCCGCGTGCTGGGCCTGCCGGCCTGGGCGCAGGGCGTGGCGCTGGGGGCGGCGATCGTTGCCGTCGACGCGATCGGCCCGGCGGGCGTCGCACCCTTCATCTATTTCCAGTTCTGAGATGACCCAACGCGAGATCCGCTATCGCCCGCCGATCGAACCCGTCGCCGATGCGCCGACGCGGGGTTTGCGCGACGTCTCGGTCGCGATCGTCGCGGCGGCATTCACGATGCTGGTCGTCGGCTCGGGCCCGCTGGCGGCATGGACGCAAACCCTGCCGGTCAACCCTATCAGCGACGCCTTGGTCGAGTGGACGGGAAACTGGGACGATTGGATGCGCGCCCTGGGGCCGGGCGAATTCCACCCCGCTTTGCGCCGATTTAGCGAGACGGCGACGAAGTAAGCGGGCATTTCCCGCAATCGGCAGGGCACAGGCGGCCTTGTCCGTCTGCCGCGCATTCACGCGCCGGACCGCTCACGACCGCGCGCACGATCTTGGCGAGACCTTCGATAAAGGCGGGATGCGTGCCCACGGTGGGAACGCGCTCGTAATGGGGCACGCCATCCTCGTGCGCCTTCTCGCGATACTCGATGTCGAGCTCGACCAGCGTTTCCGAATGCTCGGACACGAAGGCGACGGGGACCACGACCAGCGGCACTTTCTCCTGGCCCGCACGTTCGATCTCCGCCTCCGTATAAGGCTTGATCCATTCGAGCGGACCCACGCGGCTCTGATAGCAAACGACGGAATCGAGATCCGGAATCGCCAACGCCTCGACGATCGCCGCGGCGGTACGCTCGACCTGCAATTTGTAGGGATCGCCCGCGTCGATCACTTTTTTCGGCAAGCCGTGGGCGGAGAACAAGATACGCGGTTTGCCATGGGCCTTCGCCGCCTCGTAATGCGGCCGGATCAAATCCGCGACCGCCGTCACGAAACCGGGTGCCGTCGGATAGCAACAAACCGACGCGGTCTGCGCTTTAAGGCCAAAGCGCGCCGCCGCGCGATCCCAGGCCTTCTTCGAACTTGCCGTCGTCGTGGTTGAATATTGCGGATAGAGCGGCAGCAGAACGATCCGCTCTGGTCCGAAATCGCGAACCGCCATGGCGGCACCGTCGCTCATCGGATGCCAATAGCGCATCGCCGCGAAGCATTTGACGGTGCCAAGATCGGCGAGCGAGGCTTCCAGTGCACGCGCCTGGGCTTGCGTATTCGCCAGCAGCGGCGACGATCCGCCGATCAGATCGTAGATGCCGCGCGCTTTGGGCGCCCGCCGGCTGGAGATCAGTTTCGCCAGCAGCCAGCGAAACGGATTGGGCACGGCGATGATCGCCGGATCGTTGAACAGGTTGAACAGAAACGGCTTCACCGCGTCGGGTGAATCCGGGCCGCCGAGGTTGAACAGGACGACGGCGATTTTCCGCATCAATTCGCCCGATGGCGCCAGCCGCGCACGATCTCCGCCAGCCGTGCCACATGCTCGGGCGGCGTTTGCGGGATCACGCCATGGCCGAGATTGAACACGAAGCGCCCGCCCGCCAATGCGCCGAGGATTCGATTGATCGACTCTTCCATCGCCTTGCCGCCGGCGGCGAGTTTGATCGGGTCCAGATTGCCCTGCACCGTCACCTGATGCTGCAGCAATTTGGCGAATTCCAGCGGCACGGCGGTATCGATGCCCAGCGCATCCGCCCCCGTTTCGGCGGCGGCGTGGGTGTAGAGCATTCCCGATCCCTTCGGGAAATAGATGATCGGGATCGCCGGATGACGATTGCGGATCTCGGCAATGATTTCTTTCACCGGCTCGATCGCCCAGCGCTGATACTCGTCTTCGGGCAACACGCCCGCCCAGGTATCGAAAAGCTGCAGGACTTCGGCACCCGCCTCCACCTGCCGCGACAAATATCGCGTCGTCGCTTCAACCAGCACATCGATCAGCTTTTCGAACAAGGCCGGGTCGCGCGCCGCCAGCAAGCGGACCTTCGCGAAATCCTTCGACCCGCCGCCTTCGACCATGTAGGTCGCCACCGTCCAAGGTGCTCCCGCAAAGCCGATCAGCGCCGTATCGAGCGGTAGCGCCGCTTTGACCCGCGACACGGTTTCGAAAATCGGCCCGAGCTTTTCCAGGCTGCCTTCAAGCCCTTTTTCGAGGGCTGCGATCCCGGCGGCATCCGTCACCGGTTCCAAGACCGGGCCTTCGCCTTCCTTGAACTCAAGCTTCTGGCCGAGCCCATGGGGGATCATCAAAATATCGGAAAACAAAATCGCCGCGTCCATGCCGTAGCGCCGGATCGGCTGCAGCGTGATTTCGGTCGCTAAGTCGGGGCGCAAGCACAGATCGACGAAACCCTTGGCTTGCGCTCGGGTCGCTCGATACTCCGGCAAATAACGCCCGGCTTGGCGCATCAGCCAGAAACACGGCCGCGCTTGGATTTCGCCTTGAATGGCGCGCACGAAGGATTTCGGTTGGGTCAACATGGCCTACTCGCAAGAATGGGCGGAGTGTAGCCACGAGGCTCCGAAGGAACCAACATAAAGATAGATTCTTAAATAGGATGAGGAGGTAGATGGGTGCCTGTGGATACCGGGGACGCCGAACAATCCTTATCCTTGTCCGGTGACGGCGGGCCGCGCGGGCTGCTTGTGGATCATCGCCCGCCAATCGCCGGAAAACATCGCGGACCCGGACGATTCCGCCGCATGGGGCCTGTGAATCCCAGTGGCGGGGGAATCGGGGATAAAGCGCCTGAAGGCATGTTTTCCCGGTTATCCCCGGATTGCCGAAAATGACCTTCCCCATGGGGTCAAGCCGGGCTTGACGTGTACGGCCCTCGGGACCGATTTTCGACCCCTGTGGATGACTCCCCTGTTTATCCCCGCGGTCCCCATAATCCCCGGTCCCGAATGCCCGACGACGTCAAACGATTTCATCTGCATCTAGTCTCCGACGCGACCGGCGAAACCTTGATCGGCATCGCACGCGCCTGTCTTGTTCAATTCGAAGCGGTCGAGCCCGTCGAGCATATGTGGTCGATGGTGCGCTCCGACCGGCAGATCGAACGCGTGCTGGCGGGTATCGCTGCCAACAAGGGCGTCGTGCTTTACACGTTGATCGAACAACACGCGCGCGCCGCGTTGGAAGAAGGCTGTCGCGCTTTGGGCGTGCCCTATATCCCCGTTCTCGACCCGACGATGGGCGCGTTGTCGAATTATCTCGGGCTCAAAACGCGCAATCTGCCGGGCCGCCAGCACGCGCTCGACGCCGAGTATTTCCGGCGTATCGACGCGATCAATTGGGTCATGGCGCATGACGACGGCATGTCGACCCATGGCTTGACCGAGGCCGAAGTCATCCTGATCGGCGTTAGCCGCACGTCGAAAACGCCGACCTGCATCTATCTCGCCAATCGCGGCGTGAAGGCGGCGAACGTGCCCTTCGTGCCCGGCGTGCCCTTGCCCGCCGAAATCGGCGAATTGATCGACAGCGCCGAGCCGCCGATTTTCGTCGGCCTTACCAACGATCCGACGATCCTTGTGCAGCTGCGGCGCAACCGGCTCAATTTCCTCAACGAGAACCGCGAAACCGACTATACCGATCTCGATAAAGTCAAAAGCGAAGTCGCGGAAGCGCGGCGCTTCTTCGGTTCGCAAGGCTGGCCGGTGATCGACGTCGCCCGCCGCTCGATCGAGGAAACCGCGGCGCAGATCATGACCATGGTTCAAGAACGGCGCGAGAAAGCCGCCCCAAAATGACGAAGCTGCAACTCGAAAACGGCCCGCCGGTCATTCTGGCGTCGCAGAGTGCCGCGCGGCGCAAAATGCTCGAAGATGCCGGCGTGCATGTCGAAACCTTTCCCGCCCGCGTGGACGAGGACGAGATCAAGCTCGCCATGCGCGCCGAAGGCGCGACGGTCGAGGACGCGGCCGTCAAACTCGCCGAGGCCAAGGCGCGGCGCATCGCCGAGAAATTTCCCGGCGCCATCGTTATCGGCTGCGACCAGATGCTGGATTGCAACGGCGTGTGGTTCGACAAGCCCGTCGATCGCGCGCATGCGGCGGCGCATTTGCGCGCATTCTCGGGCAAGACGCATCGTCTGGTCAGTGCGGCCGTTGCCTATCGCAACATGGCGCGCGTTTGGCACCATGTGGATAGCGCCAAGCTCAGCGTTCGCATCCTGACCGACGAATTCATCGAGACCTATCTCGACGTGGCTGGCGACGCGGCGTTGGGCAGCGTGGGTGCCTATCAGCTCGAGGGTTTGGGCGCGCAGTTGTTCACGCGCGTCGATGGCGATTACTTCACCGTGTTGGGCATGCCGCTCTTGCCGCTGCTGGGCTTCCTGCGCGCGAACGGCGTGCTGGTGCCATGATCAAGGGAAGCACCAAACTCGCGGGCGTGATCGGCTGGCCGGTCAAGCATTCACGCTCGCCGCGTTTGCACGGTTTCTGGGCCAAGCACTACGGCATCGACGCGGCTTACGTGCCGCTCGCCGTGAAGCCCGAGGATTTCGACGCCGCCGTGCGCGCTTTGCCGAAGCTCGGCTTCGCCGGGGCGAACGTCACCGTGCCGCATAAGGAAGCCGCGTTGAAGCTCGCCGATATCGTCGATGCCAGCGCCAAGCGCATCGGGGCGGCGAATACGCTGATCTTTCATGCCGACGGCAAAATCGAAGCGCGCAATACCGATGCGTTCGGCTTCGGCGCGCATCTGACGCAATCGGCCCCCGCCTGGCGCAAGGATCGGCCCGCAGTGGTGCTGGGTGCGGGCGGTGCCGCCCGCGCGATCCTTGTCAGTCTGCTCGACGATGGCGTGCCGGAAATCCGCCTCGCCAATCGCACCCGCGCGCGGGCCGACAATCTCGCCAAGGAGTTCGGCGTCAAGATCCGCGTCGTCGATTGGGCCGCGCGCGAAACGGCGCTCGATAATGCGGGCCTGCTGGTCAATACGACCACGCAAGGTATGGACGGTCAGCCCGCCCTCGATATCGATCTCGCCGGCTTACCGGCCGATGCGGTCGTGGACGATCTTGTTTACGTCCCGCTCGAAACGCCGCTGCTGGCGCAAGCGCGCAAGCGCGGTCTCCAAACCGTCGATGGGCTTGGCATGTTGCTGCACCAAGGCCGCCCCGGTTTCGCCGCGTGGTTCGGCACGATGCCCGACGTGACGCCGGAACTGCGTGCGTTCGTGGGCGAAGGCCTCAAATGAAAATCATCGGCCTGACGGGCTCCATCGCGATGGGCAAGTCGGTGGCCGCGAAGATGTTCCGGCGTTTGGGCGTTCCCGTCCGCGATTCGGATGCGACGATCCATCGCCTGCTGGCCAAAGGCGGGGCGGGCGTGGCGCCCGTCGCGAAATTGTTTCCCGATGCGATCGTCGATGGCGCGGTGGATCGGCGCAAACTCGGCGCGAAAGTCTTCGCCGATCCGCAGGCACTCGCCCATCTCGAAGCGATCCTGCATCCGCTCGCGCGTCAGGACATGAAAGCGTTTCTCGACTTTCATCGCCGCCGGCGCACCAAGCGCGTCGTGCTCGATGTGCCCTTGCTTTACGAAACCGGACTCGACGCGATTTGCGACCTTGTCGTCGTCGTCAGCGCGTCGCCGGCGATCCAGCGCATGCGCGCGCTATCGCGGCCGGGCATGACGGACGAAAAACTTGTGGGCATCCTCGCCCGCCAAATGCCCGATTCCGAAAAACGCCGCCGCGCGGATATCGTCGCGGTGACGGCGTTGGGCTATCTTCCCACTTTGCGCGCGCTCAAACGCGCGATCCGAGCGACAGGCTGAACCATATGCGCGAAATCGTTCTCGATACCGAAACCACCGGCCTCGATCCGTCGAAAAACCGCATCGTCGAAATCGGCGCGATCGAATTGATGAATCACGTGCCGACCGGCCGCCATTTCCACAAATACATCAATCCGGAAATGGATATCCCGGCCGAAGCGACCAACGTGCACGGCATCACGAACGAACGCGTGGCCAAGGAACCCGTCTTCGCCGAGATCGCGGCCGAGTTCATCGACTTCGCCGGTGACGCGAAATTCGTCATCCACAACGCGGAATTCGACATGGGCTTCCTCAACGCCGAATTCGCGCGTTTGGGGTTCGAGAAAATGCCGATGTCGCGCGCCGTCGATACGGTGCGCATGGCGCGCCAGAAATTTCCGGGCGCGCCGGCCTCGCTCGATGCGCTGTGCAAGCGCTTCGGAATCGACAACACGCATCGCACGCTGCACGGCGCGCTGCTCGACGCCGACCTGCTGGCGAAGGTCTATCTCGAACTGATCGGCGGCCGGCAGTCGGGCATGGAATTCGGCGCGCAGACGACGACGATCGAAGCCGCCGTCGCGATCAAGCGCGTGGCGCGGCCCGCGCGCCCGCACGCGCCGAGCGAGGCGGAGCTCGCCGCGCATGCGGCGGCCCTCGCCAAGCTAAAAGCGCCGGTCTGGATGAACTGACGCGCGAAGCGCGCGTCAGTTCGGCAGGATGATCTTCGACGTCGGCCCTTGCGCCGACGGGGCGGGTGGATTGCCCGAAGCCGCTTGCGCTTCGGCGCGGCGGCGATAGATCTCGACGAAATCGACGGGCTGCAGCATCAGCGGCGGGAAGCCGCCTTCGCGCGTCGCGTCGGCGACGACGTTGCGCGCGAACGGGAACAGCATGCGCGGGCACTCGATCAGCAGGAACGGGCCCATATGCTGCTCGGGCACGCCCTGCACCTGGAACACGCCGGCGTACAAGCACTCGATCTGGAACACGACGTCGTCGCCGGCGACTGCCTTGGCGGCGATCAGCAGCTCGACCTCGAACACGCCGTCGGCAAGGGGGCGCGCTTCGGTCTTCACGTCGGCCGAAACCTGCGGGTTCTTGTCCTGGCTCAGAAAGATGTCCGGCGCGCGCGGCGATTCGAACGACAAGTCCTTCAGGTACTGGGCGACAACGCCGAACACCGGGCCTTGCTGGCCTTGAGCCGCGTCGGTCATGGACATCTCCTTATCGAAAAAAAGCCGGGTCGGCGTAGCACGGGAACGGTTACGGCCTCAATCGGCGAATTCGAGGCGCACGATCTCGCCGTTTTTGGGCTCGATCCCGGTCAGGGCGCGGATGAAGCCCCAATGCGACACGACGGCGATTTTGTCGCGCCCGGCGAGGGCGCGCGCGGCTTCGCGAAAGCGCCGCCCGCGCTCGGCGATCTGCGCCTCGCTTTCCTCCACGCCCAGCGTCACATGGTCGTGCCACCACGTCTCCTCGAGATGCGCGAAATCGAGCTCCGGGAAGCGTTTGACGAGTTCGGGCGTGGGCGTGCCGATATCGCAATGGAAGGCCGCGCGCTCGCGCACCAGCGGTTCGACCGCGATGGGGATGCGCAATTCGCGCGCGATGATCGATGCGGTTTCGAGGGCGCGGCGATAGGGGCTGGCCAGCAGCCGTTCCACGCCATGCGCGGCCAGAACGGCGGCGGCCTCGCGCGCTTGGCGCTTGCCTTCCTCGGTCAAGCGCGGGTCGGGGATTCCGGGATCGATACGGGTTTTCGCGTAGACCGCGTTGAATTCCGATTGTCCGTGACGAATCAACAGCATGGGAACGAAAGGGGGGTCTCTCCCGAAGGACCGTAAATGGGGATCGCCGCTTGTCGCGGGCTTCCAAGGGCCCTATTTATAACGGTAGCTCCACTCCCCCCAAAGAGGAACGGTTTCGCGTATGGGCGACATGGCTTTTCTGGATATCGTGCTGTTCGCCGCCGTCGCCGGGTTTCTGATCTTGCGTCTGCGTTCGGTGTTGGGCCGTCGCAATGGGACGGAGGATGCCGAGCGTTGGCGCGCCCGCCCGCCCGAGCGCACGATGGAGCGCGCCGAACAGGTGCCCGACAACGTGACCCAATTCCCCGGCGCGCCGAAACCGGCCGAGCCGGCCGCCGAGACCGTGAACGAAACCGCGGGCGTCGATACGACCGGCGATCCCGCACTGCGCAAAGGCATTGATGATATTCGCCGCGCCGATCGCGATTTCGACGCGGCCGGGTTCGTGGGCGGCGCCAAGGCGGCGTTCGAAATGATCGTGCTCGCCTTCGCGCAAGGCGACACGGCCACGCTGAAGCCGCTGCTCGCGGCCGACGTGTTCAAGGGCTTCGAGACCGCGATCAAGGATCGCCTGGCCGCCAAGCACACGCTGGAAACCACGCTGGTCGGCATCCGCTCGGCCGAAATCGTGGGTGCCACGATGGAAGGCCGCAACGCGCTCGTGACCGTGCGGTTCATCTCCGAACAGGTCAATGTCACGCGCGATGCTGACGGCAATGTCGTCGATGGCGAAGCGGCGAAGGTGCTGCGTCTGACCGATCTGTGGACCTTCCAGCGCGATACCGGCAACCGCGATCCGAACTGGATCTTGGTCCGGACCGAAGAGCCGGCCTGATCTTGAAGCGTTTCGTCGCGGCGCTCGCATTGGCGGCTTTGGCCGCTTGCGCGCCGCGCGAGGTGCCGCCGCCGGCCGCACCGCCTTTGCCGAAATTGGCGCTGGCCGCAGCGTCTTTCGCCGATCTGCCGGGCTGGGCCGACGATCGACACGCCGAATTCCTGCCCGCCTTCGCGCGCACCTGCGCAAGGCTCGCGCGCTTGCCCGACGATCGCGAAACCGGCTTGGGCGGCCGTGCCGCCGATTGGCGCGCGCCTTGCGCGCAAGCCGCCGCGATCCCGATGGGCGATCACGCGGCGGCGAAGCGCTTCCTGGAAACCGCGTTCCGGCCGTTCTTGGCGTCGGACGAAGCCGCCGGGCCGGATGGGTTGTTCACCGGCTATTACGAGCCGGAATTGCGCGGCTCGCTGACGCGCAGCGGCGCCTTCACAATTCCGTTGCGCGCGCGCCCCGCCGATCTGGTGATGGTCGATCTGGGCGAATTCCGGCCGGAGCTGCGCGGCCAACGCATCGCCGGCAGCGTGGTGAACGGCAATTTGCGGCCTTACCCGGCGCGCGCCGGAATCAATCAAGGCGCCATCGACAACCGCGCCGATGTTCTCGTCTGGGTCGACGATCCGGTCGATGCGTTCTTTCTGGAAATCCAGGGCTCCGGCCGCGTCGTGCTGCAAGACGGGCGCGTGCTGCGTTTGGGCTATGCGGCGCAAAACGGCCAGCCTTATGTCGCGATCGGCCGCACGCTGATCGAACGCGGCGCCCTGACGCGCGAGACGGTGTCGATGCAGTCGATCCGCGCGTGGCTTGCCGCCAACCCGGCCGAAGCGCGCGCGGTGATGGAAACGAATCCGTCTTACGTGTTCTTCCGCGTGCTCGACGGCGACGGGCCGCTGGGCGCCGAAGGTGTGGCGCTCACGCCCGGCCGCTCGCTCGCCGTCGATCGATCGCTGATCGCGATGGGAATGCCGCTGTGGCTCGACGCCGAAGACCCGCTGACGCCGGGCGCGCGCATCCGCCGGACGATGATGGCGCAGGACACCGGCGGCGCCATTCGCGGCGCCGTGCGCGGCGATGTGTTCTGGGGGGCGGGGGCGGACGCCGCCGAGCGTGCCGGCAAAATGCGCTCGCCCGGCCGCTATTGGCTGTTGCTGCCGCAAGCGATCGCCGAACGGCGCGCGCGTAACTCTTAAGCCGTAATCGGAATATGGCGCGGCTGTGCGGCCACCCGCGCCAGCCACGCGCGGATCGCCGGATAGGGTGCCAGATCGAACCCGCCGCCTTCTTCGGCGACATGCGTATAGGCGTAGAGCGCGATATCCGCGATCGTGAAACGCCCGGCGGCGAAGAAATCATTCGCCGTCAGATGCGTTTCCATCACGCCCAACGCCGCGACGCCGCGCGCGCGTTTTTCCTCGATCGCCAGCTTGCGATACGCGGTCATCTCGACCTTGTGTGTGATCCAATAACGCAATGTCGCGATATTCGGCTCGTGGCTGTATTGCTCCCAGAACAGCCAACGCAGTACCTGCGCGAAATCGGCGGCGTTCTCGGGCAGCAGATCCGTACCCTTCGCCAGATAAGCGAGGATCGCGTTGGATTCCGGCAGCTTGGTGCCATCGTCGAGCACCAGCAGCGGAACGCGCCCGTCGGGATTGAAGGCGAGGAAATCGGGGCGGCGCGTCGCTCCGGCATCGATGTCCATTTCGATGCGCGTATAGGGCAAGCCCCGCTTGTGCAGCATCAGCCGCACCTTATAGGCGTTGCCCGAGGAAAGATTGTCGTAGAGGACGATCATGCCCTCCGGTATAGACGGATCGATGCCGCCCGCAACCGGGTAATTCGAAGCCAAGGCTAAGCCACGCTATGTCTCGCCGATTGCCGCCTTTGGGCGCGTTGCGCGCCTTCGAAGCCGCCGCACGCCTGGGCGGGTTCAAGGCGGCCGCGCGCGAATTGGCGGTCACGCCCGCCGCGATCAGCCAGCAAGTGGCGCAGCTTGAAGCCGGGCTGGGCGTGGCGCTGTTCCGCCGCCATGCGCGCGGTGTGGCGTTGACCGATGCAGGCAGCGCCTATCTGCCGGGTTTGCGCGACGGGTTCGACCGCTTGGCGGAAGCCACACGCGGGCTGGGCGCGCGCCCGCGCGCGGGGCGGATCGTCGTTTCCGTTCTTCCGGGCTTCGCGACAAATTGGCTGGTGCCGCGCTTGCCCGCGTTCCGCCGGCTTTACCCGGAGATCGACGTGAATGTGCGCTCGGAAATCGGCTTCGTCGATTTTGCGCGCGATGGCGTGGACTTGGCTGTCCGTTACGCGAAGACCGCGCCCGCGGGCCTGGCGTCGCGGCTGTTGTCGCGCGAGACGCTGTTTCTGGCGGCGGCGCCGTCGCTCGTCGCGGGCAAACCCGGTCTGCGCCGCCCGGCCGATTTGGCGCGCGCCACGTTGATCCACGACACGAGTGCCGGGCGCAGCGAACCGCGCCTCGCCTGGGAACCTTGGCTCGATCTGCTGGGCCTGCCGCGCGCCTTGGCGCAGCGCGGGCCCGGCTTCATGGACAGCAGCGCGATTTTTCAGGCCGTGCGCTTGGGTCACGGCGTGGGGATCGGCCGTTCGGTGCCGCTGGCCGACGATCTCGCCTTGGGGCGGATCGTGAAGCTGTTCGATTTGGAGCTGCCCTCCGGCTTCGCCTATTGGGTCGTCCACCCCAAGGCGGCGGCGAAGGATGCGCGGATCGCCGCCTTTGCCGATTGGGTTGCAACGGCGTAGCGCGCTGGGCATTCTCCGCCCGGACAAGAGGAACCCGAAATGCCCGTCATCACCACGATCGAAGATCTACGGCGCCTGGCCCAACGTCGCGTCCCGCGCATGTTCTACGACTATGCGGATTCGGGTTCTTGGACCGAGCAGACCTATCGGGAAAACACGTCGGATTTCGCGAAGATCCGCTTGCGCCAGCGTGTCGCCGTCAACATGGACGGCCGCAGCTTGAAGACGCAGATGATCGGCCAGGACGTGTCGATGCCGGTGGCGTTGGCGCCCACGGGTCTCACCGGCATGCAGCATGCCGACGGCGAAATCCTGGCGGCGCGCGCCGCGGCCAAATTCGGCGTGCCGTTCACGCTGTCGACGATGAGCATCTGCTCAATCGAAGACATCGCGCAGAACACCGACAAGCCGTTCTGGTTCCAGCTTTACATGCTGCGCGACCGCAAATTCATGGAGCGTTTGATCGACCGCGCCAAAGCGGCGAAATGCTCGGCGCTGGTGCTCACGCTCGATCTGCAAATCCTCGGGCAACGCCACAAGGATTTGAAGAACGGCTTGTCGGCGCCGCCCAAGCCCACGCTCGCCAACATGATCAATCTGGCTTTCAAGCCGCGCTGGTGCCTGGGCATGCTCGGCACCAAGCGCCGCTTCTTCGGCAATATCGTCGGCCATGTGACGGGCGTGGACGACGTGTCGTCGCTGTCGTCCTGGACCGCGCAGCAATTCGATCCAACTTTGAGCTGGGCCGATGTCGCCTGGGTCAAGGAACGCTGGGGCGGCAAGCTGATCTTGAAGGGCATTCAAGATATCGAAGACGCGAAGCTCGCCGCCGCGTCGGGTGCCGACGCGCTGATCGTGTCGAACCATGGCGGCCGCCAGCTCGACGGCGCGATTTCGTCCATCGCCGCGCTCGCCCCGATCGTCGATGCGGTCGGCGACAAGATCGAAGTGCATATGGATGGCGGCATTCGCTCGGGCCAGGACGTGCTGAAGGCGATCGCCATCGGCGCCAAGGGCACTTATATCGGCCGCGCGTTCCTCTACGGCCTGGGCGCGATGGGCGAGGCAGGCGTGACCAAGGCGCTCGAAATCATCCGCAAGGAACTCGACATCACCATGGCGTTCTGCGGCAAGACCGATGTGCGCACGCTGGATCGGGGCGATCTGATCGTGCGCAAGGACGCGCAGCGCGAACTCGGCCTGCGGCATTAGGCGTCGAACGGATGCGCAAGGCGATCGTCCCCGACGCGCATCTGTTCGAAGCCAGCATGCGCGACGTGAAGCCCTTGAAGGCTAAGCGTCGCGCGCGGGCCGTGCCGAAGCCCGCACCGGTCGTTGCGGCACCCGTCGCCGAGAAGCCGATCCTCTACACGGCGAAAGCGCCGCGCGGGTTGCCGCCGTCGCCCAAGCCCGCCGCCGCGCCCAAGCCGCAAGCGCCGGGCCTGGACGGTTCGACCGAACGCAAGCTCACGCGCGGGCTGTTGGAAATCGACGCGACGATCGATCTGCACGGCATGACGCAAGCGCAAGCGCATTCCACGCTGGATCGCTTCATCGGACGGCATGTGAACCAAGCCTCGCGCGTGTTGCTGGTCGTCACCGGCAAGGGCAAAGGCGGCGACGGCGTGCTCAAACGCCAGATGCCCGAATGGCTGATGGCGGGGCCTTACGCGTCGCGCATCTTGCGCATCGTCACCGCCGCGCGCGGCCATGGCGGCGGCGGCGCTTTCTACGTGCTGCTGCGGCGCAAGCGATGACGCCCTTCGGCGCCAAGGTCCGTGCGTTGCGCCGCGAACGCGGCATCACGATGAAGCGCATGGCGGGCGATCTCGATATCAGCCAGGCGTTTCTCTCGGCCCTCGAACACGGGCATCGCGGGCGGCCCAGCCCGGCGCTGCTCGTGCAGATCTGCGAATATTTCCATCTGATCTGGGACGATTACGAGGAGATGCACCGACTCGCGCGGCTGTCGCATCCGCGCGTCGTGGTCGACACGCGCGGCCTCGACCCCGTGCGGACAGAGCTCGCGAACCTCCTGGCCGACAAAATTGACGGTTTGTCGGACCTGGATGCCGCAAACCTCTTGGAACGCCTAAAAAACGCGCAGCCTGTGGCGAAAAGGCCGCGAACATCCCGCGCATAACCCTTTGTTTTAACTTCGAAATTCCTTATTTCAGCCCGATTTCTCCGGCTTAATCGTTCGCGTGGAACGACAAGAACGGAGAATCCCGATGTCCCCCCAGGTTTCGTCCCTGAAGCGTCCTGCGCTGAAACGCTCGGCTGCGGTTGCGTTGGTCCTATCTGCGGCCCTTTTCACCTCGGCCTGCCAGATGAGCCAGACCGAACAGCGCGTCGCGACCGGTGCCGCGATCGGTACGGGTGTGGGTGCGGCGGCGAGCATCATCGGCGGTGGCGGCCTGGTGACCAATACGCTGGTCGGTGCGGGCGTGGGTGCCGCCGGCGGCTGGCTCTACGACCAGGCGAAAAAGAAGTAAGCGAAAGGAGACGACCATGACCGCCATTTCGATGAAGCGATCCGGCGCGCTGGCGTTCGCATTGGCCGGCGCGCTGCTGCTCTCCGCCTGCCAGATGAACAAAACCGAGGAACGCGCTGTCACCGGTGCGGCGATCGGTACGGGCGTGGGTGCCGTGATCGGCGCCATGTCCGGCGGCCTCGATATGGGGGCGGGCGCCGTCATCGGCGGCATCGTCGGTACGGCCGGCGGCCTCGCCTATGACGCGATCGAGGGCGACGGCAAGAAGCCCGCACGGCAATAGTCATCGGGCGCTCGGGAACCGAGTAAGCGCCCCGCACCGTCCTGGGATCGAGCCTGCCGGCGCGCGGCCGGCCCAGGACGGTGCATCTCTCGGCGAACGGCGTTCGCCGGAGGAACGTTTATAGACTGAGTCTTTTTCGTCACAGACTTCGCTGGGCACTCCGTAGTGGTGCATTCAGCGATTGCTCCTGCGCGAACCAAATGTAAGATGAACTTACTAAAGACAAGGTGGCAAAGTAGTAGCTGCCTCCCAAGTACCCGCGCTACGCCTTAGAACGGGAGCTTGTATTGCCGGGGCTTAGACCGCCAATGAGCACGCACATGCTCATATAGGCGGCGCCGAAAGCGTGTGTACGCACGTACTGACACGTCTTTCGGTCGCTCCGGCTGATAGTTCGTAAGAACCATCGCTAGCCTCACTTTCCGAATTGACAACGCTAGCCGTTGCCGGCTCGGACATCGACGATGTCCCCGCCCATGGACATCTATCAACAACCGACTCGAAAAGAGGAGGCAGCTACCGTTTTAAAATCTAGCACGCATGAGCTTCATCGCAAATGCTGTGAGTAATTGAAAAAGCCTCTAAAAATGATTTACAAATAGATAGTTACATACAGCCTTCTGCGAGTGGCATTTCCACTAAGAAATCGTTCACCGATTCTTACGAATCGACTCTCTGAAATACTTACAAAATGAACTTCGACAAATCGGCGTTCTTCGCCAGGCCCGCGACCTTGTCGCGGACGTAAGATTCGTCGATCGCGATCGTCTCGCCGCCCTTGTCGGTGGCGGTGAACGAGATTTCCTCGAGCAAGCGTTCGAGGATCGTATGCAGGCGCCGCGCGCCGATATTTTCCACACCGCGATTCACTTCCGCCGCCAGATCCGCGATCGCGTCGATCGCCGAATCCTCGAAACGCAGCGTCACTTTCTCGGTGCCGAGTAACGCGACGTATTGCTTGATTAGCGAGTTCTCCGGCTCCTTCAGGATCTGGACGAAATCGTCCTTCTCCAAACCCTTCAATTCGACGCGGATCGGCAAGCGGCCCTGCAATTCGGGCAGCAGGTCCGACGGCTTCGACACGTGGAACGCGCCCGACGCCACGAACAGGATGTGGTCGGTCTTCACCGGCCCATGTTTCGTGTTGACGGTCGTGCCTTCGATCAATGGCAGCAGATCGCGCTGCACGCCTTCGCGGGACACATCGGCCCCGCGAACGCCGTCGCGGCCCGCGATCTTGTCGATCTCGTCGATGAAGGCGATACCGTTCTGCTCGACCGCAAGCTTGGCTTCCTTCACCACACGCTCTTGGTCCAGCAGCTTGTCGGCTTCTTCCTGCAGCAGCACGCCGTAGGATTCGGAGACTTTCATGCGGCGCGGCTTGGTGCGCTGACCGAACGCCTTGCCGAGCATTTCCTGCAGATTGCCGATCCCCATTTGGCTGCCCGGCGGGGCGCCGGGGATCTCCATCATCGGCATTTGGAACGCGGCGTTGTCGGCGACTTGCAGCTCGATCTCTTTGTCCGACAGCTGGCCTTCGCGCAGCATTTTGCGGAATTTCTGCTTGGTGTCGGCCGAAGCGTTGGCGCCGACCAAGGCTTCCAGCACGCGATCCTCCGCGGCCAACTCGGCCTTGGCTTCGACTTCCTTGCGCAAACGCTCGCGCGTCATCTGGATCGCGGTTTCCAGCAAATCGCGCACGATCTGCTCGACATCGCGGCCGACATAGCCGACCTCGGTGAACTTGG